>Ga0187827_10008282_pt1 | contig 11326 bp, 9 predicted proteins | sample ETNtaG_39_FD_167969 | JGI IMG/M metagenome (GOLD analysis project Ga0187827, IMG submission 167969) | Marine microbial and viral communities from oxygen minimum zone, Eastern Pacific Ocean - ETNP2014_SV_150_PacBio MetaG (Illumina Assembly) | ecosystem: Environmental > Aquatic > Marine > Hypoxic... | reverse complement strand
GAAAGTATGTTTTCAGTATCAATTCTAGTGTCGCAATCAAAAATATCTTGCCTAGTACGTACAGCCATAACCACCTCTTCGAGAGAGGTATTTCCTGCCCTCTCTCCAAGCCCATTAATAGTGCATTCGATCTGTCTAGCGCCATTAAGAACAGCTGAGAGAGAGTTAGAAACTGCCAAACCTAGATCATTGTGACAATGGGCTGAAAATATTGCTTTGTCAGAGTTTGGTATTCTATCGATAAGTAACCTCATAGTTTCTCCGAACTGGTGCGGCATATTGTAGCCGACAGTGTCTGGGATATTGATTGTTGTTGCGCCAGCATTGATTGTGGCTTCGATAATGCGACACAAAAAATCTAGATCGGAACGTCCGGCATCTTCCGGGCTAAACTCGATATTGTCGGTAAACTTAGTCGCTCTCTTGACAGAACGAACGGCTTGAGATACTACCTCGTCAGGCGTCATGTCAAGCTTCATTTTCATATGAATGTCGGATGTCGCAATAAAGGTATGTATTCTTGGTGAGTTGGTATTTTTTATAGCTTCACCTGCACAGTCTATATCTTTATCAAGTGCCCTTGCGAGAGAACAAACTGTCGAATCCTTGACCGCCTTTGCGACCGCTTTAACAGCATCGAAATCGCCCGTAGAAGCGATAGCAAATCCAGCTTCAATAACATCGACATGCATTTTTTCTAGTATCTTTGCGATCCGAATCTTCTCGTCCTTAGTCATCGATGCGCCAGGAGATTGCTCTCCATCTCTCAATGTTGTATCAAATATAATCAATTTATCGGGCATCGGTTGCTCCTTTTTTGTTGTTCTAATTTTAGCTTAAGTTTTAGGGATAGACTTTCGTCTATAGAGATAATTATTGCCTTACGGCAATAATCGCAACAACGCCAAGAGGTTGCCGAGTGAAAGAGGTATTAGTGAATAAGTATTTACTCTCATAGATGCTGATTATAAAGGAACTTAGGTCGATTTAACTTGTTTTTTCTGATTACGTTTTCTATAAAGACCTATTGTGGTAATAATTGGACCAGAAAGCATATAGATAAAGAAGCCTGCAAATAAAACAATATTAGGCTTATAGAGAAGCACAATAAGACTTAGCACTGTCAGCAATAGAAACCTGAACGATGCCTTATTTTTTGATTCAAACTCCTTGAAACTGAAGTAACGTACGTTACTCACCATAAGCAATCCACAGAGTATTGTTATTACAATGCCTATGTAATAGCTAAAAGATACAACACCAATATCAAAATGTTCAAATTTCCAGAATTTCAGCCAAATCATGCTGGCAATTACACCTGCAGCGGCGGGCGAAGGTAGGCCCTGGAAATAGCGCTTATCAGCAGTGCCGACTTGCGTATTAAATCTTGCTAGCCTTAGGGCTGTACAAGCCAAATAAATGAATGCAGCAAGCCAACCAATCCTCCCTAGATCAGACAAAGACCATTCGTATACAAGGAGCGCAGGAGCTACACCAAACGACACTAAATCTGAGAGCGAGTCATACTCCGCACCAAAGGTGCTCTGAGTATTAGTTAGTCGAGCAACTCGACCGTCTAGCGTGTCCCACAGCATAGCAACCATTATGGAAATAGCTGCTAGAGTATAGTCACCATTAATAGATGCAACAATGGAATAAAAACCGGCAAACAAAGCAAAAGTGGTAAAAATGCTTGGCAATAGATAGATGCCTCTCTTATTTTGTATTTCTTCAGTCACAATTAATAGTGAAATTAAGCTGTGATAATTAAATGATCAGTTTTTAGATTGATCTACCAACTTATTTTTTGCAATCCAAGGCATCATTGAACGTAAACTCTCACCAACTTTTTCAATCTGATGATCACGCTGAACTTCGCGACGAGCTGGCAAATCACCAACATTGTTAATAAACTCCTTAGTAAATGAACCGTTCTGGATTTCAGTTAGAATTTTTTTCATTTCAGCTTTGGTTTCATCGGTGATAATTCTTGGGCCTCTTGAAACGTCGCCATACTCTGCTGTGTTAGAGATTGAGTAGCGCATATTGGCGATCCCGCCTTCATACAACAAGTCGACTATCAGTTTTAGCTCATGTAGACATTCAAAGTAGGCCATTTCAGGTTCATAGCCTGCCTCTACAAGTGTTTCAAATCCAGCCTGAACGAGAGAAGTTGTGCCACCGCAAAGAACCACCTGTTCACCAAATAAGTCTGTTTCGGTTTCTTCTCTAAAACTTGTCTCAAGTATTCCAGTTCTGCCTCCACCAATTGCCGAGGCATAAGAAAGAGCGATCTCTTTAGCATTGCCTGTAGCATCTTGTTTAATGGCAATTAAATCAGGAATACCGCCACCCTTAACAAATTCTGAACGAACTGTATGGCCTGGAGCCTTAGGCGCAATCATGATAACATCAAGATCTTCCCTAGGCACAATTAAATCAAAATGAATATTAAGTCCATGCGCAAAAGCTAGAGCAACACCTTGCTTTAGATTTGGCTCAATACTTTCAGTATATATTTTAGCTTGAAACTCATCAGGCGCTAGAACCATAACAACGTCTGCCCATGCACTTGCATCTTCAACCGACATTACAGCGATACCTGCTTCTTTTACTTTGACTGCCGATGATGAGCCTTCCCTAAGTCCAACTGTAACTTCTACACCAGAATCCTTCAAATTATTTGCGTGAGCATGGCCTTGAGAGCCATAACCAATAATTGTAACCTTTTTGCTCTGGATAATTGAAAGGTCCGCATCCTGATCATAATATCTATTCATTTTTTTTCCTCTATTTTAAGATTGCTTTCTTGCCTCTTGAGATTCCAGTAACACCAGTTCTTGAAACTTCCATTATGATTGCTGAGTTGAGTGCATTTAAGAAAGCGTTAATTTTCTTTGTCTTTCCAGAAATCTCGATGGTATAAGTTTTTTCAGTTACATCAACGATTTTACAAGAAAATATATCAACCAACTGTTTGATCTCGAGCTCGTCTTTGTTTGTCGGACAAACCTTGACAAGCATTAGTTCGCGTTCGACATGGTCTTGACTAGTAAGGTCACTAACCTTTACAACCTCTATTAGCTTGTTGAGTTGTTTAACAATTTGCTCTATCACTCTATCATTCCCTGTACTAACAATTGTCATGCGAGATAAACTAGAATCACTTGTCTCAGCAACTGTGAGGGATTCAATGTTAAAGCCTCGCTGCGAAAAAAGACCTGACACCCTAGAGAGTGCGCCGGTTTCGTTTTCTAAGAGTACTGAAATAATATGTCTCATAATTTATACCGCGTTTAAGTCAGTTTCATCTTTTGATATCATTTCATCCCGCCCTGCCAATAGCATGTCGCAATGGGCCCCCCCTGCAGGAATCATCGGAAATACGTTTTCAGTTGGGTCTGTTTTAATATCTACAAAAACAGTACGTTCTTTTTGCTTGAATGCTTCAAGCATAGCGGGCTTAAGGTCTGCCTCTTTTTCTACTAAAATACCCATATGACCGTAGCTTTCGGCCAACTTGATAAAGTCTGGTAAAGCGTCCATATAAGACATCGCATAACGATTTTCATAGAAAAACTCTTGCCACTGTCTTACCATCCCTAAGTATCCGTTATTAAGATTAATAATCTTTACTGGAGTACTGTACTGCAACATTGTAGAGAGCTCTTGTGTCATCATCTGGATACTGCCTTCACTAGTAATACAGGCAACATCCTTTCCCGGCATTGCCAATTTGGCGCCCATCGCCGCTGGAAGCCCAAAACCCATTGTGCCCAAGCCGCCAGAATTGATCCAACGACGTGGCTCGTCAAACATGTAATACTGAGCCGCCCACATCTGATGTTGGCCAACATCCGAGGTTACGATAGCTTTACCCTTGGTAACTTCATAGAGAGTCTCTATTACTGTTTGCGGTTTAATCACGCCCGGCTTCTTTTTGTAAGCTAAAGAGTCCATCTCACGCCACTTGTTAATTTGTGACCACCATTTCGAGATGTCTTGAAACTTTTTATCTTTTAATTCTTTGTTAAGGACCTCTAATACCTGATTAACCTGACCTACGATTGGAATATCAGCGACAACATTTTTTGATATTTGTGATGGGTCAATATCAACATGGATAAATTTAGCATTGGGACAAAATTTATCTAGACTGCCAGTAATCCTATCATCAAATCTGGCGCCGATTGCTATCACACAGTCAGCGCCATACATTGCCATATTAGATTCATAAGTTCCATGCATACCCAGCATACCTAAAGACAATTCATCATTACCTGGATAAGCGCCCAAACCCATCAAGGTCTGAGTTATAGGGAATCCTGTCATGCGGGTGAACTCTCTCAGCTCATTGGAGGCATTACCAATCACGCATCCACCACCCGAATATATTATTGGGCGTTTCGAATTCAGAATTAACTCTGCTGTCTTTTTAATTTGACGATTACTCGCTTTAACTGTCGGCTTATAGGAGCGCATCTCAACCTCTTCGGGATAACTTTTAGGAGTTATCTGCTCAATAGTTATGTCTTTTGGGATATCGACAACTACCGGACCAGGGCGTCCCGTGGTTGCGATATGAAAAGCTTTCTTTACAGTGTTTGCAATCTCATTAATGTCTCTGACAAGGAAGTTATGCTTGACACAGGAACGTGTAATGCCTGTAGCATCAACCTCTTGGAATGCATCCATACCTATCAAAGGCGAAGGTACCTGGCCAGAAATAACTACCATCGGAATAGAGTCCATATGTGCAGTAGCTATACCTGTAACTGCATTAGTAATTCCTGGCCCTGAGGTCACTAAAACAACGCCAGGCTTACCGCTAGCTCTGGCATAACCATCCGCCGCATGCGCTGCACCCTGCTCATGTCTTACCAATACATTGGTAATATCATTTTGCGCCTCTAAAGCATCACAGATATGCAGGACTGCCCCACCAGGAAATCCAAAGATATATTCCACTCCCTCGCTTTGGAGGCTATTTATCAGTATCTGCGCACCATTTAACTTCATGGCAATTAACACTAAATTAAAACAGTCAAATTATACCCAAAGTTTTCTTTTGGAAAACTCTTCATTTCTATCTGTTTTTAAAGGATAAATAAAGCTATTTAGCAGCTTAATTAGTAAAGAATAATTATAAAATTAGATATTGTCATGCCAATCTTCAGAATAATATTGGACAGGAGAGTCTAACTCTTTAAAAGTATCTACTATGTATGCCTCAGGCTGGGATAGAATTGCTGAGAGTAGCTGATCGTTGAGCATATGGCCTGTTTTGTATCCCTCATAGTAACCAATAAAATTACTACCTAAAAGAAAAAGGTCGCCAACAATGTCGAGGATCTTATGTTTTACAAATTCGTTATGGAAACGTAAGCCGTCTTCATTTAGAATATCGTCATCGGTCAATGCGATAGCGTTGTCAATACTTGCACCTAACGCAAGATTTTGTTTTTGCAGCATCTCCACATCTCTCAAATATCCAAACGTACGAGCTCTGGAAATCTCCTTAAGGTAGGATTGCTCAGAAAAATCAATACTTAGTTTTTGACCGCTTTCTTTAACTTTTTTATGTTTAAAATCAATCTCAAGAGTAACCTTAAATCCATTGTAAGGGCCAACCTGTGCCCAAGATTCACCATTTTCAACCCGTACTGTATCTTTAATAATAATAAATCGTTTTGCTGCATCCTGCTCTTCTATTCCAGCAGACTGGATTAAGAAAATGAATGCCGCGGAAGAGCCATCCATGATCGGCACTTCAAAGGAGTCAAGCTCAACCATAACATTGTCAATTCCGAGGGCAGAAAATGCCGACATCAGATGTTCTACAGTTGAAACTTTTACGCCTTGACTTTCTAGACCTGTTGATAGAACGACTTCATTGACAAAGGCACTATGCGCATGAACTTCTTTACCCCCTGCATCCATCCTTTTAAATACCACGCCATGGTCAGCTTTAGCAGGGATTAGGGTTAAATTTACCAGCCTGCCGCTATGGATTCCAACCCCCCTAGCTTTAACAGTTTTCTTGATAGTTCTTTGCTTTACCATTAACTAAAACTCACCAAAAATTTTATCTTTAATTTTACTAAAAGCGCTGTCTCTTGCTTTAACCAGCTCTTCTTGCGGTACATGTTCCTTATACATTAATAGTCCAATAGCACTCGCATAGCGATAGTCGTCAAAGATAGATTCTGGAGCTGTAAAATTGTGCCGTTTGATAGAGCTCAGTTTCACTCTTTTCGACATAAAACCTCTCACAAATTCTTCGCAACCAGAAATTCGAGAACCTCCGCCACACAGAACTATGCCTGACTTAAGATGCTTGTAGATACCTTTATGTTGCAAATTATTTTTCAGTAATAAAAAAATATCAAGGTGAGCCTCTTCTATAACTTCAGCCAATGTAAGGCTTGATAGTTGATGCGAGTCACGGTTTGAGGTTTGAGTGAATTCAACAAACTCTTCATTGCTAATAAGAGAAGCTTTAGCGCATCCGTAAACCTCTTTGAGTCTCTGAGCTTCGTTAAAAGATGTTCCATAAGCAAAGGCGATCTCTTCGGTTACATGGTTGCCACCGATAGCGATAATACCACTATGAATTACACCGCCATGATGAAAAACCGAAAAATTTGTCATGCCAGCGCCGATATCGACCAAACACACTCCGTTATCCTTTTCTTCCTGAGTAATTATCGCCTCAGAACTCGCTATAGAGTCAAGCACAAGTAATTCCACATTGAGATCGCATTGCTTCAATGTGTACTCTATATTCCTCATACTGGAACTAGAAACGGTTACGATATGGACGTTGGACTCTAGTACATCGGCATCCATTTCAACTGGATTGTCAACCTTCACTGAGCCGTTGATTGTAAATTTCTTTTTAAAAACATGAAGCTTCTCTTTATTAGTAGGCATAGTGAATGCTTGTGCAGAATCCAAAACTCTATTGACATCTAAGTTAGTAACGACATTTATGATAGGAACCTTTCCATAACCTTCAAAACAGCTGAGATGGCTATCTGAAAGATTTACACGTACGGTAGCTAAATCAACTGCTGAACTTTTGTGGGCCAGTCGAACTGCCTTTGATATTGCGTGAGATAGTGGCTCGATCGCGTCCACTGAGCCTCTTTTAACACCGGCAGAGGGAAACATTCCTTGACCGATTATGCGAAGCCTGTCATCCTCTCTTTCAGCAACAAGCACAGCAATTTTGTCTGTACCAATATCAATGCTCGCAATAAAATCGTTTCCAGCTGCCATACGGGTTAATTAGTTAAGAAAGTTTGCATTAAAATTTTACCAAAGTTTTTAACTTGCATTGATCACTGTTTTTATTAATTGTTTGTAAAATTTAGCCATCCTCTTAATTGACTCAAATCTACATTGTTTCGACTTAAAAGTCGACGAAACATTTTGGCATTCCTCTGTCCATGATATAGACCCAGAATGTGTCTCGTCATTGCCCTTACTGGGACACCTAACTTATGCTGTGTTTCAATATATTTCATATATTCAATAACTATCTCTTCGCGTGATCTTACTGCATCGCTGATACCAAAAACATGGCTGTCGATTTCTGTCAAAGTGAAAGGTTGATTGTATATCGCCCTTCCCAACATTACACCGTCAACTCTTTCAAGATGCTTTAACACTTCTTTAATATTATTGATGCCACCATTGATAGTAATTTTGAGTCGTGGAAAGTCTTTCTTTATCTGATAGACCCAAGGATAATTGAGCGGCGGTATAGTGCGATTTTGCTTTGGACTTAAACCCTGCAGCCAGGCCTTACGAGCATGAATGATAAAATGCTGGCAGCCCTTTTTATGTATACGATAGACGAAATCGCTTAGTTGCTCATAACTTTCCATTTCGTCAATCCCTATTCTGCTTTTAACGCTAACAGGAATATCACAAGCTTCACTCATGCTTTCAACACAAGAAGCTACCAGGTCAGGCTCTCTCATTAAACAGGCGCCAAAACTGCCCAACATAACTCTCTCTGAGGGGCAGCCTACATTTATATTAACTTCGTCATAACCCCAATTTTTTGCAATAACAGCACACTCCGCCATTTCAACAGGATCGCTTCCGCCAATCTGTAGGACTAGTGGATGCTCAACCGCGTTGTAATCTAACAAACGATTCTTGTCACCCTTTAAGATTGCTTTTGAGGTAATCATTTCTGTGTATAGCTGAGTGCATTGGCTAAGTAAACGATAGAAATAGCGACAATGTTTGTCAGTCCAATCCATCATTGGGGCAATAGAAACACTATAAGATGTCATCAGAATTGCTTCAATAGTTGTTCTATTGTGTATTTGACGCTCTGGGAGACAATGCTCAATCTGTCACCTTTAAATAACTGCGTACTGGTTAGATTGTTTCCGTAAATAGAGAAGCCAAAACAAACCATGCCGACCGGCTTTGTAGTGGTGCCTCCCGATGGTCCCGCAATACCTGTTATGGCAACAGCGAAATCACTACCAGAATTCTTTATCACTCCCTTAACCATTTCAAGGGCAACATGCTCACTAACTGCCCCGTACTTTGTTATCGTGTCCTTGTTAACGCTTAGCAGGTCTCGCTTAGCTTTATTGCTGTATGTTACAAAACCACAATCGAAATAAACTGATGCACCCGATAGACTTGTCAGAGTGCTTGCAAGATTTCCGCCAGTGCAGGACTCTGCCACTGAAATAGTCAAATTATTCCTAGTCAAAAAATCTGCCAGAACTTTTACATTATCTGTATTTATCATTCACCCTCCAATGCAATGTTTACTATCTCGAGCACATTGTTCGATAAATTCCTTGTGGCACGAATTGCTTCAAGCTCTTTTCTTTGCAGTTCAGAGTAATTCGGCATGTATTTTTTCCATAGATTAAATATACCAACCAGTCTTGCAGCCACTTGAGGATTAATGCTGTCAAGCTCCAAGATGAACTCGCCAAATAATCGGTAGCCATCTATGCAATGAAATTGCAGATGGTTTTGCGTAAAAGCGCCAACGAGAGATCGAACCCTGTTAGGGTTCTTGATGGAAAAGAGCCTATGGCTCATCAACTCCTTAACTCGAGATGGAGTCGTTAGTGGAGATAGACTTTGATAGCTAAACCACATATCTATAACCTGTGCATCGTCCATAAATTCATTATATATGCGCTCAATTACCTCATCAAGATAGGGGTTATGACTTCTTATAAGAACCTCAAAAGAGGCCATTCTGTCAGTCATACAGTTGGCGCTCTTAAACTGCTCATATGCCAATTCATGACTATCGCTGTTAGCTAAATATTTTAAGCAAAGATTCTTAAGCGCCCTTTCGCCAATCGACTCAGTAGAAAGATCGAATGGTTTATTTGTGCTTAATTTTTCATAGGTGGAGATTAAGGCTCCTTTGAGTCTCTTGCTAACTGCGTTGATTACATTTTCACGTTTTAGATGTAACTTAGCGACATCAATTTTAGCAACGTTCTGATGTAGAATTCGTTCTGCAGGAATCTGTAACATTTTTGATAACAGAGCATGGTCTGACTCTTGTTTAAGGAGCCTCTCTATGACATCGAAAAGATTACTTTGATCAAACTCTTCCGGCTCTAAAATACATTGCAACCATAAACTTTGTATACTATCCCAACGATTAAAAGGGTCTGTGTCATGCATGGACAAATAAAATTTATCTTTAGTTAAGATGTTAGAATTAACAATTATTGGAGCTGAAAAAGCCCTAAACCATGAGGGTATAGGTCTAGTTTGGATATCTTTAAATTCGATTGTTTTTTCTAGTTCATCTAAAATCATGATGCCCGACGCAACCTCATGACCTTTGGCGCTAATAAGTCCAAAGTTGTTGGGTACAACATAGGGTTTGGACTGATTTTTTTGACTGAACGTGGCTCGATAAATTTTTTTCTTTTCGTCGTAGTCATCAACAACTTCGATCTTGGGGGTTCCTGCTCTGCTATACCATGACATGAAGGCCTCAAAATCAAATTCATTGGCATCTGCCATACTGGCCACAAAATCATCAATCGTAACTGCATCCCCGTCGTGGCGTTGGAAATATAACTGCATACCTTTTTGAAAGCCCTCTTCACCGAGTATGGTATGTATCATGCGAATAACTTCTGCGCCCTTGTCGTATACCGTTGCGGTATAAAAGTTATCCATAACAATGTAGGATTCTGGCCTCACAGGATGAGACATGGGACCAGAATCTTCAGGGAACTGTCTCGTTTTTAATGATACAACATCTTCAATCCTTTTAATGGAGCGAGAACGTATGTCAGAAGAAAACTCCTGATCTCTGAACACAGTTAAACCCTCCTTCAGGCTTAACTGAAACCAGTCACGACAGGTTACCCGGTTGCCTGTCCAGTTGTGAAAATATTCGTGAGCAATGATCGATTCAATGTTGAGAAAGTCGCTATCAATTGTCGTGTCTTTGTTGGCCAAAATGCAGTCGGAATTAAAAATATTGAGACCTTTGTTCTCCATCGCTCCACTGTTAAAATCATCGACCGCGACAATCATGTATATATCCAAATCATAGCAAAGACCGAACCTGTCCTCTTCCCATTTAAATGCTCTTTTCAATGACTCCATCGCAAAGGCTGTTTTGTGCATATTATGCGGCTCAACATAGAGCCTCAAGTCGACTTCTCTACCTGAACTTGTTGTGTAGCCATCATTCAGGGATTGCAATTTACCGGCAACCAAGGCAAACAAATAACACGGCTTGGGTGCTGGATCATACCAGCTCGCATGCGAGCTTGACTGCTCTGTTAAGTTGCCATTACTTAGTAGGACTGGATAATTGTCTCTATCTGCATAAATATGGGTTGTAAATACGCTCAAAACATCGGGTCTGTCGAGGTAATAGGTTATTTTCCTGAATCCATGCGCCTCGCACTGGGTACAAAAGTTACCACTCGACTGATAAAGACCACTGAGGTCGCTATTACTTTTAGGGTGGATGCGATTTGTTATTTCTAAAACAAAATTTTCTGGCGGTTCGATCAGCGATAAACCGTCATCCTTTAGTTGATAGTCTGGCTCAATGCCATTTAGTTTTATCGACAACAATTCCATCGACTCGCCGTTTAATAATAGATCACTCACATGAACGTCATAAATGGGGTTTTTATAAAACGAGATTGTTGAAGATACGATTACTTCGTCGTCCTTGAGCTCAAAACTAAGTTCTGTTGTTTCGATTAGAAATGAACTTGGAGTGTAATCTTTGCGGTAAACCGGTTGTGGGGCTAGAGTAGTAATAGAAGCGCTCCTAATAAAATTCTAT
>Ga0187827_10008281_pt1 | contig 11326 bp, 11 predicted proteins | sample ETNtaG_39_FD_167969 | JGI IMG/M metagenome (GOLD analysis project Ga0187827, IMG submission 167969) | Marine microbial and viral communities from oxygen minimum zone, Eastern Pacific Ocean - ETNP2014_SV_150_PacBio MetaG (Illumina Assembly) | ecosystem: Environmental > Aquatic > Marine > Hypoxic... | reverse complement strand
TTTTTGGTGATTTTAAAAATGATGAGAATCTTGTGGTATTAATTTCTTCGCTTGTTAGAGAAGTTAAAGATATGTCAGTTGATACATTAGAAATCATAGGATTCCCTCAAGCTATTCGAGAAACCGCCAAGAGGTTTCTGCCTTTTAAGCGTACTATTACAACTTGGCCATACTTCAAATTTATGACTCAGGACTTAAATGCAGTATGTCAAAACAGTGATTTTTGGTATGTGTCATTGATGGATGGTGATTCATCTTTGTAACTTACTTGAGAGTAGATTGTCTCTAATGGAAACTTTAGGAGTAAAGTATAGTACTATACAGATGTATTTTATCGATACTACTTAATTAATTATGCAAAGTCGAGTCTTTACTAAGTCAGATCAGGATATGTTTGCTCGCCTTTCTGGTGACTATAATCCACTCCATACTGATCCTGTTATGGCTCGAAGGCTTATCTATGGTAAATTAGTTGTCCATGGTGTGCATTTATTACTTTGGGGACTAAATTGTCTACTGGAAAATATATCTGAATGTATAGTTTTAAGGAAACTGCATGTTAAATTTTATAAACCGGTTGGTTTGGACGAAAGAGTTAAATGTCAATTAATTATGATATCTCCTGATAAAGTATCTATGGAATTGAGAGCTTCAGAAGAAACTGTTCTCACTGCTGAAATTGAGTATAAAAGAGATAAAATTCCTTATTATTCAAATAAATATGAGCCAAAATCTGTGCTTTTAGAAAATGTTGAGTGTGCGGTAATTAATGGTGAAAATATTTCTAAGGCATGTGGGAATATTGAGTTGGTTTTGCACAAGGAAATGGCCTTGAAGCTGTTTGTATATGTTGCAAAATTTGCTCCTAGTGTACAGGTGGCTGAAATTCTCTCTGCTGATCGTGTTTTTGGTATGAAGTGTCCTGGCCTGCATTCGGTTTTTTCCGGGATACGGATGGAGTTTGGCAAATTGGAGCCAGGTGAATCATTGATGCAATATAAGGTTGCAAATTATGATGGTCGATTTAACCTTGTAACGGTTGAAATTGATTCACCGCGATCAGAGGGAGTTATTACCGGGTTTTTATGGCCAATACCTAGTGTGCAATCTTCTATTGAAAAGGTGCAGGAGAAAGTAGATTCAACCTCTTTTTCAGGGCAAGTAGCTCTCATTGTGGGAGGGAGCAGGGGATTAGGGGAGATAACGGCAAAAATATTAGCAGCCGGAGGTGCAAAGGTTTATTTAACGTATGCGACTGGCAGACAAGATGCAGAGAGACTAGTTAATGACTTAGAGTTGTCTGGCTTGCAAGCCAACTGTTTTCGCTTAGATATTTTATTGGACGAGGCTGAACTTGACAGAATTATTAGTCAGAAATGTCATGGTATTTCTCATCTATACTATTTTTGTTCCCCTTATATAGGTTCAGCTCCTAAAGGCCGGTTCCGTAATGAGGTTTTTATGAGATTTTGTGACTATTATGTGTCTGGGTTTAATAAAGTATTCAAGATTATGGTTGGCAAAGGGATTAACAATTTTTTTTATCCGTCAACTGTATTTCTTTCTAAGAAGCCGCTGAACATGGGTGAGTACACGGCAGCTAAAGCTGCTGGCGAATCTTTATGCTCCCTGCTGTCAAAGGCTGTAGGAGGTATAAATATTTATAGCCCCCGGTTGCCAAAGTTAGCAACTGACCAAACCGTTTCAGTCATTGACAAACGCATAGATTCTCCGGACGCCATCATGCTAAACCAACTCAATCAATTTCATAAGTTAGGCAGGAAAAGCATTTATGCCTAAGGCAAAACGAGAGGCATTTTTGTTTATTGGGTTTCTTAACTGAATTTTAAGGTGTGACCGGATTGGTAAACTTAAAATAAAGTCAAACTGGATATAATATGGACATTTCAATAGTTATCCCATTACATAATGAAGCAGGAAATGTAGAACAGTTAGCCCAGGAGATTGACAACGCTTTACAAAAGTCCTCATATAATACAGAAGTTATTTTTGTCAATGATGCCTCTACCGATAATACTGGTGAAATCTTGAATCGCTTGGAGAAGCTGTATTCGTTTGTCAAAGTTCTAAATCTTGAGGAACGGGGAGGGCAAACCGGATGCTTTCAAAAAGGTTTTCAGGAAGCCAAAGGAAAATACATCATTCGTATGGATGGTGATTTACAGGATAACCCCTTAGATCTTATTCGGTTTTTTGAATTGTTGGGTCAAGATCCAGATATTATTATGGGGCTTAGAACGGTGCGAAAACATAGAAAAGTCCTCAGGGTTGCTACTATGATCTATGATATATTTGTGGTGATCCTATTTGATTCCCCACTCTATACGAACTCTAGTAGTTTTGTCGCATTTAAGGCGAAATTTCTTAAAGGAGTGCAGCTTGAGCCAAATGATCACCGTTATCTCTCACTCATTGCGATGAATAGAGGTGCTGTAAAATTGAAAGAGGTGGTTGTTGAAAATCGAGATCGGGTATACGGACAATCGAAATATGGAGTCTATACGAAATTTATATTTAGTATTTTTGAATTGCTGAAAGTGTTTATCCGTCTAAAGAGTGGGCACTATAATGTGCAATCGCAACCTTTACCAAAGGAGATAACGTGAGTACGGCATTAATAACAGGAGGACTTGGTCTCATTGGTTCCTCTATCATGAAAATTTTAATAAATGATAATTTGGTTGATCGCGTGGTATTACTAGATCACTATGGTCGGTATGTGGATTCAACTAGAAATGAGTTCGTAGATTATCGAAAATTGAGAACAAAAGGTTTTGAAAATGGTGTTGTTGTCGAACGGGGAGAAGCAAAGTACATTAGCGTTGTAATTCAAATTTTAAGGAAATATCGTCCCAAATACATCTATCACTTAGCAGCATTACCATTAGCAAAACTTCAGAATTTGAATACTCAGGAAGCTCAAGAGGGGTCAGTCATTTCTACGAGCAACCTTTTAGAGGCTATTGGAATGTTGAATGTAGATTCAAATTATAAACCAGAGCGATTTGTATATGCATCTTCGAGCATGGTGTATGGTGATTTTGAATATACCCCGGCTGACGAAGCCCATCCCACCAATCCAAAGGAAGTGTACGGGACAATGAAGCTTGCCGGAGAGGCTATTACAAAGGGGTTGTCTAATTTTTATGGTATTAAATCTTCCATTGTCAGACCTTCAGCAGTTTATGGTCCCACGGATATGAATCGCAGAGTATCTCAAATATTTATGGAGAAAGCAATGATGCGGCAAACCATTACTGTACATGGCGCTGAAGAATCTCTGGATTTTACCTATGTTAAGGACATTGCTAAAGGTTTTGTACTCGTATCCACTCAACCGCAAGCTATTGGAGAGACATTTAATATAACTTATGGAAAAGCACATACATTGCTGGAGTATGTCACTATTTTGAAAGAACATTTTCCAAGCTTGAAATATGAAATAGTAGAAAGGGATGCTTTTCGTCCCCAAAGAGGGACTCTTTCCATAAAAAAGGCCAAAGAACTCATAGGCTATGTTCCAGAATACGATTTGCGTCGTGGCGTAAATGAATATGTGGATTTTGTTAAGAAACATCATCCTTATTACGAAAAAACAGACTAATTTAATTACAAATATTAATATATGTGTGGTATATGTGGTTTTTTTTATCGTGATGCATCAAAGCCTGTTGAGTCTCATGTCCTTGAAAATATGACTCAAAAAATGGTTCACCGCGGGCCTGATGATTCCGGTTTTTATCATTCCCAAGGGGGTGCGCTCGGGCACAGGCGATTGACGATTATTGATCTTTTCGGTGGAAAACAGCCGATGAGTTCAAGTGACGGTAAGTCGGTTCTTGTTACAAACGGTGAGATTTATAATTATAAGGAGTTAAAAAAAGAGTACCTGTCTCACATTGATTTTAATAGTTCAAGCGACACGGAAGTACTTCTTTACATGCTGAAGCTTAAAAATAATGAGGCCATTACTTTATTAAACGGTATGTTTGCCTTTGCCTTTTGGGACATTGAAAATAATAAGGTCATATTTGCGAGGGATCCTGCAGGACAGAAACCTCTCTTCTATTATTTTGGAGATAAAAGTTTTGTATTTGCTTCTGAACTATCAAGTCTTACGGTCCATCCTGAAACTCCCATAGATATTGATCGGGAGTCGCTCGCCAGATATCTAATCTTCGAGGGATATCCACATCCATCTTCTCCATTGAGAGGGGTAAAAAAACTTCCGCCCGGTTATTTTATGGAATTAGATCTCACAAAATGGGAGATCCATGAATACAGATACTGGGATTGTATTCCTGAGAGTAAGACAAGAGATGGCGTCTCAGCTAATGATTACCTGGGAGAGTTTTCCAAAATATTTTCCAATGCAGTGGAAAGGCACCTCAGGTCAGATGTTGATGTGGGAGTTTTCCTGTCGACTGGACTGGATTCTCCTTCATTAGTCAAAGCGGCCAGCGCGATCAGGGGAGGGGGGGAAGTAAAGACTTTTACAATCAAACATGAAATAGCGAGTTTTGACGAATCTGCGCATGCAGCGTCGGTGGCGCGATATTTCGGCACGAAACATCATGAAAAAACATTAAGGGCGGATGAATTCCTCGATGATGTAAAGTACCTGCTTTCTAATATAGACGAGCCCATTGCCGATCCAGGGTTCCTTGCAATATACCAGGTTTCTAAATTTTCACGAGAATATGTAAAGGTTATATTAAGCGGGAACGGCGGAGATGAATTTTTCGCTGGATATACTCCTTTTCATGCGTTGAATGCCTATAAATGGGCACACAGGATCCTGCCGGAACCGGTGGTGCATATATTAAGGAAATTAGCATCACTCCCGCGATCTGGACATGAATACATGAATTCCATGTTCAAGGTCCAACGGTTCTTACGTGGTGTATCTTCATCACCTCCTGAATTATTAATGCAGTGGGTCGGGTCTTTCAATTATGAGGAGTTAAGGATAATATTAAATGAAAAAATCGAAGATAATCAACTCATGGTAAATAGCCATAAAATTCCATATTTATATAAAGAGTTATATGAAGAGAATTCAAGACTTAAGGACGCTGATCTTATAAATACCCTATTGCATTCATTCCAGCAGTTTTACCTGCCTGTTTGCATTTGCAACCATTCCGACAAGGCGAGCATGAGAGTATCACAGGAATTAAGAAGCCCTTTCCTGGATATGGAAATGATGAGATTTGCAAATCAGCTGCCGCAAAAAATGAAATACTGTAATGGGCAGACCAAGTATATGCTAAGAAATTATCTTCAAAACGATTCTCCGGGTGACGTTGCGAGAAGACAGAAGCAGGGATTTACCGTGCCTATCGCTTCATGGCTCACTTCTTCATTGAAAGATTGGGCTGATGACATACTCGACCCGGTTCAGCTAAAAAAGGACGGTTATTTTTGTTCAACGGAAGTGCGCAGAATGTGGAGGGAACATCAAGAAGGAAAGGCGAATCATGCCAAGCCGTTGTGGACTATATTAGTGTTTCAGAATTGGCTGCATGAGGTTTGGTCAGGCTGGAGAACCAATTGAATATGAAAAAAATTCCTTTATGTCTGCCTGCCATTGGCAATGAAGAAATAAGGGCTGTTGAAGAAGTATTAAAAAGCGGTTGGATGGCCCACGGGCAGAAAAACCATGAATTTGAGGATTTATTCAAGGAGTACATAGGAGTTAAACACGCAATAACAATGAATTCATGTACTTCTGCACTTTATCTTGCGATCAAGGCAATGGAGATAACAGGAGAAGTGATAACCCCATCATTTACATTCGTAGCAACGTTGAACGCCATAATATTGGCAGGTGCCACGCCGGTTATGGTGGATATTGAGAGAGAGACGAGAAATATATCTCCAAACAGTATTGAGGAAGCAATAACTGAGAAAACAGAAGCGATTATGGTCGTCCATTATGCTGGGTTGCCTGCGGATATGCCCGCCATAATTGAGATAGCGAATAAACATAATTTAAGAATAATAGAAGATTCAGCTGAATGTCTTGGAGGAAGTTACAACGGAATAAAAGCAGGTGCCTATGGTGTTGGCTGTTTCTCTTTTTTCCCTACAAAAAATATAACTACCGGTGAAGGGGGAATGTTAACGACTAATGATGATACGCTTGCAGCGAATATAAAAAGCTTATGTGCTCATGGCATTGACTCTACTACCTTCGCAAGGGAAAAAGCCGATAAACCATGGGTCAGGATAGCTTCCATGTACGGCTATAATTTCCGGTTAAGCAACGTACTAGCTGCTATCGGCGTTGAACAGATGAAAAAAGTGGATTTACTGCTAACCAAAAGAAAGGATATCGCGGAAAGATACATCAGAAACCTCCAGCATTTGGGGACTATTTCATTTCAGGATATACCTGAGGGGTTTATAAACTCATGGCAGATGTTTACAATTCTTGTAGATCCAGCCATCCGGGACAATCTATTAAAATATCTTAATAAAAAAGGAGTTGGGGCGTCTGTTCACTTCGATCCCCCTGCACATTTGCAATCTCCATATAAGGATTTACGCAGAGCGGCATCTCTAAGCGTAACCGAGGCTGTAGCTCTTTCTATTATTTCACTTCCAATTTATCCAGCAATGAGTAATGACGATGTTGATTTTGTGTGTGAAACCATCCAAAACTATTCTCAACTCCAGTAAATATCCTTATGTCACCCTCTGTACTTTACAAGCTCAAGTTTAAGTTATGGGATTTTGCACGGGTTCATCCGAACCTGGGCAAACCCATTCAATATGCGAATATGCTTGCCACCAGGAAGTTTTTAGATAATCATAAAAAGCACATGCGTAATATGGGAAGAATATTGTTTTCAAAAACCAGATATGAGAGAGACATAACAACACCTACTCAATGCTTTGTCCTGCAAAACGAACCCTATTCTACAGAACAAAAGAGAGGAATTGACATACTGTTGAGCCATTTAAGAATTCCTTTTCGTTGGATTGAAAAAGATGTTATAGATGCCGTGTTTGAGGCGGTACTAACACAGCCGGTTATTATAATCACACTAAATATGCCTTGGGATAATATACAAACCATTTATACAGAGCTAAAAAATAAAAACGTCAATATTATTGCTTTTGGAATTTCCGAACAACCCTTGAATAAAACTGAAAAAATACAATTTATCCCAAATGATCCAGCAGAATTGCTCCCTTATAATTTGGGGTTGCGATCATCATTAACGAGAAGGTTTGTTCAGTCTCTTTTGGCACTGAGCCACTTCCCGATTATCACCGGCTTTTTACCGCCCCAAATAGGCATCCGGATAGATGATGTTACCGGGTGTAATGCTGAGAATTACTTACCCAGTCTTATTGACAGAAGCTGGACACCTAACCTGGGGATATTTATAGACGAATTTGGATGTAATTCATCGAGTCAAATATCTTATTTTTCATTGTTAGTTGAAGAAGGGCGTATTGAAATAAGTCCTCATGCTTTTACAACAAATAAGTTTATCTTTTTTGATTATGAAAATGGAAAACCTTTTTCGGGAAAAGAGTTTGCTGAAATATGGGAAAAAGTTTTACGAGATTTTGATGAGTGGAAGATACCACTTAGTCCGATTCTAAATGCACATTTTCACGCATTTTCATCGGTCGGTTATCCGACTTTGTTGGGGCATAATGTTAAGTACAATTTTAGTGAACTCTCTCCTGACCGTATTGCTGTGCAGCCGTGTTCAAATTACTTGCCATCCGGTGATCCTATTTGTACAACAGGGCAGGCGCAAACTCATGGAATTTTCCAGATTTTTAGTGGAGATAGCGCGCAAGATTGTAACAGGTCAGATTCACTTTATGACTTTTTGATGCATACGGATAGCAACAACTTAATTGAAGATGTGTCTCAGAGAATATTTAAAAGACTAAGTTTGAGCTTGGATACCGGGTTTGCGGCGTTTGTGACAACTCATGAATATCTGTTGAATAAATTAACACCAGCACAGCAAACCCATATTTTGGAAAAAGTTGAAGCTCTTCTTTCCAATTACTCACTACAACCCCAAAAAGCCGCTCTTTCTGAGATAGGGAGGGCTTGTGAAAATCATACGAATATCTTAATCGAGAGTATAAATTTCAGGAATGATCAATGGACAGTGACCTTAAGTGGAGAGTCAAATGGCGATAGTTTTTAATCCGTCTTCTTTGAAAATCAATTGAAGCTTATCAAAGTGCCCGATTTTCATGTAAATTATACTTTAGAGATCCAGCTATGAATTCAAAATCAAAGAAAGATAAGCTTAAATTATCTGATCATTATTGGAAAAAGAACGCGAATTTGTTCTCCAATATCTATTCCACTAAAGATATCTTGCTGTTGCCCAATAAGTTGTTTTTAAAACAAAGAATGTCAGTTATTCAGGAGTATATAAACCACGATAAGAATGCCACTGTTTTAGACATGGGATGCGGCTCTGGAGAATTCGCTAACATGTTGGCCAACTATTATGGTCAGGTTGCTGCTGTTGACTACTCACAAATCATGATTGATCTAGCACAACAAGGCTCTACGAAGAAAAATATTATCTTTTACAAAGCTGATTGTACACAGACAACTATTGATTCCCATTCTATAGACCATATTTTCTCGCTTGGTTTAATGGATTATGTGCAGGATGTGGATAAGGTTTTTGATGAATTCACCAGATTACTTAAAAAAGGGGGAGGTTTAGTTTTTACTATTCCTAAATCTCCAAGCCTGTTTGCTCCTTTGCGTTGGTCAACTAGAATAAGAGAAAAACTGTTTAAAATACCACCAATTGTTAATTCTTTCTCAATAGATGAGGTTGAGCAGATATTAAATAAATATAATCTTCAAAAGGTGGATGTAACTTCCCTTTGGACTACGATGTGGATAATTCGTGCAAAACAACGATCATAGTGACTTTTAGTTTTTTTATTAGAAACAATGTCTTTAGTAAAAGCATTCATTTCTATTAAGAATTCATTTATATTTTTTTGTAGAGGTTTTGATTCATTAATAATAGACACAGGTAGATGGATACATTATTTCCAGAATAGACTGTTCATTAATGGTTAACATTAAAAATCTTTCTAAGAATCTCCATCTTTCTTCAGATGGAATATGGGTATCTCCTAATTGTAATGATATTTCCTTTCCTGAAGATTTTCGTCAATATAAATTTGAAATTGAAGACCATTCTTTTTGGTTTAAACATAGAAATCAATGCATTTGTCATGTAATTAATCAATTTTGTTCATCCAATGTCTTTTTTGATATTGGTGGTGGGAATGGATATGTGGCTTTAGCTATTCAGCAAATGGGTCTTGAAACTGTCCTAATTGAACCTGGTATAGAAGGCGTTTATAATGCACGCAAAAGAGGAGTTCGGTATATAGTAAACAGCACTTTGTCCGATGCAGGGTTTATAAAAAAATCTATGCCTGCCATAGGTTTGTTTGATGTTTTAGAACACGTCAAAGATGATGTGGCAGTCTTAAAACAAATTCACCATTGTTTGACTGAAGATGGGAAATTGTTTTTGACAGTTCCTGCCCATAATGTATTGTGGTCTGCTGTAGATGAAGTAAGTGGGCATTATAGACGCTATAATCGCTCTCAACTCCAAGATCTTTTTAATAAAACAGGATTTCAGATAATATCTTTTACATATTTTTTCTCATTTCTAATTTTTCCTGTCTTCTTTTTAAGAACACTCCCTAGCAAAATAAAAATCAGAAAACCTGAAAATAAAGACGTAACAAGACGTGAAGATACAACCAGTCCAGGCTTTGAAAAATTGCTTAAAATTTCGATGAACTGGGAAATTTCTCGGATTTCCCGTTCCTTAATCATTCCTTTTGGAACAAGTTGTCTTTGTGTTGCTGCCAAATATTAGCAATCAATACATGGTGTTTATTTAATGAAGAAAAAGTTTCTTTCGTATTATTTCTGTCCAGAATGTAAAGGGGAACTAGTACAAACAATTTATAAAGAACAGGAGGATAAGGTTGAGAATGGGATGTTTTTGTGCAAGTCTTGCCAACAAGAGTATCCTATTGTTAATGGAATTCCTCGTTTTACGGGAGAATTGGGGCAAGTCAAGGAGCATACTGCCCAGTCATTTGGATACAAATGGGAGGTATTTTCGCAAATTGACGAGCGGTATAAAAAAAATTTTTTAGATGAGTTAAGACCGCTTGAATATGAGAGTTTTTTTAGAGGAAAAAGGGTACTGGATGCGGGAACTGGTATGGGTATTCCGAGCTACTGTATGGCTGAGCTAGGGGCTAAAGAAGTGTTTGGAATTGATATCGTAGATACTATTGAGATAGCACATCATAATAATAAGAAATTTGATCAGGTGACAGTTGCCCAGGCAGATATCTATAAGATACCCTTTCCACGGGAGTCCTTTGACGTGGTTGTTTGTGTTGCGGTCCTTCAACATCTACCTGATCCACAGAAAGCTTTTGAAGAGTTGTTAAGTTGTGTCAAACCTGGAGGTACTTTAATAATATGGGTGTACGGGAAAGAAGGCAATGCCTTTGTCGAACACCTCGTAGAGCCTTTTCGAAAATTAATTACTAGAAGACTGCCAGTGAAAGCTACTTTGATACTTTCATATATTCCTGGAATCTTGTTTCAACTGGTTGCTAAATTCATTTATAAACCATTAAATCTGTTAAAAATCAATTGGTTGCCCCTCAATGATTACATTGTATACCGTACCAGTTTTGATTGGAAGATGAATACTCATATGGTTTTTGACCAACTCTTGGCACCGTTGTCATATTTGTTCCGCCGTGAGGAAGTGGAGCAACTGTTTAGTCATCCTGAAATTTCAGAATTTGTTATAAGGCATCATAACAAAAATTCGTGGACAGCATATGGAACTAAAAATCAAAATAGAATAGGGTAAAGTGCTTTTAGTAACCAGTAAAATGATTACATGTTGTCATTGGAAAGTGTTTTTTTATACCATACTAACATAAAAACTGAGGTGAAGCAGAAAGAGACACCTTCCGCAAGAAAAAAGGAACACTATCAATTAAGAAGGCAAAGAAGCTTCTTGGGTATAGGCCACAATACACACTTCAAACTGGAGTGGATGAGTATGTTGAGTTTATGAGAGAATACAACCCTGGTCTTTCAAAATATTAATGAATAATCAGAAGAACAAAAGCATTGCATAATTATATACGAGACATAAATTCAAAGTTATCTAGAGTTGGTATTGTCCTTATTGACAAGCCCTGGGAAAGTAAAATGCTGAATCAAAATGTCTTCGCC
>Ga0187827_10008278_pt1 | contig 11329 bp, 10 predicted proteins | sample ETNtaG_39_FD_167969 | JGI IMG/M metagenome (GOLD analysis project Ga0187827, IMG submission 167969) | Marine microbial and viral communities from oxygen minimum zone, Eastern Pacific Ocean - ETNP2014_SV_150_PacBio MetaG (Illumina Assembly) | ecosystem: Environmental > Aquatic > Marine > Hypoxic... | reverse complement strand
TATTGAACACATCATCTGCGGTCTGATTGAGTCAGAAATCTTTGGAGAAAGTGATTGCAAGCAATAATTCTGGCAGGTGGACGCGGGACAAGATTGAAGCAAGTGGTTCCGGATGTTCCCAAGCCCATGGCTGAGATCAACGGGACGCCATTCCTTGCACTGCTGATATCTTATCTAAGTCAGCAAGAAATCACTCGAATTATCTTAAGTGTAGGTCATCAATACCAAAAAATTGTTGATTACTTTGGGGACTCTTATCAAGGAGTAGAAATTGCCTATACGATTGAAGAACAACCCCTGGGCACTGGTGGGGCAATAAAGCTTGCTTTGGAAACGACTGAATCTGTCGACCCTGTTTTTGTGCTGAATGGAGACACCTTTTGTCAATTGAATTTTAAGGAGATGTATGGAAATTTTCATGATTCAGGAAAAACATTTGGGATTGCTCTGACGGAAGTGGAAAATTCGAGCCGGTTTGGTTCAGTTCAACTAAGCAGCGACAGATCTGGAATCAATAACTTCACCGAAAAAAGGCATTCTTCGGGAAGTGGGCTAATTAATTCTGGCGTTTATCTTCTCTACAAAAATTTTTTTGAACAGTTCAACTTTGGAGAAAAATTCTCATTTGAAAATGATTGCCTCTACCCTCATGTTTCCAGAATAGATTGTTTTCCCTACGTATATGATGGCAAATTTATAGATATTGGAATACCAGAAGACTTTGAAAAAGCCCAGCATTTCCTGTCATTTATACAAATCAGGTAAAACTAGATCCCTCTATTCTCCCTGGTTTGTCATCGTTCTGGAATTCAAGTAATTCTCTACCGATTGCTGGATTAACTGGAATAAATTCGAAGACATCCAATACAAAACCAGTGCCGCAGGAAATGAGTAGAACAAAACAAAAAATAGTCCACCCATACCAAACAAAGTAATTGTTGGGGAGTTATTATTGCCCGAGTGTTTAGCAGCTAACCATGTAGACAGGATAGTTATTACTGCCATCAATACGGGTAAGAGATTGAAGTAGGAACCAAAGTAGGGAATATCTATCCCCCAACCGAATAGCCTATCCGACCTTGACAAGTCCGAAATCCAAAGAAAATGCACGCCACTCATTTCCCAGATTTCCCCCAACACATTAAAAAGTGCTGCGAAAATTGGAATCTGAATGAATAGACCCAACATACTTTTAAACGGTGCAAGGTGGTCATAGTTTTGGGTTTCGTACATCTCGATTATTTTTTCGCTTTGCTCTATACCACTGTATTTCTCTTTGATCACCTTTTGTAATGGGGCAACCCTGGCTTGTTGCTGCATAGCTGTTTCTTGGAACTTTATCGAGAAGCGAGTTATCGGGAATGTAAGTATCCGAATCACCAAGGCCAGCAAAATCAATGACAGGCCCCAACTCCCACTGAGCGAGAACAAAAATTGAATCAGTGCCCAGACCATAAAGCAGATGCTCCGAAACCAATTCCATAGGTTCATCAACAGAACCCCTTCGAGTTCAATTTTTGGATCCTTGAGAAGCGCCCTCTTCTTTGGTACAGAGAGATAATCGATTTGAAAGATAAGAGATTCACCTTTAGCAAGAGAGCCTACATCAGGGGTCAGCTGAATCTTCAGGTTTTGGGGATTAAGCTCGCCATCCTTCGGCCCGCTAAAGTTCAAGTGCCAACCTGGCACTCCTTGTGCCAAGCGGATAGCCTCGATATGGTAGCGATTAACCCATCCGGACCACTGAATTTTTGATGAGTAATCAAATTCATCAAGCCAGACATTATCAATCCGGCTCACTTGTTTCGATTGTTCCAGGCTAATAAAAGGATTGATGACCTCATAAAACCCGGATCCAAAACCTGCCCCCTCATCCGTTTCACTCTGAAGACCTGATCCTAATAGGATCCTGATGGGTCTAACTTCTGCTTCAGAATCTAGTCGGTTGGTTATCCGGTAGGTGAATCGTATAATTTCACCCATCCGTTTTTCCTCAATTAGCCTCCCCGCAAGTTTTCCATCAAGGGCTACTACTAGTGTCGATTTCCCATTAAGCGGGTCTTCTGCAAATGACAAACTGGGTTTAGTAGTGGTTTCGGCCTTTGTCACATTTGGAGCAAATACAAATAAAATACAAAAGAGCACCGATACTAGGCGAATGAACCCAGATGGATTTCGACTGGTGGGAAGGTCAGCACCCTTGGTAGAATTGGAAAAGCTATTAATATATTGAGTCAATCGACAGTTCATTTTATTATTGCGTTTTACGCACAAGAACTAATTCCGGGAACACAATGCCAAACAATCATCAAATAATTGCAATTCTCGTGCTTGGCACTTTTTTTGTATCCATGCCAGCCTATGGATATATCGATCCGGGCACCGGCAGCCTCATCATTCAGGGCGTTATTGGTGCCATTGCTGCTATAGGAGTCACTATGAAAATTTATTGGCACAAGATCAAGGTGTTCTTTTCAGGTCGTTCAAATTCTGTTGATACGGGAAAGGAACCAGCAGAAGATACATCAGGTAAGAACTAATACTTATCTCCAGCTAGTATAACCGTGGCATGGGCGACAGGCTACTTAGGGACAAATTCTTGTTAAAGAAAGGATCTCCTTTAGGACATGTCTTGATGATTTGATCTTCCAATACGCGCTTGTCCTTCTCGGGAAGCCCTTTTGTTCGAGTTTTTGACTCCAGATGCAACAATACAGTGGCAGGGTCTAAAAAATTCCTAGATCCGATTGAATGCGCCCTCAGGCAAAAATCAATATCACCTGCAATATCAAGTTGTTCACTGAATTTTCCAACCTTATTATAAGTTTGCCTGCTAAAGGCCAGACATGCGCCAGTAGATGCGAGAACTTCACGGCGTACCAGAGGCGATATAAATATTTCTTCACCTCTGTCTTCTATCGTCTCTCCTGAAAACACATGATCTGCATAACCACCGTATCCAATTACTACACCAGCATGCTGAATCAATCTGTCAGGGTACAAAAGGAGGGGCCCAACAGTACCGATTTCTTCTTGTAAACCCAACATAACAAGTCGATCGACCCAATCCGGCGTTATTACCTCCGTATCATTATTTAGCAATATAAGAAAATCACCTGATGCTTCCTGAATACCATCATTATTAACCTTCGACCAATTAAAGTTGTAGTCACAAACAATCGTCTTAATGACTCCATTCATTGATTGCTCAGCCAACCATGAAAGAGTTTCTGGATCACTGGATTGATTATCCAGTACAAGAATCTCAATTTCGAATCTATATGCATGCTTTAGTATTGAGTGAACACATCTCTTGGTAAGCTCGATTTTGTCACATATTGGAATCAAGATAGACACCAGCACATCACCTTCAGGTTTTTCGTACAACTCAGGGTAATGGGAAAACTCATGAGTTTTATCTACTAACATTCTGACCATAGACTTAGAGGTAATATCGATCTCGTCTTTCCACTCAGGCGCTGGTGCAAGAAGATGAACCAATATATCTGAAATATGGCTAACTTCCTTAGCCAGAAGCAAACATCCTGAAACTATGGCGGCTCCAGATAGAGAAGAAACAACAGTTTCTTGAGTCATTTTCTGGAAAAGCTTCACATCAACAAAGGCGACCGGAACATAAGATGGATCGAAGAGTAATTCCTTACAGTAACCCGGCTTGAATCTAGGCCTTGCCCTCTGTTTATTTACAATTTGATCATGATCAAAAATAATCGCATCAGACCCTGACAAAAATTGGTTATATACAGCTAAAACCCAACTTCTTTGAAAAAGACACAATGTATGAAGTACTACAACACCATCAACAGTATCATCTGAGTAAATTGAGCCGATCAGCTTTGAGTCGGCAATTCTATGAATAAAAATTCTGGATTTCGTCTGACAATCTGCAATAACGGGTTCTAGATCACAGCTGCTGGTCAAGACAAAATCAATCCTTCTAACCCATCTCTCATCTTCCAGGTGCTGAACGAACCTTTTAACAAAACGAACATTGTCCTCTCGAAGAAATACCACAATTCCAACTTGAGGAAGACTAACTGATGGATCAACTGAAGGTATAACCTCTACACTCTTTATCCAATCAAGATACAAGTTCGCATCCGCCCTTCTGAGGAAAGCAGTTCTCGACATCATCTTGCCTATAACTGTTCCAGCACCCTGTTCTGCAAGGTTTGTAATAAACCAGCGCAGGAAAGACCCTGGCCCACCAAAATCCTCAAAGATTTTCTGCCGTGACCTAAGCAGAAAACGAAGTGCGTAGACTTTTCTTAGGAGGTTCTGCAATCTAGTCGACCACACTTGTCTGGCTAGTTGATTGAAGATAAAGAGTTTGATAGATAAAGGCTTCCTCTTCTATTCTGAGAGGGAGAGGCAATTCATCTCTCCAGGAAGCCAGCAACTCAGGCCTCTCCGCAACTGTTTCTAGTGCTACAGTCCAGGCCCTCCTATCCCCTGCAGGTACAACAGACCCACACTGGTATGTCTCAATATGGTATTGAGGTGCTCCCAGGGCTGACACCATAGCAGGTACTTGTGCTGCCATAGCTTCATGGAACACTAGAGAGAAAGTCTCCGGTACCACAGAGGGAATACAGAGCAGATCAAATGTTTGCAAGACATCAAATACTTCCCTGGGATTCACAGCGGGCAGGAGGTTAACTCTTTCATCCAATGACACGAGATTTCTTATTGTCTTCTCATAGCCATCATCATTAACAAAGCCACCACAAATATTTAGTCGTAGATTGTCACCAACAACCTGCTGAAATGCTTCAATCAAAATTTCCAAGCCTTTAACGGGCCCAATCGATCCCAGATATCCAAATACTATTTCATCGACCTTGTGATCGTTTTCTCGAATCCTGCATAAGGACAAATCAATGCCATGAGCCACAACTTTGAACTTTGCATCAGGGAATTCCTGGGAATATAGCGCAGCCACATACTCTGAGGGACAAACAACATATTGAGCCAATTCCACAATCTTTTGTGCCATAGAATATCGGTCGAGGAAGAACGCAGGTCGCCAATCTGGCAACAGGCATTTAGTTCCACAGTTAACACCTCCCTGCGAACCACCACACAAATTTCCTTCCTGCCTTATATAATTAATGCGATAGCAGGGTAGGTAAAAATCAGTCAGCGAAAGAATGTATGGAATATTACAATTCTGCACTGCTTGAATTGCGGACGCCATTCTCATGGCATGCATCACGTGGCATACATCATAGTTTTCCAGTTCCAGAAGCTGGCTAATTTGACCCACTAAAGGAACATCATGACCTAGTGAATATTCAGCAGATGCATCTATATCAGCACTCCTGATCGCAGAAACAGGTATCCCTTGATAAGTAGTGTCCCAGAGATATTCTGAACACCCTTGTTCCCAGGTGTCGGAATTGAGCTCACCTGTCACACAGGTCAGAACACGAACAAAGTGCCCTGCTTTTTGTGCCAATTTGGCTAGCCCAAAAGTAACTTTTTCTGTCCCGCCTGAGTACTCGGGATAAAATTGATGGACAATAATCAAAATTCGCACGATCAGATACCTGCCTGCAAATCTAAGCGAATCCTTTCGACACTTTCGATTTCCTGACCATCAAGATGCCGCTTGCCTAGCAATAAAAAACCCAGGCAGGACCCAACTGTAGAGGCAAAATTCTTAGTAAACATTTTGACTAATTCTTCTCGCAAACTCCCATCCTGTTGAAGATAGATCTCGCTGGCATAACGATCAAAATGACTTAGTCGACCGCGAAATTCATCATAAAATATGATTGCACCATCTCTTTCCTCATCAGAAATATCGCCAATATCGCGCAAGAATATTTGTCTGTAGTCCACAAGCCTCCTTGTTAAATCATCATCAAGCAAGTCAATTTCTCCGTCCAAATCGAGCTTGCTCAAATGATTACCCAGCCATTCATCAGAATACAACATGGCTTCATGTAAACACTTCTGCCCCAAATCCAGATCAAAGTTCCTTATTAAAGCCGTTAGACCACAAGCGGCACTAACTATTCCAACGAATAGGCCGCGAAAACTCTTTATGGCTGGATACTCAAAATCATCGAACTTTCGAACAATATGAGTAGTATCGACGAATGAACGCTTCAAGTAATAATAGGCCGGTCTATTGTGTGAGTGAATGGTTTTAGTAGATGCGAGCATGGCAATTTTATAACCATTTTTGATCAGCCTAATGCCTAGATCAAGATCCTCTGCATAATCCCCTTGATACCGATATTGCGAAAATAGTTGGCGGGAAATAAGACATGACACATCACTCAACTGCCCCCCTAATCTCAATGCTCTATGTTCATTACTCCAAAATTCTCCAATTCTATCTTCCTCCTTACACATCAGGAATTTCTGATGTGTATCCACATCACAGTCATAAACCAGATCACTATCTAGTCGACAATACTCGCCGCAGGATACAGCTACCACATTCTCTTTCCCATGAACCAAAAGGTAGTTGACCATAGAAAAAAGCCAATAGTCTCCAATAGGGTAGGCGTCCTGCACCATAAATAGCAGGTAGTCTCCAGTCGCATTCTCAGCACCGATGTTTCGCGAGTAACTATGGCTGAATTCTGATTGTAAGATTTCTACCAGCTCACAATTTTCTTTTTCTGCCATTGCCGGTGTTTCATCGTCCGAACCAGAGTCAACAATGACGATCTGAATATTCGATAGCCCTTTTTGGCTATTTAGCTTTCTTAACAGCCAATGGAATTCATGCCCTGCGTTGTAGGTTGGTATAATTACAGATACTGAAACATTTAGGGGCTCAACTGTCGAATATTCATCTAAATGAATATTCGATGTGACAGGTGGTGTTACATTAATGGGAAATGTGTTCTCTGCCTTAAGCAGTCTGCTGGCAAAACTGACGTATTTTGCAAAATTGGAGAGTACATTCAGCACACCCTTCCTCTCCACGAGATTGACAACTCGCTGAACAAGACTTTTGAATTTAGAAAAAGATACTAATGTCTTCTTTAGGACAAAACCGAAGTTAGCCAGGATACCAAATCCTTTTCTCAACTTACGCTGCAGTGCAACCAGAGTCTGCTTCACCATCTTGGAATTACTGGTTGGCGATATTTTTTTGACCAAGTGCGAATATTCACAGTTCTTTGCTTGTATTTTTATTCATTAGTCAATTCTTTTAAGATGTGCGGCCTTGTTGATATCGGGAAAGTCACCATCAGGAATGGGCTCGCCCAGAAACTCACACAGTTTATCCCAGCCATCGCCTTTCGTGATATGCATATGCAGCAGGGACTCGTCTCTTCCTGCAAAGTATGCGGTCACATCCTGGTTGTGCTTTCTGTAGCGGTTCAGATATACCGCTTCATTTCCTACGGGACTGCCTACGCCATAAATCCATTTCCGCATGGGAGTGCTCTCATTGCCAAAATGGTTCACCACGCTCCTAATCCATTCATCACTTGGTCTTAAGGTCAGGATAAATTTGCTACCCGGATAGTGCTCATCCAGTTCGCGGTAAAGCAGGGGCCAGGGGTTATCCTCGAAGGCATCAAACTCATCCACTACAGAAAATGCTATGTCCTGCGCCTTCTCTGCAATATCTTGATTCCATGCCCCCTGCACACCAGCGACACGGTATCCCAGCATGGACAATGCCGTGCCGAGAGATGATGTGCCGGTCTTGTGAAAACCGATACCAAACACCTTTGGCCTGCCTGAATTCACCATGGATGTACCTGTCGCAATACTGGAACCTGATTTTACCTCAGGCTCATGTCACGTTGTACAATGCAATGATCAAAATCTAGCCAAGAGCTGGAACTTTATGGAACTCGTGAAATTTGCAGGATAGAGACAGTCAATTCGGGACTCCTGGAGTATTTGGATAGCCGTGGCTGGATTCCACAGTATCCATTTAGCGCCCGCCGACCATCAATCACCATAGATGGAGAAAACTATCAGGTACAATTACCGTGGACTCACACAAAAGCTAGCTGTAGCGTCTTTCTGCGGGGAAATCTGAATATGATATGTGGGGATTTATGGCCGGAGATTGCCGCGGGCGGGGCTAACAGGTGAGAATTGCTGTAGATGCCAGACCCCTGGCTCGCTCGACTGCTGGTATCGGCAGATATACTGATTCTCTGGTTTCTAAACTCGTTCCACAGGGGGGTACGTGGTATTTATATACCGACAGGCCACTGCTAAAGGACTACTCGCATCTTGGAGATGTCGTGGTCCGTCTGCCTGAGCAGAGAAGGTTTCCCGGTGCGCTCCGTGCCCAGACTGATTTTGTCGGCTGGGCCAAAACTGACGCCATCGATGTCTTCTGGTCTCCACGCCATCATCTGCCAGTTTTCTTGCCACGGAAGGTCAAAAAACTGGTAACTATTCACGACCTGGTCTGGGTCAGGCACCCGGGTTCTATGAAGAAAATGGGCTGGTTACTGGAATTTTTGCTCATGCCTGTCAGCCTGTTACTGGCGGATCGAATAGTCAGCGTCTCAGAATTTACTGCCAGTGAAATGAAAAAGGTACTCAGGGTTCCTGCAGCCAAAATTGAAATAATCCCGCTAGCGCCATACGATTTTGATGAAGGTGCACAGAGTGGAGATAATCCAGTTGGGATAGCGAACAAAGCGTACTTTCTCTTTGTGGGTACACCGGAGCCACGGAAGAATCTGGGGCGACTACTAGAGGCATTTAGCAACCTTCTCAAGGGATTAGATACTTCGCCCGCTTTATGCATTGTTGGCGGGCATGGCTGGGGTGGTGAGGAAACATCAGATCTTGTTCGGGAGTTTGGCCTGGAGAAAGATGTTGTTCTGCCTGGTCATGTTAGCGATTTTGAGCTGGACCAATTGTACCAGCATGCGATGGCACTGGTAATGCCATCACTCTATGAAGGCTTTGGCCTGCCAATTCTTGAAGCCATGAGGCACGGCGTACCGGTAATTACGGGAAACTGTTCTGCCATGCCGGAGGTAGCCGGGGATGGTGCCCTGCTGGTGGACCCACTATCTGTGGTGGAGATAGAAGCAGCCATGTCAAAACTCTATTCTGAACCTGCAGTGCGAGCAGAACTATCGGAAAACGCCCTCGCACAGGCACGGAAATTTTCGTGGCAGTTCACTGCTGATCGAACGCTGACTCAAATAAAGCAGCTAGCCAGCCAGGTGATTACTGCTTAAGCAGTTTGTTCAATGTCATAGCATGCCCGTCTTTTTCTGATAACTTGGGTGAAGTGGTGGGCCAGTCAATACCTATGTCCGGGTCATTCCAGATGACACTTGTCTCGTCGTCAGGATAATAGAATTCCGTGCACTTGTACTGGAAATCAGCGGTATCTGCTTACACCAGGAAGGCATGTCCGTAACCCGGTGGAATATAGAATTGGAGGTGGTTACTGCCGGACAGGCTGACGCCTACCCACTGGGTAAAAGTTTCAGATTGAGGGTTGATGTCAACAGCAACGTCAAACACCTCTCCCTGTGTAACCTGCACCAGTTTGCCCTGTGGTTTTGTTTTCTGAAAGTGAATGCCCCGGAGTACATCTTTGGCAGAATGGGATCGGTTGTCCTGGACAAAAGTTTCACTGATACCTGCTTCTTCCCGATAGCGCTTTTCGTGATAGCTTTCCAGGAAAAACCCGCGTTCATCCCCGAATACCTGGGGCTCGATAATGACGACACCGGGTAATTTTGTCGCCTCTACCCTCACAGGCTCCCGTCCTGATATTTGAGTAGATCAAGCAGGTATTCACCATAGCCGCTTTTGGTCAGTGGTTTGGCCAGCTCTTCAAGCTGATTATTGTCAATCCAGCCCTGCCGCCAGGCAATTTCTTCCGGGCATGCGATCTTGAGACTCTGGCGGTGCTCGAGGGTCTGCACGAACTGGCCTGCCTCAAGCAATGAATCGTGGGTCCCGGTATCCAGCCATGCCATGCCCCTGCTGAGGACTTCTACCGACATGGAGCCCTCATCGAGGTACAGCCGGTTGAGGTCAGTAATCTCCAGTTCATTTCTAGCTGAGGGAATGACCTGCTTTGCCTTCTCGGTTACCGTATCGTCGTAGAAGTAGAGACCCGTCACCGCGTACCGTGATTTGGGTTTGGATGGCTTTTCCTCAATGCTGATAGCGCGAAGGTCCTTGTCGAATTCAACCACACCAAACCTTTCGGGATCCTTCACCTGGTAGGCAAAGATTGTTGCGCCCGTATGACGCTCCACCGTCCTCTTCAGGATATTAGTGAAGTTCTGACCGAAGAAAATGTTGTCACCCAGGATTAGCGCACATTCATCGCCGGCGATAAACTCCTCACCAATGATAAAAGCGTGGGCGAGACCCAGTGGTTCCTCCTGGACCTGATAAGTCAGGCTTAGTCCCCACTGCTCACCACTACCGAGCAGCATTTCAAAGCGGCTGAGATCCAGGGGCGTCGAGATAATCAGCAACTCGCGTATGCCGGATAGCATGAGAGTCGACAATGGGTAGTACACCATGGGCTTGTCGTATACCGGCAACAGTTGCTTGGACAGGGACAGGGTTGCCGGGTGCAGGCGAGTTCCGGACCCGCCTGCCAGGATTATGCCTTTCACTTTATGACCCCCAAACGATCTCTCTGGTAGTTTCCCGATTGCACACTGATACACCATGACCTGTTGTTCAGATACCAGTCTATTGTTTTTTCCATCCCGGATTCAAATGATTCGATCGGTTGCCAGCCAAGTTCCCGGTTGATTTTTGTTGCATCAATGGCGTACCTGACATCGTGACCCGGCCGGTCCTCGACAAAAGTGATCAGGTCGTCAAAGCGATTAACGTTTACCGGTTTGTCCGTCACTTTTCCTTCCAGGATTCTGCATATAGTTTTGACCACATCAATATTCTTCACCTCGTTGTGCCCGCCAATATTGTAGGTTTCACCAGGCCTTCCCTTTTTCGCTGCGGTCAAGAGTGCACGGGCATGATCTTCGACATAGAGCCAGTCCCGGATCTGAAGCCCGTCGCCATAAACTGGTAATGGTTTGCCTTCCAGCGCATTGAGAATCATCAGGGGGATAAGCTTTTCAGGAAAATGAAAAGGCCCGTAGTTATTTGAGCAATTCGTGATGATTGTTGGCAGGCCATAGGTGGTGTGCCAGGCACGGACCAGGTGATCGGCAGATGCCTTGCTGGCAGAGTAGGGTGAGTTAGGATCGTAGGATGACTCTTCGGTGAACAGTGAATCCGGGCCGAGGCTGCCGAATACTTCGTCCGTGGAAATATGGTGAAATCGGAAACTCTCCTGTTGTTCCCCGTCCAGCTGGCG
>Ga0187827_10008277_pt1 | contig 11331 bp, 10 predicted proteins | sample ETNtaG_39_FD_167969 | JGI IMG/M metagenome (GOLD analysis project Ga0187827, IMG submission 167969) | Marine microbial and viral communities from oxygen minimum zone, Eastern Pacific Ocean - ETNP2014_SV_150_PacBio MetaG (Illumina Assembly) | ecosystem: Environmental > Aquatic > Marine > Hypoxic... | reverse complement strand
GAGATCGGATCATAGGTGCACGGTTTTCCATGGTTGACGGGACTTTTTCGTGCACTATTATACCTGAAATATCATATATTCCATAATAATATCAATGGCTTATAGTTTATGAGCAGACTCTAAGTAATCTGGCGCAATCCGTGATTAGGGTGACGCGGTTGTGTAAACACGTTTAGCAGCACCCCGTTATTGAATGCGGTGCCGACCGTAGGATTAACTGTGCGCCAAAGGAATTGCCAAGCTCCTGGTCACTGACTAGAAAATTCACAGAAAAAGAGAGAAAAGACTTGACGAGTGCCTCAGGGCATGGAGCAGGCCGAGGCTGATTACCAACCTGGACGAATCTGACACTGAGCCGATATCAGACAGAGAGGTCCCCGGGGATGCGGCAGAAATACTAGAGACGTTTATACGGGGCCTCGGCAGAGTCGATCGAGCCATCCTGATTCTGTATCTGGACGACAAGAGCTACCGGGAGATTGCAGAGATCACCGGACAGAATTCAAACGCTGTAGGTGTCCGTCTGAATCGTATCAAAGCACGATTCAAACAAGAGCATGTTGAGGAATGAGTTATGGAACTGGATGAGTTGAAGGATCGCTGGCAAGCGCGAACCAGGACTGGTAACGGAAACACGAAACTGGAGGAGACGGTGATGACGATACATGAACAAATGCTGGAAATCGACTCAGTGATCAAGGGGCGCAACCTGTATGGAACGCTAACGTTTGTTATCGTCATGCTGGCGCTATCGTTATTCGACTATTTTCTGTACCTATTGGAGTCGCCAGTGTTGGTCGTCGGCGGCGTTGCTGTCTGGTTGGCAACCATCGCTGTCGCAGCGGTAAGACTACACCAGGTCCATGACCGATCCGTGAACACAGTATCGGACCAACCCATAGCAGATGCACTGCAGGTCAAGCTCATCAGAGTCGAAAATGAACAGCATTTCTACGCTTCAATAACGGTCACGCTGTTTGTGCCCCTTGGCATCGGCATGGTTTTCGTCGTGCTTGGAGTAGAGCCAACGATGATCGAAGCAATTTCGGCATTCGGATCCTATCTCGTCTGTTGCTATGCGGGTCACGCCTACAACAAGAAGTACATCGCAACCAAGCTGGCTCCGATCGCCCAGGATCTGGCGTCCTGTCTGGAAGAGATTAAGCGTGATGTTGCTCAAGCCGACTAAGGAAAACCTGCGTCACGCGGAGTGACGTCGAAGCAAATCAAGAACGTCCTTGCCGATGCGGGATCCAGGCGCAAAAACGTGGTTCCTGTCTGCCATCCTCGAGCGGAATTTGCAGGATCTGACGAATGGAGGCAACATGGCACGGGTCTAACAGAACTGCAACGGGAGTCAGGCATGAACAGGAAAGATCAACCGGAAGAGAGCAACGAACCTGATGCGTCACGGCGCAAGTTCCTGACGACATCCCTGCAAGGGGCAACAGCGCTCGCACTGGGCGCACAACTCATCGCGCAGACTTCCGATGCACAGACCACCGGAATTCCCACCAGACCACTTGGCAAGACCGGTGCATCTGTCTCAATCCTCTGCCTCGGGGGGTGGCACATAGGGGCCATTGCGAATCAGACAGAAGCCATCAAGGTCATGCACGCAGCCATCGACGAAGGGATTACGTTTTTCGACAATGCCTGGGACTACCATGACGGCGGCAGCGAGGAAGTGGTCGGTAAGGCACTGGCAACCGGTGGACGGCGTGACAAGGTGTTCTTGATGACAAAGGGTTGCGATCGCGACTACGCGGGGGCCACGCGCTGTCTGGAAGACAGTCTGCGCCGGTTCAAGACGGACCATGTGGACCTGTGGCAGTTTCACGAGATCGTCTATGACAACGACCCGGATTGGGTCTTCGAAAAGAACGGCATCCAGGCTGCCATCGACGCGCAGAAAGCGGGCAAGGTGCGCTTCATCGGCTTCACCGGACACCGGGATCCACGCATCCACCGGATGATGCTGGACAAGCCCTACGATTGGGATACGGTGCAGATGCCCATCAATATGATGGACGCAAGATTCCGCAGTTTTCAGCAGGAAATCGTGCCGATCTGTCTGCAGCGCGGGGCCGGTGTGATCGGCATGAAAAGCCTCGGCGGCGGTGTCATTCCGAGCCAGGCAGGAATCAGCGCCGAGACATGCATCCGCTACGCGTTGAGTCAGCCCATCTCTTCGCTGGTGGTCGGCATGCTGTCGATGGAAGATCTGAAGCGGAATGTTTCCACCGGGCGCAATTTCACGCCCATGAGCGACACCGAACAACAGACGCTCATCTCCGGCGTAAAGGACGTTGCCGGGGACGGTCGATACGAATTATATAAGACCACCCAGAGGATGGATGGTCCTTATCACGTGAAACAGCACGGGTTTACAGTGGTGGGGTAACTCCTGACAATAGGATTGCTCGATGAATTAGAGCCCCCCGCCACCAAAACAAGGAACCGCAATATGGCAGCATTATCACTAGAAGACGCCCGCGTTATAGCCAACGCGACCCTCGTTAAAGGTCGTGAGACCGAGTGCCTTCCGCTGGCAGTAGCCGTGTTGGACGCCGGGGGACATATAAAGGTCGTCCTTCGAGAGGACGGTGCCGGCATCTTGAGAACTCAGATCGCCGAAGGCAAGGCATGGGGAGCGCTTGGTCTTGGTGCCAACAGCCGTGGCTTTGCAGAACGTCTCGAACGTGAGCCTGCCACGGCCCCTGCCCTCTTCGGTGCCTTCGCCAGCCTGGCAGACGGCAAGGTTGTACCAGTCCCTGGCGGAGTCCTGATTCGAGACAGTGACGCCCAAATCATCGGCGCAGTTGGCGTAAGCGGCGACGTATCCGACAAGGACGAAGTCTGCGCGTTAGCTGGTGTCGATGCCGCCGGTTATGCCGGCTGAGATCTCATCTCCATGAACGACGGATAGAAACACGGAAAACAATCGTCATGCAGTTAAAGACATTGACCTTCCACGGCCCCCTTATGCTCGCAGCCCTGCTCACACCGTCGGTTGCCACGGCTGAGGATCACCAACCATGGCGCCTGCAACAGGCGCTACACCTGCCGCAATCGCTGATTCTGTCCGGCACACATCGGACGCGCTACGAAACACTCTCCTCGCAGTTCCGTGCCACAAGAAACGGCAGCGACCAGGTTCTGGTCACACGGACCACATTACTGGCGGCACTCCAACGCGGCCGCTTCACCGTGGGCGCCGAACTGATGGATTCCCGTGCTGCACTGGATGATGTCGGCACACCCATCAGCACCGGTATCGTCAATTCAGGCGAACTGCTGCAGGCATATGTACACCTACGCGGCGAGGACCATTTCTCCCCGGGTAGCCGCACGGACCTGCGCATCGGGCGCATCACCATGGATGTAGGCAGTCGTCGCTTCGTCGCCCGCAATCGCTACCGCAATACCATCAACGCTTTCACCGGTATCGACTGGCAATTGCAGCGCGCGGGCGGAAGCCAGTTGCGCGCGTTCTTCCTCCTGCCCGTCAACCGCAAGCCTAACACGCCAGCTAAGCTGCGAAACAACGACTTCGAATTCGATGAGCAGGATAGCGAAGTCATATTCTGGGGCCTTCACTACGCCGCCACGCTCCCCTCGGACGATCACGGCGAACTCCTCTACTTCGGACTGAACGAAGATGACTCCACCGGCCGACCAACTCGAAACCGTAAACTAACGACCATTGGGGTTCGCCTCCACCGCAAGCCGCAACTCTCCCGTTTCGACTATCAACTCGAATCCGCACTACAATTCGGCGAATCCCGCACCTCCACCGCAGCGACCAATACCACCGACCTGGACCACTTCGCCCACTTCCAACATGCCGAGCTCGGTTATTCCTTCGATCACCCATGGCGCCCGCGCCTCATCCTCCAATACGACTACGCCACCGGTGACGACAACCCCACCGACGCCGACAATGAACGCTTCGACACCCTGTTCGGAGCGCGCCGCTTCGACTTCGGCCCAACCGGCATCTATGGCCCATTCGCCCGAGCCAATCTCAATACCCCAGGCCTACGCCTGCACCTCAAACCGAGCGCCGCGATCACCACGTTCATCACCTATCGCGCCTACTGGCTGGCCTCGGACCGGGATGCCTGGACCACCAGCCATGTGCAAGACCCAACTGGCGCCACCGACCGCTTCATCGCTCAACAAATCGAAGCACGCCTGCGCTGGAACGTTCATCCCAACAACATCCGACTCGAAGCCGGCATCGCCCGCCTCTTTGCCGGAAAATTCATGGACAACGCCCCCAACACCAACGGCCAGGGCGACGCGACCTATTTCTACTCACAAGTCACCCTCTCATTCTAGGACAGACCACAACGATCACAAGTTCGATTCCACAATGAACGACATCCCCGCTCCCCAATAATCACCCCCCGTCCAGTTGGTTGAGACATGGGATGGGGGTGTTGCTGGAGCGCCTTCGGAGCGCGGTGGAGCCATGGATGGCGGAACCGTGATCCAGGTGCCATCGGCCATGGATGGCCGATGGCAAGTAGCGTAAGCAACACCCCCATCCCATGTCTCAGGGACCTCCAAGTACGAACACACCCAAATAGCGAACCCCAACACAAAAACCAAGGTGGGCAAACAATACCCGTGTAATTCATACGGATAATGGGCTGAATCTGTTAACACTACCACTGAGGCGCACCGAGAACCCGCACAGGCCACATGGACAAGGGGGCCTTGCGCAATATTTTTCCCGCTGCTAGGATGCAAATCTCACCCTGAGTGAGTGACGCAACAGGTATCTCATGAGCACCCTGACAATCGCTCGCAAACGCTTCGAAGCGGCGCTCGAAAACCTCATCCAACAGGTTAAGCAGGACCGCAACATCCTGGCAGGAATTCTGTGTGGCAGCCTCGCCCACGATGAAGTCTGGGACAAGTCAGACATCGATCTGGTGCTGATCTGCAGAGACGACCAAAAGACCAAGAGCCATGGCATCTCCCTGGTCGAAGACGACATCAACATACACACCGAGATACAACAGCGCGGCGAGTTCAGAAGGCGCGTCGAAGGGGCGGCGCGAAACTCCTTCGAACATTCCCTCTATGCCAAGTCGCGATTGCTGTTCAGCAAGGATCCCAGTATCGATCAACTGTTCACTGAACTGCAGAGCATCGGCGCTCGCGATACCCAGATCCAACTGATGCGAGCAGGTGCCAGTGCACTCACCTCCCTTTACAAGGCACAAAAGTGGTACCAGGTCAGGAAGGACCTGGAGCTTAGCGCCCTTTGGATTCTCTACACGGCCACGCCACTGGCCCAGATCGAGGTGGGCAGCCATGGCGAGATCATCGCACGGGAAGTGATCCCCGATGCACAACGACTGAATCCCTGCTTCTTCGATCTCATCTACAGTGACCTGCTCAATCGGAAGAAGACAGCAAAGGCGATCGGCGCCGCGCTTGCGGCCATCGACGAGTATCTGCAAAACAAGGTGGAATTGCTGTTTCAACCGATTCTCGACTACCTGGCGGATTGCGGTGAGCCACGCTCAGCGACGGAGATCACCCATCACTTCCAGCGTAACTTCGATGTGCCCCATGTAGTGACAGCCTGCGAATGGCTGGCAGACATCGAGGTCATCGACAAGGTATCGAGCCCTGCCAAGCTCACCACTCGCAGCCAGATGGAAGTGGCGGAGCTCGCTTTTTTCTACACAGGAGAGGACTTTGGCCAGTAGCAGAAGCAGCACGCGCAAAAAACCCGAGGCAAAGATCGTTGCCACAAAACCCAAGCCTGGGCGGTCCAAACTCAACGCACGCACTACGATCGAGGTCCAAGGTGCGCGGGTGCACAATCTGAAGAATATCTCCCTGCATATCCCCAGAGATCAACTGGTCGTCCTCACCGGCCTTTCCGGCTCCGGCAAATCGTCGCTGGCCTTCGATACCCTCTATGCTGAGGGACAGCGACGTTATATGGAATCCCTGTCCAGCTATGCCAAGCGATTCATTGCCCAGGTGGAGAAGCCGGACGTCGATTTCATGTTCGGACTCTCGCCGGTAATCTCGATAGAACAGAAAACGGTCGCTCGCAATCCCCGCTCTACGGTGGGTACCCTGACCGATATTTCCAGTTATCTGAACCTTCTCTTCGCCACCATCGCCACAGCCTGCTGTCCGCGAACCGGTGAACCAACGCCCGTGAAAAGCAGCGCCCGAATTCTGGAGTCGATTCTGTCACTGCCCCTTGGCACTGAGATCGAATTGCGTGCGCCGCTGTTTCCAGTCTATGGCGAGGAACTCGACTTTGTTTTTACCGAGGTACGCAAACAGGGATGCCGCCACCTGATCATCGATGGCAAGGAGTACGATCTGGCAGATGAGGTGAAAGCAGATCTGCAGGCCACAATGATGGATGCCGTCGTAGATCGATTGGTCCTTACCGATGATGTCGAGAAGCAGCTAAAAGCGGCCATCAGCCACGCACTGCTGGTGGGAGATTCGCTGATGTCGGTGGCCGTGACCAAATGCCGTAGCAAAAAAGCGGCTTCCGCGTTCCGCAAAAGCTTCGGCAGTGCCGCCCACAATCTTGTCTATGGTGACATCATTCCCGACTTCTTTATGTTCAACAATCCGGAAAGTGCCTGTCGAACCTGCGGCGGTATTGGCACCTCCAAACAAACCCATCCCGATCTGCTGGTTTCGGACCCTACCCTCAGTATTCGTGGCGGCTGCCTGTTGCGGGAGGCGTTTAACTACAATCCCGATAATCATACCGGCTACACGCTCTATACCCTGTCCAAGCTGTATGATTTCGATCTGGATGCCCCCTGGCAGGAACTCAGTGACGAGACTCAAGAACTGGTGCTCTATGGCACCCAGGGGAAACTCATTCGGCTGATGATTCCACCCGACGCTCGTGAAAAAAAGGAGCGCTGGTTGCGGCATGAATTCGCGTTTCACGGTATCGCCACACGGATCGAACGGCGTTATCGATGGTACCGACAGCGGGAGGTCGCCAACTCCGGGATGGAGGCATGGCTCGACCGCGTCATGGTGGAATATACCTGCCCCGATTGCCAGGGCACACGTCTTCGCAGGACACGTGACCTATTTACCATTAAGGGAAAGAATATAAACCAATTCGGAGAACTCAATTTCGATGAACTGAAACCATTCCTGGCAACCATCAAGCCGAGCGGCAAGAACGCGGTTGCCGGCAGGCAAGTATTAAATGAGATCACCAACAGGTTGGATCTGCTGCTCGGCATCGGTCTCGACTACCTGAATTTCAATCGTACATCAGGCACGTTGTCTGGTGGTGAGTCGCAGCGAATCCGCCTGTCTACTCAGATTGGTTCAGGGCTCATGGGTATGCTGTATGTGCTTGATGAAGCATCCATCGGGCTGCATCCGAAAGACAATGTCAAGATGATATCGACACTGCAATCACTGCGAGATATCGGCAACACGGTGGTTGTCGTCGAACACGATGAAGATACCATCCGCGCAGCAGATCACATCATCGAGATGGGGCCCGGCCCCGGAATTCATGGCGGCGAAGTGGTCATTCAGGGCACCCTAACGGATCTATTGACGTGCCCAGAATCGCCAACGGGTCAGTATCTGTCCGGTGCAGAAAGTATCGAGATGCCTTCCGAGCGTCGCAGCATAAACGGCAAGAAACTGAAGATCGTAAAGGCCAGGCACAATAACCTGAAAGACATCGACGTCGAGATCCCACTCGGTCAATTCATCTGCGTCAGCGGGGCATCCGGGTCCGGCAAGTCGACGCTCGTCTACGAGATTCTGTTCAAGCGCCTCTGGAAAGAACTGGTTGATACACGCACTCTTGCCGGTGATCACGGCGATATCGAAGGCATCGAGCAGATTACACGTGTCATCAATATCGACCAGTCGCCGATCGGACGCAACAGTCGCTCCAATCCGTCCACTTATGTAGGCTTTTACGACAAGATCCGCACTCTCTTTGCCAATACCAAGGAGTCGCTACAACGTGGTTACAAGCCGGGCAGATTCTCTTTCAACGTCAAGGGCGGGCGCTGCGAAGAATGTCAGGGCGAGGGAACCACGCGTACCAAGCTCTACTTCATGCCGGATGTGGAGGTGCTGTGTACCACCTGCAAGGGAACCCGCTTCAACGGAGAAACCCTGGAGATCACTTATCAAGACAAGACTATCGCCGACATACTGGAGATGTCCATCGAGGAGGGTGTCGGCTTTTTCAAAGATCAACCAACCATTGGCCGCAAGATAGCGGTTCTGAACGATCTCGGCCTGGGCTATCTGACCCTCGGCCAGTCGGCCACCACCCTTTCCGGCGGCGAAGCCCAACGGATCAAATTAGGGGCAGAGCTGTCGAAACTGCAACGACGTGGACATGCTCTCTATATCCTCGACGAACCGACCACAGGTCTTCATCTTGCCGATATCTCAAGACTGCTGGACTGCCTGCATCGATTGGTGGACACAGGCCACACGGTATTGGTCATCGAGCACCAATTGGATGTCATCAAGACTGCCGACTATGTAATCGATCTGGGTCCCGACGGCGGTCATGGGGGGGGGTGAAGTCATCGCCACGGGAACACCGGAGCAGATCGCGGCCTGTAAAGAGTCCTTTACGGGGCATTATCTAAGAGCCAGGTTGCAGCAATAAAGGACAGGCTTGCTGACCATATGGCCGTAAGTGAGCAGATTTGCTAGATATCGACAGATCCGCATAGACTAACGCCACATGGTTACTTGCTTACCACACCTCGCCACTCCTCATCCAACCGATCTGGTACGCTGCGTTTGAATTCGCCGACCGGTATTGAAGGCAGCCGCGACAGCTTGGGTCAGTATGCCGATGGCCTCGCCCAGCAGATCAATGCTGCCGGCTTAACTACGCCCGAGCTGGTGATCTTCGATTGTGACGGTGTACTGGTGGACAGTGAGATACTCTCCTGTCGAATCGAGGCGGAACTGTTCCACAAAATCGGTTTCACCATATCCACAGATGAAATCATGGCGCGATTCGTTGGACTAAACTACGAGACCATGGCGCAGCAGATATTATCGGACTACGGCGTGTGTTTACCGGATGACTTCGAGTCCCGCTGCCTCAGCCGGTTTAGCCAGGTAATCGAAACCGATCTGCAGGCAATCCCCGGTATGGCTGATATGCTGGCCGGTATATCCTACCCCATCTGTCTGGCATCCAGCAGTCCGTTAGACCGCATCGAAAAGTCTCTGGCTGTCACCAGCCTGACTGGTTATTTTACCGGGCGCATATTCTCAGCACAGATGGTGAGCCGTGGCAAACCAGCACCGGATCTCTTCCTGCTAGCAGCAGATGAGTGCGGAACTGCACCGGACAAATGTCTGGTTATTGAAGATAGCGCCCACGGAATAAAGGCTGCCGTTGCCGCTGGGATGAGTTGTGTTGGCTTCACTGCAGGGGCCCATTGCAATGCATCACAGAAGGATACGCTGGCTGCTGCAGGCGCCGATCTGTCAGCTCAGAATACCGGCCAGCTTGCGTTGATCCTGAATGCATTAGGCCAGCTGAGATAATAGGCATGCCTGGCTCAATAGGCAGCCCTCTGAATTGGAGAGCACGGCAGGAGTGAGCTGGATAAATTCATCAAGATATTCGAGCAACAGCTCGATAAGGCGATCCGCAAATCTGGGGGCTAAGGACTCTGAACCTGACGCCGGTCCCGTTTGCTTGTCTTCACGACCACAGTGCCTGCCATCTTGTCATGCCAGCCCTGTTTCATTGGGTCGAAACCGACCCAGAGAAAGCCCAGTCCCATTGGAAAGAGGCCCACATAATACCCCAGGTAACGGATGAGGAATTGCCCGGTACTGGGCTTGGCGCCGGTCTTGGCATCGACGATTGTCGCGGAAATCAGCATCTTGCCTGGGGTAGCGGACTTGAACAGCCAGAAGAGGATGACGATCACTGCCATCAGTGTCGCATCGAAGGACAATTGATAAGTCAACACCAGCAGCAGTCGCTGCAGATCGGCAGCATCCTGCAGATCATAGTCTGCCATCTGGATCTCTCCCAGGACCATGACAACGACCGGAGTGATAAGGATGGAAACAGCCACCGAATCGATTATGAAAGCCAGGAATCGAGCCCAGAATCCGACATAATGAATCGATGCTACATCTGATGTTTCCGTCATCTAAGATCAGCCTTTTCGGTTGTAGATCCAGCAGAGCTGGACGAATTAATCACACTTTTCTCATGCTGTCAAAGCAGCCACCATTTGATTTCCATTCCGTGGTGGTATGCGCAGATGTAGCTTAGGTGCACACGGAACCTCTAGCTACTCGAAGCGTCAAATTACTGTTAAGGGCGTCCTGTCTTGGCAATCCAAGCTCGATGTCGGTGGGTTCCATGTTGGGCAGACTCATGCGGTCTAAAATCCTGATCGGAGTAACGACACTGATGACAGCCATCCCCGTAGCTGCGGATTGGTGCCACGTCATGCTCGGAGAGAGATATCAACGGGCAATTGATCTCCCTAGATATCACACTCAAATTGAAAGTGAATATGTTCGAGCAATAAACCTGTATATTCGTGAGCGCGCCGATGGCTCAATGTCGATCAAGTTCCGCGACGAGGAGTTACCCGTGCGCCGCGCACGGCTTGTGGAGCGATTCAAGGCATATCAACCGGATTTGCCGAGATATGCAAGGGAACAGCTCGCGAAGCTGGACAGACTACGACTGTTCAGCCCGGATATAGAACGGGCATTTGAAAAGCTGGCACAAAAGAAACACAAGCCCGCACTACGATGCCTTGGCCACATCTATGAATATGGTATCGGCGTGGACATTGATCTCGCCAGTGCCTGGGCATTCTACGATACCTATAATCTGGTTGCTGGTAGCGATGGCAGGGATTCGTATCGTGACCGGGTCTCGAAAAATATGACTGAAATGCAGATCTTGGCAGGTCAGGGATTGGCTCGCACCTTTAAGGACTTGTACACAGACGCATGGAAGATGCCGTCGATGACCATAATTCAGTAAACGGTTGAGATCAGTCGGGCTGCGATCAGCCGGGCTGCGTTCAGACTATCTGATGACCGTTTGAAAACCCAACTCGGAAGACAAGCCAGTGGCCGTCGCTGCGGCCGATCACGCAGCTATGAAACGCGTCGAGTGCATTGGCGTCTGGCATCGGTTCTTCGATCCTGATGGTACGGTCTCACGCCCTGACGTCGATTCATCCATCTTCGCTCGGCAATCCGCTGATCCCTTCTGTTCCTGCGCTCTTCTTTCATGTTGGACGTCTTTGATTCGCTTCGATAACGATA
>Ga0187827_10008273_pt1 | contig 11335 bp, 9 predicted proteins | sample ETNtaG_39_FD_167969 | JGI IMG/M metagenome (GOLD analysis project Ga0187827, IMG submission 167969) | Marine microbial and viral communities from oxygen minimum zone, Eastern Pacific Ocean - ETNP2014_SV_150_PacBio MetaG (Illumina Assembly) | ecosystem: Environmental > Aquatic > Marine > Hypoxic... | reverse complement strand
GATGCAGTTGTCGTCCTGAAACAGAATCTCCCCCGGGATCTCGCCCTCCATGATCTTTGTGAAAATACTTGCTTCGCTCATCCTCTATCTCCCGTAGGTTGGTTGTGTGAATCTGACGATTGTCGTCCCTGCCTGCAACGAGGAACTCAGAGTCGTGAGCACGATAGATTCCGTGCGTCAGTTTCTCGACGATCGATCATGGACGTATGAGATCATCGTCGTCGACGACGGCTCGAAAGACGAAACGGCCCAACGGGTTGAACAGGCCTGTACAACCCGCCAACATCTACGATTGGTCTGCGCAGAGAGCAATCAGGGAAAGGGTGCCGCCGTGCGCCTCGGTGTCGAACACGCCCATGGAGATATCGTCGGTTTCATCGATGCCGATGACAAGACTGATATCAGCGGTCTGGACGAGGTGTTTCGCCATTTGGAGGATGGAGCCCAGATCGTAATCGGCGATCGAACCCTCGCCGACACCGCAATCCACGTGCAACGACGGGCCTATCGAGAACTGGGTTCGCGACTCTTCCGACGTTTGCTGGGATGGTGGTTGGGCCTGGGGGACTATCCGGACACCCAGTGCGGGTTCAAATTCTACCGAATCAACGTGTTGCGAGGACTCTACCAGAGAGCGCGCATCGACGGGTACATGTTCGATGTGGAGTTGCTGGTCCTGGCTCATCAGGCACGCTATCGAATCGACCGCATCGGTGTGACCTGGCGCGACGATCCCGACAGCCGATTCCAACCGTTATCAGGTAGCTGGCGCAATATCCGTGAGCTGCTGCGCATCCGTCGGCTTCATGTGGATGAGTTGCCAGATCACGACCCATCGTCATTCGATTCGAGACCTCCCACCAATTGACTCAGGCGCTGTAGAGCAACGGCCACGAAGATCTCTCGTGCAGCCTCCAGGTCGAGTCTCGCCTCGCTGTCGAGAAAGTCTTCGAGGGCGAGGATCACGAGATAGATCGACAACACTTCATACGGGCGCCGACCGGTGGCCAGCAGTCCGTCCCGAATGATGCCGGCCACCTGTCGGGCTGCCTCCTCCTGCCATTCTATATTGCCTGAGTCGAAAGCTCGCCGTAGACGATCGAAGGTCTCATCGAGTCCCTCCCGGGTCGTGGTTTCGATTCCCGCGCTTCGCTGGAGTGTCGTGCCTGCGCGTTGGACGATGCGTAGCAACCTGGAAGAGCGACGATCCTCATCCGCCGACAGCAAGCGGTAGAATTCGCTATCCTCGCCGATGGTAACGCAGACACTGTTGAGTAGCTGCAGACGCACGGCAGGGGATCGGAAGTCACCGAGGTGAATCAAGGTTGCCTTGATGACTCGATGATCGTTCATGTGCGCTAGCACATCCACGAGGGTGGGAAAGGTGACCGGATCGAAGCTGCCGCCGAAGTGCCAGAACAGCAGTTCTTGAATTTCGGCGCCGCCAATCTCACTCAATCCACGAATGGCGCTGATGCGCACGCGGGGATCTTCGTCATCGAGGGCCTCGATGAGTGGATCCACCCCACTTGCGTGACCCAACCGGCCGAGGGCTTCGGCAGCCTCAGAACGGATGTCGGACGAGCCGTCGACGAGTTCGCGCACGAGCGATTCCGTCGCCGCTTTTGAACCCGTGTCGCCCAGCGCCCGTGCCGCACTGCGACGCACCATGGGGCTTGCATCGGCCAAAGCCTGGATCAACTGCTCGATCGCCAGTGGACTGCCCGAGCGTCCGAGGCCAAGGGCCGCGCGTGCTCGATGCTCCTGCCGGGAGGCGACATTGTAAACCGCCGTGTTATAGGTGTAGCTGAGCAGGTTGCCGCGGGCAAGGTGGGATAGAAGGTGACGGGACGTAATTGAACTACGATCGCTGACACGACTCAAGAGGAATAGCGCTGGAACTCGACAGACGGCACTGATGAGAAAGATAATCTGCAGATGTCCGATGCTCAGACCAGGCAGCTGGAGGGTCACGCCGTCGAGATACGCGACAAGAACCGCACTCGCGGCCGGACCCAGAGCGCCGAGCAGATTCACCGAAGCCGACCAAGTTGCCAAGTAGTGTGGGCGCTGCGACCCGGTGGGCACCAGCCCGTAGAGAAGGGGAGTCACGGCGACGAGAATACCAGAGAAAATCAGCCCACTTACACACAATGCCAGGGGGACGAACCAGAAGAACTCGGGTGTGTTGAAAACCCAAATGATGGGGATGAATGTGGCGGGAACCATCAAAATCTGCAGGACGGGTTTGCTGCCAAATCGGTCGACGAGCCCTGCCCAGAAACGATACCCGGCGATGCTGGTCACCATGAACAGGGCGTTGAAGATGGCGATCCACGTATAAGAGATCCCCAACTGCTCGAGCATGAACACACTGTACAGAGGTCCGCCGATGCCAATGGCGAAGGTCCAGGATCCGTAGAAAAGAACGGCACGACGAAAGTTTCTGTCTCGAAGTGGTTCGATGAGTCCGCCGGAACGACGCTCTGGCGCCGTTTCATCCTCCGCCGGTGGTGGCGGATGGGGTGCGCGAGCCAGAGCCAGATATCCGAGAAGTCCGAAGCCTGCTCCCAGGACGAAGACGATGTCGAACCCGGTCTGTTTGTTGGTTGCGTCGAAGCCATCGATGAATCGTGCCACCACGAACCCGGCGACCATGGCGGCGATGGTGCTCAGGATCGTCTGCCGAGATGTAAAACGGGCCCTGATGTTCTCTGGAACGGTGTTCGCAACCCACGTGTTGTAGAAGGGTGCCATCACGTGGCCACACAGCAAGCCCGCGGCGACAAGAAACGCCAGGGCCTCGAGTCTCAGATGTGCGGCGAACAGGAGAGGGATGAGGGGCAGTGCGTTGCGCAAAAGGATTTCAGCGAAGCCGACGCCTACGACAAGGCGTTTTCGATGCCGTAGCCTCGACGCAGAAGCCGAAGCCAGGATCTGTACAGCCGCCAGCAGGTAGGCAACCGAGGTCAGCAGAGCGATGTAGGATTCGTCTGCTCCCAGATGAAGCAGATAACCGGTGAAAACGGCTGTGCCGATCCCGATCGTTTGACCCCAAATACCCCACAAACCACTGGCGGTAATGAATCCGCGCATGGCGCGGTTCACCTCGCCCCGAGTCAGGCTCGGGCCGTCTTCATCTTCAGCGGACATCCGCTCTGACTCTCAAGAAAACCGCGCTGGTTCAGGAGGTAACGGCGACGGCAAGACGGACAAAGATACGGCAGACGCCGCATCTTGGGGTGGTGGACGGTCGTTCGTTCGTCGGCTAGAAACCGCGAGCCTTGTCGACCAGATTGAGCGGCGTTTCGCCGCGCAGATATCGACGCAGATTGTCGCAGAAGAATTCGTGGATCTTGCGAGGTCGATGTTGTGAGGCCCCCGCGCGGTGGGGGGTCAGGATGAGGTTCGGTGTGTCCCACAACGGACTGTCCGCCGGTAAGGGTTCCTGCTCGCAGACATCGAGACCTGCGCCGGCGATCAGGCCCTCTTCAAGTGCATGTATGAGGGCAGGTTCATCGATGATTCCACCGCGGCTCACGCAGATCAGATACGCCGTCGGTTTCATCTGCGCCAACTGGTCGGCGCCGAGCAGATGGTACGTCTGCGGTGTGCGGGGGCAGCCTACGACGACGGCGTCGGATGAGGAGAGCAGCCATTGTAGACTATCGGGGTGCGGCGTCCGGATCTCATCGATATCGTCCATCGGTGCTTCGCGAACCGGATCGAGACCAAGGACACGCATGTCGTACCCACGCGCACGTTTGGCCGTCTCTTGACCGAAGCCGCCCAAGCCGATGAGCCCGAGGGTCATGCCAGTCAGTTCGATGACCTGGCCGCCAGCCCAGGCGCGCTCGCCCATGTTCTGAACGGCGAGTCGAATCCCACGCGTCAAAGCCAGCAGCAGCGCCCAGGCATGTTCTCCGCCCTGTGGTGCGAACAGGCCCGCTGTATTGGAGACCGTCACCTGCTCTCGTTCGATGATTTCCGGATAGAGGAAGTTATCCATCCCCGCAGAAAAGGATTGGATCCATCGTAGTTGATCCCCTGCGCGGGTCACGTTCTCGTTGAACAGGCCGAGTAGACACTCACATCCGGGTACCTGCTCGATGGCAGCTGTTTCGTCTGCCGCGTAGTACAGATCGTGACCGTATTCGGTGGCGATCGTGCGCAGTTCGTCCAACTGTTCGTCGGTGAATGCGTAATGGACGAGGATCTTCATGGGTCTCTCCGTTTCAGAGGGCCGCCGGTGGCGGGGCGGTTCCGGCCACGATGGCGTCAATGTGCTCCTCTATGCGTTGCCCCAGTCGAGGGCCGTATGCCGATACGACGCAGGCGGCAGCATAGTTTCCAAGGGCGGCGGAGGCTTCCGGATTCAGGTCATGGCTCAGGCCATACAACACGCCTCCCGCGAAGGAGTCACCGGCGCCGGTGGTGTCCACTGCGGAAACTGCGTGACCGCCTATCAGGTCTTGCCCAGTCTGCGTACAGACAAGTGCGCCATCGGCACCACAGGTGACAAAGGCGCGTCCCACACGAGCGGCCAGGGCAGAGGCCGCCTCGCTGCGATCGTTAAGACCGGTAAACGCGATGGCTTCGTCTTCATTGCAGAAGAGCAGATCGACGCCACTTTCGAGCAGTCGCTCAAACCTCTCTTGAAAAGCGCCGACGACAAAGGGATCGCTGAGAGTGACCGATACGGCAACGCCCTGCGCGCGCGCCGCCGTGGCCGCCCGCTCGCATGCGGCGAATCCTTCGTCGGTGGTCAGGAGGTATCCCTCCAGATACACGAAACGGGCATTGGCGATCGTATCTTCGTCAATCTGTCCGGGCCCCATTTGGGCGCTGGCGCCGAGAAAGGTGTTCATCGATCGGTCCGCATCGGGGGTCACCATCACGAGGCATTGGCCCGTCGGTGTAGCAGGTAGAAACACTCGGTCGCTGCTATCGACGCCGGCATCGCTCAGATCCTGACGGTAGAACGGACCCCAATCGTCATCGCCCACCTGATAGGCATAGAAGGATCGGCCACCAAAACGCGCGACCGTGATCATCGTATTTGCCGCCGAGCCACCTGAGGCACTCAGAACCGGATCTGGCAGACTTGAAAGCACCTCTTGTCGACGCGTGTCGTCGACGAGCGTCATCACGCCCTTGTCGACACCCATCGCCGAAAGTGCATCCGGAGTGACGGAGTATTGAGTATCAACAAGGGCATGCCCGATCCCATACACATCGTACTGTGCCAAGGTTCCTCCTGGAGATTGTGGTCGCTATAATTGTGCCGATGCCAAGATATGGGAGTACCCAGTCTCAGCAACCGCAACAGATCGGTTGGGTGGCGACCTTGCTCGCGTGCTGAGTCGACGGTTATATTCCATCCTTGGTAGGATCCATCCCAGATAGGAAGTGTCAGAGATAGCTATCCATGGGCGCGCACCCTGGCGACTACGCTTCAGGTGTGTACACACATCCACCCGACGGAGGGAAACCCCGATCAGCAAACAGCAACAGTCGTTTACACGGATCAATGACTCGATTCGAGTGCCGCAGGTGCGTCTCATCGACGCCGAGGGCAATCAGGTTGGTGTCATCGACACGAGCAAGGCCATGGAGTTGGCCGACACCGCAGAATTAGATCTCGTCGAAGTCGCCCCGGAAGCCCGGCCTCCCGTGTGCCGGATAATGGACTTCGGCAAATACAGCTTCGACAAAGAGAAAAAGGCGAAGGAAGCTCGAAAGAAGGGACAGAGTCTGCAGATGAAGACGGTACGGATTCGTACCGCAAACATTTCAGCTCACGACCTCGAGTATCGCCTCGGACACATCCGCGAATTCATCGGCGCTGGCCATCGTGTGAAGATCAGCATGCGCTTCTTCGGCAGAATGATGGCCTACAAAGATCGAGGACGAGAAGTCCTTGAGGATGTTGCCACGCAGATGAAGGATGTGGCGATCGTGGATCAGATGCCACAGATGGAAGGCCGTGAGATGTCGATGATTCTTCGACCTCAGTAGGCTTGCCGGCAAGCAGAACCGAAATCGCCCACTGCACCTTCTGGTGTAGGGGGCGATTCTTTTCATGCAGCCCCAGCCGCTGCCGCCGTTCGCACTGGCCGTCGCGCGAGTCCATCAGTTAGGGCGACGTTCCCATCGAGGGTTACGAACTGTCTGCGTTGGTTCGATCCTCTTTGTCGGATGATTCCAGGGTCTGTGTGAATCGATCGATCCGCTCATCCGCATCGGCCAACACCTGCTCGCGTCGCTGTTGGGCAATCAGCATCTCGTCGGCAATCTCCATCGCCGCGAGGATCGCCAGCTCAAGCGCCACTCCACGTCCGCGGCGGGAGGCTAATTTCCGCATCTTTTCGTCCAGATAGGCGGCGGCGTGCCGAATCTGATCGTCGTCGGTCGAAGAGCTCCCGATCCGGAAGGGCTGGTCGTAAATCTGTACGATGAGGGGGGCACCCGCGGCACCCTGGGTGGCCGAACCTTCGTTAAGAGCCGTCATCGACGATGCCACCTGACTCGGGCTCGGAAGTGGACAAGATGGGCACCGGACGGGGGAACCGTACATGGAAATGAACGCAACGGGTAGTGCCCCTAAGGGCACCACCCGTGCGTCATTTAATGGGGGACTTCCGCGATCTCCCCTTACTCCCGGAAGCCCCCGCTACTGCGCGCATCACCACGTGGTGGATCGCAATATATGGGGGCATTTTCTGGGTGTCAACCATCATCTTGCGTTTTTCAGTGTTTTTTTGCGAATGCCTAATACCTTCCATTGGGGCAATTGACGCCAATCGTCGTAACATGGAGATAATAAATAGGTTGCGAATCTGCATGCCGATTCGACGTCCCATCGTCGTTTTCGAAGTAAACCGGCTCCATCCGAGCGTTGCGCGAACCGAGGCGATGGCGGATCTTTCTCTCAGTGTCCCGCCGACGACGCCTGATGAGGTTTGTGGCGCATAAGGGGTTGTTTTCTTGACAGATACAAGGAACTCAGAGCTCTCACCGGCCATCGCCGAGAAACTTCGACACGGAGTTCGGGGTGACGTACGTCTCGATGACTTGGCCAGAGTCCTCTACGCCAACGATGCCAGTATCTATCAAATCGACGCGACTGGCGTTGTCGTCCCACGTGATACCGAAGATGTGGTGCACTGTGTCCGCACGGCGGCCGAGGCCGGATTCTCCATCCTGCCTCGCGGTGGAGGAACCAGTCTGGCGGGTCAAACCGTGGGGGCGAGCCTCCACCTTGATTTCTCTCGCCACATGCGCCAGATCCTCGAATTGAATGCACAGCAGGGATGGGTCCGCGTACAGCCGGGTGTCGTGCTCGACGAATTGAACGCCTACCTGGTTCCCCATGGACTTCAGTTTGGTCCGGATGTTTCGACCAGTAGCCGAGCTAATCTCGGTGGGATGATCGGAAACAACTCCTGCGGGGCCCATTCGATCCTCTACGGCAAGACCATCGATCATGTACAGGAACTGACCGTCGTACTCGCCGACGGTACTGTCACATCGCTGGGGCCCATCGATGAGACTCAGCGAGAGGCAGTGGCTCAGGGCTCAGGAGTCCTTGCCGAGGTCCATCGCACACTGCCCGAGATTCTGTCTGCCAACGAGCAGGAGATCCGCCATCGCTTCCCCGATGTCATGCGCCGCGTCTCAGGGTACAACCTCGACGCGATGCTTCCCCCTGCTCCTTTCGATGCCAGTCGGCTGATCGTTGGATCCGAAGGCACCTTGTGTGCCGTAGTGGAGGCGAAGTTGGGGCTTGTACCGTGTCCACGCAGCAGCATCGTTGTGGCTTGCCACTTCGTCGATCTCGCCGAGGCGATGGAAGCGAATCTGGTGGCCCTGGAGACAGCACCGGCCGCTTCCGAGTTGATGGATCGCCTCCTTCTCGATCAGACAAAGAACCAACTGGAATACGCGCCGCGACGACGGTTCCTGGTCGATGATCCCCACGCACTTCTGTTCGTCGAGTACTACGGAGACACGGACGAACAGCTGCATGAACGGGCAAACCATCTCGAGGGTCGACTTCGAGGCGCAGGTCTGGGGTATGCCTACGTGCGCGCCGAGCGAGCCGCAGACCAGAAAGACATGTGGGATCTACGCAAGGCGGGCCTAGGGCTCCTGATGGGCATGAGGGGCGATCCGAAGCCGACCAGTGGACTCGAAGACACCTGTGTCCCGGTAGAGCATCTACCTGAGTATGTACGTCGTGTCAGTCAACTGATGGCCGCCGACGACATCCCGGTCACGTTTTACGGACACGCCAGCGTCGGCGTGCTGCATATTCGTCCTGTTCTCGACCTCAAGAAGGCGGACGGGATCACCATGCTCCGCCGATTCGAAGAGCAACTCAGTGACTGGGTGCTGGAGTTCGGTGGAAGCATGAGCTCGGAGCACGGCGATGGTCTGGCCCGAAGTGAGTGGATCGAGAAGATGTTCGGCCCGGGTCTGGTCACGGCCTTCGCCGGCGTGAAGAGGGCCTTTGATCCTGAGGGTATCTTCAACCCCGGCAAGATCGTTGACGCGCCGAAGATGGATGAGAATCTCCGCTATGGTTCGGACTACTCAACGTCCCCGATGGAAACCTTCTTCCATTTCGAGGAGGGTAGTTTCCAACAAGCTGTGGAGATGTGTTCGGGCGTGGGGCAGTGCCGAAAGACCCTGGTAGGGAGCATGTGTCCCTCCTTCATGGCCACCCTCGATGAGCAGCACAGTACCCGAGGACGAGCCAATGCCCTGCGTGCCGCACTGGATGGGCGTCTGAAGGATGGGCTCCATGGAGACGATCTGCATGAGGTCATGGATCTGTGTCTCGAGTGCAAGGCGTGCAAAGCAGAGTGTCCCTCCAGTGTGGACATGGCCAAGCTCAAGTATGAATACCTCGCACAACGTCATGAGCACGAAGGGGTGCCCCTGCGGTCTCGCGTCTTTGCATCGATTGCAGTTCTGAATCGATGGATGGCCCCGTTCTCCCGGCTCGTGAATCCAGTCCTGCGGAGTCGCCCCAATCGCTGGTTGATGGAGCGGCTCTTCGGTATCGATCGACGTCGGCGCATGCCGGCCCTGGCGCACCAGAGGTTCAGCAGTTGGTTCGCACGTCGGACCACTCCTGAGACGTCGACTCGGGGAACCGTCGTTTTCTATTGCGACACCTTCACCGAGTTCAACGAACCAGACGTGGGGCGTGCGGCCGTTCACTTGCTGGAATCGGCGGGATATCGTGTCGTGTTGCCCGAACAGCTGGGATGTTGTGGCCGGCCCATGATCTCAAAGGGGCTGCTGAAGCAGGTGAAGCCTCAAGTTGCCGACAATGTGAAGGCCCTCGCTCTATACGTGGAGCGCGGTTGGCCCGTCGTGGGTGTCGAACCGAGTTGTCTTCTCGCCTTCAGAGACGACTATCTCGATCTGGCCCCTGACCGCGAGATGGCTCAAGCTGTGGCGGATAATGTGTACCTGCTCGATGAGTTCCTGGCGCGCTGTGATAGGGAACAGGAGGGAGGACTCGGCTACGAGTTTGACGAGACGCCTCGGCAGGTTCTGCTACATGGGCACTGTCACCAGAAGGCCTTGGCCAACACCGCCGATACACGCCACCTCCTCGATCTTCCTCCTGCGTTCCAAGTGGAAGAACTGACCAGCGGCTGTTGTGGAATGGCGGGCAGCTTCGGCTACGAACACGAACACTATGACGTGTCGATGGAGGTCGGTCGGCAGAGAGTGTTCGAGCCTATTCTCGACGCGGACCCGGAAACACAAATTGCGATTGTGGGTACCTCGTGCCGTCACCAGATCGCCGACGCGACAGGAAAAGACGCCCGCCATTGGGCGCAGATCCTGGCCGACGCGGTGAAGTGACGAGGCGACGCAACACAATCTCTTCACTCTCAACGAAAGATCCGAAATGGCATTCAACGTCAAGGAGCGAGGGCGTGTCACTTACTACTATGGAGGTGACGCACCAACCCTTTCTGCTTTAGTGACCGAGAAACTGGACGGCGGCGATCTCAAGATCTATTTCGCCGGCCTCACCGGCGGACACTCGGCCAAAGGGGTGCTGAATCGAGACGAACTGGTCACGATGACGCCGAAGATCGAGGTGGAACTGGTGTTTCGAAGCTGGGAGAAGTGGCTGCAAGAGGCTGAGATCGTGGACTCGATCGAAAAGATCGACTTCGTCGAAGTCCATGCTTTCGCCTCACAACCCAAAGCGCCAGATCCTCGTCTCGATCCAGAGGGGTTTCTGAATGAACAGAAGCGCCTGTATGGGGAATACAGTGAAGCATACAGCGGCTTCTTTCGGGATCACATGTCACACACAGGCGTTCCCTCGCGCTTCACCGTTCATGTTGTCGACTTTCCGGACAAGGCGGCATCCTACGAGTTCTACAGCGTCGGACTCTACCAACCGGCCCTGCATACCTGAGCCGTTCGCCAGAGACTCAAGAGCCAGAGAGGGGGTCTGTACCATTCGGTGCAGACCCCCTCTTTCATATTCTTGCGAGATTCCCTTGCTCCTGTGGCGAAGAATCCTGTTTTAGCGCCGGCGACCTTTGTCTCTGAGACGCAGACAGAGGGTGTGGATAAGACCTCTGAGCACGGTCGAGTGGGTGGCCATGAGTTCGTAGAGTGCATCTCGATCGAGTGCAAGAAGCCGGGCGTCGTCGACGGCGGTGACCGAGGCGGAGTGGGGCTCCGGATCGAGGGTGGTCAGCTCTCAAAGATCTCTCCCGGTCCTAGTTCGACGAAGGTGTGCGTCTCATCGTGCACGCGGACCTTCCCATCGGCCACGATGTACATCGTTCGTCCGAGGGCGCCTTTTTCGTACACAGGTTCCTCTGCAGCCACATCGAGTTGTTCGAGATAACCGGCAAGATCAGCCAGTACTTCTTCCGGATACTTCGGCGAAGATGCTGACCGAGCGCAGGATCATCAGCTTCTCGACCGTGAGGAACATGAGCGACTCCTTGTGGTCCTGAGTAGTTGTTTGTGTGAGCTGTTCTATCCATGCATCAGGAAAGGTGTCCCGTCGCGACGCGATCGATTCGTGCCAACCTTCGGGGGTTATTCGGCTCAAGGCCTAGGCGGCAGTCTGACGCACGAGTAGTTCGTCATCATCGAGCGCTTCTACGACGACATCGCTCATCCCCTCCACGAGCAGCTTGCCGGTTGCGTACAGCGCGCACGCACGGATCCAGGGCTCGAGGCGGTGGCCACCCGGGACAATCATCAGTGCGAGACGCTGATCTCGTGCCATGCTCTGTTGTGGGAAATCTTCGTTCAACGACCGGCCCAGGGAAGTCTCGTT
>Ga0187827_10008271_pt1 | contig 11335 bp, 9 predicted proteins | sample ETNtaG_39_FD_167969 | JGI IMG/M metagenome (GOLD analysis project Ga0187827, IMG submission 167969) | Marine microbial and viral communities from oxygen minimum zone, Eastern Pacific Ocean - ETNP2014_SV_150_PacBio MetaG (Illumina Assembly) | ecosystem: Environmental > Aquatic > Marine > Hypoxic... | reverse complement strand
GCCCGGGCCACCTCTCCCGATTCTTCCATGAAATCCCCATCGTGCAGGCTCTGCACATACACCTCACACTCGACCGGTGTGTGACGCTCGTCATCGACGGTTCCTCCCAAAGCGACGGTGAAGCGACTGCCAACGCCCCGCTCAAAAGCTTGAGCAGCCGCCGGCGCGTCGACGAGAGGCAGCAGGGCACGCTTCGAGAAGTCACTCGCCAGCAGCCCCTTCAGGATCCAGTTGCTGTCTCCGGAAGCCCCACTGGAGGTCGCATCAGCGGCGTCGGAAAACACGGTTAGACGCGGCGTAGCTGTGGCCAGGCCGATCGCCTCGTCGATGGGTGTGAGTGGCGCCTGCAGTTTCGCCCTGTGACCCCACATGAACTCGGCCAACTCTTTGGTCAATTGCTGCGCTTCCTGTGAGTCACCATCGCTTGTGAGGATGACATTTGTGCGCAGTTGCGGAACATCTGTAAAGGGATTACCAATGTTCACCAGTGCCGACAGACCCGACGCCGTGGCCTCGAAGTCACGGCAACGGTCGATCGCCTGGCCGAACAGACCCGTCGCCGTGATCAATTCGTCTCCTCGCACGAGAAGAGGCAGTTTCACGCGGGTCACCACCGGCTTCGCGCCTCCCTTCAGCAGCCGCGCAAGACCCCGCGCGGCTCGCTGTCCGGTCTCTCTCTGGTCGACATGGGGGTAGGTGTGAAGAGCGAAGACGATGTCGGCGTTCTCCACGAGTCGATCCGTCAGGATTCCATGCAGATCGAAGGAGCAGACGATGGGCCGCTCTCCGAGCAGTTCACGAACACGGGCCAGAATGCGCCCCTCTGGATCGGGTTCGTCCACACCTGCCATGGCCCCGTGGAATGCGATATAGGCGCCATCGACAGACGGTACTGCCACTTCCACGGCTGCGAGTAGTTCTTCCGTCATCTCGTCCAGATCGGCCGTCGCCACGGGGCCTCCGGATGTGACAGAGTTGGCCCCGTAGGCTGGAACCACGTCGATGTCCTCCTCGGCGAACACGTCGAGCCCTCCAGCGACATACGTGTGGGTATCCGCAAGGGTATCGATCAGCTCGTGGCCACGCAGGATGTCGAAACGATCGCGCGTTGTAGCATGGGGATTGAAGTGAGACGTTTCCTGCTCGAACTGAGCCAGCAGTACTTTCATGGTGGCGACTCCGCCCTATGATGCCGTTATCTGGCAATGTTGTGATGAATCGATGGCAAGCCCGTTGAATGTGAACAAACTGGGGAAGGATCCGGCCCATGGCCACATGCACAATCATTGAGGAAGTCTCCACCGAGCTGGCTGCCTATAGCGAGGTGCCGATCTCATTTACTGTAAGTCAACGATTGCGCGTGGATTTGATCGACGGAGGGCTGGGGGGGTTTCGACTCAAAACCCGAGTGGTCGATCCGCCCTATGTAAAGGACTATGACGCGATCAAGGGCGAAGGACCAACACGCTGGGCGCGGCGTTTCGACATGAGCAACTGGGGCATTCTCAGTGCCCACATCGATGACCAGCGTGTGGGTGGGATCATCATGGCATGGAATTCGGATGGCGTCAGCATGCTGGAAGACCGCTCGGATCTGGCCGTGATCTGGGACGTGCGCGTCGACGATGCGGCACGTGGACAGGGCGTCGGTCGAACTCTGTTTGGCGCGGGCGAGCAGTGGGCGCGAGAGCGGGGCTGCAAGTGGCTGAAGGTGGAAACGCAGAATATCAACGTCGGCGCATGTCGCTTCTACGCGAAGATGGGCTGTCATCTCGGGGCCATCGATCAACACGCCTACGAGGACCTGCCCGACGAAGTGCAGATGCTGTGGGTGAAGCAGTTGTGAGGGTTTAGGCTGGAGTCAGCAGCTGCAGATCGAAGTGGGCCGTATCCGTCAGGGATGTAAGGTCGCGAAGTCTCTGGTAGGTAGCTGGATCCATGTGCCATTTGTACGGCGTCATCTCGACGAGTTGGGCGACACTCTCCGGCGAAGTGAGATTCAGCGCGAACTCGACCTGCTGATGCTCCATCAACCGAAAATCGGCGGACGGCTCGCTTGGCGAGTGAGGGTGGGCCTCCTCGTAGACGAGATTTCTGAGAGCAGCCAGATGACGCGCCGCTGGTGTCACCGACAGCAGAACACCGCCGGGGGCCAGAACCCGCCGAACCTCCTGCTCATAACGTGGAGCCATCATCACCAGATACAGATCAACTGACCCGGCCAGGACGGGCAGTCGGACGGCGTTGGCCACGGCGAAAGAGATGTCGGCACAGGATCGGGCGGCCAGACGAACTGCCGTCTTGGAGACATCCACGCCGTGGAATCCATCGGCCACGATCTCTGATTTCAGCGAGCGAAGCAGATACCCTTCCCCACAGCCCGCATCCAGGATCTGTCCTGCCCCACCTGCTTCGGTGACCATCGCCGAAACAGCTTCGACAAGAGGGCGATAGTGGCCCGCCTCGAGAAACTTCCGCCGTTGGCGCAGACTGTCAGGAGGGTCGCCGGCCTGTTGTGAAGAACGCTGGTGGGCGAGGATCAGATTGACGTATCCCTCCCGGGCCAGATCGAAGCTGTGACTCGAGGGACAGATGAACCGACCCTCTACGTGGCTCAGTGCCTGTTGGCACACGGGACACATCCAGATGTGGTGATCCTGTAACAAGAACGCTCGCTCGCTTATGTTATCGCCCGGCGATTGAAGTCCACCGACACAAGATAGAGGATACCGATGTCGTACAAGACCCCCCTGTCCGATGCGCAGATCGAGGCCAGCTACAAGCAGGCGAAGGAGCAGTATTCGGCTCTGGGCGTTGATGTCGACGCTGCCGTCGACGCAGCGCTGCAGATTCCTATCTCCCTGCATTGTTGGCAAGGCGATGACGTGGGCGGATTCGAGACCAAGGATGAGGCCGTCGAGGGTGGGGGCATCATGGCGACGGGCAATTTCCCGGGCAAGGCGCGGACAGCCGATGAACTACGACAGGATCTGAAGAAAGCGACAGACCTGCTGCCGGGGGCTCATCGCATCAACGTTCACGCCTTCTACTGCGAGACGGGAGGTGACGTCGTCGATCGTGACCGGCTCGAACCACGACACTTCGACAACTGGATCGGCTGGGCCCAACAGAACAACATCGGTCTCGACTTCAATCCGACCTACTTCGCCCATCCAAAGGCCAACGACGGTTTCACCCTCGCTCACCCGGACAAAGCGATCCGCGACTTCTGGATCGAGCACGGCATCGTCAGTCGACGCATCAGTGAAGCGATGGGTGATGCTCTGGGTGGCGAGGTGGTCAACAATCACTGGATCCCCGACGGCGCCAAGGATCATCCAGCCGACCGCAGCACGCCCCGACAGCGCCTGGTGGAGTCCCTCGACGCGATCTTCGACGACAGCCTCGGCATCGGCCCGAACTGTGTCGATGCGGTGGAGGGCAAGTTGTTCGGCCTCGGCATGGAAGACTATACCGTCGGCTCCAACGACTTCTACGCCAATTACGCCCTGTCCCGGGGCAAGATCCTCTGCCTCGACATGGGTCACTTCCATCCCACCGAATCCATCGCCGACAAAATCACCGCCCATCTTCCCTTTCATAAGAAGCTGCTGATCCACACGAGTCGCCCCATTCGCTGGGATTCGGATCACGTCGTGTTGTTTTCGGACGATGTACGCAATGTCTTCCTTGAAGTGGCCCGTGCCAGGGCCCTCGACAAGGTGTATGTCGCACTCGACTTCTTCGATGCCAGCATCAACCGCGTCGGCGCCTATGTCATCGGCACCCGCGCGACGCGCAAGGCGATCCTCTATGGGCTCGTCGACCCGACCCAGCAGCTTCAACAGCTTGAGTCAGAGGGCAAACTGGCGGCCAAACTCGGCCTGATGGAGGATCTCAAGACGATGGCCTTCAATGCCGTGTGGGACATGGCCTGCCTCAAGGCGCAGGTCCCGGTCGGTGCGGGCTGGATCGACGAGATGGAGTCGTACGAGTCCAGTGTCTTGTCGGGGAGGGGGGCGTGAAGATGGCCACCGACCTGTCACGCTTCCGGGGTGTCTTCCCTGCCGTTGTTACGCCCATGACGGCGGCGGATGAGCTGAACGAGGATCAGTTGCGATCCGTTTTCGACATGAATATCGCCGCAGGCGCCCATGGCTTCTGGATCGCCGGTGGCACGGGCGAGAGTGTCCTTCTCAGTGACGAGGAGAATCGCCGCATCGCCAGCATCGCCACCGAACAGGTCGCTGATCGAGCGGTGACCATCATGCATGTGGGTGCACCGACAACGGCTCGAGCGGCGGCGCTGGCCGAACATGCGGCCAGGGCGGGCGCCCACGCCATCTGCTGTGTCCCGCCATTCTTCTATCGACGATCTGACGAGGAAATCGTCGAACACTATCGCGCTGTTGCCGCCGCCGCTGATCTGCCGCTATTCGTCTATAACCTCCCTGGATCCACTGGCGTGGAGATCACTGTCGATTTGATGGAGAAGATCCGCGATGGCGTACCCCAGTTGGCAGGCCTGAAACATTCCTCCGTCAACCTCTTGATCGCCCGGCAATTTGCCGACATGGGCCTGTCCTGCTTCACGGGGTCATCTCACCTGCTCCAGCCTGCACTGACCATGGGCGCATGCGGTTGCGTCGACGGACCACCGTGTGTGGCACCAGAGCCATGGGTAGAGTTGTGGAATGCCGCGCAGGAAGGCGACAGCGCACGGGCCGAAGAGGCACGCATACGTTCTTACGAAATAATCGATCTGTGTACGATGTTTGGCAGTCCGAAGTTCCACGCCGTGTGCAAGGCAGCCGTTGGTCTGCGACTTGGTCTCGATACGGGGAATCCACGCCGCCCGGCGTTACCCCTGACAGATGACGAACGCCGCCAGGTGAAAGATCGGCTTCATTCGCTGGGGTTGATGAGCTGAGACTGTCCGGCAGCCGGCTAATCCTGCTCTCAAGCGGTTCTGCCGTGCCACGACAGCATGCTCGTCAGTGTCCCGCAACCCCCTCGGGTGCCGTGGGATCCCGATCTATGCGAGCGCCGGTGTCGAGCACGAATGGTACAATGACGGCGAGTCGTTCCTGATCGAGGAAGCAGTGCGCTACAAGGAAGAGGGCTACGACGCCTTCAAGTTCCGTTGTGGTACCGTTTGGCACGCGGCGGGCATGACCTACGACCGCTACTTCCCCATCCTGCGGCGGCTGCGCGAAGCGGTGGGACCGGACTTTCGACTCATGCACGAGGCCGTGGCCACGCAGGGTGGCACTCTTGAATCGATCATCAGCGACTTCGCGCCGGTGCTCGAGGACCTCGGATTCTACTGGTTCGAGGAAGCCTTCGGAGGTGGAGTCAGTCTGCTGCGATGGAGCCTGACGCCGGCAAACTATCCGTCGTGACGGGTGCGTCAACCCGCTCCTCGTAGTGCGAAATAGGTGCTTGCGCGGTGTCTATCCATTGCAGGCTTACAGATACCCCAGATCCTTCAACCGCTGCTCGAGCGCCTCTTTCTCCTTCGCCGACCCCGCTTGCTCACCCAATCCGCGGTACGCGGAGCCCTCGACGAGATCTCGATAGATCCCGGAATACTTCTCTGCGTCTGCACTCTCGAGGGCCTCACCACTGATCACATCCCGCAGCACGGATTCGCCCTTCGTCTCGTCCTGCCGGAACATCACACGACCATCCGTCAGCGACCACTGACGAACGCCCTGCGGATTGTCGGGGAGCTGGCTGCCGTCGATGGAGAGTCTTGAGGTCACCCGTCGATGCTCTGTTTCGAGATTGGCTTTGTGTAGGAACCCCACGCCAAAAAGACTATCCAGTTCCGTCAGCGCCCAGCGCTCGTCATCTCCATCCTGCAGCAGGGAGCGCCCATAACCGCAATAGCCGGTGTCGACCTCGGCCAGTTCACAGATCGTCGGAAACAGGTCGATCATGGACAGGGTCCGCGCCGGCAAGGTCCAGCCCTCGCGCGGGATGTGGGCTAACAGGGGCACACGCGCCACCTTTTCATGGATCAGATCGCCATGCGACATGATCTCAGTGTTGAATCCCTCTCCATGGTCTCCGAAGATGAAGACCGTCCATTCAGACAGGTCGATTCGCTTCAGAACTTCCACGAGGAGGAACTCCTGCACGTGGGTCGCCGCGGCGTAGTAGAAACGCAGCGCTTCCAGTTGGCGCCCTTCCTCCACCATCTCACGCAAACCCGGGTTCATGTTCATGCCCGAAAGGCCATAACCGCCGTGGGTATACCAGAAATGGAGAAATCGCAGTTGGGGTGCCGTTGCAAACCTCTCAAGCATCTGCAAGGTGGGTTCGATCGAGGCTAGCGTTTGATCGTCGATGGCGGGGTCGAGGGGCCCCATGAACGGTTCGTAGTCAAGGAAGCGAAACACGTCTGGCCGCTGTGAACGGCCACTCACCTCGAATCCGGCGTCGGCGAAGGCTTGCAGAAGATTGCTCACCCCCGCAAACATCTTGAGATACGTCTGCCCGAACAGGCCGTGCTCGAAGGGATAAAGGCCCGTAAACAGCGACGTGTGAGAAGGTCTTGTGGCCGGTGCGGTGACGAAGAATCTCTCTGCCAACGCATAGTCTCGCGTCAATACGTCGAACTTCGGCGTCAGCAATGACGGATTGGTTCGACTCAGCGCATCACAGCGCCAGCAATCGATGGAGATCAGCAGGAATTTCGAGCAGGCCACGGCGTCTCAGCAGACCATCACGTGGCCAGTGGCGGGCCACCGGGAATGGTGACCCGGCGCCCCTTGCGGCCTGCTGGTGTGCGCTGTGCGCTGAAGGTGGCCGTCTGATACTCGCCGAGGTGAATCGTGCCCGTCAGTGAATCGCCGGTGCCCGATCCGCCAAAGAGGAAGGGAATCCAGTTTCCCGGTCGCCGCATGTGGCTCTCGAGTTTCACCTGATTGCCCTCGACGACGCCGGCGATCTGAATCGTCGCATAGTCCGTCTCGTGGATCCCGGAGACCCAGTTTCCATCCTGGGACAGGGTCCAGCGATGCTGACTGACGCTGGTGGCATACTGAACCTGCACCTCCCACGTGCCGGACACGTCGAGCCTGGCCGCCGCCAAGTCGTCGTTGAGAGGCTCCCGTTTCTCGGTGAGAATCGCGTGGATGCGCTCGGCGACGACCTGCTCGTTTCCTGGCTGCAGTTGGCTGGGCGTGACATTCACACTCGCCGAACCATCGCCGTCACCGCTGCCGATGGCGATCCGTGGCGGCTTGCGAGCGAAGTCCTCTGCCACCTGATCTCCGGTGATGTGCAGAACCGATGGATCCCACCGAATCGTGAGCCGCGGCGCCCGGTTGTTGAGGCCCTCTGGAGCATCCACAGATGTCGTGACGGTGTCGATTCCTTCGACTCGCTTTGAGATCGTCTCGAGTTTCTCCAGCCAGCTCTGCCACTCGCCCTCGTGATCTCGCGTGACCCAGGCCTCGACCGCGGCAAGCATGCCCAGGATCTCTTCCTTACCGATCTTGTCGTCTCGGCCGGGGCCGTGATGGGGCGAGGAGGCCTGCCATGTGGATGTGAGTAGCGCCTTGTCACCGAGGGCGATGCCCGCACACTGGGGACCACACAACGCCTTGCCCCCACTGTAGGTGACAACGGTCGCGCCCGCCTCCAGGTGGACATTCGGTATGGTCAGATTCTCGGCTGCCGAATCCGCCAGAATCGGGATCCCATGCGGTTTGGCGATGCGTGCCATTTCCTGCAAGGACAGAGGCTGGTCTTCGCCGCGACCGGTAACCATGTAGATCATCGCCGTCCGTGGATTGATCGCCTGTTCCATTTCCTCCGCCGTATCCACCATCACGATCTCGACACCCACATTGCGCACCGCGTGATCATAGGCATTGCGGCAGTAACCGGGGATGATCACCTGGTTCTTGTCGAAACCCGTCAGATCGGGCACCCGAATCAGCTTCTCGGGGTTGCCACCGGTCACACAGGCGATCGTCACGTGTTTGATCGCCGCCGCACAGCCAGACGCGATCAACCCCCACTCGGCACCGGTGATGTCGGCCAGGCGCTGCCCCACGGCGGCTGCCATCTCGTCGTATTGGGCGAAATAGCCGGCAGCCGCCTCCATCGCCTGCAGCACCTCTGGCCGTTCGACGGAACCACCGATGATCGTGAAGGTGCCGCGACAGTTGATGATCGGCTCGACGCCGATCGCCTGGTAGATGGTCTCGCTGTCGCTCTGCTTGGCGAGAAAGGGCAACACAGCCAGGCCTTTGGGGTCATTCGATGCCAAGGTGATTCCTCATGGGTTGTGAACCGGACGTCGCGCGAATGGTGGCGTCAGGTGACGGCGTAGTAAGGGCGGAGTCGATCGGGAACGTGGTCGAGGGAATGGGCGGCACGGCGTTCTCTTTCGGCAATGATTCGCTCCTCCATCGCTGTACTCAGACTGCCACGGATCATGTAACTGGTCGTGACATACCGCCGCAAGCGATGGATAGGGATCACCGCATGCCACACTTCGGGAACACGCAGCACGACACTTCCTGCGCGCAGCGTGGCTGGCACGTAGTCACCCGCATCGATCTGTTCCTGAGTGGGTGACAGCTTGTCTGGGTCGTCCGGATCTGCAAAATGCCACTTGTGCGATCCGGGTACATAGGTGAGGGCGCCCGATTCGGCATCGATATCGTCGAGAAAAACCGCCATCGACTGGCGTGTAAAGGGCGGCGACAGTTCGCCGGCCACACCGTCTGTATGACGACAAACCCCGACGTGCTCCGGTGTGTAACGATTCGTCTTCAACTGCCACGCCCACGGATGTTCCTCGCCGAGGATGGCGCACACGACTGCCATAAGACGCGGATGGGAGAACAGAGCGGCCACGTAGCCGTATGGCAGCAGTTTGTCGCCCGATAGACTGTCGCGCACACCGGGCGTGCCCGGCCCCTTCCCAAGATCAATGTGCAACTGGTCAAAGTCCTGACGAACGAGATCCACCTCGGCCGGCGTCAGCAGGTCGGGCAGGATGGCGATACCATCACGCTTCGCCACATTGACGACCTGCTGATCATCCTGACTCAGCGTGTTCGGATTCATCGCCATACTTATCCGTTTGGCTCTATCTGGCGGTGGGCAATTCTTTGAGCTCTTCGCTCAGCCAGATCTTTCGCTGGAAGCGCTCATTCTTCGACGACATGTCGATCTGATAGAGACTCGACGAGGTCGGCGCAGACACGTTGAGAATCTCGCACAGATTGCGTGCCAGCCACTTCTCGATTTTCAGCACCACCATCTTCCGGCGCAGTCGCCCCTGCACATCGCGATTGAGGATCGTCGGGATCGTATTGAGCGTGACGATCTCGTCGATCGAAGGACTGGCCATCTTCTCGCGCCCTTCATCGGAGGCGTAGAAGTGGCTGACGGCAAACACGGTCTTGCCCGGGTTGATCTGCTTGAGAAACTGGCACGACTTCACCACGGTCGAACCGGTCCGAACCATGTCGTCGAAGAGGACGATGTCGTGACCGTCGAGCTCTTCGAAGGTGGACTCGCTCTCGGCGTGCAACTTGATCGCCACGTCCCGTTCTCCCATGCGTTCCTTGTCGAGCAGGACGAACCGGGCGTTCGCCAGACCGAGGCCGACAAACATCTCTCGCACGAAGTCACGAGCCCCTTTGTCCGGTGCGCATAGGGCCAGTCCTTCTCCCCCATCGCCATAGTTGACGATGTTCGAGTTCAGCAGGTAGTCGATGTAGATCTCATAGGGGATCAGATTGTGGAATCCACCTTCAAAGACCTCGCTGAACATGGTCTGCACGGCGTAGGAATGATTGTGTACGGTCACGACATGGTCGACACCCGCCAGTCGCAGCATCTGCGCGTAGAGTTTAGCCGTGAAAGGCTGGCCATCGAACTTCTTCAGGTCGTCTTCGGTGCGCTCGAAGTTCGTCGATCCCAGATCGTGTCGCGGACCACGATCCTGGGCGCTGTAGTAGAGATCGGGTTCGACGAGCACCACCTGTGCGGCCCCATTCTCCTTGGCAGCACGCGCGATCAACAGATTTCGCATGGCCAGACTCTGGCGACTCATCAGCAGATTGCTGGTGCTGACGATGACGACCTTCTTGCCGTCCAGCTTGTTGCCGATGTTAGCGAAATCTTCCTCATCAGAGATGAAACGAGGGCAGAACTCCGAGTTGGCAAAACTCTTCATGCTGATGAGGTCGGCGATATCCTCTCCCTGTCCCATGGCATAGGCCACGTCGATAGCGAAAGGGTCGTCCGACGAATTCCCGACGACAAGCAGATCCGAAGCGGGACTACCCGTCTGACTCATCATGAACTCCCTGTGTGCGCGAATGAAGATGTGTGCGGATCGTGAGCCTCACTAGTCGATTAACCGTGTGTTCATCTGACGGTCCGTGTGTCGATAACCCGTGAAGGCAGCGGGGTTCAGTGGGGCTGGTGTGTAGATATGAACCGAATCCTGGTAGGGATCATAGAGAATAACTTCATCGCGTTCATCACCACAGACATCTGCGGGGAAACAGTGATACCATCCCATCTTTCCTCCCGCCGGTGGCGGAAGATCCGGAAACCTCACGGCGCGTTGCCCGTCACCACCCCATAGAGCCGACGGTGTGAAAATCAGATCCGGCTCACCGGTGTGTCGCCAGTGGATGGTTTCCAGGCCGGTGTTGTTCGGCGACTCGTCTACCTGAAATCTCGAGCAGATCTGACCATCGTGATCGACGACGATGAGGTCGGTGTGGTGTCCGTTGTAGCGAATGACCATCTCCAGGCCTTTGCCGGGTCCGTGGAAGGCACCACACCGAACCTCTTGCCCGTGGGGCACGATGTCCGTACCCAATTCGAAGATCTTTTCGCCGCGTCCATCGAGAATCTGCCCGCCTGCCGATAAGACGGCCTGCGGATTCCCCACTTCCGCGATCCACGGGACGACGAGAACGCTGTCCATATTGTCGCCCAGGTATCGCTCCCAGAGAAGTGTGCCGTCGTGATCCAGGCCAAAATGACCGCCCACGATCTCGTCATACCCGTCTCCATCGAGATCGCCCACACAGGGGATGTAGGCCGAGTGTTTGGGATAGTGGTTCCAGGGGTTGTCATAGGTCCACAGAACATTCAATGCGTGGTCAAGGGCCACCACCGTCTTGCCCACTTTCACAACCACGTCCATCGCCGTGCCCGGACTCGCACCGAGATCCGCCACCATCAGACGTTGGTGGACGTAGTTGGGGATCTGAACCTCCCCGTCGACGAAGCCATCACAGGCTCGCAGCGCCGCCGGACTCGCCTCGGTCTTGATCTGTCCTGTGCT
>Ga0187827_10008270_pt1 | contig 11338 bp, 8 predicted proteins | sample ETNtaG_39_FD_167969 | JGI IMG/M metagenome (GOLD analysis project Ga0187827, IMG submission 167969) | Marine microbial and viral communities from oxygen minimum zone, Eastern Pacific Ocean - ETNP2014_SV_150_PacBio MetaG (Illumina Assembly) | ecosystem: Environmental > Aquatic > Marine > Hypoxic... | reverse complement strand
CTCAGGCTGTACACCAAATCACTTTATTAACTCATTGATAGGCAAGCCACTGGTTTTACCAGTGAGATTGAAAATTTCTTCAAGAGATATTGTAAATCTATTCAAATCATTCATAATCCTGTTCAAGTTACAGATGAAAACCTTAAAGAAAAACCCGAAATTAAATTGCCTTCTGGCAAACGCCTTGTAGGAATGGGAAGTTTGGTGCAACAAAAAGGTTTTGATTTGTTGATGCCTGTATTTGCAAATCTCCATAGGACATTTAATGACTGAAGTCGATGATAGATAACAGTATACAGATTAAATTCAGATTATATGTTATCTGAGAAAAAGATTAACGATAATCTGCGACTACCTAATAACATGAGAATTCACATTCTTACAACAAATAATTTTATATCCTATTATTTTCTATATCCTCTTTTAGTTAACAAAAACAAACTTAGGGAATTAAATATATTTATAAGATATTTTGAAAAAATAGACAATAGCATCTTTGATAGTGATGTCCTTCTTCTTGATAGCAAGTTTTTCACGAAATTGTGGAGTAATAGAGAATATGTTCTTTCCCTTTTACAAAAGATAAAAGAAAAGTGTTATCAGGTTATCTGGTTAGATTCAACGGCAAGTACGGGTAGTACTCACTTCCAAGTATTACCTTATGTGGATAAGTACTGGAAAAAGCAGGTGTTAAAAGACATGACATTGTATGAGCGAGAATACTATGGTGCAAGAATTTATACAGATTACTATAAAAATAAATTCAATCTTAAAGACGAAAAAGTTCAAATAGTTGAACCATTAAAGAAAGAGTATTTTGGCAAACTATACGTTTCATGGAATATCGGGTTAGGTCCATATTCTACAAACATAAAGATATCAAATATTATTAGAATGCTTCCATGGTCTTTAAAAGAAAAGTTGAATTATACTTATAAACTAAAAATAAGGCCTCTTTCAAATAACAGAAAGTCAATATCATTTCGTGGGAGTAGTAATTATTCCAATATAATAAATGCCTTTCAAAGAATTAAAACTATAGAGAAACTGAAGTCAAAAAAAGTTGAAACTGAACCGATTAGTTATAAAAAGTATTTAGATGAATTGAGAGATTCAATGATATCTGTCAGCCCTTTTGGTTATGGTGAAATATGTTATCGTGATTTTGAAATTATATTGGCTGGTGCTCTCTTATTTAAACCGTCGATGCAACATCTGAAAACTTATCCGGATGTTTATGTAAAGAATAAAACCTACGTGCCATTTGAATGGGACTTCAGGGATTTTAACGAAAAAATTGATGATCTGATTAACAATCCAGACATGGTAAAAGAGATAAGCTCTGCTGCAATAGATAGATATAAGTACTTATTGTCAGACCAGGGGAAAGACGAGTTTTGCTTGAGATGCAAGACTCTACTCATGGACAACTAATAATATCTATCTGTGATATATAAGAAACATCTTCAATGGTATTCTCCCCTTCGAATTTAATGAAAAGACAGGGACTAAAATGGTAAAACTATCATTTAAGGATAAAATTCAGGATCTCTATAATCGTGGAACAAGCACCATGCTAAAATATTTGTTGAAGAGGGGTTCGTATGAATTTCGCAAGAGAGTTTTGAAACAGCGTTTTGTAGAAATCAGTGTTCATAATTACAGGATGATTGTTGGTTTGAATGACCCCGGAATATCAAGGACGTTAATCCTCTTTGGTACAAGAGAGAAAGATCATATTTACATATTAAATAAGGAATTATCATCTGGTGACGTAGTTTTTGATTTGGGTGCTAATATTGGATATTATGCTTTAATGGAAGCCAATTTAGTTGGGAAGAATGGCTATGTTTATGCGATAGAACCCTCCCCATCAAATGTTGATGTGCTTAGAAAGAATATTTTTCTTAACAATTATAATGATATAGTTGAAGTTTTTCAGATGGGAGCATCAAACAAAACAGGCAAAGAAAATTTTTATATTTCTGAAATGTCCAATTTGGGTACATTTTCCCCTACAAGATATTACGGAAAAAGCAGTATGACAAAAAGTTCTCCATCAATTTCCACCAAAACGACAAACATACCGGACTTTATTGTTGATAAAAAACCCATCGATCTTATGCGTATGGACATTGAGGGATATGAAGTAGAGGTTTTTGAAGGAATGATGCCCCTGCTCGAAAATAAAAACTTCTCGCCCAAAATCCTATTTGAGACTCACAGGCCAAAATATGATGACAACCATCACAGTATGAGAAATGTATTAATAAAGATGTTTAAATATGGATATTATCCCAAGATTGTTGTATCAAACAATCATCCAAAGGGTGAGTTCCTGAAAAGGGGATATAAACCTGAAAAGCTTATTCATACAGATGGTTACTGGAGAGGCATTTATTACGGGGTGGCGAATAAAGATGCAATCGAATTTATTTGCGATATCGGTTTTGTGAGGGCGGTTCTTTTGGAGAGAAGATAGTAATTATCCTGTAAAGCAATTCAGATATGTATCATATGGTAAATCAGGATTGGATATTGGTTAAACGAAAAAAACAGAGTGGGAAAATGCAATAATGAATAGTTTTATTAATGAGGAAAAATTAACTATCAACTCGATTACCTCTAACCAGGGAAATAATAGAGTTGCTTTGGTTAGTTTTGGAGGCGCCATATATCAACATTCAACAAGATCAATAGCTGCTTATCTTCGAGGGAAAGGATATAAAGTTAGTATTGTTCAGTGTGTATCTCATAATGATAAGGATGATCGTCATTTTACTTTATTTACGAAGGTGCAGTTGGAAGAATTAGCCGAACATTGTAAAGGAATGCTTGCTGTTGGTATTTCCGTGCTGACAACTCATTATTTGAATCGTGCAATTCAAGTCAATGATTATTTAAGAAAATCTATCAAGGTACCCATAGTCTGGGGCGGGGTGCCGGTTATCTGTGATCCTGGATTTTATCTTAACTCTGCTGATTTTGTTTGTACAGGAGAAGGGGAAATTTTTATGGAAGAATTCCTCGTTAATGTTCAAAAAAACGAACCTCTTAATAAAACAAGGGGGATGGCATACCGTTCAGAAAATGGAGAAATTATACGGACTACTCCAATTCCATTAGTAGATGTAAACAATATACCCATACCAATTTTTAATTTAGATGAACATTATATTTTAGGAAAACATCTTGTTTCTCTGAGAGAAGACCCAAGTGAACTTATAAATCAGACTATAGGCAGAGGATACAGAGTGTTTCCTATCCGTGGATGTCCTTTTAAATGTTCCTTTTGTTGTAACAATAAACTTACAGAAGTTTTTAAAGGACAAAAACTTTTAAGGACCCGGCGGCCAGATCTTGTAATTAATGAACTTTTAAAGGCTAAAGAAATGATTCCGGAGATGAATATTGTATGGTTTGAGGAAGATGATTTTTTTTCGAGAACAGATGAAGAGTTAGAAGATTTAATGAAAATGTATAAAAATGACATTGATTTACCAATTAGTATTTTTGCAACAATAAAACGCACAAATGAACGTAAGTTAAATATTCTTAAGCATAATAATATTAAAATAGAGCGTATTAAGATGGGGCTGCAGTCGGCAAGCAGAAGAGTTAATCGGGAAGTATACAGAAGGCCATTTAACAGAGAAGAATATTTGGAGAAGCTGCCAATGTTAGCCCGAAGAAAAATAACCACTTTAATTGATATTATATCCGATAATCCTTATGAAAATATTTATGATAAGATAGAATCACTAGACTTTTTCATACAACTGTCAAGTAATTTAAAAGAAATTAAGAATGCAAATAAATATCTTACTTATATGGACCACAAATTGATGTTCTATCCTGGGACAGAACTTTACAATCGGTCTTTAAATGAAGGGGTAATTTCAAAAGATTATATCTCCGATACTTTATTGAAAAGAACAACCGCTAGAAAAGAGAAAGAGATAGATATTGATAAAATAATTTTAGCGTTGTTTAGAAGTTCGCTAAAACACAAAAAAATAATATTAATAATGAAGCTGATGAAGAAGAGATTAATTTTAGATTTAATAAATAATGAAGCCGTGAAAAAGGGATTGTATTTAGCGTTAAAATTAAGAAATATCTGGCAAGGTATGGGTCGCATTCTATAAAGAACTTGAAGACTTTAAGACCACATACTCTTTACTCCTTTCTTCCTGGATCGAATATAGCCTGACTGGTTACAGGCTGGCAGGAGTGAATCGGATAATTTAGGGTGTAAGACACCAAAATAGACTTAAATTAAACGAGTATGACTGGTTGGCCAGAGCAAGTTAACGTTTAAGTATTTTGATGTATCCGCAATTGATTTGATCATTGTAAATTCTTATGTTGGCAGTGTATTCATAGGCAGGCAGGACATCCATCACAGCATGGGGGAAACGTTTGACGTAATGTTCAATAACGGTTAATATCCGACGGTTGCAATTTCAAATGATTATCCAAAAGGTGAGTTTTTGTCCCCAAGTTTAGGAAGATGGAACTGTTTGGAAAGATAAGACAATCTTTTTCAAGAACTGACTAAAAAGAGATTCGTTTTGAATTTAATAAATAATAAAGTAATAAATAAAGGATTGTTTTTAGTTTGTGGATTATAAGCAGGAAACCATGATATTTGCTGACTGTTATTGGAGGGGCCTTTATTTAAACTTATAAAACCACGTCCTTTGGGCGTGGTTTTATACTATGGAATCAGTAATGAGGACGCCATGAAGTTTTTATGTGATATTGGATTTGTAAGGGCAGTGCTTTTGAAAAGAAGGTGGTATTCTAATTGAAATCTAAAGATTCTAAAAAAACATATGAGAGTTTTGCTTATATCTTCAATTAGTAGGAAGTTATGTAGTTATGCTTAGTTTAGGTTTTGTTTGTATTGTCCCTGTATTAATGGAGTAAAACGAAATGTCTCAAGTAATTCTAATGAACCCGTCTAATGGAATGTTAATGGATAGGATAGATATATGGCCTCCCTGGGCATTGATATACATTAGCACTGATTTGCACAAGGATTATAGCATTAAAATAATTGATCAAAGGTTTGATAGAAATGTGAATCAAATTTTAGATAATGAACTTAATGATGATACTTTATGTGTTGGAGTTACAGCTCTAACAGGTTTGCAACTGAAATTTGCGAATGAATTCTTCTATGAAGTAAAGAAGAGAATGCCGTCTGTTAAAACTGTTATTGGCGGTATTCATGTTACATCTACCCCCGATGATTCTATAAATGAACCCCTTGTTGATTTCGTTGTAATGGGAGATGGTGTGAATGTTTTTAACAATCTTGTAAGAGCCATTGATGAGAGGAGTGGATATGATAATGTAAAAGGGATATGTTATAAGGATAATTTAGGAATACCAAAAGTAAATCCGACTGATAATTTCGATGATTTAAATGAACTTGGGGAACTACCACTCCATCTTGTTGATATGGAAAGGTATATTTCTTTGGAAAATGGTAGGCGTAAGTTAATCATCTTTTCTTCAAGGGGTTGTCCTTTTGGGTGTAGTTATTGTCATAATAGTAATGAATATAATAAAAGCAGATGGAGGTCGGCTTCCGCTGAACGTACAATTGAATTTATAGAATTGTTAATAAAAAAGTATGCTATAGGCTTTTTTGCCTTTCAGGATGACAACTTCTGGGCTAAAAAGAGAAGAGTTGTTGAATTTGTCTCGCTAATTGAAAAAAAAGATATGGACATTGAGTGGGGAGTATATGGCGCAACAATTGTAAGTTTGAAATATGTTACAAAAGAAATAGCTCAAAAGCTTAAGAAGTCTGGTCTGAGAAAAATACTATGTGGCATAGAAACCCTTTCTCCGAAAATACAGAATATAGTTAGGAAACGTATTGACAAGGAAGATGTTTATTCTGTTGATAAGGTTATGTCGAGTGTGGGAATAAAAATGATATATAGTTTCATGAGTGGATTTCCTACAGAAAATAATGAAGATATTAAAATGAATATTAATGCCATGTTTAAGATAAAACGGCAAAGCCCACGTAATGATATTGGAAATATAAAACCGGTTATTTATTATCCTGGAACAGGCCTGTATAATTGGGCCATTCATAACGGATTTGTACCGCCAAAAACATTTGACGAATGGAGCAAATATTCTTGGAATAATTATAATGCTTTAAATTATCCCTGGATTAGTAAAAGGAGAAAAAAATTCCTTCAATATTTGTATTTTGCAACTTTGGTGCTAAATCCGGAATATGAATATATCAATAGTTTGACATGGAAGTATGTTTGTAGGTTATTATCTCCTTTTATGAGATTGAGGGTAAAATCCTTATATTTTGGATACTCTCCAATTCTCTATTTATTATACTTGTTAAAAAAACTGAATTTAACATAAGTTTACAGAGTATAGTTAAATTATCGTCTTGAAAACACATGCAGGATATTAACAAACTTGCTGAAGATACGCTTAAGAAAAATAAGGTAGCTATTTTTATCGTTGCATATAATGCAGAGAAACATATCGAGAATGTATTAAGAAGGATTCCAGAATGGATTGCTAAATTATTGTTTGAGATATATGTTGTAGATGACCATTCGACTGATAATACAATAAATAAACTGAATGAAATTGGTTGGCCTTCGGATTTTGCTCCATTGCGGTTGTTTAAGACGCCATATAACCAGGGGTATGGCGGAAACCAACGTATTGGATACTTATATGCTATAGAAAATGGTTTTGATATTGTTGTTCTTTTACATGGCGATGGGCAGTATGCGCCGGAGGTTTTGCCACACATACTTGCGCCTTATGCCCAAGATGCGGATGCTGTGTTTGGCAGTCGATTTGTTAGACCAAAAGACGCGAGAAAAGGTGGGATGCCGTTTTATAAATGGATTGGCAATATTGTTTTAACAAAAATACAAAATATAATTTTGAAGTCTAATTTGTCTGAGATGCATTGCGGCTATAGATCGTATAGAGTTTCAGTGCTTAAGAAGATACCGTTTCAGTATAACAATCTTGGGTTTAGTTTTGATGCCGATATAATTATTCAGTTGCTTGCTATAGAAAGCAGAATTGTCGAAGTGTCAATACCAACATATTATGGAGATGAGGTTTGTCATGTATATGGAATGTTGTATGCGTGGCAGTGTATTAAAACTGCAGTAAAATACAGACTAATGCAGGTTGAATTATTCTACGACCCCAAATTTAATTTTCCACATGATAGCAGTAGGCTATACACAGCAAAACACGGGAAAACCTCTTTGCATCATTATATTCGTAATCTCCCATTAAAGCCTGGAAGCAGCCTTCTAGACGTAGGTGGAGGAGATATTGATGTTGTTAGCAAGGTGCATGCTGATAATGGAGTAAAAGTGACCTTTATTGATTTGAACACATGTTCTTCAAATAAAAACATTAAGCAATTTAGTATAGACCTTGATGGCTCATGGTTGCAACAGTTTCCAATAGAACAATATGATAATGTTTTTGCTTTGGATATTTTTGAGCACTTAAAATCACCGGAAAAAGGAGTTCAAGAAACCTTTAATTGTATGAAAAGTGGCGGTAAACTTTTTGCATCCACGGGAAATGTCAGCTTCATTTCTGTAAGGCTAATGTTGTTGTTTGGTCTTTTTAATTATGGGCGTCGAGGAATTCTTGATTTGTCACACAAACGATTATTTACAACTAATTCATTCTGCCGTCTTCTCAGGTATCAAGGGTTTAGGATAGAGCAAGTTATTGGTTTTGGCATTCCTTTACGAACCATTGTAAATAGAAGCTCATTATTAATCGATATTTTGGATAGCGTATCAGCGTGGCTAGCTAAGATATGGCCGAGGTTATTCGCATACCAAATATTGGTTGTTTGCGTGCGAACCGATTCTCCTCGAGACTTAATGAATCAAGTTTTTTTGAAATCCAGATAAAATATAAAAGGAAGATTTTATGCAAAGACAGTTTAAGCATTTTGTTTTAAAGGAAAATGAAATACGTATAGCTCCTGTATTAAAATTTATTTTTATATTTTTGTTTGGCTGGCTTGTTTTTATAGAAACAAGTAACGCTTTTTATGGATACATGACCGAATGTTTTTCTTTTGATAGATATCAATTCCTTGAAGTAGCCAGGGAGATTGCATTTTCTGGTATAGGCCAAGAGTCGTACCTTCCAAATTGTGTTGCTGCCGAGGATGTTATTTATTGGAGTCATCATTTTCCCCCATTCCTGTATGCTGTTGGAGTTAAGCTTTTTGATATTCAGATTTGTGATTTAGTCATTGTTCGCTATCTTGAGATATTTCTTCTATTAGGTTGTGTGTTTGTCGTAATGTGTCAGTTTATGCCCCGTCTTTATAGCTTTCTTTTTGTTTGCCTGATTTCATATGAATCAGTCTTTAATATGATGTTTATTTATAAAGCTTATCTTCGCTGGTCATTTATTTTTGGAATGCTTTCTTTTCTTAGCTTTGTTTGGATGAAAAAAAGCAAAAGTAAAACAAAAGAGATGGCTTTTGCTTTTTTAATTGGATTCTTTTCGTGTATGGCTCCAGTATCCTTTGTAAGTTTGGGAGTTCCAATACTACTAGGTTTTATTTTATTGTTTTTTGTGGAATGTTATATACAGAAACAAGATAAAATATTTATATTAAATAAAACGCTTTTCTTGCTATTTGGGATATTGGTTCCGATTCTAATATTTGGTATCAATATTCTTGTTCATTTAGATAAAACAAGTATTTTTGATGCCTACTATACAATCACTCATTACTACGATAATGAAGTTGTAAACAGGTTCAGTACGTTCCGTACTTTTCGGAGAATAGGCTATTATTTTTCTACCATAATTGTTTCGCCTTATGGTGTTAATCTTTTGGCTATTGGAATTGTGTCTACTATAATTAATACGATTCAATGGAAACATTTAAATGAAAATGAACGATTCCTTGTTCGTGCAACTCTGGTACTTACTGGAACATGGATAGGGGGGGCTATGTTTATTCCTACCCATTTTTATTCTGGAAGGATGATATGGATGTTGCCTTTGTATATTTTACAGATAATCATTACTATTCGTTTGAAAAACGTCAATGTTGTTTTTTATTATATTTTGATTTGTTTGAGTATTGTTTTATTGCTTGTACAGAGTGTATATCTTAGATTGGGCAGTCCTGGTGGGTCCTACGGAATTGTAATAGCTGCTTTTTTGGCGGTTGTTCTTTTCATCTCATCTAGTTTGTGTTTATGGGTGTATATAAAAATGAGATATAAAAGGTTGGGGTCTGGAGGTTTTACGAAAATAGGTTATCGTATTTTATTTATAATATTAATTGGATTTATTGCTCCCGTGTTTATAAATTACATTCATAGATTCCGATATATTATATTAAACAAAAATACTCTATTTGAGAAGGAACCGGTTGTAAAGGCATTAAGTAAAAAAATTCTATTTATAGCAGAAAATGAGTTGGGGCAAGGTGACACTGTGCTTAGTAATATGCCGATGAAAGAATTTTTCCCGCATGGCGTAAAGAGGCAATGTATTTACTTTTACAGAGGTTTATTTGGTGGGGCTACTAAAGAACCTGCTGACAAAGTGTTTCTTATTGGTAAAGGGCCGGGTATAAGTATAAAGAATTATAAAGGTGTTAAGGTGGGGGGAAAAATATACTACCGAGGATTTGTTTATTACATTGAAAAATACGTTGAATTATTGAGAGGTTTTTATCTTTTAATTGGCCACCCTTCTGATTTTAATAATAATGATGAGGTTATCTACCCCACTGAATATGTTTCTAAAGATGAAATTGATCGTTATATAAATTGGAGAGTTAGTAACGGTTTGACAGTTAGATAACCTCAAAAAGAAATTAAAGGATGAAACATTCAATTTTATACTTGATCTGAAAAGCTTGTTTTGCCAACAAACTATTGCTTCATTGTTGCTGGAAGCAGGACAACCTGAAGCTGGAATAATTAAGTCAATTATCTTGCCCACGTTGCAAATCTTATAGGATTTGTTTGTTCATTAATTTTTGTGTTTTGAAAATATGCGGATCATTAGAAAAATGAGTTATTCGTGGACGGTCACCAGAATATATGGGACCAGAGAGTTCTTTTACTCTTTTAAAGAAACGATGGATTTGCAATCACGATTCCTATATATTTTATGTGTTGCACTTATTACTTGAATTCAGGTAATATATTTATGACAATCATATGTAATAATTAAAGAGTTTCGTATGAAGCTAGGTATTCTAGTGCATGTATATAATGAAGAGTCAACATTTTCAGAAATAAATTCGTGCGTATTATCTCAAAGAATTAATGGTATTGAGGCCCTTGTAATTGTCATTGTTGATGATTGTTCATCAGGGGGCATTAATAGAATAATAAAAGACTTGGAGCTCTCCCCTTCGGGCATAATTAAGGCAGTTTAACTTAAGAAACAAAGGCAAAGGTGTTGATTGAGAGATGGCGTATAGAGTATAATACATTTCAACCACCACATAGTTCTTTTGGGTATTTACCACTTGTACCGGAGACGTTCGAAGCGAAGCAGACAGTTTCCGCTAAGCTCCAACTGTCTGCTTGAACATAAAGTTTAACTTTAAAGGTGGTACAAATAACGGGGGTAGGTCAATTTCATATATACATTAAAGAAGATTCTTCCTGGCTGTGTAAAGAGAGTGATACTCAGAGGAGATGGAGAGTTTGTCGGTTGGGATAGTGTAGGAGCGGCCATCAAAGAAGGATATGATTGTATATTTGGGGATAAGGCATGTGTCCGTCGTTTGAGTCGTCGAAGTGGTATAAAATTAGGTAGAAAGATATGATTTAATACGACGAAAGTATTTGTAAATCGTTGGGGTGGTGAGGTCTGTCTGTGATTATATGCCCTCAACTTATTTGCAAACAAACCTTTTGGATATAAAGGAGAAGTCATATGGTAGTTGTTATACTTGCTGGTGGAAAAGGCACCAGGCTAAGTGAAGAAACACACTTAAAGCCAAAGCCAATGGTTGAAATCGGGGGCAAGCCTCTTTTATGGCACATAATGAAGCATTATTCTGCTTATGGAATTAATGAGTTTGTTATTTGCTGTGGCTATAAAGGTTATACCATAAAAGAGTACTTTGCTAATTATTCATTGCATATGTCTGATGTTACTTTTGAATTTAGAGAGAACAATATTAAAGTACATGAAAGTAATGTTGAGCCATGGAAAGTAACTCTTGTAGATACAGGACATAATACCCTGACTGGTGGACGCTTAAGAAGGGTAAGAGACTATATTGGAAATGAGACTTTTTGTT
>Ga0187827_10008266_pt1 | contig 11346 bp, 5 predicted proteins | sample ETNtaG_39_FD_167969 | JGI IMG/M metagenome (GOLD analysis project Ga0187827, IMG submission 167969) | Marine microbial and viral communities from oxygen minimum zone, Eastern Pacific Ocean - ETNP2014_SV_150_PacBio MetaG (Illumina Assembly) | ecosystem: Environmental > Aquatic > Marine > Hypoxic... | reverse complement strand
ATTGTTTATTCTTTAATTGGCTTAATAATGCTGGATTTGTCATTGCATTGAATCCATTGTTTTCTGTAGATACTACAGAATTTGATAATGATATTGCTCGTGCATTTGAACCAAATCTAAACGAAGATCCAGGATATCCTCCTCCAAAGTATGGATAACAAATACAAATAAATAATAATAAAATAACTTTCTTCATTTAATATTAATCACTGTTATTTTATTCCAAAATTCCTGACTACCTGATTTTAATCGACAAAAATATGTTCCATTTGCCACTAAGGAATTATTTAAATTTTTTCTATCCCATGTTGCAGTTAAATATTCTCCTACTTTACTACAATCAATTGAAGAAGAAACTTTTGACATTGAAAAATCAAAAATATCAATTCTTCCATAACTTAAATCTGTTTTTATTTTAAATGTAACATCTTGAATATCATCAGTATAATATGGATTAGGATAAATAATCAACTCATCTATCTGATCATCAAGACAATCAAGTAAATCTAAATTAGGTATATTCCATTCATTTAAGTTTATATCTAATGTTATAAATCCTTCAGGAGTTCCAAGCCACATTTTCTGCAAATTATCATTAATAATACTTGAATAAACTTTCTCTGTATTTAATTGATTGAGAATATCAATTGGAATTTCAATTTCTATCCATTCTTGAATATTATTAAAAGATGCCACAAATAATCCTTCATCTGTAGAAACATAAATATAATTATCATGAAAATACATGTCATATACTATAGCAGCTACATCATCAGCCTCATTTTCATCTGTTGCAAAATAATTAACTTGTTGCCATGTACTTCCTTGATCATCAGTATATGATAAGCCATGAGGTGAAGGGCCCCCACTAGTTAACCATGAAATAGCCCAAACTCTAGGATAATCGAGGCTAATATCCTGAATTTCAAATCCTACAATCCAATCACCTGCTAAACCATCATCCAATGTATAATGATACCAATTAATACATCCATTTTCTTGAATAATTCCCTTATTAATTCCATTAGCTGTTCCTGCCCATATAATATTATCTTCAACATGAACAGAAAAACCTTTATGATTATGATTTCCAAATGGAGGATCAACTGGATCATAATAATAATTTGAAGGGATATCTCCACATATTAATGAATCTTGATTATCCATTGGAAGTGGAACAATTTCCCATTGAGGAACTTCATCAATATACTTAAATCGCCTTAACATCCCTGCCCAACTTGCTGCATATATATACTTCTGATTATAATCAACAGCTACATCATATGAAACATTTTTTGCATTCGTATTCACTGATCGATGAGGAGCATTTTCTCCATACCAATCATAATCAATATATCCATTAGATAATGAATCTTGAGGTTGTGAAATATGATACCAAACACCATTATCATAACTCCAAGAAATACCTGTTCCACTAGCAACGTCATCTCCAAAATACTCTACTGTTTCAACGCCACTTAAAACGATTATCCAGTCATCATTAACTTCTAAAGATTTAATTGCAGGATTTCCTCCAATAGGCAAATTAGAATCATTTATAGAAAAATAAATGTTGCTTTCTGTAGATTCTGGAAGAACATATCCTAAACCACCTCCAGTACCAGAATAAATACTATTATTTGGCCCCTGTCTCAAATCAATAATGCTAAGACTTGGCCAACCACATAAAGGTATCCGATATTGATTGTTAGATTTTATATTATTATCAATTCTAGGGATACTATAACTATTAGGTCCTTGAGGAAATAAAATACTAACAATGAAAATAATATATATTAATCCATTCATTTGACTACGATACAACTCCAATTATTTTTACGATAAATTTTGAAAACATTCCAATTATGTTTTTCTAATAAATCAATGATTAAATGTTCATCACTATTTAAAATACCTGATAAAAAAATCAGTTTATTTGAAGATAAAAATTTAGGTATAATTTTTTCTATAACTGAACGATTTATATTAGCCAATACAATATCAAAATTATAATTATCAAAGAAAATAGAATCTTCAATTTTAAATTCTACATTATCAATATTATTTAGTTTTAAATTCTCATTAAAATTATTTTCTGTAAGATAATCATTATCAATAGCAACAATATAGTCTGAACCTAATTTTCTACTGAAAATTGATAAAATCCCAGAACCAGTTCCAATATCAAGTATACTTTTACCTTTAAAATTAAATTCCAACATAGCCTCTATCATCATGTACGTTGTTTCATGATGCCCTGTTCCAAATGCTAAGGCCGGATTAATTTTTATATCTATTAAACTATCAGTTTCATCTTTATCCCATATAGTAGAAATATATACTTTATCTTTAATAATTATTGGCTTAAAAAAATCATAATAATTTTGCATCCAATTTTTTTCTACGATTTCTGACCATTCCCAATTTTCAATATTTGTATTAAATTTAATATATTCTTCTAAATATTTTTTTTGAATACCATCAAAATAAATAATAGAGGAATCATCTTTATTTTCACAGCCTAACATATCATCTGAAAATGATGCAATGAATAATTCTCTATCTACTATAGAGCCAAAAATTTCTAATGTTTGCCAAATATGTTTATTATTCATTATCTAACCTATAAATAAATTCAGATAAGACATTTCCAACAATTTTAAGACCTCTAGATGAACAATTTTCAGGAGTATCTTTCAAAGTATGCCAATAAGGATAATCAAAATCAATAATATCAATTGCAGGAATATATGAATCAAGATATAAACGACGATGGTCATCATAGATATATGTTTGATAAAATTCAGTTTTGAATTCTGTATATCCTAGATCATTTGCAAGTCCCCAGATAGATTGAACTAAAAATGGAGCTTGTTCCCATGAATATGGTTCTATTAAAAATTCTGGGTTATGATCTGCAATCATATCAATACATATCGCATAATTAGGAATTGGATTTGGTAATCTTTCACAAAACTTTGAAGTTCCTAAACAATAATTTTCAATTTCACCAGGTCTACCTAGATCCTCCCCATCAACAAACAAAACATCTATTCCTATTGTATTCAAAGAATTTTTATCAAGAATTTCTGTTAAAACCATTAACAATGCTACACCACTTGCTCCATCATTTGCTCCTAATATAGGCAATACATGATTATTTTTATCTTCATCCTGATCGGCTATTTCTCTTGTATCCCAATGAGCCATAAATAAAATTCGATTTTTACTTTCCAGATTAAATCTAATTAAAAAATTATATAGAGGAATATCATAATTTGCATATGGATGTTTTATTATATGTTCATACAAAATCAATGTATCGCCTTTATCACTTAAAAACTCATTTAAATAATTTTTAAAATCTAAATGCCCATCACTTCCTGGATATCTTGGCCCAAAATCACATTGTTTTTCTAAATATAAAAATGCTTTATCAGCATCAAAATATGGGATTGTTTGCATAACAACAATCTTAAAGAAAAATAATAATATGAATATTTTTTTTACTTTCATTTTCATTAATTTAATGACTCAAATAATATAGAAACACTAAAACCAAAACACGTATCTTCCGTTTTACGTGATGATAATGATTCTGTAATAATATGACTGACATATACATTCCCATCTACAAATTTACTAAATGAATATGTCATAGAAGGCTTTATAGTAATATTTTTACTAGAAGCTGTTCTTTGAAAATCATCTAAATCATTTGTTAATATATATGAAAGCAATGTTTCATCTTCCGAATAACTTAAATCAAATTTAAATGTCATATCATTATCTAATTCAAAATTTTTCAAACCCGGCAAATTGATTGTTAATCCATTTCTTTTTTTATATGTTGTTGAAAATGTGATTTCATTTTTTGATTTTCGTTCAGTTTGTGTTCCTGTATTATATATAGTCAATAAATCATTATATCTTACAGTCATAGATAAATCTGGAATTTTCTGGAATTTACCTGTTAAAGAGATTAAAGGAGAAAAATTCTTAGTAAAATCAACTTTTTGTAATAAAGTAACACCATTAACTTCTTCGTATGTTTTACTTTCTTGTCCTGAATAAGAATGAGATAACACAATAGATTTAAACCATTTATCTAATCCCCAATATTGCTCTAATCTTGATAAATTAATTGAATAATTAAAGATAGGCAATCCATCCCTTCCATTTGCTCCTAATGGAAAGAATGAATTAGATATAGTCGTTACTGTTTCTGAATCAGAAAATAAATTTTTTGTTCTAGTATATTTATATTCCATTCCGCTTAAGGATAAATTTTTTGTTAATTGTAAAGTGGTTGAAAATTTATATTCATTATAAAAATATTGTTCATTAGAATTAACCAAATTACCAATTTGAAATTCTTCTAAAGATTCTTCTAACTTTTTAGGCTCACTATGCAATCCTAATCTAAAATGATAATCAGGACTAAAATCAGCATCTATATTGGTATACTTAAGATTTGTTTTATATTTAGCTGTAATATTTATATTTGAAAATCGACTACTTACTGTATGGAAATATTTTAAAATAGATTTAATATGTCTATTTTTTATTTCTAATTTTTTATCCTTATTTTTTGAACTACTTTTATTTTTACTAAACTTAGATTTATAGCTGCTACTTGAAGATGAACTAGTACTTGATGAATAAAAAATCTCAATAAATTTTTGTAAGGAAAAAGCGAAATTCATAGAGAAATCATTATTACTACTAATAGAAGCTGCTGGATTATCAATATCACTACTTAGATTTTTAGCCCAAGAATATTTAGGGATATAACTAAATGTAGGAGAAAGCCAATCTGCAAATTCAGGTCTATAAGAAAAGGAAAATGTTTCTCCCCAAGTTTTCAAATTTCCAACAGAAGACCAAGGATCAATAATATTAGAAATAGTAGGATTATAATCTGCATTAATATTACTTGACATTACAATACTGTAATTTGTATTTAAATTATTAATTATTTCATAATTTTCTAATTTAAACGTCTTTGAATATGTGCGTGTATTGTCTTCAATTGGATTATCTGGAGAATTTCTATTAATTGTTATACCATCTACTTGTGTATATGTCCCTGTTGATATAATTTTTTTAGGTCTAAAATTAATTTTAAAATTTTTAATTTTCTCTAAAAATGAATTTTCTTTATCATTTAATAAATTTTTAAATGGATAGAATGTATAACTCTCTATTTCTATATCATTTTTACTACTAACATAATTATACTTTAACACTTGATTATAATTTTCTTTATTTAAAATTGTAGGAGAAGATTGAACATCATATTTATATGTATAATCCAAACTTAAATTATCTACTAATTCATTAAATAAATTATCTTTAATATTTGATAATTTTGGATCTAATCCTATACTGAAAATAATTAAATCTTTCTTAGTTAAATATTTCTCATCAACTTCTGAAACAGCTCCTAAAATAATATCTGATCCAGGTTGAAATTTTGGTGATGATAGTGTTTTACTATAATTAAGAGATATTGGCATTTTAAAAAATTCTTTTTTAAATAATTCTTCTGGATGTGCGTTAATATTAAATCCATAATTAATTTTATGAGAGCCCTTACTAATTCTCTCTTCTAGCATATGATAATCTGAATCCTGTTGTGAGTAATTTCCAGATAATGTTATAAATTCTCCTAAATTAAATGAGCCATCAACAATAAAACTTTTTCCCTTATTTTTTTTGACTCCAGTCATTCTCAATTCATTTAAATAAACTCGTCCAAATATTGTTTCTTCTGTTTGATTAATAATTCCAACCATAATGTAATCAATTCTATCTAATGCTGGCTCTCCTTTAATACTTAATCGATTACAATCTTGACAAATATCATCTAAATCAACAGTTATTAAATCTTCATCATTACACGTATCTTCACCATTTGGACAATATTCATCTTCATCTTCCCAAAAATATATCTCATTATCTAAATCATAATCAAAAAATGGGGGATCATATATTCCATTATTATCAATATCGACATCAACTAATTCGCCATCATCATAATTTAAATTATTTTCACTGCAACCTATTGGGTTTCCATTCTCATCACAATTATCTCCATTAGGATCATCTAAACTCCCTTCCCAAGATATATCATTATCATATTCTGGACACATAACAAAATCAAATGGAATAAATGAATTATCTACTGATAATTCTTCATTATCATAATCTATTGTAAAAAAATCACTTTCAGTAGAGTCTATATAAGCATTACAAATTGATGTGGCTGTTATATTATTTTGAATTAATGTATCAGGCAGACAATTTATGCCATTTTCATAGCTATTTTCACATTGATCAATACCCCAATCATGATAGGATTCAAGTTCAAATCTATAATTTTTATACAAAGATAAAGAATCTAAATTAATATTAAAACTAATCCAATCATCTGATTCTGTATTTTTAGGAACTAAACTTCTCCTTAATTCATAATATTTTTCTTCACTACCAAATCTAAAACATAAGTCAACATTACCATCATCTGAAACCCAGCCACTAGAGGATGAAATATCTCGAATAGGTTGAACCTCCATTTCTAAATTTCTATAAATAAAGAAACTATTTGATTTATCGCCACTTAAACTTGAATAATCAAAATTTTTCTTAATAAAAACTGTTGAATCACTTTTCAATCCACCCTGTTCACTATCTGATGACAAATTCATAAAATCAATGGATAGGGACTGTTCTTTGGTATAAACACCACCATATGCATCATATTCACCAAGAACACCTTCTGGTGGTATATAGTTAGAGTTTTCCTCTGTATTAACAACTTGAATTGTAATATTATCATTATTATAAACTGTTGTATCTAAATATGTACCATTATTTTGTAAATCACCTAATGCTTCATTTGATATCATACCTAATTGATCCCATTCATTGCCAACAATTTCAACCTTTGCAATATCAATATTTTGATTATCCATGATATTTTCACCATAAATCCATAATCTAATATGACGAACATCTTCCCAAGATAAAGTATAACTATCACTTTCTTTTATTGGTAAAAATTCTTTAAGAGGGATTCTATATAATTTCCAATCTCCTTTACCATCATTATTATTATCTGTACCACTTTCTGAAATCATCATAGGATGATCAATTTCAGTTAAATCAAATGAATATGTATAATATCGACTATCTATTGCATCAATACTTAAATTTCCATTTAAATCTTCTGTGTCTGGATACGTAAATCCTGAATGTGATCCATTACCTTGAGTTCCATTAATAAATGTGTAATTATCATCATCATAATTAAAATTATCTCTATTTGGATCTTCTGAAGTAGTATTAATATTAATTTGATCTGGATAATTTGCAACATAATATGCATATGTTAAATCTTGACTATTCTCATCTATGCAATATTGATTTTCATCATCAAAATTATTACATAAACACCCTCCCCATCCATCTTCATATTGATCTAAACAACCATCTAAACCAATATCTTCATAAAATTCTAATAATCCATTTCCAAATGTACCTCCAAATGTTTTTTTATCTTCAGAGTTAAGCTCTCCATTATCATTAATATCTTCACTAATATGTCCTATATCAATATTAAATGTAATCTCTTGATTAACATCTGCAGGATTAATCCAAATATCTAAATATTTATTATTAGACTGATTATGATCTGAATCTATTAAAGGAATCGTTACACCATTCCAGAAAATACCAGATGAATTTTCTAAATAATTACTAGAATATTGATTCAAATCTAAACTTAATATTTTAGTATCTTTATTATTAAGTGTTGTTGATGTCTCAATATTAGGCCATATATCTGTTGTTGGAATATTTCTCGAATACCAAGACATATCAATACGTTGTTTTAAATCAAATTTTGATATAGAACTATCTAAATCATTATAATAAATAGGAGAAGAAGATTTTTTCCATGATGAATATAATATAGAAACATAATTTGATCTTTTTGATGATTCAAAATCATCAATATATGCCCGTCCTAATGGATTAGGATTAGGATCAACTTCTGCATATTCAAAATTCAGACTTAACTTTGAAGTCTGTTCTAAATCTAAATGAGTATTATTATTAATAAATTTATTAATATTACTATATTCCTTAAAAAAATTACCTCCAATATGCCAAATAAAATTTCTCATTGGTTCATAACCAATTTCTACTTTCTGATCCTTTAAAGATTGAGTATAATAATATAATCCTCCAAAAATTCTATTTTCTGGATCAATATCATAACTTAAATATGAACCCATCATAATTTTTTGATCAAATGATATTAATTCATTTTGATCATATGATATTCTGATTTCGGCGGCAGGATCTAAAGCTCTGTCTGAGATTAAATTAATGGTACCTGAAAAATAATCAATATTATAATCAATTCCCTTGGTTAGAATAGTAGAACCATTCAACATAACTGTTTCACTATTTTCTGCAATCATAAATCCTAAATTGATTGTTGCACTCTGAGAAGAATGATTAATATTAATAACAAATTCATGCTCTCCAGGATAATCATTAGTATTAGAGGAATAATACATAGCAGGTCCATCATTATAAATTAATATACCTGGATCAGGAGAAGGAGAGTCCCAAATTATACCCTCAGCTATAGATAAAGGAGCATTAAAAACATCTGATAAATCTGAATGAGAATTACCCCAATATTGATTATAATTACCATCAGAATAAGCAACTTCTCCAAATGGAGAATCATCATATGCAAAAGGCATATAAAATGGTAAAAACAACTCTCCATATTGAGCATTAATTAAATTTCCATTAATATCTATTTTTCCATCGCCAGAATCTTTAATTTGTAAGGTTTCATTATCAACATTATCTAAACCAAATATATTTAAAAAAGTTTTACCATTTTCACTCATTGTTTCAGTTCCTAAAGGACCTTTAACATGAATAATTTCAACCTCTAGACTACTTAAATCAATATTAGAAGCTCCCAAAGAATATATATTTTTAAACATCAAAGGCCATGTTTCAGAACTACTAGGATCAGATGATCCTGATTTATCCTTAATAAATTTTAATATAATTTGTCCCCCAAAATACCCGGGGTTACCATCAACTTCTTCATAATCAATACCTTCAACTAAGGAATCATCTCCACTCTCGCATCCGGCTGTATTTAAACAATAATCATATGTTGATTGATTATTAACAAAATCGATATTTGTACCTGTATCATAATTTAGATCTGGATTTTCTTCACATTCTGCAATTGTATAATGTGCTGCAACCACATCATTGCTAACTGTATTTAATCTAATAAAACCTCTCTTTTTCATATTAAGACCTGTATCTAATTCATAATCCTCTCCCTTAACTAATTTTTTCCAGAGACCAAATTCATCCTTGCTTGTTGAATCATTTGCATCTATATATGCTCTTCCAACATATATGCCTGTATTATTATCTCCACTTAAATTTGTTATTTTTTTAAATAACTCAAATTCTGATATTTGGTAACAAGGGTCTACAACACTTGAACCATTATTTGATAATGGATAAAATCGTCTCTTAAATTCTTTATCTATAAAAAAGTACCTATCCTTAATAAAATTATAATCATTAATTTGAAATCCTCCACTTGATTCTCCTCCTACAATAGTCTGTGAATTCTTAGAAACTTTTTCTCTACCAATAATTGTTTGAATATTTAAAGCCCCAAATTTATTAATCATTTTTATTCCAAATAAACCTGTTCTTTTTCCCATTCCGACACTAACAATTTTAGTCCCAGGTAAACTTAAACTAATATTTCCTGCACTAACATTTTGAACAATTTCATTTTCATCACCTCGATATTCAATTAATAGAGAATTTTGCCAATCAAAATCTGCTTGAGAATTTTGTTCCGCCTTTATATATAATTTTTCACCAATAACACTTTCTAAGGTAAAACGTTGTGTTTGTTCAACTTTTAAATCCCATTTATTATTATCAGGATCCGGTCCACCACTAGTTTCACTATCACTAAAGCACAAATCACATTTAATTGATATATTACCTTTTAAATTAATTGATACCTGAGTGTCTCCTACTTTTTTATTTAATAGATAAATTCCCCCTCCAATTTGATCTATTTTTTGTTCTGGATTAAATTTATTGTATACTATTTGATATAGAAGTTTCAAATTATCTGATGCAATTCTATTTTTTTTATAATCTTCTAATTTCATTATAATAGGAATCATTACATCATAATCATATTTTTTAAATTTAGAATCTAATAATGCAAATTTTAATTTTTCAGATATAATAATAGTAGAATCATTAATACCCATTTCATATTCTCTACTATTTAAACCCCAAATTTTTTGATATAATCTATAAGGAGTATTATTATTTAAAAATTGAAAGTAATCATAATTCAAAATCAATCGAAAAGATTTTAAATCTTTAACCTCAGGATCCACCATATAAATTTCATCATTAAATTTATAGGCATATACAGAATTTAAAATTCCCATGGATTCAGAATAAAATTGATTGAAACGTGCGTTCCTATCCTGACTAGAAAAAATTTGACTAGTTAGTAATAATAATAAAATTATTATTCTATAATTAATAATTTTAGATATTGTTTTCACCTTAGCAATGATTCGCTAGGCAGTCTCCTTATGTAGGCTACTGAAATAAATACGCAATTTTTCCTTTAAAGCAAAAATTGCTTTACCTCGATGTGATATAATATTTTTCTCTTCTAAACTCATTTCAGAAAATGTCTTATTCTTTTCCTGTACATAAAATATAGGATCATAACCAAAACCTGCAAATCCTTTTATTTTTTTTCCTATTAAACCTTTAACAATGCCTTCCGATAATAGTTCCGTATTTTTGTCGACGTATGCCATCACCGTTTTAAAATACGCTGTTCTATTCTTTATTGCAACATCTTTCATTTTATCCAACATTTTATTAATATTATCTGAATAACTACAATTTTCTCCTGCATATCTGGCAGTATATATTCCAGGTGCTCCATTTAATGCATCAACTTCTAATCCTGTGTCATCAGCAATAGCTGGAATAGATGTTAATTTAAATACTGTCCTTGCTTTAATTAAAGCATTATCTTCAAGAGTCTTTCCATCTTCAATAATTTCTCCAATATTTGGAAAATCATCTAAACTTAATAACTCAATATTAAGATTTTTTAATCCTTTGTGTAATTCTTTAAATTTATCTTTATTATTTGTTGCAATTATTACTTTTGTAATCATAATTTTATATGTATTTCATTCATCACATTTAAACATATGAAAATTAATAAATTTT
>Ga0187827_10008263_pt1 | contig 11349 bp, 6 predicted proteins | sample ETNtaG_39_FD_167969 | JGI IMG/M metagenome (GOLD analysis project Ga0187827, IMG submission 167969) | Marine microbial and viral communities from oxygen minimum zone, Eastern Pacific Ocean - ETNP2014_SV_150_PacBio MetaG (Illumina Assembly) | ecosystem: Environmental > Aquatic > Marine > Hypoxic... | reverse complement strand
TTGTACAGCATGGTTTTACAACAAATTTAAAAGGTATTAATTGGATCAAAAGACATTTTAAAGATCATAGAGTACATGCTGTAAATTTTCCGGGAGATCCCTATCCAATACATATAGATGCAACATTCACACCAATTAAACCTGGACTAATTATTAACAATCCTCAAAGAAGACTTCCAAAGGAACAAAGAAAATTATTTGAAAACAATGATTGGAAAATAATTGATGCAGCAAAACCATCACATAATTCTCCACCAAAACTTTGCTATTCATCAATTTGGCTTTCGATGAATGTCTTAATTTTAGATCACAAAACTGTATGTGTTGAAAAAAGTGAAGTCTACCAAGCAGAACAATTAGATAAATTAGGTATGGAAGTTATACCAGTTGATCTAAGAGATGCCTATGCATTTGGAGGAGGACTTCATTGTTGCACTGTAGATGTTTATAGAGAAGGAAAATGTGAAGATTATTTTCCCAATCAATAGATCTAGCTTGGATTTTTTTACAAGAAAAACAAAGTTAAGAAATAACATACAAGTTAAGAGAGTAGAAATATCCCCTTAATTACGTATATCAGGTGCAATTAACAAACCACCTAGAAACTTCGGATGTAATAAGTCTGAAAGGTTTTCTAAAAAAGGACCCTAATAGTTAAAACTTAAAACTCACGAAATATTTTCTGAATAGAGGATATGCTATGCTTATGTTGTTGATAAAAATAAAAAAAAGATTATTGTTAATGTCTCTCAAAGAGAAAAAAAATTTAATGAAACTGTAAATGAAAATATTATTTCTTAATCCTAGTTTAAGACCTGGTAGTGTTCATGTGTTTTTACCTGTGGGGTTGGGTTATGTAATGACCTATGTCAAAAAACATGGTTATAGTTTTGATCTATTAGATATAGACATTGCAAATTACTCAAATGCATATGTCGAAAAATACTTTATAAAAAATAAATTTGACGTAATTTGTATGGGAAGTATTGTTACTCACTACAAATGGATTAAATGGTGCATTAACACCATAAAAAAATATCAGCCTGAGGCAACCGTTATTGTAGGTAATTCTGTTGGAGGAAGCATACCCGAGGTACTATTTCAGACAACCAAAGTAGATATAGTGGTATATGGCGAAGCAGAAGTTACAATGAAAGAACTATTTGATGCTATTAAGCTAAACAAATCTTTCGGTAATATTGTAGAGCCTCGAGTTGAAATTCCTCATACAAATAAAGGATATCCTTCAACCATAAAAGGACTTGGAATACCTGGGATAATCTATAGAACAAAAAATAATCTAATAGTAAATAACGGAAAAAGAAAAGCTGTAAAAAAAATTGACGATTTTCCATTTCCGAATTGGGATTTATTTGATGTCGAAACTTATATTCGCATTGGAAGGAACCACCAGGGATCAAATAGTTGGTTTTATAAACCGGAGGAAACTATTTCGATGCCAATTAATACTGCACGAGGATGTATTTTTAAATGTACTTTTTGTCATTATGCATTTTGGCATGATCCGTACCGCCATAGGTCAGCTGAAAATGTGATAGCTGAAATCAAACAAAACCAAAAAAAATATAATGCAAATTATTTTAATTTTTGGGATTAATTATCATTTCATAAACTTGGGCAAGCTCAAAAATTTTTAGATGAGTTAATACAGGCTGATTTAAAAATACATTTTACATGTTCAATCAGAGTAGATCTTATGGGAAGAGAACTAGACAATAAAGGCAATCCAATACCCAGAAAAGAAAGATTAGGATTAGCTAAGCAATTCGTAAAAGCAGGATGTGCTCTTGTTAATTACTCATTGGAGTCTGGTAGTGACGAAATATTAGAAGCAATGAATAAAAGGGTAAAATCAAAATATTTTAATGAACAAGTACAAATTTGCAGAGAGGCTAGTTTACCAACTAACACAAGTATAGTAATTGGATTTCCACAAGAAACTTCGGAAACTATAAAAGATACAATGACTAAACTTGAGAAATTAAAAGTTTACCCAAGCACTGGTTTTTTATTACCTTTACCGGAAACTGGAATGTGGAAATATGCGTTAGATAACAATCATATAACCGACATAGATCAATACTTAACTAAAATTGCAGACAGACAAGATTATACGATAAATTTAACCAAAATGAGTGATGATCAACTTAAAAAAGAAACTTTATACTGGTTAGAAAAACTAGATAATACTTTTGGTAATAATTTGGGCAAAGATAAATTATTAAAAACAGGTGGAGAAGAGAAACACACAAAACATCAGTTCATTGATAGAAACACAACAACACGTGATACTTTAAATTATGCAGCTAAAGAGATGATTACAGAAGAGACAGTCAAATAACCTTTATTTTATGAAAAAAATTAAAGTATCACTATGTGATCTTGTTAACCATTAACCAATTCAGAAATTTCTTTGCGTTTCAATAACTTAATCTAACTTCTTCTATTTTTACTCTGCCCATGGCTGTCGGATCAGAGTCTTTCAAGACCTGGTGGCCAAGGTTTATGTGCAAGAAATATGAAAACATTACTCCTGGATTTAATGCAAAAAATCTATGAATGTTAGTTAATAAAAATAAGAATCTCCTAGAAAGATTTAAACGAGGCAAAAGTTATTATCTGTTTCCTTCTGGGCAAAAGGTTGAAACTGGATTAGGGAATACTAGAAAAAATTAAATTCAATTTTACAGTCTGATTTAGAAAATTAAGAATATCTTCCATCAAATGCTGACCTTTATGCTGATTTGGTATGTAAAATTGCATAGAAAGATTTCAACATAAAAGGTTTTGCAATAACGATTTGAAATTTAAAAAAATAAAAAATTATTTGGTAATTTCATTTAAAATAATCGATTATAAATTATTAAAAGATATATTTTTGACTTCACGCATATTGCTACATGTGCATAAGAATTTCTTCCTTTAGGATGATTGGGATGTTCTGGTAGTTGTCCCACGAGATAATCACCAGCTTCCTGAATAATTTTCCAGAGTTTACTTGCGTTTTCTTTGTTCACATCTTCACTTTTTCTGTTTTATCTCTCTAGTTACTAGTCAGTTACTAGTTATCCCACATAATCCTATAACCACGATCCTTAAAAGATTTTTCATTTAATTTTGTCCTGAATTTTAAATCTTTGTATTTTTCCAGAAGGTCCTTTGGGCAGCTCTGAAAGAAAATGTATCTTGTTTGGAGATTTGAATTTACCTATTAAATTTTCGCAGTGTTTAATTAATTCATTCTCCATTACTTTATGGTTCTTTTTCAAAACTATGCCTGCTTCAATTTTTTCTCCATAATGCTCACACTTAGTTGCAAATGCTGCAGCTTCTAAAACTGCTGGATGTTGATATAAGATATCGTCTATCTCACGCGGAGATATATTTTCTCCACCTTTTATAATAAGTTCCTTTACTCTACCTTTAACAAAAACATAACTCTCTTCATCCATAAAACCTAGGTCGCCTGTTAAAAACCAATCTTTATAAAAACTTTTTTTAGTTTCTTCCGGGTTTTTGTAATACTTTTTCATTACATTTTTACCCTTAATACAAATTTGGCCAACAGTATTTCTTGAAATCTCGTTGAATTTACTATCAGCTATCATTACTTCGTTTCCATATGGAATACCTGGAGATCCATATTTATTTTTTTTTGGTGGCAATGGATTTGATAAAATTGGAGCACAAGACTCAGTTAATCCCATCGTTTCAATCATCTTAATTTTAAATTTCTGTTCAAAATTTTTATGTGTTTCTGGAGCCAAAGCAGCTGAGGCACTTCTTCCAAATCTAATAGATGAGAGGTCTAATGAATTAATTTCCTCATAAGAATACTTGTTTAGTAAAGAGGAAATTATAGTAGGAACCACACTAAACCATGTACATTTAAATTTACTAATATACTTCCAAAAGTTTGTGACAGAAAATTTTTCACATATAACTAATGAGCTTTGACTAACTAATGGCCCTATCACAGTAACTATTAATCCATTAATATGATAAAGTGGCAAAACACATAAAGCTTTATCTTTAGATTTAAGTTCATGAGAAATTTTAACATTTTCTCCTCCTGATAAAATATTTTCATGACTAAGCATTACACCTTTTGGTTTTCCAGTTGTCCCAGAAGTATACATAAGCAAAGCATTATCATTGTAATTTGTATTTTCTTTTATAATTTCAAAATCATTATCAATTTCTTCTACAAAATTGTCTTTGTTAATTTCTACAATTTCAATATTGCTAGAAATTTTATTAATTATTCTTTTTGCTAGTTTTAAATTACTTGAGGAAGTAAATATTATTTTAGATTCTGAGTGATTAACTATATATGAAAGCTGTTCTTCGCCAGCCATTAAATTTAAAGGAACTTGAATCATTCCTGAATACATAATACCCAACATAAGCTGAACACTACTTAATGAATTTTCAACAAGGGTACAAATTATTGAATTTTTTTTTTGTTTTTTTTTATTTACCAAATAAAAATTTATTTTATCTAAATTAATTTTAAGCTGTATATTCGAAATTTTATGATTTGTATGTGAACAAGTTGCAAAATCAGAATGAGGATTTTCTTTAGCGTTAAATTCAATATATTTTCTTATTGTATTTAAAGATCCGTCATTCATTAATCTAAATTTTCTATTTCTTCTTTATGATATTTTTGACAATAGTCTTCAAAGAAATCTTTGAGTTTTGGTTCGTTACCTTTTATTGTTGTTGAAATTTTTGTGATATTAATGAAGTGTTTGTAGTTTAAATTATTATCAATACTGTTTTTTTGCCAAGTTCCACATCCCATTGACAAAGAAAATGGCAAACCATTGTTAAAACTTCCACCAGTAGCAAAGGCATGCGCTTGATTAACTATGACTCTACAAACTGGCAAATCTAATCCGAGTTTCATAACTCTTTCATTTTTATTTGTATGTATTCCAATTGAGTGTCCAATACCTTGATAATTCAAAATTTCATTTGCAACATTTTTAGCATGATTAAAATCATCAGCTTTAAAAACAGTCAACACAGGAGAAAGTTTTTCACCCGAAAACAAATGTTGTGGACCAATACCATTTTCTTCAACCATTAAGAATTTTACATTATCTTTAGAATTTAAATTTAGTTTGATTTCGTTTGCAATTTTTATAGCAGGTTTAGCTATAAGATTTCTATTTAGTTTACCTTTGATCCATAACGCTTTCTCTAACAATTTTTTTTCGGAATTATTCAGTAAAACTCCACCTTCAAGTTTCATTAAATTTATAAATTCATCATAGATTTTTTGAACTAAAATAATGTTGTTTTCTGACGAACAACTAGTTGCATTATCAAATATTTTAGACATTTTTATTTTATTTGCTGCCTCTTTTAAATTGGCTGACTCATCAACTATAACGGTAACATTACCTTGCCCCACTCCTATAGCAGGTGTGCCACTTTTTGCAGCCTCCCTAACATTATTTAGTGAGCCAGTCACAATCACTAAATCCACATGTCTCATTAATTCATTTGTTAGATCTTTAGTAATTGGTGTTCCAAATGTTTGTACTAAATTTTTTGGTGCATTAATTTTGTCTAACTCTTTATTTATATAGAGCAAAAGATCTTTAAAAACTTTTAGACCTGCTGGGGAAGGTGAAACAATTATTGAATTTCTTCCTTTCATAGCGTTTAAAATATTATTAACTGGTGTTGCTGCAGGGTTTGTTGAAGGAGTTACAGCTCCAACTACACCTACCGGTTTTGCTATTTCTATAATTCCTTTTTGTTTATCTTCATTAATCACACCAACTGTTTTTACACCTTTAAGATCTCTAAGAAGTCCCAATGTTTTTCTTCTATTCTTATTAATTTTATCTTCAGCATTACCCAACCCAGTTGTCTCAACTGCTAGATTTGAAATTAATTTATTAGTTATCGGATTACATAAAGCCCATGCTACAGCAGTTACCACTTCATCTACCTGCTTTTGACTATATTTTTCAAATTGTTTTTGAGCTTCTTTTGCTTTCTGAACTACAGGCTGAATTATATTAATTTTTGAGTTATTATTACCCATTTTTATAAGACAAACAATTACGCCTCAAATTAATTGAGGCGCAATTTAATATATTAACTTTTAATAATTATTCTGCTTTTAGTCCAGCAAGAAGTTTAGTTAAGCTTTTTTTTCTTTCTTTCCACATAGCTTGAACTTCGGCTCTGTTCATTACTCTCATAGGAGAGCCACCTTTTTTCATCTGTTTTAATGTTTTCTTGTCATTAAACATCAAAGGTACTTTAGTTGCCAAGAATTCAATAATTTTAGGATCTGTACCTTTAGGAGCCATTATGCCTCTAAAGTTAACACTAGAATTATCAACATTAACACCTTCTTCCTTTAATGTTGGAACATCAGGTAAAAACGTTTCTTCTCTTTGAAGATCAGCTATAGCTAAAATCTTAATGTCTTTTTGACTTCTATAAGCATCTGAAAGATTATTAAAACCTGCCATAACTTGTCCACCTTTTACAGCTGCTAGAGCGGGTACGCCACCTGTGTGCGGTACATAAGTTATTTTTACACCACTAGCTTTTTGAAATTGTAAAAAAGCAATATGGTGACCAACAAATTTTCCTGCACCAGAAAATGTAACTTTTCCAGGATTTGCTTTTGCAAATTTTAAAAGGTCAGCAACAGAATTAAATGGACTATCTGGACCAACTATTAATACAGCTGGATCAGCTCCCCAATTTGCAATTGGTTCTAAGTTATCAATGTTATACTTGGTATCATCAAAAACTATAGATTGAGAAATAAAGTGTGGAACGTTATAAGCAGCTAAATCATAACCATCATTTCTAGCTTTAGAAGCAAACCAATTCCAACCTACTTTACCTCCGGCACCAGGTTTATTAATAATAACAATAGGCTGACCCAAATAATCTTTTTTTGGATGAGCAGCCATCATTGTAACTAATCGCGCCTGAAAGTCAGTTGCACCACCTGGATTATATGCAACAACTACACTTATCGGTCGATCAGGATAATCTCCAGCTTGTACAGCTAGATTTCCTAAAAAGAACGATAAAATAAATGTTAAGCTTAATAATAATTTTTTTATTAAACTAGATTTCATACTCATTAAACCCCCTTATTAGATCAAAAGGTAAGTATAGCTTTTAAAATAAGTAGCAATCAAGTTGAATTAATACGCAAAAAATGGGGAAATTTTAAAAAGTTTCAATTTAAAGTAAAAAAAATCTTGGAACTTGGACTTTTAAAAAAAATGAAAATAGAAAATAAATTGTTGTCATAAAACATGTGCCAATTAGTAGAAAGAAAAGTAATTTTTTAACATCTTTTTTTTGAGGAAAATAGAAGTAGCATATGGTTAAAAAAATTATCGAAGTAGAGAAATAAAACCCTAAATATTCACCAGTAAAAATGAAGAAAATGATTAATATTAATATTGGCGAAAGTTTTAAAATATTTATTGTCTCTGTTTGATAATCTTTTTCATAGAAGTGAAACACTAATAATAAAAGTGATAACAGCAACATTATTGATGTTATTATTCTTGGAAAAAGATAGGCTTCTGGATTTCCTGCGCCAAAGGAAGCAATAGCTAACAGTATTGATAATATCATTACAAAAATAACAATTGCTAAATTTTTTATTTTAATCATCTTGTTTTCCTTTTTTCTTTATCCCCATAAACTCCATATAATATCGAAATTAAACAGAGTGCTATTATGGTTAAATTTAATGGGCCCGATGTTAAATAATCAAAAATTCCATTTTGTGTGTCTGCAATAATTTTGGCTTGATTGAAGTTTGTCTCTGCAATAGGTCCAAGTATAATTCCCAAAACTATAGGTGCCGCAGTAAAACCGAATTTAGATAAAAAAAACATAGTGGTTCCCAAAAAAAGCATTACAATTACATCTGCAAAATTATGTTGGACGCTATATGTGCCAAAAATTGCAAGTATAGTAATTGCAGCAGCCATATAGTGCGTTGGAGTTTTCATTACATATTTTGCTAAACCACTTATATATAATCCAAAAATTAACATCATAAACTGGGCAACTAAAAGAGAGTTTATAAATGTCCATGTAGTTTCAGCATAAACAGTAAATAAGTTTGATCCTGGAAATAAACCGTGAATTAAAAGTCCTCCTAATAATACTGCAGCAGTCGGACTTCCTGGTACACCGAGAGTGAGTAAGGGTACTAAAGACGGACCAACCATCGCATTATTTGCGGACTCTGCTGCAATGATACCATCGGGCTCACCTTTGCCAAAATTTTCTTTGTTAGAACTTGTTTTTTTTATTTGAGCATAGGATACTAGACCAGCAATTTGACCTCCAGCTCCTGGTATAAGTCCAATAATTGTTCCAGTCGTACTTCCTACTATCAAGGCTTTGATTCTAGAAATATTATATTTAAAAGACTCAAATAGATTTTTCTTTTCCATCTGAAATTGATCAGCTTGACTTTGTTTGTCTTCTAACATTGAAAGAACTTGAGGTATTGCAAACAATCCCACCAAAGCTGCAATTATATTTATGCCACCAGAAAAAATTGGATTAAAAACAAATCTTTCTACACCAAGAACCGCGTCATAACCGATTGTGGCTAACCACAAACCTATTGCTCCAGAGAAAAGTCCCTTGATTATCGATTTTGAATCAAGTGAAGCAATAACTGTAACTCCAAAAATTGCAATCCAGAACATATGAGAAGGACCAAACTTCAAAGCAACATCAGCTAAAACTGGCGTGAAAAAAATTAAAACTAAAATACCAATAACTCCTCCTATAAAGGAGCTTATAAAACAATAATGAAGAGCTTCAGTTGATTTTCCATTTTTTGCCATTGGATAACCATCCATGACGGTGGCAATATTTGCTGGTGCTCCGGGAATTTTCAATAATATTGCACTTATTGCTCCTCCGGCTACAGTTGATGTATATACAGCACCTAACATTATTAAACCTTGTTCTGGAGACATATGAAAAGTAAAAGGGATTAATAAAGCGACTGCCATAGTTGGGCTTAGCCCGGGAGCTGCACCCAATAACAAACCACCAATGGTTCCTAATATAAGAATTAAAATATTAGCAAAAGTGAATACATTTGAAAAATAATTAAAAAATTCCATTTTTTATTCTATAACCAAGATCCCTAAAAGTTTTTTCATGATCAAATGCTATCAAAAGGTATAGAAATTGACCATTTGATTTATCTCTGTAGTTACTAGTCTGTTACTAGCTTTAAGAGTGTTTTTAGTGAATCTTTATGCGATTTATTTTTTATGAATTTTAAATTGTCCGCATAACTACTGCGAACCAATGCGAACCAAGGTCAACCAAGGTGTCCCGTAAACCAACGAGATAATCGCCAGCTTCCTGTATGATTTTCCAAAGTTTACTTGCGTTTTCTTTGTTCACTTTTTATCAGAGCTTGATAAATCAACTCCAGTATCTGGATCAAGTTCCATGCCTAGTGGAGTAATATTTCTTGGCAAAGGTGTAAATGTTGATTCAGGGTTGTCTACAGTTGGTCTTACAAATATCCTAAAAGTTCCAAAAAGAGCAACAATAACGTGAAAAATACCTAGAAAAAAAAAGAATCCATTAGGTCCAAAAATATTCATGAAATAAGAACAGGTTATTGGTCCTCCCATTGCCCCTAATCCAAAAACAAGTTGCAAACCACCTCCAGCAGCAACGAATTTTTCTTTTGGAACAAAATCATTTGTATGCGAGAGATTGAGCGGAAACAAAGAAAGTGATGCTCCAGCATAAATTGTTACAAAAATAAAAAACATTAGTTTGTCAGATCCGGGATCTACAACAATATCTATGTATTGCAATGTATCTCCTGACACAATAATTGATAAAAAACAAAAAATGACACAAATTGTAGAACACAAAATGATAACTCCCCTTCTATCAAATTGATCAGAAAAATAGCCTATTGGTCCTTGAGCTAACGCACCTGCAACAGTAATCAAAAATAATAATAAAGAAATTTCAAAAACGCTAAAATTTATTATGGAAGCATAAACTGCAGCAAGGGTAAATAATGCCGAATAAATTACGCCTGTACAAAAAGAACTTACAAAACCTAAAGGGGAAATCTTATAAAGCTCTTTTATTTTTAGAGTACCTATTTTTTTAAATTTTGGTGCCTTACGTTTTGTAAGCAAGATAGGAATTAAAGCGACCGACAACAATATAGAAACTAAAATAAAAGGTTTAAAATTTTTTGGATTATCAAAATTTAACAAAAGCATTCCAACTGCTAAGCCTATATAAGTTATAAACATGTAGGCAGATAGTATTTTGCCTCGTGTTCTATTATTTGCTCGATCATTTAGCCAACTTTCGGCAACAATATAACAACTAACTAGACTTAATCCTGTCAAAAATCTTCCAAGAGTCCATACAACAGGATTTACATATGCAGCTATAATCAAAATACTTAAAGACGATAAAGAAGCAAAGGCTGCAAAGACTCTAATATGACCTACTCTAGAAACAAGTTTTGGGGTCATATTAGAACCCAAAAAATATCCCACATAATATCCCGACATCATTATGCCTGTGGAAACATAATTAAATTCTTCTATTACTGCCCTAATACCCATTAAGTTCCCCTGAAGACCATGGGCAATCATAATTATCCCGATACCAGTAAATAATGTCCAAGAATTTTTAAATAATTTTTCCATTATTTTGAGTGACTATGCTTTCTGTTTAAAAAAGCAAGTAGATAAATTTAATTTATGTTTTTTTTAAGGCTAGAATCGAATGAATAGTAATTGTGGAAATGATTACTCCTCCTCCTATAAGTGTCTCCATGCTCGGCTGTTCGTGAATTACGAGCCAAACCCATAGAGGGCCTAAAATGGTTTCAAGCAAGAAAAAAAGACCGACTTCAGGTGCGGTAATATACCTTGGGGCCAAGGTCAGTAGGACGAAAGGTATTGCTACACATGCAATGCCCATAGTTGGGATAATGAATAAATCTTTTCCTTCTATTTTAAGTTTATCCACAAAAATTAGCGCTATTAATGCAACAAATAATTTACCTATCATTGCTGAAGGAACCAAATTTAACTGTTTTGCAGACCTTATTATTACAGTTCCAGCTGCCAAGCCTGAAGCACAAATAAATCCAAAAAAATTTCCTTTAAAATCATCTTTTTCAAATGAATCAAAAAAAATATAGACAACAGCTAGAGTTGTAACAGTAATTGCTAGCCATGTTTTTTTATCAGGGTTTTCTTTTAGAAAAACAAAACTTATTATTGCAGCAAGCATAGGGGA
>Ga0187827_10008261_pt1 | contig 11351 bp, 10 predicted proteins | sample ETNtaG_39_FD_167969 | JGI IMG/M metagenome (GOLD analysis project Ga0187827, IMG submission 167969) | Marine microbial and viral communities from oxygen minimum zone, Eastern Pacific Ocean - ETNP2014_SV_150_PacBio MetaG (Illumina Assembly) | ecosystem: Environmental > Aquatic > Marine > Hypoxic... | reverse complement strand
GTCTGCAGCCGGCCGGTGTCCAGCTGGCGCAAACGGCGTTGAATCTCAGCATTCCAGTCTTCTTCCGCGGTTTCATCCACGGATTCGTCAAGACTGTCGAGGAGGCTGCCTGCCAGAGCGGCTCTAGCGCCTGGTGGCAGTTTGAGCGCCTGGTCGAGAACCTGATCTAGTTGGTCGGTCACCTGCATGCTCCCGGTTGCGGAACGACTGTCCTGTCAAAGGTGCATTGAGCGCCGCACCGACACAAACGCTCAAGCTTGTATGACCTGTCACCGCCCTCGGCGTAACACAGTTGATCCGGTCATCGGATCAACTGTGTTAGTTATGTCCCAGTGAACTGACGGGTCTCTGTCAGTTCCTCTCTTCCCTACTGTGACGACAAAATGCAATCGATGCTGTACAATCAAACCATCGACTGCACTTCTGCTCCTGGGGGGCCATGGCGAGCATAACCATCCGCAACCTGGATGACACGACCAAGAGGAAGCTCCGCCTACGCGCAGCAGCGCATGGCAGGTCGATGGAAGAGGAGGTCCGCGAGATCCTGCGCACGACTCTGTCGCGGGAACGGGACACCGGAAGCCTGACCGACGACATCCATCGGCGCTTTGCGGCACTGGGTGGTCTGGACCTGCAACTGCCTGAGCGGGAGGCGCTGCGCGCTCCCCCGGATCTGGGTTGATCATCCTCGACACAGATGTGCTGTGGAAGTTGATGCGGAGTGCAAGACCCTCCTCAAACACCTGGGGAAAGACCAGTGGCGTGTGTTGCCCACCGGCGGCCACGTGGAGCGCCTTGCCCAGGACAACACCATCCACCCGCGCAAGGAGGTCCGCAAGGCGTATTGGTCCAACCGGCCAGGCGAGCTGCCGCAGCCCCCCTGGTTCTGGACCGAGAGGGGCGAGGCGGCCATCCACACCATCAAGGAAGAGGCCGCACAACATGACTCGGTCACCTTCTACCTTGCAGCCGACCCGGATCGAGAAGGCGAACTCATTGCCTGGCATCTGCAGAAACTGCTTGAGGGACTCGGCGCTCTGCACCGGGTGTCCTTCCAGGAGATCACCAAGCAGGCGGTCGAAGCTGCTGTAGCCTCGCCCCGCAAAGTGGATCAGACGCTCGTGGATGCCGCTCTCATCCGCATGTTCATGGATCGAACAGTAGGTTGGCGAGCGAGCCGAATCGCCAGGCGCTACACCACGACCTCCACCAACTCCATGGGACGGGTGCAGACGCCCACCCTGGGGTTTATCGTCGAGCGGGAGTTGGAGCGGGAAGCCCACGTCCCGGTACGCTACTTCGAAGTTTCGGCGGTCACCTCGGTTACGGACTGGCGCGTCCGCTTCCATGAGAAGTCGGATCCGGACGCCTGGCTGGATGAGAAGCATCAGTTCTCCGCGCATCGCACAGCCAAATCGTCACTGGCAGAATCGTCCCATGCCGCGCTGGCGGCAGCGGCACAGATTCGAGTGACCTCCGTGACCCGCCGCGAGAAGTCCCAACCGGCGCGCCCGCCATTCAGCACTGACACCTTGTTTCAGGGCGCCGGGAGCCGCTGGGGGTGGTCGCCCAACAAGACCGCCGCACTGGCGGGCAAACTCTATGAGGCAGGTCACCTGACCTACATCCGCACCGACTCCACGCGCCTGGCCAAAGAGGCCGTGGAGGCCGGCCGGTCGTTTGTCTCCCAGGTATGGGGGCCTGAGCAGATGGGCTCGGTTGCGGCCGTAGAAGCTGGTGCGGGTGTGCAGGATGCTCACGAAGCCATCCGGCCGACGAATTTCGAGCTTGAAGCCGTTCCCGATGCTGAGCCCGATGCCCAGAAACTCTATGCCCTTGTTCGCGCCAGAACGCTGGCGTCTCTCATGGTGCCCTCGCAGCGCGTGACGCTCTCACTCAAAGGACAATGCGAAGGTCTTGATCAGATTCTGGACGGTTCGGTCGGCTGGTATGCCGAGCCCGGCTGGCGACGCGCCTTCGAGTCGCTGGGTGATGCGCTGGACGTCACGCCGGTTTCGGTGGACGCGGAGACGACCTGTGAGTTGGCTGCTGGTGATGCCGACCACCCCAACCCCGAGCTTCGAGAGGACACGACGAAACCGCCAGCGCGCTACCGTGCCCACTCGATCGTCAAGGCGATGAAAGAGGCCGGTATCGGCCGGCCCTCTACCTATGCCAAGACAGTGGACCGTTTGGAGGAAAGGGACTACGTCTCCACGGAAGAAGGCGCCTTGATTCCCACCCAGGGCGGGCGCAACATCTGGCTGGGGGCGGCCCCGCTCTTTGCCCTGCAGGACGAGAGGGAGGTTTTCCAAACCGAATACACTGCTGCCATGGAATCGCTGCTCGACGATGTCGCCGAGGGTCGACGTGCCGCCAGTGACGTGTGGGAAACCATGCGTGACGAGTTCATGTCATCTCACAAGGCGGCACAGGAGGCGGGCAACGCGGGGCCACTGGTACCCCGTAGTCGTCTCAAGTTGCAGGATTACTTGGCGGCCGCGCCTGGACTGGCAGATGAGATCGGGACTCTCGATGCCCTCACCGAACAGGAGGGCAGAACGTTACTTGCCGACCTGCGGACCCGGGGTATCAGCCTGCTTCCGAGTCAAAAACAGCTCAGCTACCTGGAGAAGATGCTGGAGAGCACGAGTCTCACGCTGGAACAGGCGGTGGAATCGGCGAACCTGGTGCTAACGGGAGAAGCGCCGAATCGTGACGAGGCCAGCGCCCTCATCGACCATCTGTCGACACTGCAGTCAGAAGGACTCGCTGCCAGTGCCAAACAGATGCACTTGATCGCCAAACTGGCGAAAACCGCCGGACTGGACGAAGCCGGTGTCAGTGCGTTGGTGGGAGTGAAGTCCTACACCGAACTCACCGGCGGCAGAGGTGGGACTGCGAGCGCAGCGATCGACGCGCTTCGCGCGCAATGAAGCTCAGTGAGTTGTTTCTGGAGATCCGCCGGCTCGGGTGATCGCGTTCTTGGAATCCACTGCCCACGAGATCGGGGCATGTCCGCCCACGACGCCTCGAGAGGCGCCAGTTGCCTTTCACACTGGCGTAGGCCGCCAGCTTGCCAAGTGGCACCTCCGCATGGACGCGGCGGGCATGAACTCTGGCGGCGTGACCTGGACCCGTGACGAACTCTACCGTGTCTGATGCCGCCGAGAGCACGAAGCACGTTTTCCTCGACAGCAACATCCTCGTCTACTGCGCTGACCGACACGACTCCGACCTTCGAGCCCGGTGCCGCATGCATCTTCAAACATTGCGGTCATCCGGGCGGGCCGTCATCTCCACCCAGGTTCTGCAGGAATTCTACTCCGTGACGACGCGCAAGTTCAGTTTGGACCCCATTCAGGCACGTGAATTCGTCGCCGACTTCCGACAGATTCCCACCACCGTCATCACTCCCGAACTCATCGACGAAGCCATCGCCTGCCACCAGGCCGACTCCATCTCCTTCTGGGACGCCCTCATCGTCGTTGCCGCCAGTAGTGCAGATTGCCAGCTGCTGCTCACCGAAGGTCTCAACGCCGGCCAGACGATCCGTGGTGTCGAGATTATCCGCCCCGGAGCTGAGCTGATCAACCAGCCAGGCGATACTGGATGAACGCGACGATGATCGCCGCCAGCACTCCCGTGAAACCGAGCATGGCCATGAGGCTGTGTCTGATATCCTGCCGCACCTCACCCAACTGCTGCGCCATATCCTTGCGAAAGTCTCTCACCTCCGCGCGGACCTCGGATAACTGCTGTGCTGCGTTCTTCCGATCGTTACTCGCCTCGCCGCGGACTTCGGAGAACTGCTGTGCCATCTCCTTGCGAAAGTCGCTGGCCTCGGAGCGGAGTTCACGGATATCCTGGCGGACCTCCTGAACGTCCATTCGTAACGCGATCCAGTGCATCTCTTCCGGCTGCGGTTGAGAGGTGGGCTGCGAATCTGCCATGGTCGGTCTCCTGAAGATAGAAGTGCATCTCGGGATGACCAACCTTGCATTCCCCGTGCCATCGGGAGCCTCAGGGAGGATCGCCTGTCGAGCTGCGCGTGCTGTGTGGTCTGGCTCCCACGCGTGTGGCGGTTGCCACACACTCATGCAGCGTCATCCAGCGCCTCCCCCACCGCACGAACCGTCGCTCCCTGGTCGAGCAGTCGGCTGAGCAGGTCGTCCAGGTATGTCGCCCCCCCCAGCCTTCCTCGTCCAGTCCGTGAAGGTTGTAGACGAACCAGCCGCCCTCTGACGCCACAAACTCGGCCAGCTTCCGATCCAGATCCTCCTCACAGTTGCCGGGTCCATGGGCGCTGCAGGTGATCCGCCTCGTCGTGGCCGTGGGTAGCGGGTTGATCTCGCTTCCCCCCGTGCGCCAGGCCCGCACCCGCGTCTCCAGCAGCGCCTCCACCTCGGGCGTGGAGGCGTTGTAGGCGAAGTTGTAGATCGCCCGGCTGGCATCGTATCCCTGCAGATGCTCGGCGAACAGCTCCAGGCCGCGGTCGATCAGTGCCTCCGCCGTGGCCAGGGATACGTTTTGCAGGTTCTGGTGACAGTAGGTGTGGGGCATGATCTCGTGGCCCCGCGCTGCCAGGCTGTTCCACAGATCGAAGTTGGTCAGATCCAGCTCGGGCACACCTTCGACGTCGGCGGCGAACCCGGGTCGTCCCCGGACGGTCGCGACGATGTTGAGGCAGGCTCTCAGACCATGCCCTTCGTAGAGGTCGACCACGCGAGGAAAGCTGTCCTCGAAGCCGTCGTCGAAGGACAGCGAGACGATGTGCATGAATGAAATCCCTCGTGATAGAGAAGAGCCCACACCGCGTTGTCAGCGCGATGCCGTATGCCCGCCGCCACCACACCGCCGGCGTCCCGCGTATGCCCGCGAGGCGCCCGGAAGGTGACCGCCTTCCGGCAGTTGACTGGCAGGGACTCTGATCGCTCAGGGTATTGATGCGGGTGGTACGGTGTCAACGGGATCGGTTAGCTTGTTGGGGTCGCGTAACGGAACCGAGGGAGAGGACCAGATGCGAACAGCTTCCCTGTTGATGCCGATCTTGCTGCTGTTGCCGCTGACCGCCTGCGACAAGACACCCAAACAGGCGCGGCGTGAAGTCGTGGAGATGGGCTACAGCTACGCCCGATCTGACTTCGCCGAGTGTGTCGCCAAGGCCGATTCCACCGGGCTGGATCTGTTCCTGCTGGCCGGTATGGACCCGAATGCCGTCACCGGCGGCTACTCGATTCTCGAACACACCCACGGCAACCCCTCTATGGTGGCCCGGCTGCTCGCTGCCGGCGCCAATCCCAACGGTGGCGGCGGTGTCTCCACGCCCCTGATCGAGGCCATCGGCAAGGAAGGTGGTCGCGCTGTCGGTATTCTCCTCGAGGCCGGTGCGTCTCCCGATCTGGCCGACGGCACGGGACGCACGCCGCTGATGGCTGCCGCCAGTCAGGGCGATCTCGCGTCGGCACGGTTGCTCCTTGGTGCCGGTGCCGATGCCAATGCCCGTTCCAAGCTGGGCGCAACACCCCTGTCTCTGGCAAAACGGGAGGACCATGCAGGACTGTTCGAGCTGCTCAGTCAGGCCGGAGCCCGTGAGGCCGGCGGCCCCGACCTCAAAGCGCTCATGGACCCGGGCGGCTTGAACGAACAGGCGCCGGAGCACTTCGAGGTGGCTTTCGAGACCAGCGCCGGCGTCTTCCGTGTGGAAGTAGACCGCGCCTGGGCTCCCCATGGGGCCGATCGCTTCTACAACCTTACGGTCAACGGATTCTTCGACGACCAGCGTTTCTTCCGCGTCGTGCGGGGCAAGCTGGTGCAGTTCGGCCTGCACGGCCAGACCGAGATCTCCGGACGCTGGTACCAGGCGACCATCCATGACGATCCGGTAGCGCAGACCAACTCCCCTGGCACCCTCAGCTTCGCCAGCGGTGGTCAGCCGGACAGTCGCACCACCCAGATCTTCATCAATCTGGCTGACAACGCCGACCTCGACCGGGCCGGACTCGTCCCCTTCGGTCGCGTCGTCGAAGGTCTGGAGATCGTACGGAAGCTACATGACAGCTATGGTGAGATCCCTGAGCAGGAACAGATCCTTCACCAGGGCAACGAATACCTGTCCCGCAACTTTCCCCAGCTGGACTTCATCGAGCAGGCCCGCCTGGTGGAGATCACCTTCGTCGACTGACACCACAGGGCGAAGGCTCAGTATGCCACGGCCACCGTTTGCGTCAGGCTGCGGTCTCCGGCGTCGCCACCGAACAGTACGCGCAGCACGTAGAGGCCCGGCGGCACCTCGCGGCCCGACCTCCCCGTGGCCGGCCATTCGAAGGCGTGCGTCCCGGCGGCCAGGTCCCACGTGTTTTCCCACACGGCGCGGCCCGACAGATCGAAGACAGTCACCGTCGTCGCGCGTGCCGCGATGGCATTTCTCAGGTCGAACTCGAGGCGCAGCTCGTCGTTGTGTCCGTCACCATTGGGCGTGATCACGGCAGAGCTCAGACGCAGCAGGTCGAGAATTGAGGTGTCCACAGGCAATCGTACCACGTTGGTCTGGCTGTCCACGTCGGCGTCGGCCTCGCCGGCGTCGACGCGCTGACGCGCCCCTGGCTCGGAGCTGTCGGCGATGAACAGGTCGAACTGCGTGGCGTCGATGAATACGGCCGTGCGCAAGCGCAGCTCCACGAGTTCTTCCGCCGTCAGGGCCGCGGGGAAATCCAGCCGGAAGCCCCGATCCAGCATCGTCTCCTCCACGTCGATCTCAGACTCACCTGCACGCACTGACAGGAAGGTCATCTCTGTACTGCCCTCCACTTCGATCTGGTCGAACCCTGTGCGACGCAGACCGGCGGGCAGCAACAGAAGGCGGAACTCCGTTGCTTGCCCGGCCGTGGCCGTCGTCGGGGTGATCTCGACACGGGCACGGGTGGCGATCGGTTCGTGCACCTCGATCTCGAGCCAATCGAGAGAAGCCCCTTCCGCGCCATCGGAGATGAGATCCACCTGCAGCTCGAGATAGGAGCGCGGCACCGGCGACTGGAAGGCTTCATCCGCAACCAGATACGGACGGCTCCACGGGCTCCAGTCATCACCGGCGGACAGCAGCGTATCGATGGGTCCGCGGAAGCTCGGAATCAGGCGATTGTAGACACGCTCCGTGACCTGTTTTCCATCTTTGTTGCGGAAGATGACCTCTTCCTCGAGGTCGTTCCCCGTGCGGCTGCTGACTTCTATACGCGCACCACCCGCGTCACTGCCTGACCAGCGGATGCCGGTGACTCGTTTCGGCCCCCCCAGGTCGATGAGGGAGGAGCGCAGACGCGCCCGCAGGGGATGGCCCTCGCCGAAGACCTGCAGCTCCCGGGTGCCTCCCCAGAACTGGCAGGGCGGTACGGTCATGGCCGGCGCCAGGGCGGCACAGACGGCGTCCCAGAACACCCACTCGACGCGCACATAGCGCGTGGGCAGAGGCTGGAAAGGGTGATTGGCGATCCCGAGGTCACGATTCTGCCGGCTGGCACGACCGGCGAATTGCCGGTGCCAGATCAGCGTACCATCCAAAGCCAGGGAGCCATCCGACGTCTGCACCTCATAGCTTTCAAAGTTGAAGCGGAACTGGCCGGGGCGACGCATGAAGTCAGCCACCATGCGGACGAGATCGACGCTGTACACCGCACCCAGGTCCAGAGTCATCCGCGAAATGACGTCCACGAGCCGGTTGATGCGTCTGACTTCGGTCCACAGGGAGAAGTCGCCATCTGCCAGGGCCAGCGAATTGCCCAGGGAGGCCACGTCGTAGTTGTCCTCGATGTCGATGACAATCTCGATGTTGCCGCCTTTGTCGGGCAGATCCAGGGCCAGGTTGTCGCCCACCGTGAGAACGTGGATCTCCACCAACTGCGCGTTGAGATCGAGGGGAAGTTCACCGAGCACGTCGATGCGGATGACACGAACGAAGGGATGGCTGTCGAGGTCCAGGTCGATGCCGACCACATGCTCGCCGTTCTCACGGAAGCGCTCGGACGTACTGTAGACCAGGGAGCCGGGAATAGGGTTGGCCACAAGATCGACAGCCGGCTCGCCGGTGGACAGCAGTACATCGAAGAGCGGAAAGGGCGGCGCCTCGCGGGCAAAGACGAACTCCACGCGGTCGGCCGCCACGGCGCGACCCAGATCGAGTTCGAGCCATCGATCCCCCGTGTCCGCGTCCTCGGCGGGGCGCCAGCCTGTGAGTCCGTCACCGTCGAGGACCCGAGTTGCCCGGGCCTCGTTGGAGCCGGCGCCGCGAATGCCGCCACCGAAGGCAACAGCGTTGGCCACGGCATCGATCCGCTGGCGTGCTGCCACCGTGCTGATGGTGCCGCCCGGTGACAGCTGCACGATGCCGAGGGGCAGATCCCAGGTCCGCCAGTCGGACGGGCTGCGGAAGCGGATCGTCTCGGCGCTGACATCGGCACACAGGCACGCGATGGCGATAGCCGGGCCCACACCTTTCCACAGAGACCGGGTTGAGTTGTCGAAGATGATCGCCTCCTGGTTTCGACGCGTACTGCTCCGACAGAACGCAGAAGTAAGGTGATAGACCTTCGTGGTCAACTGTCCCGGCCGACGACGTGGACGCGCGCAGAGGCGTCAGATCGTCGGCATGACATTCCCGCCGGCCACCGGGAGATAGACACCGCTGATGAAAGCAGCCAGATCCGAGGCGAGGAAGCAGACGGCATTGGCTATGTCCTGATCCTCGCCGCGCCGCCGCAGCGGCACGTTCTTAACGTACCCGGAATCGTCGATTGGGTCCCCTGTTGTGGTATGGGCCGTGCCATCCTCCCGGAACTTGTCGCTGATCATCCAGCCAGGTGCTACCTGATTGACCGTGATCCCATGGTGCCCGACTTCCCTGGCCAGCACGCGCAGCAGACGGTCCTGGCCGCCCTTGCCGGAGACATAGGCCGATTGAGATGGTGCGCACTGCATGGTGCACTCCGTATTCGTGGCAATAACACGGCCGGATTTCTTCTCGATCATGTCCGGAACAAAGGCCTTTGCCATCAGCAGGTTGTGCAGAACACAGGTCCGGAACTGGCTCTCGTAGTCCCCTTCTTCCTGCTCCAGGACCGAGGTCCACTCGTACTGCTGCACCGCATTGTTGACGATGATGTCGGCAGGACCGAGTTCTGCCCGTACTGCATCCCGCATCCCGTCGACCGAGTCTCTCTCGCCCACGTCGGCCTGTGCGATCATGGCCTTGCCGCCGGCCGCGTTGATGGCCTCAGCTGTGGTCTGCGCCTTGCCTTCACTTCTGTAGTAGTGCAAGGCCACGGCGGCGCCGGCCTCGGCAAGGGTGCGACCGATCACGCGCCCGAGTTCGCCGCTGGCGCCGGTGACGACGGCGACTTTTCCGGTCAGATCCAGAGGTATCAAGGAAGTTCTCCCGTTGGGTTTGCTGTGATCCTTCTGCCGTCCCATCGTAGCAGGTTGACGACGAGATGCATAATATCGGGAATGAACTCGACCTGTAGACAGAGGACATCCACCCATGCGCGAGCTCCTACCCGGCCTGTATCACTGGCGTGTGTTCCATGACGACATCCAGGGCGACGTCGACTGCTACTACGGCGTCAGTGAGGGTGTGGGGTACGTCCTGGACCCACTGACCCCGGAGGGTGGCCTTGACGTCTTGCGTCGACTGCCACAGCCACCCTCACACATCTACATGAGCAACCGCCTCCACGACCGCAGCTGCGCCGAATTCGCTGCCGCCTTCGACGCACCCATCTGGTGCAATCGCCGTGGCCTGCACGAGTATGCTGACGGCAGTCTCGATCTGACCGGCTTCGACGCTGGGCAAGACCTGCCTGGCGGGATAAGAACGATCGAAGTGGGCATCATCTGTGCCGACGAGACGGCGCTTCTGCTGCCCATCGATGTCGGCGTACTCGCCATCGCCGATTCTTTCATCCGCTACCCCGACTCGGACGGCAACCGGGCCATTGGCTTTGTCCCTGACGATCTGATCGGCGAGAACGCCGAGAGCGTCAAAGTGGAAACCAGGACACGCTTCCTGCAGTTGTGCGACGACCTCGATTTTGACCACCTTCTTTTCGCCCACGGCGAACCCGTCATCGGCGGTGGCAAACAGGATCTTCGAGCCTTCTGCGAAGCCTGATCCTTACCGCAAGTCGTCGCCTTTGCCGTCACCCTTGCCAGCCCTCGTGCTCAGGAGAGTTGTCATGCAGTCTCTGCCCACCGTACGCGAGTTCATGGACACCGACGTACCCACTCTTTCGCCGTCGACCCTCGGGCTCGACGCCGTCGATTTCCTCCTGAAAAACCGCGTCACTGGCGCCCCCGTGGTCGACGAAGAGGGTGCCCTGCTGGGCATCTTCACCGAGAAGAACTGCCTGAATCTTGTCGCCCGCTCAGCGGAGCCGGAAAGCGTGCAGGTATGCGTCTCCGACCTCATGACCCGTGAAGTCAGGACCATCCCACCTTCGATGGACATCTACTTCGCTGCAGGACTGTTCCTGAAGGTGGCGTTTCGTCGCTTCCCGGTCGTCGAGGAGGGTCGTATCGTCGGGGCCATCACCCGGTTCGACATCTTGCGCGCCATTCAGGCCAATCGTGAGTACCTGACGGCCAGATGAAGCGACCTGGGTGTACGGTGCCGGTCTTGACATTGCTCAGTGCCATCCCGGATCCTTTTCTGCATGGGACGCTCCGGACCTTCCGTGCCTCCGCCTCCTGCCGTGTTGGCTGCCTTTGGCTGCACAGCAGAGCCCATCCTCATGGCCGGAGGACAACGCCAGACATATCAATCTGGTGGCATCGTCCTCAAGCCCGTGCCCGACGGCCCTGAAACGGCGTGGATCTCGGAGGTCATGTCGGCCGTCAAGGAAGATGGCTTCCGCATCCCGCCTCCAGTTCCAACAGAGGCAGGTGAGTGGGTCTACAGTGGCTGGGCAGCGTGGCAGTTTGTGGAAGGGAAGATGGCAGAGGGATGCTGGCAGGAGGAAATAGAAACCTGTATCCGTTTCCACCGGGCCCTCACCGACTGCCCGCCTCCCACTCTCGACCCCGCCTGCCCCTGGGTGATAGCCGATGCGGTATGCTGGGGTGAGTCTTTCACATCCACCCCACGATCGCGGACCAGGTTGGCCGCCTGCGGTCACTTCTCCGTCCCGTCGATGCCCGGTCTCAGTTGATCCACGGTGATTTTGGGGGCTCCAACCTGCTGTTTCACGAACAGCTGCCGCCGGTGATTAGCGACAATTATTTCTCCCGGCTGACGACAGTCATATTTCCCGGATAGCCGCGTCGGTGATATTCTGTCTAACCCTTTGTAATCGCGAGAGGTT
>Ga0187827_10008260_pt1 | contig 11351 bp, 13 predicted proteins | sample ETNtaG_39_FD_167969 | JGI IMG/M metagenome (GOLD analysis project Ga0187827, IMG submission 167969) | Marine microbial and viral communities from oxygen minimum zone, Eastern Pacific Ocean - ETNP2014_SV_150_PacBio MetaG (Illumina Assembly) | ecosystem: Environmental > Aquatic > Marine > Hypoxic... | reverse complement strand
GACTGAAGAGGAGAAGGCACGTGTCGAGAACGCCCCAGTTTCAACTTGAAGTAGTCCCGTTGGTCATCACTCTACTAGCGAGCGTTTCGCCGGTCTTCGGGCAGGCTGGCGATCCCGCAGTGGAATTTCTGACCGAACCCAGGAAGACATTCGAGAGCGCAGGTCATGCAAAGGCCAAAGGCGTTAGGCTTCAGATCGAGTATCCACAGAGTTGGTCTGCCGCGGAGGGAAGACACCCGAACGTCGTTCAGAACCTCGTTAGCGCGGATCGGTTCTCAATGTGCATCATTACGGTTCGCACATGGGGAGATTTAGGCACGCTGACGGCGGCCGACATCGAGGAGTTCCTGACCATGCCGGGCTGGCCTCAACTTCTATTTCCGCCGCCCATTGTTGTGACCGACGCCGAGAGAGTCACCGTGGACACGTTGCCCGCCTCTGTCGTCCGCGCAACGATAGAAACGGAGAACGTTGGCAACAGGATTCGCCAGGAAACACTGAACTACTCCTTGCTGACCCCTGAGCACTACATCCTGTTTCAGTTCAGTGTTGGTGATAGCGCGGACAGACGGGCAGCAGCGTTGCAGGAGCGGTTCTCTCGATTCGAGCGGCTATTCCACCAAATGGCCGCCACCATCGTAATAGCCAACACCTGGCGCGACCGTTGAACTGTGGAAATAGCCTCCAGGCGCGGGTGCCGACGGGACGGTAGGGAGAGCAACCTAAGATGGAATCGAAGCTGAAGTTCACCAAGCATGAGCGCTTGTCCCTTAAGGATCATCCAGAACTTGATGAACGCTGGCTCCAGGATCGAATTGCCGAAAACCCGTCGATCCTCGGCCTCGGCGAGATCGTGCTCCTCAACAAGGAACTGATCCAGCCAAAGGCGGGGCGTCTCGATTTGCTGCTTCGAGATCCAGCCTCGAGTCAGCGCTATGAGGTTGAGATTCAACTCGGTAGGACCGACGAGACGCACATCATCCGCACCATTGAGTACTGGGACATCGAGCGTAAGCGCTATCCGCAGTATGACCACACGGCTGTCATCGTAGCTGAGGACATCACGAGTCGCTTCCTGAACGTAGTAGGCCTGTTCAACGGCTTCATTCCCCTTGTCGCTCTTCAAGTAGGCGCGATCAAGATAGGTGACCAACTCACCCTGGTGTTTACTAAGGTCCTTGATCAAATCCAACTTGGAGCGGTTGACGACGACATAGAGACACAGGCACCTGCGACGCGAGCCTTCTGGGAAGAGCGTAGCGCCAAAGAGATTCTTGCACTTGTGGACGAGCTCGTTGAACTCGTCAAGTTGAATGACCGGAGCCTTGAGCCCAAGTACAACAAACACTTCATTGGCCTCGCGCGTAATGGAAAACCTGACAACTTCCTTGTCTTCCATCCGCGAAAACGGTGGCTCCGACTTGGGGTGGCGCTTTCACGGACTGACGAGGTAACCGAGATGTTTGAGCAGGCCGGGGTGAAGAGCGACTACGATTCGCGCTGGCGTCGATACGTCCTCACACTTGAGCCTGGTGAAGTGCAAGAACACCGCGCGACCGTGCAGGATGTACTCAAGCGAGCTTTCGAGGAGTGGAAGTAGCCGGGCATTGTCCCCACACTGCCCCATCAAGACCGCATTCCTCGTATCCAGGAGCACTCCTCCTGCTCGCAGGCGACCCTCTGGTTCTCACACTCCAGGCGCGGGTGCCGACGGGACGGTAGCGGGTGGACCGCAGAAAGCGAATAGAGGAGAGACAGATGGGTTACATCGATGCAATCTCATGGTGGGCGAAAGCGTCGTTTACCGCACGACCTTGCACTGGGCAGTGTTTCTTCGACCAGTGGTTATCTTTTTCATCGGTATTTCGTAGCCGCTGGAGATCGCAACGTTCGTCGTGTTGATCGCGTTTGGAGACGGCCTGCTGCGCCTGATTACCGTCGTAAGCTCAGAGTTCGGCGTCACCAGCAAGCGAGTCATGGTCAAGACTGGATTTATCAGCCGTACGTCGCTCGAGACGCTTCTGACTAAGGTGGAAGGAATCGGCGTGGATCAAAGTGTCTTGGGCCGAGTGCTTGGTTACGGCAGCATCGTGGTGAGCGGGACAGGTGGCTCCAAGCGCCCATTCAAGATGATTCGCCACCCTTTGGAATTTCGGCGCCAGGTCCAGGAACAGATCACCTCCACTGAGTAGGGCAGCGAAGATGAGTTGAGTCGTGGTGTGGGGCAACGGGGCGGTAGGCAGTCCCCGACGTCGTGACGCAGCGGGCACACTTTCGGGCACAATAGGACAAGAATAGAAGTTCGGAGCAGCAAGCAGTCGGCGTAAGTCTTTGACTTCCCTACCTCAGGGGCCGCTAGCTCAGTGGTAGAGCACGTGACTTTTAATCACGGAGTCCTGGGTTCGATCCCCAGGCGGCCCACCATGCACACTTCTCATAAATAGTCACTTATAGGAACGACCAGGCTGGTTGTATCAGCGGAAATGCGGACGGGGTCACAGCCGTACTGACATTTGCCCGTCCGCGCGCCAGGTCCAGCTGGCAGGGCGTACGCCGTCGCCCAGCGCCCGCTTGCCAGCACCGAGGACTGACCGAGACGACGCTGGAACCGGCCTTCCGCATGTCGACGCAAAGTAGCGCCTCGCGCGCATGTTAATGAACACGTTCGGTGCGCAGCAGTTCTTTGACAACTAAATCCGGAGCGCCCCGAGCTGAGCGGCGAATTGCTCCAAGCCGGCCCGGATCGTCGAAGAGGTCGCGCGCGTCAGCTTCGCTATCAGCCTTCACGTGCCGCTGAATGGCCCGGAGCGCGTCCGTGCCCGCTCGTGCGTGAAACTTGAGGACAGAGACCGCGGGATCGGGAGCCCGTTCAATCTCACGTCAGTTCGGGGCTGATTAGCGCCACGTAACAGTTGGTGCTGGACGCATTCATGATCCAGAGGACTGCATGTCCGGTGAACTTCGCTTTCGGAAAACTAAGGCTTCTCGTCTCCCCGCTGCTCGTGGTCTTCGTCTGTTGCTGCAAACGTTTGCCGCTCATCCACTCCTTGAACGAATAGTATGTCTTGAACTTGCAGGTAGAAGGCGAGGCGAATAGCGTGGCCGAAATCGCTGTTCCCTTGGTTAGGATCCCGAGGTATTCAAGAATCAGACCTCCCGGAGGAACGCTTCCCAGGCCGACCAGTTTCTGTAGGTCCGATGGCGCGAGACTACTGATGTCTCGTTGGAGTTGGTCCATTCCGTCTGCCTCAGCGATCAGGCCGGCTGCGGCGCGCAGGCCACACTGGAGGGCATCCGTGTCGCCGCGGCGGTCGCCGCGGCGTCTTGAGCGAAGCTGGATGTTGAGAAAGCTAAGACAACGAGCGATAGGGCGATTCTTGACACGATGGCGCTCCTTTCGGTGACAGGCGGCAGCAAGCGGAAGAACTCCTGTCCCACTTACAAGATCTGGTGGACGGCCTACCGTAGTCAGAATGCAAAGGGGTGTCAACGACTGACGCGCCCCGTCCGTCGACGAGGCGGCGCGCCCGAAGGGAACTATGAACCCGATGTCGGCGCCTATCGCAACTACGGCGTCTCGCCGGACGGCGAGCGGTTCCTAATGGTCAACAGGAGCCGGCCTGGACCGTTATAATCCCCGAGCAGTCGAGACCGAACCGTGCCCACATACACTCATCGCCTGTCCGCGACGCCGTCCGTCTGTCGCACCGCTCTGTTCGTGGCCCTCGGCCTCGGCATCGGCGCGAGCCATATCCACGCGCAGGAGCCACCCGGGCCTGAGGCCTCACAGGTCGCCGTGCAAGAGGACGAGGAAGCCGCCTCCGGGTTCGCCCTCCCCAATTCCGACAAGCTCCGCGTCCGGCTGTCGTTCATGGCGGGCCACATTCACGATGCGGCGGTCGCCACCCTGGGCTTCGAGAAGCAGGGGCGCCTCGGCTACGCGATCATCGGACTGTTCGGCGACCTGAGCGAGCGCGTGAGTTACCTGATCGAGGTCAACCCGGTCAACGAGACCCGCCCGTTGCCAGCCTGTGGCGAGGCGGGCTTCTTCTACCCGAACACGCCGCAGGAGATCGGGCCGGTTGTCCCGTGCGAGCCCGACGGCCGCCTGCGCGTGGACGACTACCGGTTCGTGGCGCTCGACCCGGTGAACCAGCAGGGACCGATTCGCCAGGCGCACCTCCGATACGACGGCGACCGCTTCGGCCTGACGTTCGGGCGCTTCATGCTGCCGACCGGGTTCGACTGGGAGGCGATGGGATCGTTCAGCGCCAAGGACGCCACGCACATCCAGCGGATCAATGCCGAGAGCAACTTCGGCCTTGGCCTCGACTACGCCCTCACTGACTGGGCCACGGTGAGTGGTGCGGCATTTCTCGGCGACGGCAACAAGTTTCGTGACTACGACTACTTCTACTTCCAGGACGGATCGTTCGATTCGAACTCCGCGCTGACGACCCTGGTCTCGGGTCGCATCGAACCGCTCGATGGTCTCGACCTCAGGGCGGCGTGGAAGAACGGGTTCACCGGCTCGAAGGTCGAGCGCCTCCCGAACTTCTACGCGAGCAAGCGCCACGACGACGCCGTCGTCGTCTCGGCGCAGTACCGCGTGAACCAGTACGCCCGCGTCTTCGGCGAGTACGCCAGGTACACCTGGGGATTGACGAACACCTCCGCCGAACTGCTGGAGCTCGACACGGGGCCGCTCGACAAGCCGGGCTACTACGTCGGCGCAGACGTGTCGGCGCCGGTGACCCGGGACATGCGGGTCGGGACGGTCGTCACCCACGAGGAACTCAGTCGCGATGACTCGCTCATCGCACTCCTCGACCTCGAGGGCTCCGATGTCCGATTGGGCGAGAAGGAGCGGTCGACCGCCGTCCGCGTCTATGCCGACTTCAAGAATGCGGTCACCGTGGCCCTCACCTACAACGATCACTCGAACCCGTACCGATGGGTCTCCGGGATCGAACCGATCGCCGGGCCCAACCCCGAGGCCTCCAACTCCGGCAGCAACAAGTGGGGTCTCATCGTGCGGTTCCGTCTTCAGTAGTCCTGGAGGTCTAGATGTTTCGACACGCGCCGCTGCTGCTGTCGCTGCTGCTGCTGTTGCCATCCACCCTGCCGGCCGCCGAGGCGCCGTCGCTCGAATTCGCGGTCCTGGGCGACTTTCGACTCGAAAGCGGCCGGCTCCTCCGCAACACGCAGATCGGATATCGGACGGCCGGCACACTGAACTCCGACCGGTCGAACGCCGTGCTGTTCCCGACCTGGTTCACCGGCAACACCGAAGCCCTGTTCACGTCCGATGCGGTCGGCGCCGTGGACACCTCGCGGTTCTTCCTGATCGCGATCGACGCACTCGCCAACGGCACCTCCACGTCGCCATCGAACAGTCGGCGCCAGCCCGACGGCAACTTCCCAACCGTGACAATCGGGGACATGGTCCGGTCGCAGTACCGGGTGTTGACCGAAGTGCTCGACATCACGCACCTCCACGCCGTCGTCGGCATCTCGATGGGCGGGATGCAAACCTACGAGTGGGTCACGGCGCACCCGGACTTCGTCGACCGCGCCGTGCCGATCGTCGGCTCCCCGCGCCTCGGGTCGTACGACCTGCTGCTCTGGACCGCCCAGCTCGCGGCGATCGAGCAGGCTGCGGCGTGCGAATGCGACCCGACGGCCGCGCTCGAACTGACCGGCATGATCAGCCAGCTGGCGCTTCAGACGCCCGACTACCACCGCCTGGAGGACCCAAACGATCGCGGCGCCAGCCTGCTCGAGGCTGGACGGGCTGGCGGCCTCATCATGGCGATGCACAACCGTGCCGCCCAGCTCCGCGCGATGATCGCCCACGACGTCTCCTCGCCCACGGGCGGCGGACTCGAGGCTGCGGCCGCCACGGTCACCGCCGACATGCTGGTGGTCGTGGGAAGCCGCGATCACATGGTGACACCCGGCCCGGCCCTCGACTTCGCGAGGCTGACGGACTCCCAAGTGCTCGCCCTCGACAGCGACTGCGGCCACATGGTCACCGTCTGCGAGCGGGACGGCGTGAACGACGCCGTCCGCGCATTTCTGGGCAGCTGAAAGTCGATGTCTCCGATCGCCGTCAGATGGGGTGTGCTCAGCACCGCCCAGATCGGCCTCGCGCAGGTCATCCCGGCGATGCAGCAGGCACCGTCCTGCGACGTCGTCGCCATTGCCTCGCGCCGCCTCGACGCGGCCCAGGACGCCGCCGAGCGCTTGGGGCTCGCGACTGCCCACGCCTCATACGAGGCGTTGCTGGCCGACGATCGCATCGACGCCGTCTACAATCCACTTCCGAACCATCTGCACGTACCCTGGACGATCAAGGCGCTGGAGGCGGGAAAGCATCTCCTCTGCGAGAAGCCGATCGGCCTCTCGGCCGCCGAGGCGGGGCAACTCGTCGGCGCCGCAGCCAGGTATCCGGAACTGAAGGTCATGGAGGCGTTCATGTACCGCCACCATCCGCAGTGGCAGCGGGCACGAGAGATCGTCCAGACCGGCGGCATCGGGCGACTGCGGAGCATCGAATCGACGTTCAGCTACTTCAACGACGACGCCGCCAACGTGCGTAATCAAGCCGACATCGGCGGCGGAGGGCTGCTCGATATCGGCTGCTATCCGATCTCGGTGTCACGATGGCTGTTCGAGACCGAGCCGCTGCGGGTCTGCGCCACGATCGACCGCGACCCCCGCTTTGGCACAGACCGCCACGCCTCCGCGCTGCTGGAGTTCGACGGTGGCGCGTCGGCCTTCACCTGCTCGACGCAGGCGGCGCCGTATCAACGCGTCAGCCTCCTCGGCGATGCGGGCCGCGTCGAGGTGGAGATCCCGTTCAACCCGCCGACCGACCGCCCGACCCGGATCTGGTGGCAGCAGGCCGACGGTGCCAGGGAGGAGATCACGTTCGCGCGCAGCAACCACTACACGATTCAGGGCGAGTTGTTCTCGCAGGCGATCCTGAACGACACGGCGGTGCCGACGCCGCTCGACGACGCGGTGGCCAACATGGCCGTCATCGATGCGATCTTCCGCAGCGCCGAGAGCGGACGCTGGGAATCCGTAACACGGACCTGAACCGCCTGTCCCCGCCCTCCGTAGATCGGACCATGACGATCTCTGCGGGCGGCTACGCTCGGATGCCCTCTCCGCGGGGTGACCACCTGGTCGCCTTCGCGCTGCCCGAGGCGACCGCCGCGCCCGCGGCCGGCCACGATCTCGCGGGCTAGTACACCGGCTATCTCAGGCTCGAGGGCGATCAGTTCGATGTCGTGGTCGACTTAACGGTCGACGCGGCACCGACCATCGGCGGCCGCTTCCAGGTGGAGGCGCTGGGTATCGACGCACCGATCGTCGGACGGGCGACGGCTACCCGGGTCGCGCTCGACCTGAGTTTCCGTGTCGACGCGCTCGATTGCGACACGACCTTGACGGGCGACCTGAACGCGCCCGGTTTGCCTGGGCGTCTCGCCGGTAGCTTCCTCCTCGATGGCGCCTGCAGCGGTGACGACCCCGAATACAGCCGCTTGATGCTGGATCGGGTGCCGTAACGCTCCTGGGCCCCTCACCCGGCCTTCGGCTTCGCCTCGCCCCTCGTGCTATTCTCCGCTCCAGACACGAACCGAGAAGACGTCGCATGCCGGAATCCGATCTCGCCGCGACCCGGAGGCAATTCCTCGGGTTCCTGGCCGCCAGCCCGGCCCTCGCACTCGCGGGCACCGGCACCGGCCTCGTTCAACGGCTGCTCGCGGCCACCACCGACGGCGCGTCCCACGCGCAGCAGGCCGACCTCGTCGCCTCCGCGACCGAGGCGTTGAGCGTCTTCGACTTCCAGGCGGTCGCCCGGCAGGTCCTGCCGACGGCCCACTATGCCTATCTCGCCACCAGCGTCGATGACGACCGGATGCTCGAGGTCAACCGCGAGGGCTTCAGGCAGTTTCAGTTGCGGATGCGCCGCCTGGTCGACGTCCGCACGATCGACACGTCGGTCGACATCTTCGGGAGCCGCTGGGAGACACCGATCGTCATTCAGCCGACCGGCAGCAACGGCGCCTTCCATCCCGACGCCGAACTGGCCGTGGCCCGGGCGGCGAAGGCGAAGGGCCACCTGCAGATGCTGTCAACCGTCGCCTCGACCCCGATAGAGGAGGTCATCGCGGCGCGAGGTGGTCCGATCTGGTTCCAGCTCTACGCGGCGACCGACTGGACCCTGACCGAGGCGATGGTCAGGCGGGCCGAGGCGGCCGGTGCCGCCGCGGTCGTCCTGACGGTCGACTTGCAGGCTGGCAGCAACCGCCTGACCGCTCTCAGAGGCATCCGGGCCGACGACCGCGACTGCGCGCTCTGCCACGATCCTGATCAGCCGCGCGCAATGCATACCCACCTCGACCCGAGTAGCTTCGTGACCGGCGGCCGGCCGCCGCGCACCGGACCGTCTCGCCCCGTCGGCATGACGTGGGACTACGTCACGCGGTTGAAGAACGCGACTTCGATGAAGGTCCTGGTCAAGGGCATCGTCACCGGCGAGGACGCGTCGCTCTCGGAGGCCTACGGCGCCGACGGCATCGTGGTGTCGAACCACGGTGCGCGCGCCGGGGCCACTGATCGGTCGACGATCGAGGCGCTGCCCGAGATCGTTGAGGCGGTCGGCGGGCGGATGCCGATCATCATCGACAGCGGGTTCCGCCGCGGCACCGACATTTTCAAGGCGCTTGCCCTGGGCGCCACCGCGGTCGGCATCGGGCGGCCCTACCTCTGGGGCCTCGCCAGCTTCGGCCAGGCCGGCGTCGCGGCGGTGCTCGGGCTGCTGCGCCGCGAACTGGAGATGGTGATGCGTCAGGCCGGCGCGACCTCAGTCGCGCGGATCATGCCGTCGCATATCCTGCGGCGTGGGTAAGGTCGGACTCAGATCGCTCGCTGTCTTCTTCGCCGCGCTCTTCGTCGCCACGATGTGGCCCGTCTACCCGTTGGTTAGCCGCGTCCGCCCGTTCCTGTTCGGCCTTCCGTTCTCCCTCGTCTACGTCCTCGGCCTATCGCTCGTCGCCTTCGTCGCGCTGCTCTGGTACGACTGGCAGACTCCGAACGACGACGCCTCCTGACCGCTCACGATGGCACCCTGGATCATCGTCCTGCTCGTCACCGTCGGCTATCTGGCGGCGTCGCTCGTGGTCGGGCTCCTCTCGGGTCGCTCGGCCTCGCGCGGTACCGAGGGCTACGTCGCCGGCGATCGACAGCTTGGCTTCGTGGTGCTCTACTTCGTGCTCGGGGCGTCGATCTTCAGTGCGTTCTCGTTCCTGGGCGGGCCCGGCTGGGCCTACTCGCGTGGTGCCGCAGCTTTCTACATCATTTCCTACACCAGCCTCGGCCTCGTCCCGATGTACTTCTTCGGCCCTCGGGTCGCCCGATTGGGTCGCCGCTTCGGCTACGTGACGCAGGCCGAACTGTTCGCGCACCGCTATCACAGCCGCTACATCTCGGCCGTCCTCGCCGCGATCAGCCTGATCGCGTTCGTCCCCTACCTGATGCTCCAGATGCGGGGCGCCGGTTATGTCTTCTCGGTGGTCACCGAAGGGCGGATGCCGGTCTGGGCGGGGGCTGGCGTGACCTACGGCGTCGTTCTGCTCTACGTCTTCCGCAGCGGCGTCATGGGCGTCGCCTGGACGAACACGTTCCAGGGCATTCTCATGATGGCGCTCGCCTGGGGCCTCGGCCTCTACCTGCCTCGCGCGCTGCACGGCGGCATCGGCCCGATGTTCGAACAGATCGCCGAAGCTGCACCAGCGATGCTCGCGGCGCCCGGCCTCGACGCCGCGGGCGCGCCCTGGACCTGGGGCGGCTATTCGAGCGCGATCGCCATCTCGGTCTTCGGCTTCAGCGTCTGGCCGCACTATTTCATGAAGATCTACACAGCGGAGAGCATCGCCACACTCCGAAAGACGGTCGTCTTCTACCCGACCTTCGCGTTCTTCCTGTTGCCGATTCTGCTCATCGGCTTCTCGGGCGTCCTGGCCTTCCCCGGAGTGACGCCGGTCGACACGATCCTCCCGACGATTGTGACCTCGCTGGGTCTGCCGGCCGTCGTCGTCGGCCTGTTCTGCGCCGGCGCGCTCGCCGCTTCCATGTCGAGCGGTGACGCCATCGTCCACGCCGCCGGTGCGGTCGCGATCAAGGACGGGTGCCGCACGTTGATCCACCCGTCGATCTCCGACGCCGACGAGACGCGCCTGATCCGCTGGACCGTCGTCGCGATCGGCGCCGTGGCCTACTACTTCGCCATCTACTCGGAGGTCTCGCTCGTCCTGCTGCTGCTGCTCTCTTACGGCTTCATCGCACAGATCTTCCCGGCCCTCATCGCCGCGCTCTACTGGCGGCGCTCGACCCCCACCGGCGTCATCGCCGGCCTGGCCGCCGGGTGCCTCGTCACGATCGCCTGGAACCTGGTGCCGGCGTGGCAGTGGCAACTGGTACACCCGGGTGTCTGGGGCCTCGGTGCCAATGTCATCGTGCTGGTCGCCGGGTCGCTGGCGACCGAGCCTATGGACCCGGCGCACGTCGAGACGTTCGTTCCCTAGCACCCCCTCGCCTCCCGCCTGCTCTGCTATGATTGAGGGTCGCCGCCGCCGGTTTCCGGCAACTGAGGACTGACCAATGCGATATCCATGGACCATCGTCGCGATAGTTGCCCTCGTCAGCGTCGGCCTTGGCGCGACTAACGTCTCGGCGCAGGAGCCGGGCGGCCCGGAGGGCTTCGTGCTCTGGCAGAGCGCCGACGTCGACGCGATAGGTGATCGTCTCGAACGAGAGATCGGCGATCGCGCGATGGTCTACGAGACGATCCGCAACGAGGACGGTCATTCCGTCTACTACGTGCTCCGTGGGGAGACCGGACGCGCCGAGTTCCACGAGACCGAGGCCGACCTCTACGTCGTTCATCGTGGCCGCGCGACCTTCGTCATCGGCGGCGCGTTGGTCGACGCCGAGTCGTTGCCGCGAAAGCAGCAGCGAGGGAGCGCGATCGAAGGCGGCACGCGTCATGAACTGGGCCCGGGCGACATCCTGCACGTGCCGATGGCCACGCCACACCACATCGTCATTCCGGCGGGCAGCCAGTTCCTCTACGCGCTCGTGAAGTTCGACGAGGAGCCGCTCCAGTAGGCCGCCTGCCAGCCATGCGCTCGTGCCCTGCCCCCCTTGGTGGCCATTGATTATGAGAGAGGTCGGGTCAGATTTCCCCTCCCATGAGCCAGCCCGGTCGGCCGTCGCCTTCACCACCACGAGCGCCAGCGCCTGATCGGCGCTGACCGTCCGCAGGCGGCGGTGTTCCA
>Ga0187827_10008257_pt1 | contig 11351 bp, 15 predicted proteins | sample ETNtaG_39_FD_167969 | JGI IMG/M metagenome (GOLD analysis project Ga0187827, IMG submission 167969) | Marine microbial and viral communities from oxygen minimum zone, Eastern Pacific Ocean - ETNP2014_SV_150_PacBio MetaG (Illumina Assembly) | ecosystem: Environmental > Aquatic > Marine > Hypoxic... | reverse complement strand
ATAGCTGCATACCAATACATATTCCAAAAATAGGTTTTTTTTGAACCAAAACAAAATCATTTAATATATCTACTAAACCATCAATTTTTTTTATTCCCAAAAAACAATCTCTGAAAGATCCTTGTCCCGGAAGAATTATTTTATTTGATTTTCTAATTACCTCGGGATCAGATGTTATTACTATTTTTGAGTTTGTATTTAGATTTTTGTTTGCAACCTCAAGAGCTTTAGCTGCTGACCTTAAGTTGCCAGAACCATAGTCAATTATTGCAATCGACATTGATAGTTTTATAAAACACCCTTGGTTGAAGGAACTTTGTTTTTTATTTTTTTGTCTATTTTTAGTGCTTCCCGCAATGATCTTGCTAAACCTTTAAAACAAGATTCGATTATATGATGACTGTTATCACCATAAATGTTTTCAATGTGCAAAGTTATGCCTGCAGCCTGGGAGAAAGATTGAAACCATTCTTTAAACAATTCAGTATCCATCTCACCTAACTTTTCTACTTTTAATTTGACCTTCCATACCAAATATGGCCTATTAGAAACATCGATAGATATTCTTGTTAGTGTTTCATCCATAGGTATTAAAGTATGAGCATATCTTGTTATTCCCTTTGATGAACGAAGTGCTTTTTTTACACATTCTCCTACAGCAATACCCGTATCTTCTGTTGTGTGATGCAAATCAATGTGTGTATCACCTTTGGTTTTTAAATTAATATCGATTAATGAGTGTTTAGAAAATTGTTCTAGCATATGATTTAAAAAACCAATTCCAGTATCAATTTTATACCTTCCTTTTCCATCAATATTGATTTCAACATTAATCCTTGTTTCTTTAGTTTTTCTCGATATTTTTGCTTTTCTGGACATTTTAATTTTGGATAAAGGTATATAATTAAACAAATGCGATATCAATAAAATCAAAAATACTCTTGAACTAGCAAAATAAATATCCACATAAATCTATAACTATGAGTGAAATTCAAAATTGGCATGGAACTACTATTATTCTTATAAGAAAAGATAATGACGTTGTTGTTGCGGGAGACGGACAAGTAAGCTTGGGAAATACTATAATTAAAAAAACAGCAAAAAAAGTAAGGAAAATAGAGAAACGAAATGTCATAGCTGGCTTTGCGGGATCAACTGCTGATGCACTAACTTTATTTGAGAGATTAGAAGCAAAATTAGAAAAACATGCCGGAAATTTAACCAGAGCGGCTGTTGAATTAGCTAAGGACTGGAGAACCGATAAATACCTTAGAAGACTTGAGGCCTTAATGGCAATAGCAGATAAGGAAAAAAGTTTTATTATTTCTGGTACCGGAGATGTTTTGGAACCCGAAGATGGAATTATTGGGATAGGATCTGGTGGCAATTTTGCTCTTGCTGCTGCAAAAGTTTTAATGGAATCTAAGCTCACAGCAGAAGAAATAGCAAAAAAAGCAATATCTATAGCTGCAGAAATTTGTGTGTATACAAATAACAATATTACAATTGAAAAAATTTAATGGAAAAATCCAATATTACAAATTTTAAGCCTAAGGAAATTAAAGAGAAGGTAGAGCAAAGTTCTAATGTAACTTCTTTATCTCCACGAGAAATTGTATCTGAGTTAGACAGATATGTGATTGGACAGAATCAGGCAAAGAGAGCTGTTGCGATTGCTTTAAGAAACAGATGGAGACGTCAGGCATTAACAAGTGAAATGAAAGATGAGGTTTTACCAAAAAATATTTTAATGATTGGGCCAACAGGAGTTGGTAAAACCGAAATTTCCAGAAGATTATCAAAACTAGCTGAGGCTCCTTTTATTAAAGTAGAAGCTACAAGATTTACTGAAGTTGGATATGTAGGAAGAGACGTAGAACAAATCATAAGGGATCTTCTTGAAATCGCGATAGCAATGGAAAAAGTAAAAAAAAGAAAAGAAGTTTTTACAAAAGCACAACAAGCCGCGGAGGAAAGAGTTCTAGAGGCAATGGTTGGAAATAAAGCCAGCATTGCAACTAAGGAAAGTTTTAGAAAAAGATTGAGAAATGGAGATTTGGATAAAAATGAAATAGAAATTGATGTGCAAGAGGGTCCTTCGATGCCGAGTTTTGAAATACCAGGAATGCCAGGAGCAAATGTCGGTATGGTAAATATTGGAGAAATGCTTGGAAAAACAATGGGGAAAAAACCTAAAAAGAAAAAAATGAACGTAAAAGAATCTCATGAAATTTTAATTGCAGAAGAATCTGATAAATTAATTGAGCAAGATAAAATAGTTAAATCAGCAAAAGTTTCTACCGAAAATAATGGGATAGTTTTTTTAGATGAAATTGACAAAGTATCTGCTCGAAGTGATAGAATTGGAGGAGATGTATCGAGAGAAGGCGTCCAAAGAGATTTATTACCTTTGATCGAGGGAACAACTGTCAGCACGAAATATGGAACAATTAAAACTGATCATATTTTATTTATTGCCTCAGGAGCGTTCCAGTTAGCAAAACCCTCAGATCTTTTGCCTGAACTTCAGGGCAGACTTCCCATAAGGGTAGAGTTAAACGCTTTAACAAGTGAAGATTTTAAAAAAATTCTAAGAGAGCCCGATAATAGTTTAATTAAACAATATAAAGCCTTGTTAAAAACTGAAAAAATTAATCTTGAATTCACTGATGATGGAATTGAGACCATCGCAGAACTAGCTACAGAAGTTAATTCCAGTGTAGAAAATATAGGGGCAAGAAGACTGCACACTATTATAGAAAAAGTCCTAGATGAAATAAGTTTTACTGCCACAGACAGAGGTGGTGAAAAAATTATTATCGATAAAAAATATGTTCAGAAAAACCTGGGTGAATTGGTTAAAGACACCGACTTATCAAAATTTATTCTATAGCTTCTTTAGAAATATATAAAATGCACCCTCTCCACCATCTTTTATTTCTGCTTTTGATATACTCTTAATTTTACTTTTAATTTTTAAGTTAGTATTTATATAATTGGGTACCGAATTTTTTAATATACTTAAATCTTCAGAAACATATGGATTATCAATAGTTTTGGATCTTAAACCTTTACCTGTTATAATTATAATCTTCTCAACACCTTCCACAAAGTATTTATCAATAAGTATTTCAATTTTTTTATTAGCCTCATCCAAAGATAGACCATGTAAATCAACTTTTCTAATTTTTTGCGTAGATGCTTTTTTTTGATCTAAGTAATAATCTTTATTTTCAATAGTTTCTTTACTTGAGGTAAATTTTCTCCATGTCTTAAGATCTTCTGGTGCGATTTTTTTATTCAAATTAAATTTGGGTTTCTACTAAATACCAGTTTGGATTGCTGCTCCACATATTCTTTGAAAATTTCCAAACATCCTTAACCGTTTTGATTATATCTGGGTTACCCTCTATAACATTATTATTTTTATCTTTTTTACAAGTTATGATTTCGCTAACAAAGTTCACCGTAAAAGTATAATTATTATCTTTTTTTTCAAAATTCTTAATTTCAGCAGATTTAACCCCAACAAATGTTAATTCTGATTTTAAATTTTCTTTTTTTCTATGATCAATTTCATCAGAAAAATTTTGGAATATTTTTTTATTTAGAAGGGGCTTTAAAGTTTTTTTATCACCTTGGGCAAAGGAAGTAATGATCATTTCATAAGCTTTTTTTGCACCCTTAATAAACTGCTCTTTCGCTGCATTATCAAGTTTAGCTGAGCTTAAGTTAACAACTTTTTTTTTACTACCGCCTTGTGTTACCTTTTTGCCGAATAGATCTCCAAAATCTTTTTTTTCATGACCGGTTCTTCGACCTAGTATTCCCCTTAACCTTAGGATAATAAATCCCGCTATTATCGCCAATAAAATAATATCAAGATATTCGAAGCTATTATTCATGTGTTTTTTGTAACATTTTATTTTATTTAGTATAATGCTTTATATCAATCTACAAAATAAATATTCTATAAAAAATGAACACACTCTTGATACTTATTATAGGCATTCCATTAATTGAAATATATTTATTTATTAAAATTGGATCGGCAATTGGCACTCTAAACACCATTGCATTTACAATAATTACTGCCCTAACAGGAATTATATACGCAAGACACGAAGGGTTTAATACCTTAAAATCGGCCTTTCCTCAGTTGGCAAGAGACGAGATTCCGATCTATGAGATCATTACCGGAGCAACAATAGCTTTTGCGGCATTTCTTCTAATTCTTCCAGGATTTGCAACAGATTTTTTAGGTTTTTTATTAATATTTCCTTTCACTAGAAAATTAATTATATCAAGGTTTGCAAAAAAATCTGAAACACAAAAAAAAACAAAAAAAAACATTATCGAAGGTCAATATGAAGATTTGGATAAAGACTTGAAATGAAAAATAAATATAAAATATTAGCTGAATTTGCAAAAGATGTTTCTCATGAGACGCCTGATATTGAAACATACCTCCAAACAAAAGAGAATATTTTAAAATATAATTTGACTCTAGATATTAATAGTAAGTTTTTAAAAAATAAAATGATAGAAGTAAATATTATTTCAAAATTTCAAGAGACTAATTTGGAGAAAAAAAGATCTAATTTTGAAATTACTTATACGGCAATAATTAGAATTGATGAAAATGTTAAAAATGAAAAAGAAATGGAACAAATTGTTTTAAGTGATGTGCCAAATGAAATTTATCCAAGACTGGAGGATTTGTTTATTTCATTGGTAAACAAATCTGGGTTTCCAGAGGTCAAGATTGAAAGAAAAGTTGATTTTGAAAAATTATATAAAGAAAGGTTAAATTAATTAAAAAAATTTTTTTTTAATTTATCCTTCAAAAATTTATCATGTAATTGTTTTTCTTCAGATGTTGGTTGAATAATTTTTTTTGAATATTTTACAAACTTAGGATCCTTTTTTTTTAAAAACTCAACATCATTTTGTATTGAAAAATCTAGAGTAGGTTCTTTTTGATCTATCAGATTAATATAAACTTTGGACAACAATTCACAGTCTATTAATGCATTATGTTTTTGTCTTTTCGAATAGTCAATTCTAAATTTTTTACATAAAGAATCCAAATTAATAGCAGATCCTGGAAATTTTTCCCTAGCCAATTCCAAAGTATCAATAACTCTGTTTTTTTTTATTGTATCTCTGCCAATTATCTCTAATTCATTGTTAAGATGTGAAAGGTCAAAATCTGCATTATGAATAATTAATTTTTTATCATTTATAAATTCTAAAAAATCCTTGGCGATTTGAGAAAATTTTTTTTTCTTTGATAAGAGTTCATCTGAATAACCATGAATTTCAAATGCTTCCTCGGATACTTTTCTTTCCGGATTCAACAGGCAATGAAAAAAATTTTTGGTTGGAATTTGATCCTCAAGCTCCAGACAACCTATTTCGATTATTCTATGACCATCTTTTACTGATAGACCAGTAGTTTCTGTATCTAACACAATTTCAAGCATTTGATAAAATTTTTTCTAAAACCTGTTTAACCTTTTTTTTAATGGGTTTCTTCTTAAAATTATTTTTTATCACAAAACTAGATTGACGTTTTTTAAATTCTACAGGAAGTTGAAGTTTTTTAAATTTTTTAAATAGTTTTGAATTAAAATTTAATTTTTTTTTTAATCTTTTATCAATTTGTTTTTTTTTTGTATCTACAAAAATTAAAATATCATCTTTTTTATTAATTTTATTTTCCATTAATAATGGAATATCCAAAACAACAATTTTTTTATTTTTATTTTTTTCAATAAAGTTATTCATTTTACATCGAACCTCTGGATGAACGATTTTAATAATTTTTTTAAGACTATGTTCGTCCTCCATAATGGCTTCAAAAAGCTCACTTTTTTTTACAGGAAAGGAAGTTATATAATTAGGAAGTGCTTTTTTAAGTTTTTTATAACATTTTCTACTTTTTCTATATAATTTAGCAACCTCAGAATCGGCATTAAAAACTGGATAGCCAAATTGTTTTGCTACGTAACTTTTTCCAGATCCAATATCTCCAACAACGGCAAGTCTCATCATCAATCTAATAATTTATTATTAATTTTTGGTAAAATATTGTGCCAAATTTTAAATGCTAATTGAGCTTGGTAAATAAACATCATTTTACCATTTTCAATTTGATTACCAAACTGATTTGCCTTTGAGAGAAATTTTGTTTTGTTTGGATTATAAATAATATCATAAAATAATTTGTTTGTTCCAATTTCAGCATAGTTTAATTTTATCTGATCATTATTTTTTAGTCCTAAGCTTGTAGCATTTATTATCATATCGAAATCAGGAATTTCCCCCCAATCTATAATCTCTAAATCGGTGTACTTTTTTTTTAAATCATTAGCTTTTTCTTTAGTTCTGTTGCTTAAAATGATTTTAGCTGCCCCTAACCTTTTTGAAGCTAGAATAATTGAAGGAACCACTCCTCCAGCTCCCAAAATGAATACATTTTTATTTTTTAAATCATAATTAATATATTTTAAACTTTTCTCAAATCCACCAACATCAGTATTGTCTCCAACAACTTTATTATTTTTTTTGAAAATCGTATTAACTGATCGAGTCTCTTTCGCAAGTGGTGTTAATTGATCAAGAAAAGGTATGACGGACTTCTTAAAAGGAATAGTTATATTCATTCCATCTATTTTCCCCCTTTTAACTTCGCCTATAATTTCTTCAATATCACTTTCATTAAGCTGTATCTTGTTATAAATAGCGTTTATTTTATTTTCCTTGATCCAATGGTTATGCAATTTGGGAGACAAAGAATGCTCGATTGGGTTTCCTATTACAAAATATTTTTTCATTCCAAGGTGTTTAAATATTCCTTTATTTGTTTGATTGGCAAGCCCATAATAGAGTCTTCGTCTCCTTCTATTTTTGAAAATAAAGATCTTCCCTCAGCTTCAATTTGATAAACTCCATAAGCATATAATTCTTTATCTCCTATCTTTGCTAAATATGTTTTAGTTTCATCTGGATTAAACTGTTTCATTATTAAAGTTGAAGCGTCAGTAGAGTTCCAAATCATAGATCCATTTTTGGATATACATACAGAGCTGATTAATTGGTGTTTTTGACCATTTAATTTTCGAAGCATTTTAAAAGCTTCTTCTCTATGTGTGGGTTTCGAAATAAGTTCTCCTTTTAAATCTATAACACTATCTGCGCCTAATACGATTTCACTATATTTTTTTTCACTAATTTTGTTTGCCTTTAATTCCGCTAAATTTTTAGAAATTAGCTCTGGTGTGGCGCCTGTTTTCAAAAGCGCCCCTTTTATTTGTTCTTCATTTATTTCTGCCGGAATAACCTCGCATTTTATCCCATTATTTTCTAATATTTTTTTTCTTATTCCGCTCCTTGATGCCAAAATTATATTTTTTATCATCGGGAGTGAATAATATCATAAATTTTTATTATTGAGGCCGCACTTTCTTCCACAGACTTTCTTGTTACGTCTATAACTGGCCAATTATTTTTTTTAAAAATATTTTTTGACATTTCAACTTCTAGCTTGATTTTTTCTATATCTGTATACGAGCCTGATTTTTTTTCATTCAAAAAATTCATTCTATTTTTTCTTACATCTACTAACCTTGATGGTTCTGCTATTAATCCTAATACACATGGCGTTTTAGAATTTTTTATTAATTTGGTGGGAATAGAATTTTCATTTACTATTGGTATGTTGCAAGTTTTATATCCCCTGTTTGCCAAATAAATTGATATTGGCGTCTTACTCGTTCTACTTATGCCTAAAAGCACGATATCTGATTTTTCTATATCATTTATTATCTTTCCGTCATCATGATTCATCGTAAATTGGATTGCCTCAATTCTTTTATAATAATCCTCATCTAGTGCGTGTTGCCCGCTAGGTATATGTGAGGCTTCTTGGTGTAGTAACTTCGAAAACCTTAATATTAAATCGCCCAATACTCCAAAACAAGGTATGTTTTCCTCTTTGCTTTTCATTACCAAAAACTTGGCTAATTGAATATCAACAATAGTATATAAAATAATAGAATTTTTTTTTTTCTTACAAATGTCCAATATTTTTATTATTTGGTTTTTTGTTCTCGTAAATGCATATTGATGAGATATATATTTAAAATTTAAAAATTGAGCTTGTAGAGCTAAAAAAATTCTATCAAGCGTCTCTCCAGTTGAATCCGAAATAAGATAAACTTCGTATGTTTTGTTCATTTATAAACTGTTAATAAATTTATCAATTATTAACTTTATTTGGTTTTTTTTTTTATTTTCGGTTTTGTTAAAACTTATTAATAACAATTAAGATATTATTATAAGTGAAAAACTAAATATAAATAATGTTAATTGTGAGAATATTTTAATATTTTATTAAAATCAAAGAAAGTTTTGAATTCTATTTTGTTAATAAATATTGAAAAAATTGTATAAAATAATTAATTAAGGTTACTAACATACTATAATACTAATAATACCTTTATTTATATATTATTTATTTATGAGAAGATTAAATAATTGTTTAAAAAAAAAGAAATATACAAGCATTCCCATTTGGTTTATGAGACAAGCGGGAAGATATTTAAAAGAGTTTAGAAATATTAGAAAAAAAAATCCTAATTTTATTAATCTTTGTTTAAATCAAAAACTTGTAAATGAAATAAGTTTACAACCAATTGAAAAATTTGATTTAGATGCAGTAATACTATTTTCTGATATTTTAATCATTCCCTACGGCTTAGGTCAAAAAGTTATATTTAAAAAAAATATAGGCCCGATCCTTGGAGACTTTAGTCTGGAGTTAATTCTAAATGTTAAAGAAAATGATTTCGTAAATCGCATTAACCCAGTTTATAAAAGTTTGAATCTTTTAAAAAATAATATGGATTATAAAAATAAAAGCTTAATAGGTTTTGCCGGCGCTCCTTGGACATTACTTCTCTATATGATTCATAAACAATCACCAAAAAAAAATTTTGATAAAAACAAAATTTTAAATGATAAGAATTTATCAAATAATCTAATTACAAAACTAGAAAATATTATATGTTTACATATTGATAAACAAATAGAGGCAGGCGCAAACATTATACAACTTTTTGATTCTTGGGCTGGATTATTATCAAAGGACGATCTTAATAAATATTGTTATTCTCCAACTCTAAAAATCGTTAATCATATTAAAAAAAAAGGCATACCAATTATTTGTTTTCCCAGAGGTATAAAAAAAGAAGATTACAAAGAATTTTGTTCAACCGTTAAGCCGAACGCAATTAGTATTGACTATAAAATTGATCCTGAATGGATAAAAAACAAAGCTAACAACTTGCCCATCCAAGGAGGATTGGATCCTAAAATTTTATTGACCAGCAAAGAAAATGTAAAAAAAAATGTTGATCATTATTTAAACATTTTTTCTGGGTATCCTTATATATTTAATTTGGGTCACGGTGTTTTACCAAAAACTAATCCAAGTATGATAAAATATATAATTAATATTATTAGAGAAAAAAAAATATAGTGAAAAAAGCTGTAATACTATTTAATCTAGGGGGGCCCGATAAACCAGAAAGCGTTGAACCATTCCTTTTTAATTTATTCAACGATCCTGCGATAATTAATATTCCCTCTGTTTTTAGGTACCCATTAGCAAAATTTATTTCTAAAAGAAGAGCTCCAATTGCAAGAAATATATACAAGGAAATTGGAAACAAATCTCCAATTCTTGAACTGACACAAGATCAAGCAAGGAGTTTAGAAAATAATCTTTCAAAAAAGGGTGATTATAAGTGCTTTGTAATAATGAGATATTGGCATCCACGAGCCTCAGATGTAATTAAAAAAATTAGAGAATATAATCCAGAAGAAATAATACTTTTACCTCTTTATCCTCAATATTCGGCTTCAACCTCAGGATCCTCCATTAACGAATGGAGCAACTTATGTAAAAAAGAAAATTATCATGTTAAAACCAAAGCCATATGTTGTTATCCCACAGAAAATAATTTTATAGCTTCGCACATTTCACTTATTAAAAAAACTCTAAAAATAATAGAAGATAATAATTTTAAGTTAATTTTTTCTGCCCATGGCTTACCGAAAAATAAAATAAAAAAAGGAGATCCTTACCAATGGCAAGTAGAAGAAACTGTTAAAAAAATAATGTTCAATTTAGAGAATGATAATTTAAACCATGTAATAAGTTACCAAAGTCGTGTAGGCCCCCTGAAATGGATTGGACCATCTACAGATGAGGTAATTATTAAGTATTCCAAAGAAAAAAAAGGTATTATTATAGTGCCTATAGCCTTCGTATCAGAACACTCGGAAACATTAGTAGAATTGGATATAGAATATAAAAAATTGGCTGAAAAAAATGGCTGTAGTTTTTATAAAAGAGTACCAGCATTAGGAATAGAAGAGAATTTTATTAAAGGGCTTACAGAATTAGTTTTAAAAAAAGAAACAAAAGGTAATTTTGTTTCATCATTAATGTGTCCTAATAAATATGTAAAATGTCTCTGTTTAGAATTATGATAAAATTTATTTTAGAAAAATGAACACCATTTTATTATTTAAATCAATTCATCTAATAGCTGTTATTTCTTGGGTGGCAGGACTTTTATATTTACCAAGAATTTTTGTTTATCACAGCGAGGCCGTCATAAAAAATAAATCTAAAGATTTGACATCTACTTTTAAAGTTATGGAAAAAAGGCTTTTTGTTTATATTATGAATCCTGCGATGATTGCATCTTGGATTTTTGGTGGCTTACTGATCCATACTATTGGCATAGATAATTTGAGTTTTCTTTGGTTGCAGCTAAAGTTATTTTTTGTGGTCATTTTAACCATTTATCATTTCTTTTTATTTAATTGTTTGCGAAAATTTGCTGAAAATAATAACGCGTATTCAGCTAAATTTTATAGAATAATCAACGAAATACCTACTGTTTTATTGATTTTAATCATTTTTGTAATAGTTTATAAACCATTGTAGGCTTGAAATATTGTCGAATAGTAACTATATTCACGCCAACACATCTCCAAAACAATCAATAAAGACATGAATATTCAAGAACTTAAAAATACCAGCTCCGAAGAGCTTATTGCTAAAGCTGAAAAACTTGAAATAGAAAACCCTAGTACATTAAGAAAACAGGAAATTTTATTTGCGATATTAAAAAAACTTGCAGACAATAAAGAAGAAATTACCGCAGGTGGAGTTTTGGAAGTTTTACAAGATGGCTTCGGTTTTTTGCGGGCAATCGAGTCAAATTATTTACCTGGACCAGATGATATTTATGTCAGCCCAAGTCAAATAAGAA
>Ga0187827_10008256_pt1 | contig 11352 bp, 9 predicted proteins | sample ETNtaG_39_FD_167969 | JGI IMG/M metagenome (GOLD analysis project Ga0187827, IMG submission 167969) | Marine microbial and viral communities from oxygen minimum zone, Eastern Pacific Ocean - ETNP2014_SV_150_PacBio MetaG (Illumina Assembly) | ecosystem: Environmental > Aquatic > Marine > Hypoxic... | reverse complement strand
TTAACAAGTTGTGCAATACCTTTATATCCTCATTATTAATCTTTTTGTTTAATATTTTTTGCGTATAAAGATTATCTTCATAAATTAATGCAAATCCACTTGATGAATAAAACTGCTTTGGTTTTTCATGCATGGCCTTATTTATGTTATAATTGGCACAGGAATATAATGGGATAATATAGGCAAACATTAAAATTATTTTTTTTAAGTTCATGTTTTTATCATATTGGCTAAAGTACAAACACTAATACCGAATCTTAGGGATCTATTCCATTTTAATATTTTCTCATAATTTTCAAAAACTAGAAAAGCTGGAGTATTAGGTTTTCCATCAGGTAAAATTAACGCTGCTTTAAAATTAGTTTTAAGAAGAGTTCCGTCGAAATTAACAACTCCTTTCTTTTTCCAATTTTTAATTTTAAGCCTTTTCGAGATCATTCTAGCTGACGTATTTATATATTTGTTATTTATATTATTCATTAGTTTAACTCGAATAAAACATGGTTGTCCTTTTTTCCAACCAATTTTATTTATATAATTTGCAGCTGATGCTAAAGCGTCGTCAAGTGAAGATTTTAGTTCAATTTTATTATTATTATCATAATCGATTGCATAACGTTTGATAGTAGAAGGCATAAATTGAAAATTACCATAAGCACCCGCCCAAGAGCCATAAAGAATATTTGGATTTATTAACTCATCGTCAATTAATTTCAATAAGGTAAGTAACTGTGATGAAAAAAAATTTCTTCTACGTTTATCATAACTTAATGTAGCTAAAGAAGAAATTATATCCATTTTTCCAACGTGTTTGCCAAAATTTGTTTCTATCCCCCATAAAGCGAGTAGAATTTCTTTTTCAACCAAAAATTTATTTTCTATCTCAGTAAATAAAATCTTATTTTTTTTAAATAATTTTTTCGCATTTTTGACCCTTGAAATATTTGCTCTCTTATTAACATACGTAATTGTATCTTCATAAAATTCTGGCTGTTTTCTATCATACCTTATTACCTGTTCTAAAAATTTCACATTCTTAAAAGCGATGTCTAAAGTTTTCTGTGTTACGCCTTTTTTTAAAGCAAATTTTTTATATGATGAAAGCCAAGTTTCAAAATTTTCTTCGGCATTAGTGTTGAAAGAAAAATTAACAGCTAAAATTTGAAACAACAAAAAAAACACTAAAATTTTATAGTTTAATGACATGAACTTTTTTTATCACAAGAATATAAATTTAACTATTAATTCTTTTCCAAGCCATACGTCTAGCAACTAAGTCGGTCGATTCATTATTTTTTTTACTCTCCTGAAGAACCGGTTTAAGTCGATCAGCAATTTTTTTCAATTGTTGTTCTAACGAATTTTCTGTATTATTTATTTCAGAGGCAATTGCTATTACCCCACCGGAGTTAACAAGGTAATCGGGAGAATATACAATATTATTTTTTAACAACCATTCTGCTATTATAGTATTCTCAAGTTGATTATTTGCCGCGCCAACTATTGCTTTACATTTCAGTAGTTGCTGATTTGATTGGTTAATTGCTCCGCCTAAAGCACAAGGTGAAATAATATCACAATTAGTTTTAAATAAATCCTTAGGGTTTGATTCAACTAGATTAATTTTATTTTTCAATTTTTTAATATGTTCGTAATTTTTGCTTGCTGCCGTAATTTTGGCTCCTGCTCTAGCCAACAATATTGCGAGCTTTCCTCCGACTTTCCCAACGCCACTAATTGCAACATGAACATTTTTTAAATCGTTACTATTATTAATAAAGCTGTTTGTAAATTTTATTGCATGAAATAAACCTCTCGAGGTAGGTCCTGAAGTTTCAACATTGATTCCATAAACATGTTTTGTAACTTTAGAGCTTTCAATTAAATCTTCTCTAAAAGTATTAACGTCGCCTGCTGTTAAATATTGGCCTTTTAAAAACTCAACAACCTCTCCGTAGCTCTGATAAAGTTCTGGTGTCTTTTTTACATTTTTTAAATTTAGTGCTGCTTTCCCACCACCAAAATTTATACCACAAACACTATTTTTCAGAGTCATAGCCTCCGAAAGTTTGAGGGCGTCTTCTTTTTGTAGTTCAAAATTACTGTATTCCCATGATCGAACACCACCTAGTGCTGGCCCAAGCTTGGTATTATGTATTGCTATTACACAATCAAGTTTTGTAGTTTCATTTGTTGCATGAATGACTCTTTCATAACCTTTAACCCCAATATCTACTATTTTTAATGACATAATGTGTTCAAATTAAACACATTAAATTTTCAAAATAAAGTTGTAATTTAATTTACTAAAATATAATAAAGTCTTATCGCATAAATCGCGGAGAGATGGCTGAGCGGTTGAAAGCACTGGTCTTGAAAACCAGCAATGGGGCAACTCATTCGTGGGTTCGAATCCCACTCTCTCCGCCATAAATTATAATTTAAAATTTTTCAGCATTGCTGATACTTTTGTATTAGGAATAGTATCATTTGAATTTTTTTCAAAATACCATTTATATAATACTTCATCATCAACAAACAATAATTTATCGAGATCTTTAAGTTCATCAGAACTAAACTTGTCAATGTATTTCTTAACAAAATTACCTAATAACAAATCCATCTCTTTAGTACCTCTGCGCATAGATCTGTAGATAATTTGTTTTTTTAAAACTTCCGTATTTGTCATCTTTAAAACAAAATTTATTATATATTATAAAGTAATGAATCAGTCAAAAATACAGAATTTCTTAATTCAAAATGTATCAATATTAGAGGGCGTAGGTATAAAAATAAAAAAACTATTAAAAAAAAAGAAAATTGAAAAAATATCTGATTTGCTTTGGAATCTTCCTCAAGGTTTTACTGATCGATCTAATCTACAAACGCTTGATAATCTTGAAATAGGAAAAATAACAACAATAAAAGTTAAAGTTGTTAAATATAATTTTCCGAGAATAAGAAATCTTCCAAACAAAGTAATTTGTGAAGATGAAAAAAGTAAAATTGATATTGTTTTTTTTAATAGCAGAGAGGGTTATATTAGAAAAATTCTACCCTTGAATTCTTCAGTAATAATAAGCGGTAAAATCAACTATTATAAAAAAAAATATCAAATTACGAATCCTGCTTATGTTTTGCCGGTTGAAAAGGAAGATTATGTAAGCAAAATAATACCTAAATATTCACTAACTGAAGGGCTTACTGAAAAAATATACAGAAAATTAATTGATCAAGTATTAAAAAATATCGCAAATTTAACAGAATGGCATAGTGAATATTTTTTAAAAAAAATTGGTAATGCTGGTTGGTTTAAATCAATATTAGAAATTCACAAAAATAAAAAAAATGATTTTAATTCAAAATTCTATAGAAGATTAGCTTATGATGAAATTTTAGCTAATCTCCTGGTTTTATCTCAAGTGAGGAAAAGAGTGAAAAAATTAAAGAAAAGAAAAAAGAATTTTGATAATTTTTTATCGGTGAGAATTATTAAAAGTTTGAAATTTTCTTTAACTGCTAATCAAATGAAAATTATTGAGGAGATAAACAATGATTTAAAATCTAATTTTAAAATGTTTAGACTCTTACAAGGAGATGTGGGAAGTGGAAAAACAATTATTTCGTTTGCAGCGGCAGCAAATGTAATAAGATCTAATTGGCAAGTGGCATTTATGGCTCCTACAGAAATTCTAGCTAAACAACACTACAATCTTGCAACTAAAATATTCAAATCGACTGATGTTGTTATCAAATTTTTATCTGGCAAATCTAGTTTTAAGGAAAAAAAAACAATTCAAGAAAATTTAGCAAATGGAAAAATAAATTTTATAATTGGAACACATGCATTGTTCCAAAAAAATATTTTATTTAAAAAATTAGGATTAATTATCATTGATGAACAGCATAAATTTGGAGTACAGCAAAGAATTGATCTATCTAATAAGGGTGGCAAAAATTGCGATATACTTTTAATGTCTGCCACTCCAATTCCACGTTCATTAATTTTAGCTTTTTATGGAGATATGGACGTATCTAAACTTATAGAAAAGCCAATGTTAAGAAAAAATACTATTACACTAAGTAAACCTGAAGAAAAAATTGATGAAATAATAATCTTTATTAAGAATCAAATTAAAAATGGAAATCAAATTTTTTGGGTCTGTCCACTAATTGAAGAATCAAAAAAATTAGCTTACACTGCGGCAGTAAAAAAATATAATCATTTAACAAAAATATTTCCAAACAAAATTGGATTAATTCATGGTAGTTTAAATAAGGATGAAAGAAATAAAGTTTTAAATGATTTTTTAGGAAAAACCATCGACATATTGATATCAACAACAGTTATAGAAGTAGGAATTGATTTTCCAAATGCAAATGTAATAGTTATTGAAAATTCTAACAAATTTGGTTTATCACAACTTCATCAATTAAGGGGCAGAGTTGGTAGGGGAATCACTCAAAGTACTTGCATTTTACTATATAAAAATAATTTGAACGAAAAAGCAAAAAAAAGAATCAAAATACTAAAATCATCAAATGATGGTTTTTTTATTGCGGAAGAAGATATGAAATTAAGAGGATTCGGTGATGTTTTGGGTTTTCAACAAAGTGGAATTAAAGATTTTAAATTGGCTGATCCCATCCAACATGAAGATCTTTTTAAAATAGCAGAACAAAACATAAAAGAAATTGAACATGATGAAAATAATTTTAAGAGATATAATTTTTTGCTCAAGCTATTTGACAAAGCGGATATAATAAATCAAATTAATTAAAAAAATATTATTTAGGATTAGATGTTCCGGCAGAAACAATAAATTTTGATGCTTCTTCAAAAGTTAAATCTAAATAAATTACCTCCTCTTTAGGAAACATCAGTAGAAAGCCGCTAGTTGGATTAGGAGTAGTTGGTACAAAAACGTTTATTAAATTTTTCTTTGTTTTATACGATATCTCTCCAGAGTTTTCTTTCGTTGCAAAACCAACCGCCCATGAGCCTTTTCTTGGATATTCAACCAATACAACATTTTTTTTATCTTTATCTGTTTTTGTAAATGTTTCGGTCATTTGCCCTAGTGCTGAATAAATAGTTCTTAAAATAGGTATCTTTTTTAAAACGTTGTTGAATAAATTTAGCAACAATTTTCCAAAAAATGATAATGATAACCAACCAATTAAAGTAATTAAAACTAAGGATATGATTATTTCAACTCCAGGAATGTTATATGGCAAATAATAATTTGGATTAATTTCCTTGGGTAGCAATTTTGATGAGATTGAAATAAAAAAAATAGTTACATAAATTGTTATACCTATAGGTATCAAAATAACTACTCCTGCAATGAAATAATTCCTAATTTTTGTAAAAATACTTCTTTTTTTTTCTTTTTTTGCCATTTAATATACTATTATATTTATGAGTAAAATTCATAACATAAATAGAAGAAAGTTTCTTGAAATATTTGGAGGTTGTAGTTGTAGTTTATTAATTGCCTCTTGTACTACCGCACCGATCACTCAAAGAAAACAATTAAAACTATTACCAGAAACTACATTAAACAGACAAGCAGCACAAATATATGAAAATGTTAAAAAGAAAACAAAATTAAGTGATGATGAAAAACAGTTAGAAGAAATTAAAGAAATAGGATCTAGAATTGAAGAAGCTGTGAGTACATACTTTATTTCTATAAACGAAAAAGATCCTACTTATAATTTTCAATGGGAATATATTTTAGTTGATAATGATAAAATAAAGAATGCTTGGTGTATGCCAGGAGGTAAAATTGCGGTTTACACTGGCATCCTTAAAATTACAAAAAATAAACATGGTTTAGCAGCTGTAATGGGTCATGAAATCGCACATGCTGTAGCTAAACATTCTATTGAAAGAGCAAGTCGTGCTTTGGTTTTAAATGTTGGAACTGCTGCATTAGATATATTCACTGGAGGAGCAATATCTAATACACAAAGAACTACTGGTGTAGATGTTGCGGGAATGTTAAGAACTTTTGGTATCGATAATCCTTTTGGAAGAACACAAGAAAGAGAAGCTGATTATTTAGGATTAATTTTTGCATCACTCGCTGGGTATGATATTAGAGAATCAATAAAAATTTGGGAAAGAATGAAAGAAGCTCATAAAGGTCAGGAACCACCTGAATGGATGAGTACACACCCTTCGAGTGAACGAAGGATAGAAGCTTTAAAAAATTGGATACCTGGAGTTATAATAAAATACCCCCCAATAAAAAAAATTTATTAAAATTTTCATCCATTTGCCGAGTCTATGTATCTTGCTACAAATCAGATATTATTGGATTAGAGGCGGTGGAGAACGAGAAGTGAAGCCACCTTTTTTTATTTTTTTCGGAATTTTATATATTTTTTCCTCTTCTTATTCTTTTTATTTCTTTTTCGTTGATAAGGGTGAGTTCCTCTAGTTCTTCCACTCGATACACTTTTCATTTATATTCCATAAGTTTAAAACCCATCTCATCGAATTTTGGTGAGCCGTATTGGATTCGAACCAATGACACCTTCCTTAAAAGGGAAGTGCTCTACCAACTGAGCTAACGGCCCGCAAAATGTATTAATATATTCTTTTGAATCTTTTTCAATTGTTAATATGTATTATTACAAATAAGTCTAGATTATATTGATATATTTGTTGTAAAATTTATCAAAATTATTAGTTTTGATAGCCTCTCTAATTTTTTTCATTAATTGCAGATAAAAAGATACATTATTGAGTGTTAAAATCATAGACGCCAATATCTCGTTAGAATTTATTAAATGGTTAATATAACTTTTCGAATAAATATTAAGATTTCTAATATTTGCGCTTTGATTCAAGGGTGAATCATCTTTTTTATACTTTGAATTTCTTAAATTAAGTCTACCCTCCCAGGTAAAAGCTAGTCCAGTTCTACCGGATCTAGTTGGTAAAACACAATCAAACATATCTATGCCCTTTTTTACAGCTTCCAATATATCTGATGGAGTTCCTACACCCATTAAATATCTAGGTTTATTTTTTGGCATAAAGGGAACTATATCATCAAGAACTTTAAACATTTGTTTCTGAGTTTCGCCAACCGCTAAACCTCCTAAAGCATAACCATCAAAATCGAGTTTTATTAATCCATCTAAACTTTCTATTCTTAAATCCTTATAAATTCCTCCCTGAACTATTCCGAATAAAGCCTTTTTTGGATTATTACCAAATTCTTTTTTTGATCTTTCTGCCCAATTTTGAGAAAGTTTTAAAGATTGACTAATTTTTCTCTTGTCAGTAGATAATTTTGGACATTCATCCAAAACCATCACAATATCAGAATTTAGATCTTTTTGAATTCTAATACTTTCTTCGGGACTTAATGTAAATTTTTTTCCATCTACGTGTGAATTAAAAGTTGCTCCCTTTTTATCAATTTTAACAAGTTTAGATAACGACATAATTTGAAAACCACCAGAATCAGTTAATATAGGCAGTTTACAATTCATAAATTCATGAAGCCCACCCACTCTTCTTATTCTCTCAATTCCCGGTCTAATCATTAAATGATATGTATTAGATAAAATTATTTGAGCTCCAGATAACACTACATCTTCAATAAAAGCAGATTTAATTGTACCTTGTGTGCCAACCATCATAAAGGCCGGTGTGTCTATATTGCCTCTATGTGTAAAAATTTGACCAACGCGAGAAGATCTATCTTCATTCAAAAGATTGAAAGAAAATTTTTCTTTAGACATCTAGGTGTTATATTACTTGACAGATAGACTTATAATTTTATCTGGTTCTGAAACTTCTCCGTTAGAACCTTGTCCTTTTTTAATTAAATCAACAAATTTCATTCCTTCAACTACTTTTCCAAAAACAGTATATTGCCTATCTAAATAGGCAGCCGCTTTAAAACAAATAAAAAACTGACTATTCGCACTATTTGGATTTGCAGAACGAGCCATGGATAAAGTGCCCCTCTCATGAGGTAATTCACTAAATTCAGCTTTTAAATCAGGATAATTTGATCCTCCGGTACCTACGCGTTTAAGATCATAACTTTGCAAATTTGAATTACCGAATTGGACATCACCTGTTTGAGCCATAAAGCCATCTATTACTCTATGGAAAACTACACCATCATATTTTTTTTCTTTAGAAAGATTTTGGAATCTTTTCACGTGATTGGGAGCTATATCTTTGAATAATTCGATCACAACATCTCCGTCTTTTAATTTTAAAATCATAGTATTTTCCATCGCATAAGAATGTTTAACAAATATAGTAAATATTAGAATAAAAAATATACTTTTATTCATATTTTTTTCTTATTAATTTTTGAGTACTTTTTGTAACAAAATTACCAATTTTTCCATTTAATTTAGCTATTTCCTTTACAAGTTTTGATGAAATAACTTGATTATTTGGATCTGACATCAAAAAAACCGTTTCAATTTTCTTATTTAATTGTCTGTTCATTCCTGATAATTGAAATTCATATTCAAAATCTGAAGCGGCTCTTAATCCTCTAAATATGATTGAAGCTTTGTATTTTAAGCAAAGTGACGTTGTCAAGGTATCAAATGCTAAAACTTTAATAGTATTGTGTTTAAAATTTAAATCTTTAAAGAGTGCATTTTTTATTATTGCAACTCTTTCCTCGGACGAAAATAAACAATTTTTTGTATGATCGTGTGAAACAGCTATAATTAATTTGTTAACTATTTTAAGTGCTCTTTTGACTACATCAATATGTCCATATGTAACTGGATCAAAAGTTCCTGGATAGATACCAATATTTCTTATCATAAATTATTTAAAATTATCCTCAATTTTTATCGCTGATACAACTTTTTCATCAGCAGAAACTTTAAAAATTCTGACACCTTGAGTATTTCTACCAGCAATTCTAATTTCTTTAACTGCACATCTTATTATTTTTCCTTTATCAGTAGATAAAATAATTTCATCACCTTCATCTACAGGCAAAGAAGCTGCTACATTTCCGTTTCTTGATGAAGGCGCAATACCGATGATTCCTTTCCCTCCCCTATTAGTAACTCTATGATCATAAAACGATGTCCTTTTTCCAAAACCATTTTCTGTAATGGATAAGATATATTTTTGTCTTGCGATTATTTCAGATTTCTTATCTTTATCAACGGTAGCATTCTTTAATAATTTTTTTGCAATTTTTGGGTTTATATCAACAGCATTTAAAACTGATAACGAGATTACTTTATCATCAACAGATAAATTTATACCCTTAATACCTTTGGATGATCGTCCTTTAAATATTCTTAATTTTTTTGACATAAATCTTATACATTTACCTAATTTCGTGCTTAATATTAAATCTTGATCTTCTCTACAAATCTTTACTCCAATTATTTTATCATCACTATCTAATTTCATAGCTATTTTTCCAGTAGATTGAATATTAGAAAAATCTTCTAAACTATTTTTCCTGATCTTTCCTTTTTGTGTTGCAAAAATTACATAAAGTTTTTTCCATTCCTTTTGATTTTCTAGCAACGGCATAATTGAGCTTATTGACTGATGACTTTTAAGAGGAAGAAGGTTAAATAAAGTTTTTCCTTTTGAGTTTGAGGTTCCGTGAGGTATTTTCCAAGCTTTAAGTTTATAAACTAGTCCTTGAGTAGAAAAAAATAGAATAGGTGTATGGGAATTCGCCGTAAAAATTTGCACAACATAATCTTCATCTCTCGTTTTAATTCCGGCCTTTCCTTTTCCTCCCCTTTTTTGAATTTTTAATGAGGAAAGTGAACCTCTCTTGATATAACCTTTGTGTGTAATTGTAATTACAACAGCTTCTTTTTGTATAGTTTCTTCAATGTTATAATTTAAAACTGCATCAATAATTTTAGTTTTTCTTTTTACTGAAAACTTTTCTTTAATTTTATTCAACTCATTAATAATTACATTAAATAATTCTTTTTTAGATTTTAAAATTTTTTCATATTCTTTAATTAATAAAGTAAGTTTTTTTATTTCAGTTTCTATTTCGTTTATTCCATAAGCTGTTAATTTTTGTAATCTTAGATCAAGAATTGCCATAACTTGATTCTCAGATAATCTATAAGCGCTTCCATTTTTTTCAGATCTTATAAGTTTTAGTAGTTTATTTGTTTTATTAATTCTCCATTTTTTTACTAATAAAGATTTTTTTGCGGATTCAACTGTATCCGAGTTTTTTATAATTTTAATAACGGTATCAATATTTTCAACAGATACTGAAATACCTAATAAAACATGTGCTCTATCACGCGCTTTGTTTAAATCAAATTTTATTTTTTTTGTTAAAGTTTTTTCTCTAAAATTAACAAACTCAGATATAAATTCCTTTAAATTTAGTATTTTTGGTTTTCCATTAACAATAGCCAATGTATTAAAACCGAATGAGCTCTCTATTGAAGTTAATTTATATAATTGTCTTTTAACGGTTTCAGGTTCAACATTTCTCCTTAAATCTATAACAACTCTTACTCCTTTATAATTTGATTCATCTCTAATATCACTTATACCTTCAATTTTTCTATCTCTTGCTAACTCTGCTATTCTCTCATTTAAAATTGATTTGTTAATTTGATATGGTATCGATTTTATTACTAAGCATTCTTTTCCATTTCTTAAACTTTCTGTCTCAATTTCTCCTCTTATTTTAATTGACCCTCTACCCTTGTTGTAACCTTGTTTCAAAATATCCCGACCAATAACTATTCCTCCAGTTGGAAAATCTGGACCTGGAATTTTTTTCATTAACTGCGAAATAGTAATATCTTTGTTATTGATAAAAGCCACGGTTCCATCAATAATTTCACCCAAATTATGTGGCGGAATGCTTGTAGCCATTCCCACGGCTATGCCCCCCGCTCCATTAACTAACAAGTTTGGAAATTGCGATGGTAAAACAGTAGGTTCTTTTTCTGTATCATCATAATTGTTTCTGAAATCAATTGTATTTTTCTCTATATCATCAATTAAAAATTGAGATACTTTTGCTAATTTTGTTTCTGTATATCTCATTGCCGCAGGTGGGTCACCATCGATAGAACCAAAATTTCCTTGGCCATCAATTAGTGGTATGCTCATAGAAAAGTTTTGTGTAAGTCTTACTAAAGCATCATATACAGCTTGATCTCCATGTGGATGGTATTTACCAATAACATCACCGACTACTCTAGCCGATTTTCTAAACCGCTTAGACCAATCAAAACCACCTTTATACATAGCGTAAATTATTCTTCTATGAACCGGTTTTAATCCATCTCTTACATCTGGTAAGGCTCTGCTTACTATCACACTCATTGCGTATGATA
>Ga0187827_10008252_pt1 | contig 11354 bp, 14 predicted proteins | sample ETNtaG_39_FD_167969 | JGI IMG/M metagenome (GOLD analysis project Ga0187827, IMG submission 167969) | Marine microbial and viral communities from oxygen minimum zone, Eastern Pacific Ocean - ETNP2014_SV_150_PacBio MetaG (Illumina Assembly) | ecosystem: Environmental > Aquatic > Marine > Hypoxic... | reverse complement strand
GATCTTTAGGGATAACATGGGTTGCGCTATGCCTCCAACACTTACCATCATGGACTTGTTCATTTGCTAATACTGTGTTACAATCAGGGCACCAGTTTACTTCGCTCTGTTTTTTGTAGACTAAATCTTTCTCAAACATTTTTAAGAAGATCCATTGGTCCCAGTGATAGTATTGAGGTGTGTGGGCAGCATTCATTCTGTCCCAATCATAACTCAATCCTAGCTCATGCTGTTGTCTAATGAAGTTTTTAATAGCATTTTCAGTAAACACTTTTGGATGTGATTTTGCTTGGATTGCTGCGTTTTCAGCAGGTAATCCAAAGGAATCATAACCCATGGGATAGAGAACATTAAAACCTTGCATTCTTTTAAATCTTGTAAAGACATCTCCCATTGTGTAGTTTCTTGCATGTCCCATATGCAAACCAGAACCAGATGGATATGGCCACATCTCTAATAAGTAGAATTTCTTTTTCTTTGAATCTTCTTTAACCTTAAAGATTCCTTCTTTTTCCCAGGCTTTTTGCCACTTTTCAGCTATTTTTTTGTAATTAGGCATGTACTAAGAATTTAGAGCATATTTAAAATGCTTTTGGTTAAAATTGAAAAAAAGAATAAAATTAAAACTTTTTAAATGCAGCTGCGTCATCAATTAGATCCACATGGCCTAAGAACAAGCCTCTGCAGCAGTATCTTTCTAATCCAAGATCATCAAGGATTTTCTTGACATCTTCCCCCTTGCCTTTTCTCTCAGAAAATTCTTCCCAGAGTTGGGCTACTGGTTTTCCACAGCTTACACATCTGATTGGTATTATCATTTTTTCACCTACCTATACGATTTTTGCCTTTTACTTCTTGCTTTTCCGTGCCTATTCGGTTTTCTTGTCTCTTTATAGCGGCTATCTGCAACTAGGAATTGTCTGTCGTATTTCATAAAGATTGTTTCTAATTTTTTATTGAATTTAACTAAGGCTCTACTTAGAGCTAGTCTTGCAGCTTCTGCTTGGGAAACCTGTCCTCCACCAGAGACTCTGATGGTAATATCTACCTTTTCCATGACATCTCCTGCAAGGATGGTTGGCTCCCTTAGTTTTAATCGTGAAAGCTTTGGTTCATACATGTCCATAGGAATATTGTTTATTTTTACTGATCCACTACCTTTTTTTAGCGTGGCCCTGGCTATTGCTTCTTTTCTTCTTCCTGATTCATGAATGATCTTCATACTTTGCCCCCTAAAAATTTGCTAACATCTGCGATTGTGATGTATTTGACATTACTCATTTTTTTTACATTTGCATAGTCGATTGACTCTGCTTTTTGTTCCTTAAACGTTTCTGGAATCCCCACATGAGCTTTGATGCTCTTAAAGGCTTCTGTCCCTCTAGGCTTTTTATATGGTAACATATTTCGAATAGCACGCTTAACAATCTCATGAGGGGCTCTTTTGATAAATTGTCCTGTTGTGGCGGTTCCTCTCTTTGCCATTTGATCATACCTATCAAAAATCATGGTTTTATTACCTGTAACTACAGCTTTGTCACAGTTAACAATATCCACTTTCTCTCCTAGCAATGCTTTTTTAGCTGCAAAAGTAGCTAATCTTCCTAAAACCAAGTTTGTTGCGTCGATTATCATTTTATCCTATAATTTTTACCTTTTTTCCTTTGATATCCTCTTTCATAAGCTCGTTAATGGATATTGCTTTTGCTTGTACTTTAGTCATTTTATCTATTGCATTCTGTGAGAATGAAAAAGCTGCAACAGTTACTTTATGATCTAAAAGTCCATCTCCCAAAACTTTTCCAGGGACTACAATGGTTTCATTCTCTTTAGTAAAGCGATTAATTCTTGAGAGATTGACGATTCTTCTTTGACGAGTAGGCTTGCTTAGATCAGAAGCTACTCTTTTCCACAAGGGAATTTTATCTGTGGATGCTTTTTTTAGCAGTTCCACTATCAAAGTCTTCATTCCATCGTTGGTTGCTCCTGTTCTTGTTGCCATTCTAAAAATCATCCATAATGTTGCTGACTCTTTGAGTGTGTGCAGTTTCTTGTGTTTGTTGGTTAATGTTTTGATACATTCTTGCTCGAAACTGGTTGATCGTGTTTTGTAGTTGTGAGCAAACTCCATCAGGGTGCTCAATTAAACTTATTGTTACTTTTTCTTTGCTCATGGCAGTTAATGCAACTGTCATGCTTGACATCTTCAAAAGCTTGTATTCAATCGACTTATCATCATAGGTAAGCGACTGTACGTTATTCAGCGGAACATTGAGTGTTTCCTTGTTCAAACCATTTGTTGTGGTAATCACAAGGGCATCATTGGTTATCTGAATGTTGTTTCTGCTTACCAACAGTGTTTGATATATTACATAGCCAATGGCTATAAGCAATATTCCAATAGTTGCGTAGATCGCAACAGTTGTCGGTTCAATGCTCACATTGAAATCATCTGCAAGACCAAAAAAGATCCCGAAAATGTCCATCTTATTCATGAATACTATTAGTGCTAGTATTCCAAGGGAGGCGATGAGTGCTTTTATAGCACTGATTATTAACACCTTTTTTTTATTTGGTTGAATCGTGTTTTGATCACTCATTTTTTTGGAGTGACTGTTAATTATTATTTAATGCGGGAGACGAGGTTCGAACTCGCGCAGGCACTAAGCCACTAGGCCCTCAACCTAGCCCGTTTGACCACTCCGGCACTCCCGCCTGGAGTAAATCATGATTTTTTAATCTCCTCGATGAACAAGTCAACTTGCTCATCAAATGAATCAACTGCCTTTATCAGTATCTCTTTGCAGGACAACTGTCCCCATGATTCAATTTTGAAGATAAATTCAGTGTCTGATTCAGTAAGTTTGATAGCTCCCTCAGGTTTTGCTATTTCTCTTGCTTGATCAAGGGTGTTACACTCAAACAGGTTATCTTTGTTAATCTGTAATTTTCCATTTTTTGATTCAAAAACAGTTGGACAGGATTTTACAACTTGATCTGGATTTGTCACTTGCTTTACAATCTCAATATGTGGTTTATACCTATAGTATGCTAGTCCAGGAGACCATTTAGCATGAGCCTTACCATAACCTAGGACTGCTGTAGCTTGCAATTCAATATCTTGTCCCTTTAGCAATTTTACAATGGGAACTTTTGGAAAAACAGGTTTTACCTTTGGATCCTTTGATTTGATTTCTGATGCATATACCGCTCCAGGTCCTTTAGCGCTGAGTGTTAGTTTTAGTGTGCACCGAGGATCCTCATAAGGATCTTCTAATTTGCTTTTCTCTAAAGGGATATATGATTTTAGATCTGTAGTTAAAGGTAATAATCCTAGTCTATGAGCAACAATTTCATCATACAACACTGAACTGTTTTTCTTGAACTCCACAATCTCTATTGCCATTGTTGGAACGCTATCTACGATCAGTCTTCTTATAGTGTTTGCCAATACGGGATTTGCATTCTTTAAAATAAAAGAAAGTTTTTCATGCTTTTTATCATATTCAATAACGTTTATCTCTATCATACTCTTCGACCTCGCTTTCCTCCTTTTTTTCTGCAGCCATCATGGGGAAGTGCTGTTACATCCTCAATAATACCTATACGCAGTCCCATTCTAGAGAGTGCTCTAATGGCTGCTTGTGCTCCAGGGCCAGGGGATTCTGGACCATTATGGCCTCCAGGTGCCCTTATTCTTACATGTATTCCTGTTATTCCTTTATCCATAGCAATCTCTGCTGCTTTTTTAGCTGCTAACATGGCTGCGGTTGGTGAACTCTCAAGTCTATCAGCTTTTACCATCATACCACCAGATGCTCTTGCTATTGTTTCACTGCCTGTTATATCTGTAACATGGATGATTGTGTTATTATATGATGAATAAATATAGGCTACGCCCCACTTCATTGGCTTTTGTTCTCTCATTCTTTTTTCTCCTTTGGTTTATCAGCTTTCTCCTTTGTCTTTTCTGCTTTTGGTTTTTCTTTCTTTACCGTTTTCTTCCCAGCTTTTATTGGAGCTTCTTGTATTCTTTCAGGGTGATCTGCACTGTTTAACCCTGAGTTTGATGCAAAGCTTATGGTAGATTCCTCTCCAATATGGACGAGGTATGCAGGAGCAGTTATCTTTTTCCCACTTACACTGATGTGTTCATGTGTAATGAATTGTCGAGATTGATCTATAGATCTTGCTAGGCCTTTTTTTAGTACAAGGGTTTGCAATCTTCTTTTCATTAAATCGTTGACAGAGAGATTCATCGCATCTTCGATAGGAGTAGATTGTTCAATTAAACCTAGAGTCACTAACTTTTTTTGCAATTTTCCTTTAAGTAGCTCTGACTTTTCTGCAGGCATTCCTATTAATTGTTTAATTTGAGCAGTTATGTTTTTTAGCTGAGACTTCATCTTCCAGATTTCTTTTTTATTCTTTAAACCAAACTCTTTAAGAATAATCTTTTCTTCTTCTATCCTTGTTTTTTCCCAGGGATGATTAGGTGTATCATACTTTTTTCTTTGTTTTTTTGGATCTCCCATTGTTCTATCCTTTCTTTATTGCTTTACGCTGTACGCCAAGCGTGCTTTTTCCTTTTGATTTGGATTTTCTAAAGTTAGACTTTGTTCTTTGACCACGCACTGGATGTCCAGATCCATGTCTTAACCCTCTGTAGGATTTGATCTTCCTCAATCTTTTAATATCCAGTGAATTTACAAAATCTATGTCTCCTGTTAGGATATGCTTATCTTCTCCTGTTTCAAAGTCTTTTCTTCTGTTTAACATCCAAGAAGGCACATCATATTTTTGAGGATTCTTTATAATATCATCAATTTTTTTAATGTCTTCATCAGAAAGGGTCCCGGTTTTTTTTGCTGTATTAATATTTGCAATATTCAGTGCCATATTAGCGAACATATAATTTACTCCCTTAATTTTTCGCATAGCATATAACACTGCTTTAGTCCCTATAAGATCTGTGTTAGCAATTCTTACTAAATGCTTGATTTTTTGTTCAGTCATATTACGAAATGCCAGAAATATCACACGTTTTAACCCTAACAGGCGCGTGAACTCGGGCTTTCTAATAGGGATTCCAAGAGGGTTTATAAAGGTTTTGTTTCAGAGCGTAGCGATGAAACTAAGGAATACTTACTGGTTTTTTAAGTGGCCAACCCCCTAGGGGTGTGGGAAAGATAATGAAGAATAAAAAGGGTGACAAGCGGGATTTGAACCCGCGCCAACAGAGCCACAGTCTGTTATGCTGCCAGGTTACACCATTGCCACCATAGCTCTAAGAATAAGATATTTGCTTATAAATGTTACTCCTTAACTAAACTCTCATTAACATAATCCATAAAAAGTTTAACTCGTTTAAAATAATCTGTTATGATATCAATGTTTACCTCAACAAGTTTTTGGTCTACATTTGCTGTCATAGTGACATGCCTTCTAAATTCTCTGGCACGCTCAAACTCAGCACGGTTTATTCTTCTTAACAAGAGATAGAAAGAACAATAATTATGTAATGTTTTTTCCTTTGAGTAGAGTTTTTGTAGTACTTCGCATTTTACTCCCGGGCTTGTGGGGATTGTTTCAATTTTATTGTTGTCCTCAGCCTCTTGTAATAGGCCTTCAATAACAAAGTCAAAGCAGTTCAATAGTCTTTGGATAATGCTTTTAAGAACATCCACAGTTCTTGTATATTTTAAACTAACATAGATTAAATGGTCTACTCTCTTTAGTTCTTCTTTTGCATTATCTATGAATTCAAGCATTTTTTAGGAGAATATTATCTGTTAGATTCATAAATTCTTTAATTGTGCGTATGTACTCTTTAATATCTTCAATACCAATGACTTTCATTTTGTAGTTGTCTCCACAGATTACGTATTTATCCTTTCGTCTAAACTCTACAGGGCTTGTTCTGTGTTCAATGATTGTATCTTTTAACATTCTAATCGTTTTGAGGTATGAAGCATCTACTCCACACTTTTCAGCACACTCATGTTTAAACAGCATAAACTTAGTTTCGAATCCCTCAGGCACTGAGGGTATGTTTTTGTATGTGTATTCAAAGTGTAAAACCGCGGTGATTGCATTACTTGCTGCCAAGAATACATTCTCCATGATAGAGACTAGTATTTTAGGATCTTTAACAACATTGTAGGTCATGTAAATCATATGGTCCGCGATATGCAGGTTTTTGACAGCTCTTTTTCTATACTCCTCGAATGATCTCATATAAGTAATATAAGCAATACAACTTTTTAAACCTTATTCTTTCTGCAGAGAAAGTATGGCTTCTGCCAGATCACCATTAGCTGATTCGATTGCTTCCTTTGCTTGTTCTTCTGAAACCTTTCCTTGTTCCATGACTGTTTTTATGTCTTCTTCATTGATTGTTGGACTCGTGTCAGTGTCTTGCTCTTCAACTTCACCAACAACTTGAAAGGTTTCCTGGCCCATCATGTTAACTTTAGCTACTTGAGGATTGTTGATAATAAGATTTTTCTCAGCAGTTTTTATAATAACCTGGGTTGCCTCAATGTCCTGCTGGGCAATACCCATTTTCTTCATCATTTGCTGCATTTTTCTTGGATTCATTCCTGGGAACATCTTATGCACCTAACAATGATTTTCCGTAGATATGCAATAGAATAATCACAATAATAACTAAAATGGTTAGAACTATAATATGGCCTGGCTTAAACTCAATCTTTGATTTATAGTCATCAAAGTATCTAGTAATGCCTGCTGTCGATGTGGGCATGGTTATTCTGTCGTTTGCCATTTTTGAAAATAAAAATATTGGTAGGAAATAAGCCACCTTCTGTAGGAGCCATTTGCTTCCCTGACCGTTGAAGGCTTAGGAAACATAAGTTATATGTATAACTGATACTCCTTCTTAGCATTAAACTAAGCGCTTAAAGCTTGCACCGAGCAGGTATGTAGCGTTTCATCCGTTCTTACAAAAACGTCTGTTGGTTAACTCATCTCCATCACTGGAGACTTCACAACATCATTCTCTTTGTAAGTGGTCTCGTTTCTGATACAGAGCCGTCCATTACTGAACCTCAACTTGAGTGCTCTTTCACGGTGGGTGGACTTTCCTGAGCCAAAGGCCCGCGCTAAGTATCCTACCAATACAAAATAGTGGTTAATTGTGGTATATAAAGGTTTCCTTCCTCGACACTGTTAATTTATCGGTGCTATGAAGCTCTAATTATGGGTTGATATTTTTCTATGAGTGATAGGAATCTATTTCTTTGGAGTTGGAGGAAGATTCCAGCAGCTTCTGCTGGAGTAATATGATTAAGGGAAGTATGTTTTCGTATGAAGTTGTAGTATATTTTATCAAATTCAAAGAATGCTGCTGTGCTTTGAGAATTATCAAAGTTGCGGAAGGTCTTTATGGTTTGTTTTTTGGTGTTGTGTAAGCGTTCGATAGGATTGTTCTTGAATTTCTTCTTCCATGCAGGGTAAAAGCAGTGCAGAATGCCTTTCTCACCAAACACTTTAGTTATCGGCACAGGATAATCATAACTGCAATCAGTATGGATTTCTCTTGGCTGATTCACAGGACACTGTTTGATATTCTGTAAGAATATCATACATTCCTCTTCATTTCTTTCATCACTCAAGTGATCTCCGACGAGAAACTTCGTTGAATAATCCATAGCATCCCAGTAATAATGCCACTCCTCCCTTACTTTCACAAACATCTCATCAGCATGAATAATTCCTCCAATGACTGGCTGTAACGTTTGGGTGAAGCTTTTCAGCTTCTTCCCAAACTTGTTCTGCCAGTCTAGAATGGTCGTTCTGGACACTTTAACCCTATGATGTTGATCTACATGGTCAACCACATCAGCCAAGCTCATACCTTTCGCTCTTAAATCAAGAGCGGCAGTAATCACCTCAGCCTTGTGCCTAAAGTTCTCAAAACCTTTCCGATCAACAAAATATTTATGGCACGAAGTGCATAAATATTTCTGCACCCAACCAGACACATTCTTGCGTAATCCCATCTTCATAGAACAAATCTCCTTACAATGAGGACACTTCTTCATACACAATCACCTCAAACATACTACAGAAACAACTCATATATAATACTGACGATTACTTAACAATGTCTTCTTTTTGAGGGAAATAAGGGACAAGTTTCTATTTCTAGACCTTTATTGGAAAAGTTAGAAATGACCAAACTTGTTGGCCGTCGACTATCATTTAGCATTGAAAAGGGAAAAATATTATTGCTTGGATTAGCAGAATAAATCCTACGTTTTTCTATATACCAACACTTAAATAAAGGTTACGTACTCCTAACTCATAGGAGGATGCTTGGAGGTAGACAAATGCATACAGTTGAATTAAAAGTACTGGAGCTCAATGATAACGGAGTACATGATTTAATACATCGCGGTAGAAGGGATAAACGACAATTCCAGTGCGATCAATTACCTAGTGAGATATTTGAGGAAGGGAGAAGTGAAGCAGGACTCAAGAAGGATCTTGAAGAATATCCCTATTGGATTTTGCTGGCCCAGCAAGAACGAATGTCTGCTAATGTGGTTTTAGAGCCGTTTCATGGTTATGTTCAATTCGGAAGGAAAGACGACCAGAAAAAGGCAATGGTATATGAAGGAAATGCTGGTGAAATCGCGATTTCCACTCGGCTACTAACTGATTTAAGGATGAAAGACCTGGTAGGTGGAACAGCCAATTATGGTTTTGAGACTGCAAGTGTACAACTCCTTGACAGCTAAATTTTTTAATTTTTTTTTTTTACCTAAAGATTTAAAAGTTAGGAGTTGCTGAGTTGAGAGCGTCAAAAAGAAAAACTTAAATACTTCTTTTGTCTAGGATAGATTGAGGTGATTGTTATGCACATGTGCAAGAAATGCAAAAAGATTTGTGGTGTGTTGCTGCTGATTGGAGGTATTCTCTTTTTATTAAGAGACCTAGGTGTTTGGAACTTCTGGAATATTCAATGGTGGACCTTTTTGTTCATAGTATTGGGTATTGGTAAGGTTGCAGGCGGAAAGTGTCCTGATTGCCAAGCAGCTGCTGAGAAGTAGTTATTTGCTAAACACAGTAACATAAAACTCTGTTTGCCCCTGGGCAACTGTTTTTTCTTTTTTTTGTTTTAAATTGTATTCTGCCGCAACTTCTTTCAACAAATCATTTTTGGGAGTTAGGGTTACAATGAGGCCTTTAGGCTTGAGAATAAAAGCGGTTTGGTGGAAGAATTCTTTGTAGATCTTTTTTGCTTCTGCAGCTGTTCTGTGTTTGGAAGGACTTGGGAGCATGCCAATAATTTTGTCAACAGAGGTAGATTCAAATTTAGTATCAAGCCATTGCAAATCCATGCGTGAAAAAGAGAGTAATTTATCAACTCCTGCGATCTTTGCATTCTTTTTTGTTAAGGTAAGGTTGTGATTCGATGAATCAAGGGCGATTATCTTGGTTGTTGTGGGTTTCTTATCAAATGTTTCTAAAAGATTCTCCTTGATCTTCAAGAATTTATACTTATGAAATATGAATTTTTCTTTATTGTAGAAATTTACAGCCAAGCCTGAAGCATAATGTGCAGCTTCAATGGGCAGGACTCCATCCTTTGAGGCTGTTATAACTAGGGTTTCCTTTTTTTTATAGTCTGCTGTCCTTATTACCTCATAGCCTACGGGTCCTTTTAACGAATTCTTGGCGTTAAAAATTTTATATGATCTTTTTGCTAAGTCAAAACCAGCGAGATCTATTCCAAAATAAAAATCATCATTATATACATAGGCAAAGAAGATAATATCTGGGTTTTCATGGGTAAATGTTTTTTCATATGCCTCAGCAATCAGATGGATGATTTTGCTTTCGACATCAACACTCTTAAAATCCTGTTCTCCCAGCCTTATACACTCAATGCCAAAGGTTTTAGTATCTTTCAAATAGGGGAGAAGGTCTACTTCAATGGAGATGTCATCGAGCTTTTTTACGCTACCCTGTTGCAAGAGTATGAGAATCTTTCTGGCTGTTTGTGATTTATAGCACAGTTTGCAGAGATCATCCGGCTTTTTAGCCTCAAACAAGAGGACAGTATCCTTAATGGTGGCATCTACTTTGATGAGTTCTTTAATTTCCTTCTTTGCATTATCTTCAATGCCCTTATTTGTTATTAATACGGATTTCACAAGAAAGAAGAAATATATTGTTCTTAAAAATGTATGGGTCTAGTTTGCAGTTTGTGGATCATCTTGAGAGTCTTCTTTGACAATCTTTGCAGCTGCTATGACTTTATCATCACTGCCCAGATTCATAACTTTTACTCCCTGAGTTGCTCTACCAATCTCGGATATGTCTTTGACAGGGGTTCTAATGATAATACCATTTTTGCTTATCATGATGACCTGGTCATTATCTGTTACAGACTTTACAGCTACTACCTTGCCTGTTTTTTCATTACATTTCAGATTAATTACCCCTGCTCCTCCTCTGCTTATTAGGCGATACTGATCAATTTTTGTTCGTTTGCCGTAACCTTTTTCAGTTATGGTTAACAGAGCTTTCTTGTCATCTCCTAATACCACATCTACTACCATATCATCTTGCTTTAATCTGATTCCCTTTACCCCTCTTGCAGATCTGCCCATTGCACGGACATCATCTTCCTTAAAACGAACTGCCATTCCAGCTTTGGTTGTTATCAAAATTTGGTTAGTGCCAGAGGTCTTGATTACGTTAATGAGCTCATCGCTCTTTTCCAGCGTAATTGCTATGATTCCTCCTTTACGAGGTCGAGAGAATAATTCCAGAGCGGTCTTTTTGATAATTCCTTTTTTGGTTACAAAAACTAAGTATCCTTCTTTGAAGTCCTTTACAGAGATGAGGGCACTTATTTTTTCATTTTCTTCCAACCTAATCAAGTTAGCAATTGAAGAACCACGGGCTGTTCTTGATCCCTCCGGTATGAGATGGACTTTTAACCACTTGATTTTCCCTTGGTTTGTAAAGAAGAGGAGATAGTTATGTGTATTTGCAATGAAGAGATCCTCAACAAAGTCTTCGTCTTTTGTCTTTGCAGCTATTACTCCCTTTCCTCCACGTTTCTGTTGTCTATAGGTTTTCACTGGAATTCTTTTGATATAACCAGTGTGTGTGATGGTAACAACCATGTCTTCTGGCTTGATGAGATCCTCAGCTTCAAGGTCTTCTGCTTCAGTTTCCACAATCTCTGTCTTTCTCTCATCTCCATACTCGCTGATTAATGCTGTGAGCTCATCTTTGATTATGCCTTTAATTTTTGATTCGTCTGCCAGAATTGTTTCGAGGTCCTTTATTTTTTCTAAGAGACCTTTATGTTC
>Ga0187827_10008251_pt1 | contig 11354 bp, 5 predicted proteins | sample ETNtaG_39_FD_167969 | JGI IMG/M metagenome (GOLD analysis project Ga0187827, IMG submission 167969) | Marine microbial and viral communities from oxygen minimum zone, Eastern Pacific Ocean - ETNP2014_SV_150_PacBio MetaG (Illumina Assembly) | ecosystem: Environmental > Aquatic > Marine > Hypoxic... | reverse complement strand
CGACAGCCCAACATACACAAAGCCGTTCGCCACGACCGGCGGGCTAAGACTTTTACCTTTCAATGAGGCCCTCCACTCCGGCTGACCGCTCTTAATGTCTATTGCGCTCAGAAAAGCACGATTCTTGTCAAAGCTGGTGACGAACGCGCGGGCGCCGTCCGTGCCCATGCCGGTGACAAGGCCTTCGACCGGGCGACCCCACAGAGGAGAACCTTTTGAAAGACTACGGGCCTGAACGAGAGAGTCCTGTCCCGTCGCAGAGAGCAGGACATTTCCGGTGATCACGGGCGTTATTCGAAATGCATCTGCGGACGGGCGTGACACCATCGATCGCCACAGCACGTGGGCCTGGTGTCCGAGCCGTATGGTGGCCAATTCACCGGTAACACTGGTAGCGACGACATTCTCCCCGTAAACGGCGAATCCACCGGTCCGCACCGGTCCGGGCAGCGGCGTGACGCGGACGACATTCTTTGTGCGGACGTCCAGCTCATAGAGTCGGCCATCGTGTCCCGCGTAAAAGACGTGATCGTCAAAGAGAACCGCATTGGCGAGGATCGAAGGCTTGGAAGTGCCGAGGGATTTTGCCCCCGCCTGGTCCGGTGGGAATGTCCTGAACTTTTTGATTTGCAGTCCATTGCGAATGTCGAGTGCATAGAGATTGCCATCCACGCCCGGGACCAGCAGCAGCCCGCCCGCAACGGCAGGCGCGCCCAACACCGTTGAATCGAGCTGGGTCTGCCACAGTTTCTGCCCACTGGCGAAATCAAGGGCTGCCGCAAGGCCGTCCGCGCATACACCATAGATGCGACCATCCGCGATCACCGGGGAAGACGAGAACTGGCAACCGATGGATTTGCGCCATTTCAGTAAGAGCGGTACTCCGACTACCCGATCCCCAGAATGACCAGTGTGCCTCGGGCCTCCCTGATGCATGGGCCAGTCTGCAGCCTGAGCCATCCCGGCCCGCGCCAGAGGAGAGGCCATGATGTTGGCTTCGATGGGATCTGATTTATGGAATCCGAAAAAGGTAGGCCCACCCACATCGCCGAACTGATCGGCGACCGTGCCGTTATCCGAAGGCTTGGGCCTTTCCCCTTTGTCGCCCTTCCCGAAACCCAGACCGGTGTCGCCCTTACCCGCCTCTGAATTTCCATATTCCCCGTCGGTGGGTTTCAGACTGTCAGAAATCTTGTCCTCGGTAAGACGCTTCACGGCCTTCGGTTCGCCGGGGCCGGGGTCATCGACTTTTGTGTAGATGTCGCAGCCAGTGAAGAGGAGGCAGAGGCTGAACAGGAGGAAGAGGTGTGGGAGGATGGGACTGAATTGAAGAGCGGAAGAGCAGAGCGACAGAGTGGTAGATTGTTGGAGTCGTGGGAGAGCAGATGGCGTGGTTGACATTCTATGGTTCAAGAATGAAAAAGATGGTGGCCCCGCCAGCTTTCGCGCCAGGGGCGTTTCCACTTTCAAATACGGACCCTTGCGGCAACTGAAGGAGGATGAACTGGACAGATGCGAGCCCCAAAGATTAACGATCCTGAATTAAATTCGAATTGAGCTGCTATGGCCACTCTACGTTGTGTCTCCGCGAATCCATGCAACTCATCCAAGCGAGATCACCGCAGCCGTTCACCTCGTGCCAGCCAGATGCACCAATTTCCACTCCGAATGGTCTGTCCTGCATGTCCGTTTACGAGCGAGTTAGTTGGTTAGTGCAGACATTCTATTCCCGCCTTGCTATCCTGCCTGATGTTGCCTGGAAAAGACAGCCAATCGTCTCCCAGCCATAGCCAATTTACGCATGTATGACGCCATCTGGAATGCCCTTCCCGGATGTCTTTCTTCTGAGCGCATGAAGGAAGATATTAATGAGCTCTTTCAGGACTCTCGATGGTCTTCGTTCGATCGAATTCTTGCCCTGGCCCGGAAGATCGTCTCCCGCATGGAAACCATCGGTATGGAGGACGTGCGGCTCATCGATTTTCCTGCTGATGGTGAGACAGCGCATGGCGGTTGGGTACTCCCCAAAGCATACGATGTTCACGAGGCGCGCCTTTCGTGCGTTATCGATGGCGGGAACGAGATCCTGCTTGCCGACTACGCCCAAGCCCCGACTTCTCTGATGATGTACAGCCAGCCGACTCCGGCTGAGGGGGTGACTGGTGATCTGATCATTGCCGATGCCATCGAAGACATCACCGAGGAAAATTGTCGCGGCAAAATGGTATTGACAGCAAGACTTGGGATTCCCTGGACCCAGGCTGCGGTACGGTCGGAAGCGATTGGGGTCGTCAGCGATTTCCGCGGTGTGCGCCGATTCATCAAGGACGGGCCCTACCTGGACGAAACCAACGAATGGCACAACTACTCCATACCGCCCTGGAACGCGCCTGATAAGGGGTTCGGCTTTGCCATTACTCCGAATCAGGGCAGAGAACTGCGCGAAGGAATCCTCGAAGGTAAAAAGGTGCAGGCTCACGCGGTGGTCAGGGCAGAACACTATGTCGGCAACCTTCCTGTCATCAGCGGGCTGTTGCCAGGCGAATCGAAGGAAGAGATCGCGCTGACCGGCCATTACGATGAGTTTGGGGCGGATGACAACTGTTCGCAGGTGGCCGTCGCCCTGGAGGCCATCCGAGCGATAAAGGCGATGGTGAGCTCCGGCCAGTTGCCGCGGTTGCGTCGTTCTTTGCGGCTCCTCTTTCCGATGGAAGTGCGCGGCTTCAATGCCCTGATTCAGAATGACGAAGAAACTCGTCATCTGCGAGCGGGATTGAACATCGATACTGTCGGCACGGATCAGAACGCAACGACGTCGATCTGTACACTGACGGAGAATTTCATTTCATTGCCTTCATTCGTTGATGATTTCGCCGCCGAATTGCTGGAGCGAGTCAGAACTACGAATCCGCTCTTTCGATGGAATCTCACCGCCGCCGATACCATCGACAACATCTTTGGCGAGCCGCTCGTCGGCGCACCCACTCCGTCGATTTACCATTACAGCGGAACTCATCACCTCGCCATGGATACACCGGGGAGGATCTCGGGGCAGATGCTTCTGGATATGGCCCAGGTATCAGCCACCTACGCTGCCTTTCTTGCCAACGCGGGCCTGGATGAGGCCGTCTGGCTGGCTGACCTCACGGCAGAACGGGGCATCCAGCGATTACGATCCGTTGCAGCGAAGGCCCTCCGTGGAGAGAAAGGCCAGTCCAGGCAGGAAACATGGAAAAGCCAACTGAACGGGCTTTACGATCGCTATCGTGAGAAAACCGCCTCCGTAGCCTGGCTGGTTCCCGGAGAACAGTTTTTCGCCTCCACATCACAGGTTGAATCGAACACCGGGAAGCTCCTCGGCGAAAGCCGTCTCCTCCCCAGGGAATTGCTGGATGAGCGAGTGTCCTGCTTTCAGGATCGTCTGCGAGATGCGACTGAAGCTGTGAGAGATGCTGTCAGCCAACAGGACTATTTTTCTGCAGGTGATACGCGGCCACCTCTCCCCGAAAGCACGACGGTGCCTGTGAAGACGTTCAGAGGCTTCCTGTCATTTGAAACGGCATCCGGTGAAGAGAAGCGTTTCATTGAAGAAGAACTCGGCATTGGGATTGGCTGGGGTATCTCCATGTCGGTCGTACAGGCGATCATGCTGGCCAACGGCAAGAGAACAGTCAGTGAGATTGCAGAAACCGTTCGACGAAATGGCGTCGGAAGCCCTGACGTCAGTCGTCTCGAGAAGACGTTCGAATTCCTGGCCACGAAGAACATGGTCAGGTTGAGACCCTTTATCACGGTGGCTCAGATCCGATCTGCCCTCGAAGAAGCAGGAATCGAAGCAGGAGATACGGTGCTGGGACATTTTTCGCTCAGTCAGTTTGGTTACATCGAGGGTGGAGCAGATAGGGTGATTGACACCATCGAAGAACTGCTTGGCCCGCAGGGAACGCTGATGATGCCGACCTTTACTTTCTCTTGCCTCGGCGCCAGGCCTTATGATCGAAAGCGCTCTCCTTCCCGGGTCGGGTCTGTCACGAATCGGTTCTGGCAGAGACCTGGGGTGCTCCGGAACCGGCACCCTACTCATTCTTTCGCCTCCTCAGGCCGCCTTGCCGGTTATCTTTTCGGGCACGATGACCCTGAGGAATCCCCCCTGAGCAAGGACGGCCCCATCGGCCGGCTTCACCATTCTGAAGGTAAGATTCTGATGTTCTGTGGCATCGGCCCCAACACCTGCATGCATGCAGGCGATTATTGGCAGGGCATCCCGCTGCCGGAATTCGTCTGCCATCTCATCGAAGGGGGGACACGAAAAGAAATCTCCGTGAAGGGATCACCGTGGCACGCCCGTTTCGATAAGGCATATGAAAAGATGTACGAGCGAGGCCAGGTTACCGACGTTCATCTGGGTGAGAGTGTCATCCACACAATGAATTGCCGGGATGCAGTTTCCGCCCAAGCCGAAGTAGCACGCGATGATCCTCCTCACCTGATTTCACCAGGATGCGAATGCCCCTATTGTCATGGCTTGAAGGCACACTGCGATGAGCTTGCAGGCCGGTCTTAGCCGGCGGACCTCTTTACTTCTGGACCGCTGCCACCATAGCGGGTGCGAACCAAATATCGCTGATGGTATTAGTGCCGCTGTCACGGGGCCCAACGATTAGCCCTGCTTCGGCCAAAGCCAGATCGCGAGGCAGGCCATCACCGACAAATCCAGATTGGCCCCAGCTTCCAGTGCCTGGCGGACGAACATCTTCGGGAACATCCAATGACAAAGGCTTGGAAAAGTCAGCCTTTGCTTCCACCAGCAACTCTTCGTCGAAGTGAAGCGAGTAGTTTCCCTGTCCGTCAAGCCGACTGGTTATCTGATGACTGACACCGTCTTTCACCGGCAGGAATCTGTTGTGCGCAGGTGTCGTGCCTGCAGGCAGGCCCAGGATGCGCGGATGCCATCCCATACCAGCCCATCTGCCACCAGGGAGAATTCGCACGCCAGGATGAATCAGCACGATGATATGGCCGGTCTTCCAGGGATGGATGACCTGAATGCCCCATGCAGAACCACTTCGCTCATATCGGAAACGCCATTCGGTACCCAGCTCTTTCCATTTGTCACCTGCTCTGATCAGAAATCCGTTCGCACCACCGCGGCCATCGCCACGCGGTGCAGTGAATCGGACCGCGCCCTCCATGAGCTGCAAAGGGCTGCGTTTCGCTTCAAGCCGTTTACAGACCTGGAGCTTCGGAATCAGTTGGTTATTCAGTGCAGGCTCGATTTGTTTCTCACCTTGCTGTGCTATGGCCGGCGAAACTGCAATGCCTGAAGACGGCTGTTTATTTTCTGATGGGGAAGAGCCTTCTGAACGACCGGTATTCTCCGGCGTCTGCATAGAGGCTCTCTTCTGAGTGCCTCCATTATTTGGGTGCCACATCTGTCTCAGTAGAATTCCCGCCGCCACAATTGCAGCCAGGATTGCCACAGGGCCGATCAGCCGGCCGCACATGCTCTTGCCTGTTCCTGAGCCGATCCCAGCGCCACGTCTCCCGCGGGTGGCGTCTGGTTCTGTGGCCAATTCCCGAATTCTTTCAGACTTTTCATGAGCGCCCACCGCAGTCGCAGTTGGGGCCTTCCCTTTTGTTTTTTGGCGAGGAACAGAGCCAGACACGGGCGGCTGTCCCGCTCTCACTGCCTCAATGTCACTGAGGAGAGAATCGTAATCCTGATGCCTCTCGTCAGGATGCTTTGCACACATCTTGCAAATAAGAGCTTCAACACCTTTCGGAATTGGAGTTCCCAACTCTTCCGCAGAAGGAAGCTCCTTCTCACGATGCTGGATAATGATGCCATAGGCTGAATTCCCATCGAAGGGGCGTTGGCCTGTCAGCATATGAAGGAGAGAGACCCCAAGCGCGTAAATGTCCGCCCTGTGATCTACATTTCTGGCATCCTCGGCTTGCTCCGGTGCCATGTAATAAGGCGTCCCTATTCCCGCTCCCGTTTGGGTAACATTCAGGTCTTCGTCCATCTGTTTTGCGAGACCCAGATCGGCCAGCTTCACCTCACCGCTGTGACTGACCATGATGTTGTCCGGCTTAATATCCCGGTGAATTACTCCCTGCGCGTGTGCATGCCTGAGGCCAACCGCTACAGCCTCGGCGATGTTCAGTGCCTCGTTGACAGGGATTTTGCCCGCACGCTTCAAACGCGCATGCACAGACTCGCCATCAACGAATTCCATCGCAAAGAAATGCGTTCCGCCTTCGTCACCAATGTCATAGATCTGAACGATATTTGGATGATTCAGTGCCGCGGCAGACTGAGCTTCGCGATAAAAGCGAGTGAGAAAGTCACTATTCTCGACCCACTTGGAGAGGAGAGTCTTCAGGGCGACTTTTCGCTTGAGCTTCGGCTGAATTGCCTCATAAACCAGTCCCATGCCGCCCTCGCCGAGCTTACGAACAATTCGGTAGCCTCCCAGTTCCTGAGCGCTCTTGTCTGCCATGTCATGCTCCATACCGCCGGATACTCAAACTTCCTTTTCTATCATGCTACTCAGGCGCAGAATCAGAGTGACGAAAAGGTCTATCGCTCCGCTGCTCCTCAGTTGAAACCGGCCCCGCAATGGGGAGTATGCGGCTCTGACAACGCCGCGCAAGACTGCACATATGTTTCATGCCTCAGGCTCTTCCGCGGTTCTGCTTAATAGAAGTCACTTCAGAGAAACAGCCCGTCGGATGCGCTGCCCCTCGACAAAGTCTCTTCCGACAGTTAGGACAGGGAAAGAACTGAAACCAAACGAATGTCGCTTCACGCGGCCAAAGGAGATCGGACGTGAATCACTGTGAAAGAATCCAGAAAGCACTGAACCACGAAAGTACCGGCAAGGTTCCCATCGATTTTGGCAGCACTGCGGTCACCGGGATGCACGTCTCCTGTGTTGCAGCTCTGAGGGATTACTACGGCCTCAATGGTGGGCCGGTGAAAGTGCACGAGCCCTACCAGATGCTTGGGTTCATCGAAGACGACCTGCTCGATGCGATTGGAATCGACACCGTCGGACTGTTTCCCCGCGGGACGCTCTTCGGGTTTCCCAACGAGAACTGGAAGGAATTCAAAACTCCGTGGGGACAGGTGGTCCTCGTGTCTGAGCATTTCAAAACCACCTGCGATGATGTCGGTAACACGTACCTCTATCCGGGCGGCGACACCAGCGCTCCGGCGAGCGGCAAGATGCCTCCTGCCAGTTTCTTCTTCGATACCATTGTTCGGCAAGAACCAATCGACGAAGAGAATCTGAACCCGGAAGACAATCTTGAAGAATTCGCGCCGATTTCAGACGAGGATCTGAGTTATTTCGAATCTGAAGCCAAACGGCTTGCCGGCTCGGGTCGGGCCGTCGTGGCGTGCTTTGGTGGTACCGCCTTCGGCGACATTGCTCTGGTGCCGGCACCCTTTCTCAAGCATCCCAAAGGCATTCGCGATGTCGCCGAGTGGTACATGTCTACCGCTGTGCGCCAGGACTACGTATTGGAGATCTTCGAACGGCAATGCGAGATAGCCCTGCAGAACCTGCCGAAGATTCACCAGGTCGTTGGAGACCTGCCGATGGCCGTGTTCCTCTGCGGCACGGACCTCGGAACGCAGCGATCAACTTTCTGTTCGCCGGAGACCTTCGACATCCTCTATGCTCCATACTACGTGCGAATCAATGATTGGATCCACGAGAACACGGGCTGGTGCACTTTCAAGCATTCGTGCGGAGCGGTCGAGACCTTCATGTCGCGCTTCGCAGACGTGGGATTCGACATCATCAACCCGGTGCAGTGTTCCGCTGTCGGAATGGAACCGAAAGCCCTGAAGGAAAAGTACGGCGACCGCATCGTATTCTGGGGAGGCGGAGCAGATACGCAGAAGACACTGCCCTTCGGAACGCCTGATGAAGTGCGCGCCGAAGTGCTCGAGCGTTGCGAGATTTTTTCAAGCAACGGCGGCTTCGTTTTCGATTCCGTCCACAACGTTCAATCGCGCACACCTGTCGAGAACATCATCGCCATGATTAATGCGGTCAAGGAGTTCAACGGCGAGCTTTGAACGTTACGACTGAAGTGAGGCCCTGGTCACCGATCAGTTCCGTGTCCCGGTCCATAGCCGCGGTCGTAGAAATCCAGATTCGTGGTTGTATACTGCTGAGCCCCGCACCGGTTTCGAAACTTTGGGCCGTGTCTGATTGTCCTTAAGAGGAGGTTCTCATGAGTCGTTTATTCTCGGCACTGATGATTGGCGTTTTGGCGTTCTTGCAGGTGTCGGTGGCGCAGGAAGAGGTGGCGAAAAAAGAGGCCACTGAGGCCGCGGCGGAGAAGAAGGCGGAGAAGCCCGTAGATCTCAGATATGTATCGCAGCGGCCCATCGATGTATTGGCCCGTTTCTTCAAAATGGAAGGGGAGCAAACCAAGGAGTTAAATGCCCTGAGAACAGAGCTCAACAACGACCGGCGCAAAGCGATGGCAGCCCTGGAGAAAAGCCTGGACGAAACGTACACCGAAAAAGTCCTGGCCATGCTTACTGACGAACAGCAAGCGAATTTCAAACAGGTCCAGGAATCGTTGAAGGCATATGACCTCGTGAAGAAAAAAATCGAAGATGAGTTCAAGGATCTGTATGCCGAGCTCGGAGGCAATAATCTGACGTCGGCACGGGCTCAGCCAGACCAGCTAATATGGCGATTGCCAGGCATGACAATGGAAGAAAGAAAGGGCATTCAGAAGGTTTACACCGAGATGAACGCCAAGCAGAACAAGGAGATTGCGAGCAGGATGAAGGAGGCCAATGTCGAGAGACCGACCAGGAGCGACATCAAGGGATGGAGAAAGTTCAACGAGAGAAGATCGTCGATTTACGCGGACGTGGCAGCCAAACATAAAGATGAGAGAAAGCAGAAACTGCTGGCGTCGCTTTCGAAAGAGTCTGCTGAAAAATACCAGAAATTGGCCGATGCCCTGGAGGCCGTCAACAAGAAACGAACTGAGACCATGCAGACCCTGGTGCAGGCATTGGGAGAATTGGTCGGTCCCGAACAGGTCAAGAAAGCTGCCGGTAATTACGGAAGGTACTACGGGGGGCAGGCAAGAGGCGGTACTTACCAGAGGCGTTAGTGCATCACGGCAAGGTGGAAAGGCGCTGACTTAAGCGTTTTTGGCTTTGCTTTCATCAACGGCATGGTGTCTCGCCCTCGGCAGAAAGATCTACGATCCCCCGCGGGCGAGACGCCCGTGGCACGCGCGCATATGTCAGCGCCAATCGGGCGAGGTGCATTTCGCTGCAGTCGGTGATCCGTAGCCTGCGCTTCTGGTTACGGGCGGATGATGACCTTGGAATCGTACTTCACGAGCAGGTCATACAGCTCTTCGACATCTTCGTTCAGCATGCGAATGCATCCGTGCGACATCTGCTTGCCGATGCTTTCTGGTTGCCATGTGCCGTGGATGCCATAACCACCGTCTTTGAAGGTGATCCACCGGGTGCCCAGCGGGTTGTTCGGATCGCCGAAGTCGTAATGAGCTCCCTCAACCCAGAAGGTCGGCTTATCAAGCTTGCCCAGGACTTTGAATTCACCTGCTGGGGTCGAATCATTCTTGCCGAGACCGATCCGAAACTCGCGAAATGCCTCGTCGCCGAGGAACACGGTGAGGCGGTATTCACTCTTGACGACCAACAGCCAAAACGGGCCCTTGACAACTTTGAGTTTCTGGTCCACAAAAATCCGGTCTCCGTCGATACCGTTGATCTTCTGGATGAGTTTTGCCGGGACTTTGAAATTTTGGCCGATCCGGGTAAGGGTATCGCCAGATTTGACCGTGTAAGAAAGAGCCTTCGGATGGGTCTTGCCCGGAGTAACCAGCCCGGAGAAGGATTCGTAGACCTTTTTTGTAGCCGATGAGCGTTCCGTATTCCGTGAGAGCATCAGCATGGTACGGGCTTTTTCAGCATTCCCAGCTTCGGTGTAACGCTCGTACAGCTCGGCAGCGGCCAGGAACCCTTCAGCCAGTCCGATTTGGGCCCATGCTGTTTTCTCCAGCTCTTCGTCCGTGATCTCGGGTTCGGGATCTTCCTCAGGCGCTTCTTCGGCTTCCGGAAACTCTTCCGCGGCTTCGAGCTCAGTGAGGGTGGAGGTGTCTTCCCCAGGGACGTTCGACGAGAGAGTCTGCTGCGTTTGCGTCTCTACTTCTGCCGGCTGCTGAATGTTTTCGACCGTTGGGTCTTCACCATTTGGCAGGGGGATAAAAAGGCCGATGGCTACACCGCCGATCAGAATGCCGGCAGCGATGAGATAGTTCTGGTTCATATTCGCCTCCTGAGGAGAAAGGAGCATGCAGCGCGAGCCAATTCAGCCTTGAAGAGGTCTGCGCAGGACGGAAAAGCATGAAACAATCACAACCAGCGAATTGAGAGAGGTGCTGGCCGGAGGCGGCGGGAGAGGGTTTCAGGTGAGGCGCTTCTGTCGGCGGGAAGGGTTGCCGAAGGAGAGAATGCTAAGGTTAACAAAACTCAGAACCGGCCTCAAGGTAAATTGCACGGAATGCGAGATTTAATGCTGATCTGGCAGCTTTGAGGCCCTCTGAGAGCACAGATTCACAAAGATGCAGGCCTGGTGCCAGGTAACCATCTTCGTTGAACTGTGGCAGCATCCCTACAATCCGCGCAGTTCCCTGGAGAATTCCTTCAAGGCAGGTGTCGGGTCTTCGCCATCACTCAGCGCGTGTGCTTCGCATGCCTGGTACAGGGAGCGGAAACGCTTATAGATCTTCACCGCTTCCTTATTCGGTTTTATGACCGACTTTTTGTCCGGTTCGGCGAAGCCCTTGATGACTTGATCCCAGGTGAGCTCGCCTTTCGTGCCCTTCAGATGACCGTGCGCGGCACGCAGGGCAGCGCCAAGCGCGGCGGAGTTGCCGACCTGGAATTGATACACGCTGACGTTGTTCATGTCTGCCATGACCTGAAGAATCTCTCGGTTGGCTGACGCGCCGCCGGTTGCGTAGATCGTGCTTGTCTTGACGCCCATCCATCTTGAGTGGTTCGCCATGGATGCCATCTGTGCTTCGATCACCCCACGCACTTTGCCTCGCAGGTCCGAAGTATCGAGCCCGTACCTGATGGCCCCGCCGTTGGTGACGTGGGGGGTGATTTCCGGTGAATAATAGGGCAGGAGGACCTTGCCATTGTTGCCCGGCTTGGTGGTGGCCAGGATTTCCGAAAACTCATCCCAGCCGATGTTGAATTGTCCCGTAATGTGTTCTCTGGCGAGTGAGCCATTCAGGAAACAGATCAGGCTCATGTAGTCGCCTGTGGGTGA
>Ga0187827_10008250_pt1 | contig 11354 bp, 12 predicted proteins | sample ETNtaG_39_FD_167969 | JGI IMG/M metagenome (GOLD analysis project Ga0187827, IMG submission 167969) | Marine microbial and viral communities from oxygen minimum zone, Eastern Pacific Ocean - ETNP2014_SV_150_PacBio MetaG (Illumina Assembly) | ecosystem: Environmental > Aquatic > Marine > Hypoxic... | reverse complement strand
CCTAGGGATGAATATTATAAAAAAACAGTTTCAAATATGCAGGAAGTTATTTCAAGAGGTGCTAAAGTGTTATTAATTACAAATAAGAGTAAAGACGAAATTCATTCTGAAAATATATGGGAAAGTATAGAAGTTGAAAATATTGATGATGATCTTTTACCCTTTTTAACGACAATACCTCTTCAAAAACTAGCTTTTTATTCTGCATTAAAAAAAGGTTACGATATAGATAAACCAAGAAATTTAGCAAAATCTGTTACTGTTGAATGATGAACAATGCTGAATAAAAAAAATTTTTACAATTTATTAATTAATAACCAAACTTTTCACATATTAACTTTATATATAATTTTTTTTTGTCTAATTTTATTTCTAAATGGCCAACTTTCGGTAAGTGAACAAAACATTAAACATTTTTCTACATATTTTAGAGACGATATAGTTTTTGTTTATAATTCATTATTATATAGCGAAGGGCTAGAAGTACACCATTTGGATCATCCATCTTTATTTACTTATTTTATATTTCCAATATTTTATAAATTTTTTAATTTTCTTGGATTTATAAGTTTTGATGATCTTAAAGGATTTTTAAAGTCAGAAAATATAGATATTTCATTAAGTAAATTATTTTTTATATCTAGATTTGCAATTCAAATTATATCTTTAGGAACAATTTTTTTATTTTACAAAATTTCAGAAAAATATTCTAAAGATAAATTAATTTCTTTTTTAATAACCATATTATTTATTTTTTCGATTGGTTTCACTTCAGCATCCAATAGAATAGAAAGTGGTCTAATTTCAATGTTTTTAGCATTAATTTCTTTCTATTTTCTTATTAAATTTTATGAAACCTTAAATAAAAAAGGTTTAAAATATTTTTGTTTAGTTTTTTTATTTATTTTTTCTTCTATGATGCAAAAAAAAATTATTTTTTTTCTAATTCCTTTTCTTTTTTTATCTTCAATTTTTCTTATAAAGAAAAATTCTATTGAATATTTTAAATATAAGTTTTTAAATATTAATTCTCTTTATAAATTTTTACTTTTTTTAATATATTTGGCTGTATTTTCATTTATTTCACTTAAAACCATAATAAATAATACTTTCTTTTTGCCAAGAGATTTAGATTTTATTTTTTTAACAATAAGTTATTTTGGATTAAATTTAATTTTATTTTACTTCATTAAATTTTTTCAAAATAAAAATTATTCAAACTTACTAACATATAATATAGTTATTGGCTCAACGTATTTTGTTTATAAATATTTACTTATTTATCTTCTCTCAGCTCCCGTTGCTGTTTGGTCTATTTCATTTACAAACTTTATGGGTCAATTGAATATGTTTATTGCATCAGAAGAGATCAAAGAAGTTTATGAGTTCAGCAATTTATCTATTTATATTGAAAAACTACTTTCAAATTTTAACCTAGTAATTAACAAATATATTATTTCTTATTCTTACCAATCAATTTTATTGTGGGCTAACCTTTTATTGTTTTTTTTAAATTATAAAAAATCTAACTTAATAAAATTAATTTCTATACTTTTTCTATTGTTTGGATTTTTATTAATACAATCAATTTTATTATTTAGATACGAACAAGATACATATTACTTAAATTCTGAAATATTATTATTACTCGCATTAAGTTTAAATTTTAGTTTTGAATATAAAAAAATTCAATCTGCTATTATTTTAATATTTATATTTATTTTTACTTTAAGCCCAGTTTCTGAAAAATTAATTTTCTTAAAAAATCAAAATTCTAAAAGTTATTGCAATAATCTTGATTATCGTTTTTACGAATATTATACAAATAAAATTCCTAATGATGTAATTGGCAAATTATGTATAAGTTATAATGATTTAAAATAGGCATCCATCATTAATAATTTTGTGTCTTGAAATTTAATTTTTATAATTGTGCTTAAAAAATAAATTTGATAATTTAAGTAATTAATTATTTCAAAAAAGTTAGATTTTTTATTTTTTTTGTTTATTTCATTTAAAAGTTCAATTTTAATTATTTTTTATTTTTATTTTGTGTGGCAATTTTAGCTTTAAGAGCTAACATTCAAACAATTAATAATGTAATAGACGCAAAAAAAAGTAATTCTTATGAATATATACTAAAGGAAGTTAAGGTAGAGGGGCAAAACTTTTATCAGCACTACACAAATATAATTAAGCAAGAAGTCAGGTTCTAGTTTTGTAAAGGATATTAATTGATTTCAACTTTTTTTTGACAAAAATAGGCATCAAGCATTAATAACTTTTGATCAACAAATTTTGTTTTTGTAATTGTAATTAAATGGTAGTTATTTTTTTCTAAAAAAGATATTATTTCTGCAATATTTGATTTGCTTTTATCAAAAGAGTTGAGCAGTTCTATTTTTATAAGTTTTATTTTTTTTCTTCTTAGCAAGTTTCTGCAACCATGTAGTACCTTTAAATCTTCACCTTCAGCATCAATTTTTAATAAATCAATTATAAAGTTTTTTTTATGTTCTAAATAAAATTTATCTAATGTGGTGCAATTTATGTAGTATGTGTTTAAATTTTTAAGGTTTGAATTAAATTTGTTTTTTGTTTTGTGTAAGCTTGATTGAGAAAGAATTTCACTTTCATAAAAAATTCTTCTTTGCTGTTTATTTGATAAAGCTTTGTTAATAATTTTATATTTTATATTTGTATAATTTTTTTTAAGATGATCTAAACATTTTATTGAAGGTTCAAATAAATATGCTTTATTAATATTAATATTTTTACTAATAAAATCAACATAACCACCCAAATTTGCCCCTATATCAAAAAAAATTATCTTTTTATTACCAAAAAAGCTTTTAATAAATTTATCCTCTTTTGACAGATTTGAAAAAATATAAGTTATGAGATTATCTAAGCTTTGTAATGTTTTTAATATCAACTTCATAAAAATAAATTTTACAGCAATAAAGCATATTTTATGTGAATTTATCTTATAAATCATTACTTTTTGAAAAACGTTTACTTTTTAATTTATTGAATTATAAAATGCATCTGTGAGTTGAATATGAAAAATTGGAAAATAAATAGTTGGAAAAATTACCCAGTTAAACACGCTCCTAAGTATGAGGATGAAAAAGAACTAAACATGGTTCTTGGTAAAATAAAAAAATTTCCTCCATTAGTGTTTGCAGGCGAAACAAGACATTTAAAAGAACAACTTGGCCAAGTTGTTGACGGCAAAGCTTTTTTGTTGCAAGCTGGTGACTGCGCTGAGAGTTTTGCAGAATTTAATCCTGATAATATAAGAGACACTTTTAAAGTTATATTACAAATGTCTTTAGTTCTAACTTATTCCGCTTCATTGCCAGTTATTAAAATTGGAAGAATTGCAGGACAGTTTTCTAAACCAAGAACTTCACCAACAGAAAAAAAAAATGATAAAGAATTACCAAGTTATTTAGGCGACAATATTAATGGAATTGAATTTACCGAAAAAGCAAGAAAGCCAGATGCTAAAAGATTATTCAAAGCATATTCTCAAGCTGCCTCAACTTTAAATTTATTAAGAGCATTTTCACATGGAGGTTTTGCAGACTTACAAAATGTTCATTTATGGAATTTGGGGTATATTAAAAAAAGCTCTCAACATAAAAAATTTAATGAACTTCAAGATAAAATTGCTGATGCACTAGCTTTCATGGATGCTTGCGGAATAAATTCAGATTTTAACAGAAGGCTAAAGACAGTGAATTTTTGGACATCCCATGAAGTATTATTATTACCTTTTGAAGAAAGCATGACAAGGGTAGATTCAATAACTGGTGAATATCACGATACTTCGGCACATTTTGTGTGGATAGGTGATAGAACAAGACAATTAAATGGAGGTCATGTTGAATTTTGTAGAGGAGTTGAAAACCCAATTGGAATTAAGTGTGGTCCCACATCTAAACCAGATGAGATAGTTAAAATTTGCAATGTAATAAATCCAAAAAATATAAAAGGAAAAATTACATTAATATCAAGATTTGGTCATGAAAATGTAGGGAAATTTTTACCAAAATTAATAAGAACTATACAAAAAGAAGGCATGAATGTAATTTGGTCATGTGATCCTATGCATGGAAATACCATTAAATCAGTTTCAGGATTTAAAACTAGACCATTTAACAACGTTGTAAATGAAGTAAAAAATGTTTTTGCTGCTCATCAAGCCGAAGGAACATTTGCTGGAGGCTTACACATTGAAATGACAGGTCAAAATGTAACAGAATGTACCGGAGGAACACAAAAAATTTCAGATCAAGATCTATCTAGTAGATATCATACACATTGCGATCCAAGATTAAATGCAGATCAAGCTTTAGAATTGGCGTTTTTAATCTCAGATGAAATTAAAAAAAATACTAATTACTTTAAAAAATAATCAAAAGGTGTGAAAAAATATTTATATAATTTAATATTACTTTTAAAAAATATCAATAATTATGGTATTAGCATTTTTTTCAAAATTATTTATTTTGAAATTTATAATATATTAAAATTTTTGGATTTTAGTTCAATTATATATGAAGACAAAAAGTCAAGTACATATGAATTTACTAAAAAAAGCAAAACATATGACACTCCATATATTCCTACACCTTATTATTTTTTAAGCATAATAAGTAATTTTCTTAAAAACAAAAAAATTAATAATTTTATTTTTCTAGATCTTGGATGTGGATATTCTAGAACGCAAAATTACTTCTCACGTTGTTTTAAACAATTCTTTTTGGGAGTTGATTTGAATAAAAAAATTATTTTATCCTTAAAAAAAAAAAAAATTAAAGATTCTTTATTCTTCAATCTAAATCTCAGAAAGAAAAAAAATATTGATTTTCTTATAAAAAAAATAGTAAAAATAAAAGAGAATAGAAAGTTAATAGTTTTTTTTTCTGACTCTTTTGATTTATTTTTATTAAATAGAATACTTAAATCTTTTTCTAATAAACTAAATTTTTATTGTATTCTTATAAATGTTAAAAATCAAAATTTTCTTTCAATTAAATATGAGAGATTATTTTTTTATAAATTTAATAATCGTCAAAGAAACATAAAAATTATAAAAATTTATGATAAAAAGTGAAATTGAAATTTTAATACCCACCCTTAATGAGGAAGGCAATATTGAAAAAGTAATAAAAGAATTAAATAATGAAGGATATTATAATATTACTTTATTAGATGCCAATTCTACCGATCAAACGGTAAGTATAGCAAAAAAATATAATTGTAGGATAATTATAGATGAACCAAATAAAAAAGGATTTGGTAATTCAATCATAAATGGATTAAATAAATTAAATTCTAAATATTTCTGTATTTTCGATGGTGACAATTCTTTTAATCCAAAGTCAATATCAGAAATGTCAAATGAAGTTTATAACGGAGCAGAATTTGTTTTTGGAAGCAGATATTTAAATAATACCAAAAGTGAAGATGATACTTTAATAACTAAATTTGGAAATTTTTTTTTTACAAAATTAGTTAATATTTTATTTAATATAAATACATCTGATGTTTTATTTCTTTACGTTTTTGGTAAAAAAGAAAATGTACACAAACTCAATCTTAAACAAGGTGATTTTAGTATTTGTACCGAATTTTTAATAAAATCTTACAAAAATTTTAAAAGCAAAGAGATTTTATCTAAGGAAAGAAAAAGACTTTATGGTAAAAGTAAGGTAAATAAAATTTTTGATGGAGTTAAAATATTATTTAATGTTTTAGTATTATATTTTAAAATTAAATGAAAAAAAAAAAAGTTGCATTTATTACTGGTATTACTGGGCAAGATGGATCTTATCTCGCTGAATTATTGCTCAAAAAAAATTATCTTGTTCACGGTTTGCTTAGGAGAACAAGCTCTTTAAACATAGATAGAATTGAAAATATAATCAATAAGTTTGAAAAAAAAAAAATATTAAAATTTCACTATATTGATCTAACTGACACCTCAAGCATTAGCAATCTTATAATAAAATTTAGACCTGATGAATTTTATAATCTTGCAGCAATGAGTCATGTTGGTATTAGCTTTTATACAGGTGAAGCAACTTTAAATATAAACACACTTGCTTCTTATAGAATACTAGAGTCTATTTTAAAAAACCATAAGTCTTGCAAATTTTATCAAGCGTCCTCTAGCGAAATGTTTGGGTCAACTCCACCTCCACAAAATGAAAATAGCAAGTTTAATCCACAAAGTCCTTACGGTATTTCTAAGGTTTCTGCATATTTTACAACTAGATATTTTAGACAAGCACACGGTCTATTTGCATCAAACGGTATTTTATTTAACCATGAATCTCCCAGAAGAGGTCTAAATTTTGTAACTAGAAAAATAACACACTCATTAGCAAGAATATTAGCTGGACATGAGAAAAAAATATATTTGGGTGATATAACAACAAAACGTGATTGGGGACATGCTAAGGATTATGTAAGAGGCATATGGATGATTTTACAATACAGAAAACCAGAAGATTTTGTTTTATCAACAGGAAGAAACTATTCAATTAAAGATTTCATAATAAAAGTTTTTCAAATGTTAAATTTGAATTGGAAAGATTTTGTGAGAACAAATAATAAAAATTATTTAAGGCCGTCAGAAGTTAGAAATTTGAGAGGCGATAGCTCAAAAGCTAGAAAATTATTAAAATGGAAACCCAAGCATAATTTGAATTACTTATGTAAAGATATGTTAGAAAGTGACTTGAAACTATATGGAATGAATCTTGATGGTGCAAAAAAAATATCTAAAAAATTAAAAAAAAAATAAACTAGTGATACATCAAATAAAGCCAGTTATAGATAAAAAAACAAAACAAAACTTAATAAAATACATAAATCAAGATAATTGGATAACTGAATATAAAGTAACACAAAATTTTGAAAAAAATTTTTCAAAATTTACTAATTCAAAACATTGTATTGTTTTTCCTAATGGTACCATAACTATGTCTTCAATTTTAGATTGTTTGAATCTTAAAAAAAATAATGAAGTTTTAGTTTCAAATTACACAATGATCGCAACAGCAAATGTGGTAAAATTTGTTGGTTTAAAAACAATTTTAGTTGACGTATCAGAAAAAGACCTTTGCATGTGTCCAAAAGATTTAACTAAAAAAATAAATAAAAATTCTAAAGTTGTAATTTATACTCAAATGAACGGTCGCGTTGGACAAATAAACTTAATCAAAAGAATTTGTAAGAAAAACAATTTAATTCTTATAGAAGACTCTGCTCATGCAATAGGAAGTTATAATAATAATATTCATGTTGGTAACTCAGGGATTGCAGGTTCTTTTTCATTTAGCATGCCAAAGTTGATTACAATGGGCCAGGGTGGAGCAGTTATAACTAACAATGATAAATTAGCAAAAAAACTTAGATTATATAAAAATTTTGGAAGAAAGAAATCAGGTGAAGATATACATAATTATCTAGGTTACAATTTTAAAATTACAGATATGCAAGCCACCCTTGCTATCGGCCAATTAAAATCAATAAAAAACAGAATTAAAAAAAAAAAGAATATTTTTAAAAGATATGAAAAAAATTTAAAAAATAATTCAAAGATTAAACTTTTTAAAATCAATAGAAACGAGACTCTTTGGTCATTTGATATTTATCTTAATGAAATAGAAAAAGTTAAAAAAATATTAAAAAAGCACAATATAATAACAAGATATGTTTACCCTGCATTAAATAGTCAAAAAATTTACAAGAAATTTAAAAATCTTCCAACATCAAATTATTATTGCAAAAGAGGACTTTGGCTACCTTCAAGTCTAGATTTAAAAAATAAAGAAATTGATAAAATATGTAAATTAATAAATAAACACATTAATTAAAAAATGAAATACAAATCTAGATTAAAGTGTTTATGTTGTGGAAAAACTAATTTAAGTGAAATAATTAATTTAGGAAAACATTCGTTTGCAGATAGATTTATACCTAAAAAAAAATTAAAAAAAAAAGATCCAGTTTTTCCTTTAGTACTTGATTTATGCAAAAATTGTAAGTTTATACAATCTAGATCAATAACTAATCCTAAAAGTAGATATATTGATTTGGATTATTCTTATACATCAGCAAATTCAGAATATTCTAGAAATCATTGGCTTGCCTTTACTAATGCTCTTAAAAAAAAAAATAATTTAAGAAATAAAAAAATTATTGAAATAGGTTCCAATGATGGTTTTCTTTGTTCAATTTTAAGAAAAGAAGGAGCAAATGTTATTGGAGTTGATGCTTCAAATTTTATGGTACAAATTAGCAAACAAAGAAAAATTAAATCAATTCACAGTATATTTAATTTTAGGGAAAGTAAAAAAATTAAAAGAGTATTTGGAACGGCAGATATAATTATTGCAAATAACGTTTTTAATCATTCAAATGAACCCAGCGATTTTCTCAAAGGGGTGTACAATTTGTTAAAAAGAAATGGTATTTTTATATTTGAACAGCCAAACTTTACAGAAGGTGCACTTTCATTAAAATTTGATCAGATCTACCATGAGCATATATCGTATTTTACAGTAAAAAATATTAATTCTATTTTAAATTATAATAATTTTAAAATCAATCATTTAGAAAAAAATAGTTACCATGGCGGAAGTTTAAAAACAGTTGCAATAAAAAAAAGTTCCAAATTACAAGAATATGACATTTCAGAATTCTTAAAATTTGAAAAATTAAATAATATTTATAAAGTAAGTTATTATAAAAAAATGATGAGTAAAATTTATATAAAAAAAGAAAAACTTTTAAAAAAGTTAAACAACTTAGTAAAAAAAGACTATATAATAGCAGGAATTGGTGCAGGTGCTAAATCTAATACTTTGTTAACTTTCTATAATTTAGATAATAAAATTGTGAATTTTTTGACAGACAGTTCAAAATATAAACAAAATAAATATACACCAGTTACAAGAATTCTAATTAAAGACGATAAAGAAATAAAAAAATATAAGAAAATTACTTGTATAATCTTATCATGGAATATAAGTAAAATAGTAGTCAACAAAATTAAAAAATTAAATAGCAGTGTCAAAATTTTATATACATAAATAATGATTAAAAAAAAATTAAAAATAAATTCTAAAGATCGTAGAGGTTCAATATCTGATGTTTTTTATAAAAAAAATATAAATCATGTTGCGATTATTAAATCCAAAGTTGGAGTAAAAAGAGGCGATCATTTTCATAAAAAAACAACACAATGGATGTTAATAACAAAAGGATCATTGGAATATTGGTTTAAAAAAAAAGGATCTAAAAACAAACCAAGAAAAGTAATTCTAAAAGAAGGAGATATGGTTGAAACTCCACCTTATGAGATGCATGCTCTTAAAATAATTAGAAAAAATGAATTTATAGTTTTTACCATTGGCAAAAGAGGAGGTAAAGATTACGAGTCTGATACTTATCGTTTTTCACCAAGTTTAATTAATTCAAATAAAATTGATGAAAATTATCAGTTCAAAAAATAATTTTAAAGATTATAGAGGTTCTATTTCAGATATATTTTATAATAAAAATATAAAACATATATCTCTAATATTATCAAATAAAGGGGTTGTAAGAGGAAATTTATATTTTAAAAATAACAAACAATATATTTATAATCTTAGTAGCACTTTTGAGTATTGGTATAAAAAATATAACTCTAAGAGCAAACCAAAAAAAGTTCTTGTAAAAAAAGGTGATTTAGTATGCACTCCTCCTCATGAAATACATGCAATTAAGATTGTAAAAAAAAACAAACTATTAGAATTTTCGGATATTATAAGAACAAAAAAGAAATACCAGAATGATATAATTAGGATTAAAATAGTATAAATCTAAATTGAAGTGTCATAATCATAATTGTAAAATTTAATTATAAGAATATTATTTTAAAATGGAAGTTGCGAAAAAAATAGAATTCATAAAAAATTGGATTTTGAATTATTTAAATTCAATGCCGAAAAAAGCTCAATCATTAGTAATTGGTATATCAGGAGGAATTGACTCATCGGTAACAAGTGCTTTATGCGCAATGACTGGTTTAAAAACTATTGTAGTATCTATGCCAATTAAACAAATAGCATCACAACATGATTTGAGTTTAAAGCACAAAAAATGGTTAAAGGATAAGTTTAAAAACGTTGAATCTTATACAATAGAACTTGATGAAGTTTTTAAATTATTTCAATTAAAATTATCAGATTTTGATAGCGAGCATGGATTGGCCAATTCAAGAGCAAGATTGAGAATGACAACTCTTTATCAAATTGCTTCAGCAAATAATGGAATTGTAGTGGGCACGGGAAATAAAGTTGAGGATTTTGGAGTAGGTTTTTACACAAAGTATGGGGATGGTGGGGTTGATATTTCACCAATTGCAGATTGTACAAAGAGCGATGTCTGGGAATTGGGAAAAGAACTTAGAATATTAGATGAAATAATTACTGCTCAACCTACTGATGGATTATGGGATGATGGTAGAACTGATGTTGGTCAATTAGGTTTATCATATCAAGAAGTTGAAGAGGCAATGTCAAATCTTAATTCAAAAAATAGATCAAAATATGAAGAAATAAGAAAATTAAATTTGCACAAAATGAAATCCATCCCTGTATGCAAAATTCCCAAATGATATGAATAAAGATATTTTTTTAACTAATACCCTTGGAAACAAAAAAGAAAAATTTGTACCAATAAAAAAAAATAAAATAGGTATGTATGTTTGTGGACCAACGGTCTATGACGATCCACATATCGGCAATGCAAGACCATTAATTGTATTTGATATTTTATTTAGAGTTTTAAAATGTAAATTTGGAGATAAAAATGTTAACTATGTTAGAAATATTACAGATATAGATGATAAAATAATTCAATCTTCTATAGAAAAAAATATTACCACTAATGATTTAACAAGAAAAATTACAATAAAATTTCACGAAGATTGTGATTATCTGAATTGTCAAAAGCCTAACTTTGAACCTAAAGCAACTGAAAACATTTCTTTAATGATAGAAATGATCAGTGCACTACTAAAAAAAGGTTATGCTTATGTCAATAATGAGCATGTTTATTTTGAGGTTAAAAAATTTAAAGATTATGGAAAGTTATCGAATAAAAATATAGATGAATTAATTGCTGGTTCAAGAGTTGAAATATCGGAGAATAAAAAAAATTCAGAAGATTTTGTTCTATGGAAACCATCTAAGAATAATGAGCCTTATTGGGATTCTCCCTGGGGAAAGGGTAGACCAGGATGGCATTTAGAATGTTCGGTGATGTCAAAAAAATATTTAGGGGAT
>Ga0187827_10008249_pt1 | contig 11355 bp, 12 predicted proteins | sample ETNtaG_39_FD_167969 | JGI IMG/M metagenome (GOLD analysis project Ga0187827, IMG submission 167969) | Marine microbial and viral communities from oxygen minimum zone, Eastern Pacific Ocean - ETNP2014_SV_150_PacBio MetaG (Illumina Assembly) | ecosystem: Environmental > Aquatic > Marine > Hypoxic... | reverse complement strand
AGAGTAAAAAGACTGAGAGCTCTAGAACCCCCAGCCATCCATTTATTGCCTATTATATGGTATTTCTTGTCCTATAGTAAAGCGGCTCGGTCGAGCGTTGTTTTCTGCTCTCTTAAAGTATCCAGCCAGGCGGTTGACTTTACTTCTCGCTCAAGGAGGTGTTTAAGGTAATTCCTTATTACGCCCTCCAACTCTTGAGATAGTTCTTGGTTCATTTTTAGCTTGCTGACGGTGGCGTAGTCTCTGGCCTGCAAGAGTCGCAACACCTTCAGAGCATTAACCGAGAGGGGGTAGGTCAGTGGTTGACTCTGGTAGCAGTCTGGGCAAAGCATACCGCCGGTGTTGGAGCAGAATGAATTGATGGTGGGCTCCAGTGGCGAGTGGCAGGAGACGCACTGTTGAAGCTGGGGTCGGTAGCCGGCCGCGTTGAGAAGGTGCAATTCAAAATAGCGCAATATCAGCTCATCAGTGCCGAACTGACACAGGCGCTCCATTGTATCAAGCAATAATTGGAACAATGGTTGGTTTTCAACCTCGTCGGCGGTAAACTGGTCAACCAGCTCGGTGGCATAAAGGGCGTAGGATGTGAGTTGCAGGTCGCTTTTCAGGGGAAGGAAGCTATTGATGGTCTGGCTTCCGGTTACGGTATCCAGATTTCGACCACGGACCAGCGACACCAGGCTGTGGGTAAGGAGTTCAAGGTGTCCGGCGAGCTTGCTCCTGGGACGGCGCACTCCTTTGGCTACGGCTCTAATCTTACCCAGGTGCGGGGTATAAAAGGTAAGGATTCTATCCGCCTCACCCAGCTTAATCTTCTTGATAATTATGGCTTCCGTCTGGTAATTCCGCGGCTCAGACATTTCGAATTACTTCACCCGTGCGCTCACAGACCAGAACCCCTGTGTACTCTTTGCCGTCCATCAACATCGTCTCCATAGTCATGAGATCCAGGCGGTCACCGTCGAATTTGAAGAAGCGTCGCTGCTCTGTGCCTATATAGTTCGGATATAAGCTGGCTTCCACATGGTGCGTTATGATGCCCCCTTCCTCACAAACGCTCTCGTGTACTAAAAATCCTGTCTTCCCTCAATGGCTCTGGTGAGGGTAACGTCGTCGGCATATTCCAGCTCGGTGCCGAAGGGCAGTCCCCGGGCGAGGCGGGTAACACGGATGCCAAGTGGTGAAATGAGTTTGCTGAGATACATGGCGGTTTGTTCGCCCTCAAGATTAGGATTGGTAGCCAGGATGACTTCGGTCACCGTGCCATCATCCAGCCTCGATATAAGCTCCCTGATTCTTATATCGTCGGTACCCACTCCCTCGGTAGGTGAGATGGCGCCGTGGAGAACATGATATAGCCCGTTATAAATCCTGATGTGCTCCAGAGCCGGAATGTCCTGAGGCTGTTCCACGATACAGATCTTGCTCCGTTCGCGCTTATCACTGCGGCAGATGAGGCAGGGGTCGGAGTCAGTGACGTTAAAGCAGATGGAGCATAGCTTGGTCGTCTGTTTTACTGACAATATGGTATCAGCTAACTGTTTGGCTTGTTCTTCAGGGGTGCGAAGGAGATAATAGGCAACTCGCTGGGCGCTTTTAGGGCCGATGCCGGGTAGCTTGTTGAGTTCTTGGATGAGCTTATTTACCACCTCGGAAGTTGGTATGAGGTCATGGTTCAAATTGCGTCTCCTTATCAGGTTAGTCCTGGAATATTAAGGCCCCCGGTCAATCCCCCAAGATGCTCGGCGGCAAGTTCTTGAGATTTGGCAGTGGCTTCGCTTACCGCGGTTAGCACCAAATCTTCAAGGAGTCCGACATCCTCAGGGTTTATCACCTCGGGTGATATTTTTATCGATTGTATTTTGTGTTGCCCGTTCATTGTGACTTTAACCACGCCTCCGCCTGAGCTGGCTTCTACGGTCATATTTTCTAGCTCCTGTTGAGCCTGGGCTAGTTTGGCTTGAAGCTCCTGAGCCTGGCGCATAAACTGATTCATTTCTCCTCCACATCTATAATCTCAGCTCCTATCTTTAAGGTTGCTTTCAGCAGGTGATTGCGCTCCGGTTCATGGATGCAGCGTATATTGCAGGAGTGTCCCAGGAAGTGGCTTACGATTTTTCTGATAACCTGTTGGTTTGCCGGCTTCTCCATGCTCTCTTTGTGGAGAGGGTATTTGAAGGCCAGGACAATAGTATCGCCTTCAATTGCTGCCGGCTTGACGCCAGCACTTCTGAGGATGGCGATAGCCGCAGTCCTTTTAGTATCTTCCGGGGCTTGCTCGATAACTTGTCTCCAGTTTAGCCTGAGCTGTTTCAGCTCACCGCTCGGTTCTGGCTGGGTGGTGGTGGCAACGGCTTCTGGTTCAGGCTCACTTGCTGGCTCAGACTTGGAGGTAATGACAGCGGCTTCTGCTTTAGCCTTACTTACCGGCTCAGGTTCAGGCTTGCTTACTACCTCAGGTTTGGAGGTAGTGACAGCGGCAACGGCTTCTGGTTCAGGCTCACTCACTGACTTAGGTTTGGGTGGCAGCGTTCCATTGTGGGGTGATATCACTGGTGGTGCAGCCGCTTTTATGGGCGGTTGAGTTTCAGATTCAGTCGGGCTGATAGCACCTTTCTTTTTCTCCTCGGCAGATAATACGCAATCGACCAAGGCTAGTTCCAGGGGTAGGGTGGAATAGTTGTCAAACCCAGGCTTAAGCTGACCGAAGAGCTTGACTGCCGTTAATATCTGAGGTGGAGAAGCTTTAGCCGCTAAATCCTTCAGTTCACCTATGTCATCAGCAGTAAGATCCAAGGATTCATCGGAGCCGGTCTTTATCAGTAGTAAAGCTCTGAGGTATTCTACTACCTCCCGGTTGAATTGGTGTAAATCTAAACCATCACTATTAACACTATTTATGGTTGTCATCCCGGCTGAGATATCGCTATTTATTATGTTTTTGACCATTTCTTTGGCTCGCCAATCTCCGCTAATGCCTAGGAGAGTCTGAATCTGGCTGAGTTCAATATCGGAACCGTAGTAGATGGTCAACTGCTCCAGCAGGTTTTCCGCATCTCTCAGGCTGCCGGTGCTGGCTTTGGCGATGAGCCGCAGCCCTTCTGGCCCAATGTGGATGTCTTCAGCACTGCAAATATGAGCCAGTTTTGAGATTGCGTCTGCTTGGGATAAGCGTCGGAAATCGAAGCGCTGGCAACGTGATAGGATTGTTGGCAGGATTTTGTGGGCCTCAGTGGTAGCCAGGATAAAGATAACATGGGGTGGTGGCTCCTCAAGGGTCTTGAGCAGGGCGTTTGAGGCTTCTTTGGTTAGCATGTGAACTTCGTCGATGATGTAGACCTTGTAACGAGCTTGGTTGGGAGCGTAATTGACCCTTTCGCGGAGGCTCCTGATTTCATCAATGCCACGATTACTGGCGGCATCAATCTCGATGACATCCAGAGCCCTGCCTTCGGTTATTGCCTGGCACATGGGACAGGTGCCGCAGGGCTCCCCTTTGCCATTGGTAAGACAATTCACCGCCTTAGCCAGAATACGTCCGGTGCTGGTCTTGCCTGTTCCCCGTGGACCATAAAAAAGGTAGGCATGAGACACGCGCTCACTGCTGAGGGCGTGGAGCAGAGTTTGTGTTACCTGTTCCTGTCCGACTACCTCAGCCAGGGTTTGGGGACGCCATTTACGATAAAAGACTTCAGAAGCCATCTTCGCTTGTTTTTATTATACCTTATGTTGCCTGTTTTCTTAAAGTGTTATTAGATTTGAGAAGCGTTGAATGCCCGGGTGTAAGTATGCAGTTAACCCCGGGCGGCTGGGGAATAATGGGTCTTTGGATAGTTGTTATTAAATAAACACCAGCTTGCTCGGTGAGGCAACTTATCGGATACCACACCGACTAAAAGCTGGCGAAGTATTCTTGGGCTGGCCTATTATAATAACGAGGGTAAATCCTTTCCCGCCGTCTCTATGTCTTTAAGCTTATCCTCTATCTCTTCTTGCCTCCGTTTCAGCTTGGGGATAATGGCGGTTGTTTTCTCGTAGTAATCCCTTATCTTTTCCACCTCGTTCATTTCAGATAGGATGACGGTGACGTCCAGCGAGCCACTTCCCCTAGGGTAATCCCCATTCCTTATTACAGCGTTCGGGGTGAGCTCTCTTAAGTAGTCTCCCAGTTCCTTAACCAGATCCATATTCATTTCCCTGTGTGGAGCGGTGAGAAGATACAGAGCTCTTCCGGCATCCTTGGGGTTGCACCTGATTGATAGCTCGCCTATGGCTTCATCCATCGCCTGGATTCCCAGATGAGTTTCGGCGCCTTTCCTTCTGAAGTTATTCGTCCGCTCGAATGGGAGTCTAATCGTTGGCATATTTGATTGACCGTAGCCTATTACTGTCCAGCCTGCCAGAGTTTGCATTATGTCCCCGGCATCCAGTATCTTTGCCCCAATGTATTTAGCCTTCTTCTCTTCGCCCGCACAGAGTAAGTTGTAAAATGGAGCAACTATTGAGGCGTTGATTTTGGACAGGTTGTTCCTGAGTGAGAAGTCCTTTCTGATATATCTTTGATTGTCAACGAGGAATACGGCATCAGCCACCGAGTTAGCCGATTTCAGGCATAAGGCCGAATTATAAATAGACCTTTCTTCTGTTTCTTCCTCGTGCTGAAAGGGGAGGACAATAAGATTGTATATTGATTTATCCCTGTAGCGTTCTTTTAGATATTGAGTTATTACTGATATTGACCCGGAACCAGTACCTCCGGCAGCACTGGCTGCCAGCAAGAAGGCGTCTGCATCAAAGAGACGCTTGACTGTTCTTATGGCATCTATGACCTTGTCACTATCCTCTTTGGCTACCTCGGCAGCCAGTTCGTTTACTTTGCCTACGCCGTGACCGTTGGTCTTTCTACCTCCGATAAGGATTCTGTGCTGGTAATCAGGTTTTATGTGGTGTAGCCCGCTCAGGTCAGCGGAATCTGTGTTTACGGCGAAGGTACCGGTGATTATTTCCATCCCGCGGCTAGCGCGAGCCCTTCTATTTAATCGGGCAAACTCGTCCGCTATTCTACCGCCGCATTGCCCGAAGCCTATTACTACTAGTTTCATTTTATCCCTCAATTATTAATAATTTAGTTGGTATTATTGTAAACGCCTTATGTGATAGTGTCAAGCTTGTACGGGTGTGAGGCTATTTGCCGGGGGCAAATAAAACGGGAGTTATCTGCGAGAAATGCATGTCGCAAACACCTGCAATCTATGTTTCTAGCTCATCGCCATTGATATTAACAAGCGCGATGTTTCTATTGCAGTTTCTTGCTTTACCAGGATTTTATAAGGAGAAAGACCAGTCCTATGCACAATAGTATGGCAACTCCAAGCAGTGTATACATGAGATAAGGATGCTGTGCTTTACTTCCTTCCCTTGCTGGAATATCGCTGGGACTTCGTATTGAAGAAGTTTCCTCATTGGGTAGATTAGCATGCTGTACCCACTGCTTGTAAAGTTTGCCTCTTCTTATTCTTGGAGCGGGTCTATCCTCTTGTTTACTGACTTCTGCATCTGTGGCATAAACAAGAGGCTCATTATCCTCTTGTTCAACCTGGGTGGGTATTAATTTGCCCCCACACTCTTGGCAATAGAGCATCTCAGGAGTTACTTCGTTACCACAGTTAGTGCAATACGGCATCTCTAACCCTCTATCCTGAATAATTATTGAACTAGTCTGGTTATGAAGGGGTCCTCAACTTAAAACTATATTATTTATTTGATATTTTTGTCAATAGTGGCTGTGAAGTGGTAAGATTCCTGCGGGGTAACTGTTAATAAGGAAATAGTTTCTTAAGCTCAAGTGGTTTTGTATTGCAAAGCTGGGCAGCCTGTTATAAAATAAATCCGTAAGCTGATCGAGGTTTTCAAGAATTATGCAAGGTAGTATTGGAGCATTTGAGAAAGCGGTAGCCAAAGCCGAGGAGTTGAGTAGATTAGCTCAGCTGGCTGCTGAGGACTCGGTAAAGGTAGCTCATGAAGCGCTGAAGCGAGCTGATGAAATAAGCAAAGTGTCTGTGGAGGCTGCTCGAACGGCGAAGAATGCGTCCCAGGAGGTGATAAGCCGGGCCGAAGAAGCAAATGAGACGGCCAGAGTAGCTACAGAGGAATCAAAAAATGCATCTCAGGAGGCGATAACCCGGGCTGAGCAAGCGATTAAATTGACCAAAGAGACTTCCGAGTTTTTGACAAGAGCCTTCGTGGAGGCAACAAGCAGAGCAGAGCAAACGGTGAAATCAGCTAAGGAAGCTGCCGAGGAATCGGTAAGGGTATCTCAGGAAACAATACACCGAGCTGAAGAAATAGGCAAATCGACTGAGGAAACTGCCGCCGAAGCGATAAGAGTATCCGAGGAGACAATAAGCAGGGTTGAAGAAACAGATAAATTGGCTGGAGAGGCTGCCAGGACATTAGAGAAGGCATCCCGGGAAGCGATGCGCCGGGCCGAGAAAGTAGGCAAATCAGCTGAGGGAATGGTTGAGGTATCCACAAAGACTTTCGAAAAAGCGATACGAAGGGCTGAGGAATCAACCAAGTGGGCGAAAGAGGCAGCTGAGGAATCCATAAAAGCCTTCGATGGGACGGTAGGCCGGGCTGGAGAAACAAGTAAAACAGCCAGGGCAGCTGCCGCGGAATCAAAGAGAGCGGCTCTAGAGGCGGTAAGCCGGGTTGAAGAAGCAGGTGAAATAGCTAGGGCAACCGCAGAGGAATCAAAAAGTGCATCTCAGGAGGCGATAAGCCGGGCTGAGGAAATAAGTAAATCAGCCAGAGAGCTTGCTGAGGAGTCAATAATGGTTGTGAAAGAGACTGCCGAGGAATCAAAGAGAGCAGCTCAGGAGGCTATAAGTAGGGCCGAGGAGACAGGCGAGTGGGTAAAAGCGGGAGCCGAGGAATCGAAAAGGGCCTTTGAGGAGGCGATGAACCGGACTGAGGACGTAAGCAAATCAGCCAAGGAGGCATCCGAGGAATCCATAAGAGTATCTCAGGAAGCGATGAGCCGGGCTGAGGAAATAACCAAATCAGCCAGTGAGGAATCCATAAGAGTATCCCAGGAAGCGATGAGCCGGGCTGAAGAAATAACCAAATCAGCCAGTGAGGCTGCTGAGGAATCGAAAAGATTGACCGAGGAAGCAATAAGCCAGGCTGAGGAAGTGAGCAAGTCAGCTAGAGAGGCTGCTGAGGAGTCGGTAAGAGCAATCGCAGCGGCTACTGAAGAGGTGAAAAAATCAACCCAGGAAGCGATAAATCAGGTTGAAGAAACAAGTAGATGGGCTAAAAAAGCGGCGGGAGAGTCGATGAGGTCCGCTAAGAAATCTGCCGAGGAGGCTAAGAAGGCGGCAAAGGAGGCTGCTGAAGCCTCAATAAGAGCTTTTAGGGAAGCGGTGGGTGGGGTTGCTAAAGAAATATCTCAAGAGCCAGGGAAGATTCCTGAGATACCGGTGAAGGCTGTCAAGGGGGCAGTGAGTAACGCTAAGGTGGAAAATAACGGGGTTGGGGAAACCGTTGAGGAAGCGGGGGAAGAAGTTGGCAGTGGGCCTGAAACGCGCATGGAATTCTTGGCGAGAATGTATGCAGCTGATAAGGGCAAAAAACCCGAAGAAGAGCCTGAGGACGGGTAAAATAATTAAAATAATCCCGGGATACCAAGGGGAGGTAACCAGGATACTGATATCGGAAGTGCGCATAACCACTTGACTTTTTGAGAAGCACACAATATACTGTGCATCTATCCTATATAAATTCTGACTTGGTGTGGAAGCATGTGTAAGCATATCAGATGGTAATTTTTGTGAAGAATTAGGAAATAATAGATAAGAGGGGGGCTATTGTGGTTAGTCCAAAAGGGCAAATCAAAAAGTCGGATAAGCAGGTTGAGGAGCAAGCTACAGAATCCAGCGCTGAAGGACTAGCGCAGGTTGAAGAGAAAGTTATAGAGCCCAGCGTTGAAGGTATAGAGCAGGCTGCAGAATCTGCTGCCGGGGCTCTGCAAGAGACCTTTGGGCCTCTTGCAGATGTTCTAGGGCGAGCTGAGTCAGCTCATGCAGCCTATGTGGATGCTCAAAAACAAGTGGTGATGGCGTATAAGGAAAATGAGCAACGGGTGGAGAAAGCCTATGAGAAGGCTGCGCAGCAAACCACTCGTGACTGCAACGAAGCTATAAACCGAGCTCTAAAAGTCCGTGAAGATGCTGAGCAGGAAGCTGATGAAGCATATAATAGGGCTAAAGAGGAAGCCAGAGCGACTTATGATGGGAATGTAAGTCAAGCCTTAGAAGTTCGCAAGGACACTATGGAGCGGGCGTGGAAGATTCGTAAGGATACTATAGAACAAGCTTGGAAGATCTATGCCAAGGAGGGGGGGTAAGGAGAGGAGTTCGCTTGTTAAGTGATAAATCTTTCTCGGCGGACTCAAGCCGGCTGATTATAGTAGCATTGGTATGTCTCTGAAGGTCTGTTCGTCTTCGTAACGCAGGCCTTCCTTGCCTTTTTGGGTAGCAGAAATAAGAGCAATCGTTTCGGTAAAGTAGTTCATGATTTTTCTCACGCTTTTCATACCAGATAGGATTAATGAAACATCAAGGGAACCTTTTTCTCTGGGATAGTCGCCACTCCTTATTACAGCCTCGGGGGCCACACTTTTTAGATGGAATCCAATTTCCTTTATCAGGTCTATATCCATTTCCTTGGATGGCCCGGTGAGGAGATATAGTCCTTTACTCGCATCCGCGGGACTGCAATTGAGTGATAGCTCGCTTATGGCCTGGTTCATCGCTTGAATTCCCTTATGGATTCCGGCAGCTTTTCCCTGGAAGTCACTTTTGCTCGTAAACGGAGTTTTTATTCGGGGTATCCGTGACCTGCCGTAACCTAGCACCGTCCATCCTTCCAGGGTTTGTTGTATATCTCCGGCATCGAGCATTCTTGACCCGATGTATTGAGCCTTCTTCTCTTCACCAGCGCATAGAATATTATAGAATGGTTCAACAATCGCTGTGTTTATCGCGGCCATGGTGCTTCCAATCGAAGAGGCCTTTCTAGCGTACCTTTCATTGTCAATAAGAAATATGGCATCAGCTATTAAGTAGGCAGATTTCAGGCATGTGGCTGAATTGTAGACAGTTCTTCCCTCTATTCCCTCCTCATGCTGAAAGGGGAGGACAATAAGATTATATACTGGTTTGTCCTTATGGCGCTCTTTTAATTTTTGTGTTATTGTTGCTATTGCTCCAGAGCCAGTACCGCCCGCAGCGCCTGCGGCTAGTAAAATAGCATCCGTCTCAGCGAATTGTTCTGTTGTTCTGACGATATCTAAGGCCTTGTCGCCGTCTTCTTTAGCTATTTCAGCAGCCAGCTCATTAATTTTACCTACCCCGTGACCGTGGGTCTTACGACCCCCGATGAGGATTCTATGCTGATAATGCGACTTTATGGAAGATAGTCCGCTTAAATCAGCGGCATCTGTGTTCATGGCGAAGGCGCCGGTAATTATATTGATTCTACGCTGAATGCGTGCTCTCATACCTAGCCGGGCAAACTCATCGGCAATATTGCTGCCACATTGCCCGATACCTATAACCAGTAATTTCATTTCCCCACTTCCATTTTAACTGGTGCTGCTATTTTATGTCTATCTGCATCCTATTGTCAACACTCGCTGGTGCCGGCGGTGTATGCCGTGAGCTACAGACCCACACCAGTAACAAAGGTTGCCAAGTCAGCCAGGCGGCAGCTATAGCCCCACTCATTATCATACCACGAAAGCACCTTGGCCATGTTGCCTGCGACGACCATAGTGCTAGCGGCATCAACAATGGAGCTGGCAGGGTTACCCTTAAAATCCATGCTGACCAGGGGTTCCTGACAATACTCTAGGATTCCAGCTAAAGACTCTTCAGCTGCAGTCTGGAAAGCATGGTTGACTTGCTCAACAGTTACCTCCGTATTTAAGTCAGCAACAAGATCAACTATGGAGCCAGTGGGTGTAGGCACCCTGAGAGCTAGGCCGTGAATCTTACCTTTGATTGCAGGGATAATCTCGCCCACCAATCTGGCAGCCCCGGTCGTGGTGGGGATAATGTTGAGGGCGGCGGCGCGCGCCCGGCGCAGGTCACTATGGTACATGTCCAGGAGCCTTTGGTCATTGGTATAAGCATGAACGGTGGTCATTAGTCCCTTGCTAAAGCCAAAGCTTTGATGTAATACCTTGACCACTGGAGCGATGCAGTTAGTTGTACACGAGGCATTGGATATAACGTTATGCTTATTCGGGTCGTACTGGTCTTCATTGACGCCGAGGACTATAGTTAGGTCTTCATTGCGTGCTGGGGCTGAGATAATCACCTTTTTGACACCACCCTGTAGATGTGCTGCTGCCTTGGTGGCATCTGTAAATAATCCGGTTGACTCAATTACTATCTGTACCCCATAGTCCACCCACGGGATTTTCCAAGGGTCACGTTCTGCGAGCACCTTTACCTCTTTACCGTCAATGGCAATTGAATCCCCAGCGGCGTCTACTGTGCCTGGATAGGGGCCATAGGTGCTGTCCCATTTTAACAGATGAGCGTTAGTTTCGGCATCAGTGAGGTCATTAATTGCTACCACCTCTAGGTTGTCACTCTGGTATTGGTTGATTGCCTTGAGGGTCAATCTTCCTATTCGCCCGAAACCATTAATCCCGACTTTGGTTGCCATTCTTACCTCCTTGCGATTTTATATCAGAGCTTGCTGGTGATATTTTACTCCCCGCCGGTTGTGGTATAACTTTTTATCATTGGGATTGGTAGTAGGCGACACCGTTTTTAGAAACTTTGCTTATTTCTCCGTTAATTCGCATGAATTCAAGGTGGGCTATGGTTTCTAATATGGCTAATCTTTTATCCAAAGAGGCTAAAGCTTCCCAGCCAGTGCCGTGCTTTTTTGACAGCCAGGTGATTTCTGTTGCTATCAGGTAGGCTGTCTTAGGTTCAGACCTAATCGTCTCCAGAATTTCTAAGTTTCTTAGTTTATGATGCTGGATAATCTCCTCAATCCTAGACTGGAGACCCGTGAAAGGATTTTCATGTGCGGGCAAGATAAGATTGACATCCAGCGTTTTTAGCATATTGAGTGAATTGATATAGTCGCCAAGGGGATTGTCGTCGGAGTGTGGATGCAGGCCGATATGAGGAGTAATGTTGGGCAGAATATGGTCTCCAGATAGCAGGATTTTATGCTTTGGTTCATATAAGCAGATATGCCCTGGTGAATGTCCCGGCGTCCACAGCACCTCCAGGTCGAAGGTGCCGGTGGAGACTGTTTCACCTCCACTGA
>Ga0187827_10008247_pt1 | contig 11358 bp, 10 predicted proteins | sample ETNtaG_39_FD_167969 | JGI IMG/M metagenome (GOLD analysis project Ga0187827, IMG submission 167969) | Marine microbial and viral communities from oxygen minimum zone, Eastern Pacific Ocean - ETNP2014_SV_150_PacBio MetaG (Illumina Assembly) | ecosystem: Environmental > Aquatic > Marine > Hypoxic... | reverse complement strand
TGAACATGATCTTCTGCATTACATTCTACTGAAAGAGTGGTCTCATCCTCTGCATCAATGAACAACCTAAGACGACAATCATACTCATTGCTTTTGTAGGCATTAACATCGTTAAGTACTTTTAAAATGTATTTGTCTAATTCAGAAGGCTTTGTTGCTTGGACCGAAAGTCCCGGAACATCATAGAAGGTTTTTTCCAATGTGATAACTGGCTTCCTTAACAATATCCCCTCCCATCCAGTCGAACTATTATCAGTAATTATTAAATCTGCATTTTGAATATACTTAAATTGAGAACCCATTGGATCAATGAGAATTACACCAGGTAGGCGGGATAAAAATTTATAATATTTTGTGTGTCTTCTTCCGAAATTCTTTCTGTGCTCTCGAACTAGCAATTTAAAACCTATAGGAAGCATAGAACTAATATATTTTATCGTATGGCTTTGATTATGCCAGAGAGGTGCATATTGATTAAGCATCATTTCAGGCTCCAAATGTAGAGGATAGTAGATATATTTAATTTTCTTCAAATCATCGGCTTCATAGCTTTTAAAAAACTTCCTATGATACAATTGGAGCAAATTTGTATGATAGTGACTAAATATTTTGCTTAGCATCGGTTTATTACTTAAGTATGAGGCATAAATGCCTTTGTATACATCAAGCCAGTTTCTTTTAGATTGTATATCAAACTTTTCTGAAGCGACATAGCTTGCTATATATGGTTTTTTTTTATACGCTGTTATATAATCGTAGGATTCATCACTTGCCTCTGTATTATTCTCCAACTTATTATCAAACACATTTTTTATAAATGGATTATGCATAAGAAAATCATCTGTCCAAAACACCCTATTTTTCAATACCTTAGAATGCTGCAGGACTATATGAGGGATATTCGACCTTTTAGCATATAAATATGTCGCAAATAAGACAGGACCAGCATAGCGTACGGATATAATCAAATCCGGTCTAAAATCTTCAAATACATTTATTACAAAACGAAATATCCTACAAACAATCTGTTCCGGATAGAAATTATCTGATAAAGAGGCCTTTTGCAGTCTACCCTTTTGCTGCCTACTGTTACCCCGATAAAACCCCTCTGAATAGGCTTTACCTATAAAGCGATCTCCATTTAATATAATTCTACTTGCTGACAGGCTTGTTGCTTTTTCGCATTCTTTTATAATCCTTTTCAGCTTTTCATCTTCAATCTCATTATCATTTCCCGCATTATTGAGATCTGGCATATGATAGTGTTTTGCGCCAAGTTTAAAATTCTCTGAAAATTGATTCTTCTTTTTCTTACTTTCGCCAAATATTAGGCCAACCTCACATCCTCTTGCTTCTTGTGCGTATGTTAGAAGCTTTATAAATATATCCGTACGCAAAGAAGATGGGAAACACAGTACTCTTTTCATGATAAATCTATCTCCTTATTCATTACTCTGCTGAGCAAGTACGACTTTTTTATTAATGCGACATACTTTTCCGTTGCACTACTATCAACACTTGAAACGTATTTATCAAATACAGCCCAACGCTCCCCCATGGCTCTTTCGTCAACTACGGGATTTTCTAAACATTTGATGATATGAGATTCCAAATCTTTCACGCTTTCAGCTACATGGAATATACCAAGATAATCCCTATCAGTATTGAAATAATCATACTTGGGACTTTGAATCTCTTTAAAATGTGGAAAAATATCATCTAGGCCTCATATTGTTTTTATGAAAACAGGGAAATCCATGTTTTACACTGCTCCAAGACACATCAATCAAAGGATATTATGTCAAGGCTTCATCAATTTAATAAATTGTTTCTATTCTGTTTGTTAACAATTTTTTTATAAGGGGCACATGCTTTTTTGTAGCGTCACCATCTGTACTTGAAACATATTTCTCAAACAACATCTTGCGTTTTGCCATAATCTCTTTACTAATTATATTATCATCCAGACGTTTAAGAATTATAGGTTTCAATTCGTTAGTGTTTCCAGCTATATCAAATAGCGCAAATGCTTCTATGAATGACAGATAATCTACAAATTTAGGATGCTGTATCTCCTTAAAATAAGGAATTATCACAGGTTTACCGGCAATCCCAGCTTATAACGGTACTGTAGATTTGAGGCCACACACAATATTAACATCCGGCAAAAGCTCTTGGATGTTAATATCACTAATTATATGTAGATTGTGAATTCGTTAATAGTTCTTCCAATGATCCTTTGTATACCATTCATAATCTTGATTGAAGTATTAGATAGACAAACCATTCTCCCATCAGCAATTCTCTCTTTTATGATATTTGAATAAAGCCAGACTATTAGGTAATACAAACGCAATTTGATTGCTAATCCGAAAAGTATATAACATCCATACCCAAAACTCTCTTCATTATTATTGCTCTCCAAAAACGGAGTTCTCTCTTTCAAGAAGAAATTCAGCAAATTCAATATCAAGAGGTTCGTCTATGTTCACCACGGGTCTATCGATTATAACAGCTGCACAATGTTCTTCCATAATTAAACCTTTGTCGACAAGTGTTTCTCTCTTAACGGCATAACAAACACCGTTGCGATAAAAATACTCAGGAATCCTCTGACGTATACTGAACTGTTTGCCATCTTTCAAATAAAAGCTTATAAAACCTTCCTGATTTACCATCAAACACTTATGTGGAGTAAAATGTGCAGGTGCTCTACTAACTGTTGCTGCTGCAACACAACTGTCTTTAAATAATGTTTCAACAGTCCTTTCAACATCACCAGGTTGCCTTAAAGGTGATGTTGGTTCCAACAGTATTGAAATATCAAAACGACAGCCATAATGAACCTCTGATTCAAGCCATGCATGACGCCATGTGGCAGATGAAGTAGCGTAATCACCTCCCAACTTTACAGGACGCATGAATGGAACATCAGCTCCGTATTTAATACCCTCTTCATAAATCTCCATGTCGTCTGTTGAGAGCACGATCTTGCAAATGAAAGGTAGTGACCTTGCTACATTAACAGCTCGTCCCACAAGGGAAATTCCACCTACTTTGCATAAATTCTTTCTGGGGATACCTTTGCTGCCACCTCGTGCTGGTATTACGGCAAGAATATTACAATCTTCATACATCATCATTATAGAACTATAAACTAAGTGCGATAGTAAGGCCTTCAGCGCTACTCTGTCTTACGGCATCAATTAACGAAAGAACTCTCACTCCATCATTTATACTACAAGTCTTAACTTCTGTGCCGTTTATAATACTGAGAAATTCCTTTGCAACTTCCACAAACATATCATTCCGTTCACAATCATACTCATAATTTTCCCATTTCTGCGAACACTCTTTTCCTACAGCAACACGGTTTGGATCGGCAGTCCATAAAATAGTCCCTTCTTCACCAATAAATCTAATATATTTTTCGTGAGGCCTCCCGTATATATCAAGATGAATGGATACATAAAGACCGTCTTTATAGGTAATTACCATATCCACATTATCATCCGTATCTATTTCCAAATTACTTATCCTGTCAACTTTCGCATACAGGCTTTCCGGTTCTCCCAGGAACCAAAGCATCAGATCAAGCCAATGGCTCTCATCAAGAAGGGCTCCGCCGCCAAGAGCTTTGCTGGCCATAAAAAAGTCCTGGTAATTCTCCCAAGGATGCCAATCTGCAAGATGAGCAGACATCATAAACTGTACATAACGCAACTTGCCAACAACACCCTGATTAAGCAGTTCCCGCACTTTGGCAAGAGGTGGCCACCAACGCCATGTATATCCCAGAAGCAATGGTATTCCTGTATTCTTGACCACATCGAACAACCTTCTGGCACTTGCCGCATCAGGTGATACGGGTTTCTCAAGCAACACAGGTATTTCATTCTCCAAGGCAGCTATACTCTGATCCACGTGAAAAACCGGAGGTGAAGCAACAATCACACCATCTATACTTTCTGAACTTTCTGAGAATGCCTCTTCAATAGATCTATAAGTTCTAACAACATCAATTTCCTGCTTAACTTCTTCCAATCTATCTGAACGAGGATCCATACATGAAATAGTACAACCCAGGGATGATAGGTTTATTGCATGTCTCTTGCCAACACTTCCCGTTCCAAGAATTAAAATATGTTTCTGCTCCACCTACGCCTCCCTGTATTAATAAATCCAGGCTCTCTCGTTCAGCATAGCCACCTGCCTGAATGACTAAGCATGGCAGACAACCAAAATCACTCTCGTCAAGTCCAGATTAAGATTACAATAAACAAATTTCAGAATCGAATACTAAATGACCAAACCGTTTGGTTTATTTTATATTGTATTGTATTGTTTGTTATACCCGTCCCAAAATGGTTGAGGTATTTGCGCCAATTATTTGAAAGTTTTCAGTTAACAAAGACGATATATCATCTTTGTATCTTTTAATACGTCTGAAGAAAGATTTACAGGTATATTTGAAATTAGTAATTTAACATATCATCTCTGTTGTTCGATGTTGCCGATCTATCCTGCCCTTATAGATTCAACCATCTTTAAATATTTCTCCGGATCAAAAGGAATCTGAATAAAAAGAGGGCCTTCAGATGGTTTCCAGTTACTCATAATATTATCAAGTTTTTCGGCGCTTTCAGCTTGAACTGACTCAACACCAAAACCTTCAAACACCTTCAACCATGAAGAGCTGCTGATTGTAAGAGGCTTCTGGGTCATGCCATCTACGATGGCCCTTGCACGGATAGAACCAAAATATCCATCACTCATCAGTACAATCAGAAGAGGCAAGCGTCTCTGCACAGCTATCTTAATGTCGGAAATGAACATACCTATACCGCCATCGCCAATAAATGCTACTGTTGGGACCTCATTATCATATAAAGCAGCCCCTATAGCTATGGGCATACCCGTACCCATATATCTCCCCTGACCTGACGATATATGCCAGTCGGCCCTTGGCACCCTCCACATATGCTCACCCACCGTGCAGAAATTTCCTGTATCAAGAATAATTCTTGCCTTGTGAGTAAAGTGTTGTTCTATAATTGTATAAGCATGAGCGGGCAAGAAAGGTGCGGACACCATACGGTTCCGCATTCCCAATAAGCATTGCTTTAAAATGTCCAAGCCCCATTCTTTTTCAGCAACGATTGGGTACACTTCTTCCATCTGTTTCTGAGTACCTTCTATCGTATAGTCAAACTTAAATCCATTTGAGTGAGAATCCCCCAGAGGATCTATACCAATGGAAGCACAATGAAATGGCTTTACGTTAAGGACCTCTTTATGGCGAAGACCAAGACATATTACCAGGTCAGACTCAGGCAGAATTGAAAATTCGGGAACTAACTTCAGACCTGCTCCGGTATAAACACCGGCAGAGTGTTTTAAGGTCTCATCCACTACACCTTTGGCGGCAGCAACACTGAAAACAGGAACCGACAACTTATTCAACCATTCAGACCAGCCTTTCCGCACAGCAAGCGTTCCAGCTATTATTACTGGTTTCTTCGAAGATGATAGAATATCAAAGAAATTTGTATCGTTAAAATATTTTTTGCGCAATAGTTCCTGATCATTTGAAGCATTATCTGTTTTTACTGAAGAGTTTGAAATATCGAGATGGACCGGACCCGGCATCTCAGCTTGAGCCTGTTCTGCAAGCAACTTGAAGTCTAAACCTTCATCAGAAAGAAAACGGCTTTCTTTTACAACAGCAGAAGTTAATTTTTTATGGTCCAGCCGTTTATGGGCCTTAAAGTAAGGTGTATCCAGGCTATACGCCTCTGTTATTGCAACGACAGGCATAGACTCAAGAAAGCATGAGGCCAGACCGGGTACCATGTTCGCAAGGCCGGGACCTTTTATACCGATAGAAACACCGGTGATACCACTAAGTCTCCCTATGGTACCGGCTATGATAGCCGCTGTTCCTTCAAAATGAGTAAGACAAAATTCAACATTATGTCTCTCTAAATAATCTATAAGTGTAAGACTTGGGCCACTGCCGGGAATACCAAAAACCCGTTTGACTCCGCTCTCCGCAATATCTTCCGCAAGTCTGTAAAGGTCGTTCATGAGTTAGGTCCAAGACTTTTTATGACTTTCCTTGCGGCATGAACAGAAACCATTGCAACTGCATCAGAGCTGAACCCTCCACAATGTGGAGTTACAATCAGGTTATCATGATTTCTTGCATACTCCACCAGGGGATTGTTGTCTGTATCAGGTTCACCTTCAAGCACATCCAGCCCTGCTGCCAACAAATGCCCATTTCTCAAGAATTCCAATAATGCAACCTGGTCAACCACAGCTCCACGTGAAGTGTTTATAAATATACAGCCTGGTTTTATTACTTCAAAACACTCTCGTGAAACAAGCCTATTTGTCTCATCTGTTAAGTGTACATGGACCGTAATAAAATCACAATTACTCATCAACTCTTTCAACTCCAACCTGGTGAAGTTTTCAGGCAGAGGATTTACATATGGGTCATAACCAAATATCTCCATACCAAATGCGTGTGCATATCTTCCCATCCAGCTGCCGATTCTCCCACAACCCATAATCCCGATTTTCTTTCCCTTAAGCATTATTCCCGGAAAGTTCTCCCTATCCCACATGCCAGATTTGACATGATCAAAAGCAGCGGGAAGCTTACGGGAACATGCCATTAAGAGAGACCACGAATGCTCAGCAGCAGGTGTAAGATTAAAAAGGAACTCCCTGTCCTCTTTTAATGTTAGCAATTGAATATCTCGATTTTCTATTTCTGTTCGGTCAATATGGTCCGAACCTGTGGTGGCACAAGAGATAATCTTTAGATCAGGAGCCTCTTTTACCATCTCATCGGTTATCTTTACTTTCATAGAGGCATCAATTATGGCATCCGCATCCAGCAAGGCATTATGCAAAGCCTTACAAGATGGATCAACATGAAAGATCCCGGCAAGGTCTCCGAACTCATCAACAACGGCTTTATATCCAAAATCTGGACCTAAGTAGATAACCTTCTTTAAGTCATTCATCCTTCCGCCGTATTAAAATGTCATGAACATTCATATTGTCAAGCATATGATAAAAACGGTTAGATTTAGTGTGCCTATCAAAGAGAATTAAGTTTTCCTAATGGCTCTTCAATGAGCTCGAAGGTAGTCACATCGCTCTCTTTATCGCACTTTATCCCAAAGTTTCTCAACAAATTTCTCTCTAAAAAACGAGCATTATTTGTTCTTCCATCTACCAAAATGAAGGCTCCATTAATAATATATCTGCCGACATTACAGTCCTTTCATCACACTTGAAACTTAAGCCGTTTATATCACCATTGACATCATTGGCATCAGGTCCGTCTATGTATATAAAATCTGGAACAATATCAGGTAATTTTACATAATAATGGCAAAGCTGTCCGTTGAAATTGCCAACTTGCACTGCGCTGTAATGAAAGTGTACCCTTTGCAAAAGATGATCAGGAAGCTGTCCTTTTGTGTATTCTATCCATTTCTCGGATGCGTCCACAGAAAACAATTGAAACATAAAACGGTTTCTCACTAATGGTCTATCTGTTAACTTATCCCAATCTTCATTGTTTTTTTTCAACGCATCTGCCATAATAGCCGTGGAATATCCTACTCCAAATTCAAGGATTGTACGGCACTTTCTTTTTCTGATGATTTTATGCAGGCGAACCAAATCATCTAGATCAGGAGGAATTGGTGCATTGTCATTAATTTCTTTTATTTTCTGAAAGTCAATTACCTTGTTTAGTGCATTAGTCTTAATATAATTTATGTGCTTATCAACTGGAAAATGCTTATTCATTATATTATCTTTCAGTCAAAACTATAGTAGAGGGGTTAAATGAAACTTAATAATGCAAGTGTTTCTGAATATTGATTTTTGCTTTGCATAGAATTTCAGTAATTAGCTCTCCAGCACGACCGTCACCAAATAATGTTGATTTTTCGTACCTGCCGTTCTTAATCTGCTTTTTAATAGCCTTTTCAATTTCTTTTGCGTCATAATTGACATGTATCACATTACTCCCGTGCTCCCTGTTCGCCTGACGCGTTCCAATATTGACAGCCGGCACACCTATAAAGGCTCCTTCACGTAAAGCTGAACTTGAATTTCCCACAAGGCAGGCTGAATTATGGATTAAGCGTGCATAATCCTCCACGGAAAAGTTTCTGAAGAAATGGATAAACTCCGGATTTTTCTTCTCTCTATACACACGAAGTCCTTTTGAAACATCGTCAGAACCGGCATCAACATTTGGCCACAGCCATACCGTCTGCATCCGTATTCTCTCAATCGCACAAAGAGTTTCGTTTATCTGTTGCAGTCCCTCTCCATATTCTGTTGTAACAGGATGCTGAAGAACGACAATGTATGGTTTTTCAGGGTCTATATCAGGGCCCACTCCCTTATAACGGTGAAATATATCGGTGGGAAGGTTAAGATCCAGATCAGATATGATATCAATAGAAGGACATCCGATACAGTGTACATTGGAAGGGTCTTCTCCCATCCGAACTATATTCTCAGCAGCCTGCCTGGTTGCTGCAAAATGGATATGGGATAATTTAGTTACCGCATGACGCACACTTTCGTCAATTGAACCGGTTACTTCTCCACCCTGGGTATGCGCAAGTGGTATATTCATATAACTTGCAGAAATAGCAGTTGCCATTGTCTCAAAACGATCTGCAACAGTCACGACTATATCAGGTTTCAGATTCTCAAACATAGTAGCAAGCTCCATGATTGCCACCCCTGTAGACTTTGCCATTGTCGTGGGATTCTCACCCTCAACAATCAGATAAACCTTCCCATTTATTTCGAACCCATCAGACTCAATAATCTCCACAACATTGCCAAACCGGTGAAGAAGGGCTGAAGCGCCTACTATCAACTGTAGCTCAAGGCCAGTGTGTTTGTTTATTTCATGCAGTACAGACTTGATCCTGCCGTAGTTTGCACGACTGTTGACGACAACACATATTTTTAGTTTACTTTTCCTGCTTTCATTCATTGACAGTTCATCCCAAGGAATTCATTAGGCCGAATTCCTTTCTATTACATCTTTATAAATATTTATAATGTAGACACACTCTTACCTGGCTTCCAATTTTGCGGAAGTAACAATATTCTCTATTGATTCTGTGTATTTCTTTAAAGCAACACCCTCAAGATCCGAAAAATATTCCTTAAATAGTTCCCTGCGACTTTCCATAATTTTTTTATCGATTTTTGGATTTTCCAGTCTTTCAACCACTAATGTTTCTAATTCATCAGCACTTTCCGCAACATCAAAAAGATCTAAATGATCTCGCCACATAAAATCATTAAAGTTCTTCGTTTCTTTGTAATTATAGAATAGCGGGAATATTACAGGCTTTCCTGCAATTGCGGCTTCAAGCACCGTCGAGGATTGAAGAGCTATAACCACATCGCTGTTTATGATTAATTTATGAACATTGGCAATCGGTTCAATGGTGTAGTTTTTTAATTTGCTCAAATCAATTCCAGTTTCATTAACAATTTCCAAATATTCACTCCATGAATGATTTCTATCTACATATAGTTGCTTAGGCTTAATGACAAAATCAATATCAGTGTGCTTTTGGGCAAGACGGATTAAAGAAATATGCAAATCGCGAAACATATCAATACAGTGAGGCCAAATTATTTCTGCATATGGATATTTCATTTTAATTATTTCTGGTTGACCCTCTTTTCCGAAAAGGCTCATCTGAAAAGGAAAATAAAATAATGTTACCTTCTTTCTTCTATTCTTATCTTTACTATTAAGCTCGCCATTACCAGCATTTATCTGCTTTAGAAGGTTATCCATCCTTAAAGCCCCATGCACACTTACTTGCCCTTCAGTTACAAAACCAGATTCCACAAACGAACTTTTACACTTCTGATTGTGCACTACAACGTGTGTTACAGGATAGTTATTAAATAGACGATGCCTGAGAGTTACCTTGTAATAAAGACGATCAAAGGCGAGGAGTCCCTCTCTATAAAAACAAAGATGAGGTATTCCTTTCTTTGTAAAACTCTTGACCCAGTGGAAATCTTCCATATACCTGTAACTAACTGTAATTACACAATCAACTTTAATTAGCTTTAATAAAGAAGATGTGAATCCAGAAAAAAACACATTCATTCTTTGCTTCAAGTTATAAATATCATCCCCAGCTCTAGCATTAATGTATTCTGCTACATCAATCTCTTTCCTTGTGAAAGCAACCATTAAAGTTCTTCCCCATTTGCCATCCAGAGTTAGCACCCTAAACCTGTTAACTTGAGCCAAACATTCAAGATCACCTCTAAATCTATCTGCATTGATTGCTAAAATTGTAATTTTACCAGAAACAACAGCCTGGAAATTACTTCCATCTCTTTTCACTTTTATAGCAAATATTTTATAAAATAAAGCAATAACAAAATGATGGTTATTTCTTACAAGCCAACGAAAAACGTACTTAGGCATTAAGAATAATATTTTTTTCATATTATACAATTCGCTCACGCTACCCTAATTAATTTCCTTTTCATATTTAAATAAACAGTCCCAAATCAAAAAAATATTTGCTCTGCTACTGCAATGCATACCGTAGCAAGGTATTCCTGATGCAAAAATTCTATTGATTAATGTAACACACTTACGTCTGTATTTTCCTAAATTCACAGGAAGTGGTGCCATTCGTTACAATTCTATATCATCCCATTTTAAGAGTCTTTTCAGCAGACACATCCCTTTTTAAGCGGCTGCCAAGAACATTATGCATCTCGGATGACCTGCCTCCGTTGTTTGTACAACCTTTAAAGTTAGAGTTCGTGTTCATACAGATAGTTGGAGCGTGGCGGAAACTGTCTGTATCGCTTCAACCGTTTCTGGAGCAGGTGGCAAGTATCCAAGCGCACTATGCGGTCGAAACGTATTATACTCCTTACGCCATCTTTCAATCAGCACTTTTGCTTCAAACAACGTCTCAAATATCTCACAGTTTAGAAGCTCATCGCGAAATCATAACTCCATACATGGTTCTTATATTCTGGACGATGCCTGACACAGGCCATTAAGAGGAGCCATGACTGCTCAGCCGCGGAAGTTAACTCTTTTAATATCTCCTTCTGTCCTTTAAGGGTAAGAAGAGGTACACCCCTTTGCTCCAGAGCTCTCTGATCAATATGGCTTGCTCCAGTAGTTGCAGTGATGACCAATTTTAAGTTTTTTGCATTAGAAATATTTTCTGCACTAACCGGAATTTTCATTGATGTATCGAAAAAAATATCGCATTCTTCAATGATCGGGATTACCTTGTCGGTACT
>Ga0187827_10008246_pt1 | contig 11358 bp, 7 predicted proteins | sample ETNtaG_39_FD_167969 | JGI IMG/M metagenome (GOLD analysis project Ga0187827, IMG submission 167969) | Marine microbial and viral communities from oxygen minimum zone, Eastern Pacific Ocean - ETNP2014_SV_150_PacBio MetaG (Illumina Assembly) | ecosystem: Environmental > Aquatic > Marine > Hypoxic... | reverse complement strand
TGGCGAGTTGGAAGCCGCCGCACTGCATGAAGGCCGAGAACGGTGCAGGCGACGCAGTGGCCAGTCGCTGAAACAGCGTCCAGCCATCGACGCCCACTTTCGCGGCCAAGCGATGCGTGAGGTTGGCCTGGTAAATGTCGCCTTCCCTAATGTAGTCTATGATCCGCTGCACTCCCTTGCAGTAGTCGTCGCGAGACATCGTCGAGGTGACTTGCGTCGTCGCCGCTTGGCCAAGCAGCGGTTCGGTGGCGGGCGCTTGGCCAAACTTACCGAGACGCTCGAGCCAAAATCTGGTGGCGGCTTGGGCGCGGTCTTCGGAGCGATCACCCTCCTCGCCGAGGCCGGTGGAGATGAGCCATGCCTTGTCGAGGTGGTGATCGAACACGACGAGGCTGTCGTAAAACCCGACGCTGCACTCCGGCAGTTCCAGGTCGTTGTGTGTCGTTAGCGGCAGGTGCGGCTCGATGAACTGTTTCAGCTCGTAGCCGAAGTAGCCGAAGCAGCCTCCGAGCGGGAACGGCAGGTCGATTTCCTCAAGCAGTTCGTAACGGCCAGAGAGGCTCTCAAGAAGTTTCCACGGGCTGCCGAACAGCGTGCGGCGACCGGCGACCGACTCAATCTCGCAGCGCGAGCCGTACGACTCAAACCGTAGAAACGGTCGAGTAGCGATGAGGCTGAAGCGTTCGCCGTGCTCCATCGTGCCGGAACGCAATAGGATCGTCCCCGGCTCGGCGCGAAGCCCGGCGGTGAGCGACTCGGGCGTGTGGCGCGTTTCAATTTCCTGGATCAACGGGCAGGGCATCAGGCGGTCAAATTTCGAGCAGTTTGCGCAGTCCACGTTCGTTCTTGAGCGGGCTGACGAGCGAGAGGCAAAGGCGTTCCGGCTGAAAAAAATCGTTGGCCACACGGCGGATGTCGCCCGGGCGAATCTCGTGGAGGCGGGTCTTGATTTCGTCCGGTGGGATGATTTTGTCGAAGCCCAGCAACTGTTCGCCTATCCAGTTCATCTGGCTCTCAGTGTTCTCGAGGGAGAGCTCGAGCTGGCCGATGAGGTAGTCGCGGGCGCGGCGCAGCTCGGCGGCTCCGGGCGGTTTTTCGCGGAGACACCGCAGCTCGACGACGGTCAGCTTGAGCGCCTTTTGCGTGTGGGCGGTGTCCAGCCCGGCGGCGATCGTGAGGCTGCCGGTGTCGTGATAAAAGTTCGGCGTCGAGCAGATGCTGTAGGCCAGGCCGTGCTCCTCGCGGATGGATTGGAACAGGCGCGAACTCATGTTCTCACCGAGGATCACATTGGCCAAGCGCAGGGCAAACCGCCTTGGGTCGTGTCGTGAACAGGTGCGGATACCCAGCGCAAACTGTGTTTGCTCCATGTCGCGGGTGAACAGTCTGACCTCCGGCCGCACCTGTCCGTTCACGGCGGGGAACCAGCTCGAGCGGCTACCGGCGGGCACGCGCCTGGCCAAGCGCTTGGCCAGGTCGAGCAGGTCCCGGTGGCGAATGTCTCCAGCGGCGACCACGACCGTCGAGCCGCTGACGTAGTGTCGGGCGTGGAAGCCGGCGAGTTCGCGGCGGCGCGTGCCGTCGAGACTGCGTTCGTCGCCGGCGATGGAGCGGCCAAGCGGCTGGTCGGGCCAGAGCGTCTCGTCGGACAATTCGAGCACATGCTGTGACGGCTGATCGAGCGTCATCGCGATTTCCTCCTTAATGACACGGCGCTCGCGGGTGATTTCGCGCCGGTCAAAAACCGGGTTGAGGTACATGTCGGCCAGGACATCCATGAGCGTGGCGGCCTGACTAGCCTGGGCGCGGGCGTGGTAGCAGGTGCTTTCCTCGCTGGTGCAGGCATTGATGTAGCCGCCGATGCCCTCGACCTCCCGCGAAATCTGGGCAGCGGAGCGGCGGCGGGTGCCCTTGAAAAGCATATGCTCAACGAAATGGCTGATGCCGGTCTCACCCGCTCGTTCGCAGCGACTGCCGACGGCCGACCAGATGCCGAGGCTGACGCTGGCCATGTGCGGCAACTCGGCCGTGGCCAACCGGAGTCCATTGGGCAATCGGGTGATATGATACATTCGCAGAACTGGCGCTCTCCCGCCGGGCTGATTAAACGGCGACAAACGGCCACTGGTCAATCCCGGCCATGCCTGTTGGTTGCATTAAGAAAGTTTGACTCAGCAGTGTTCTCAATTTAACTGGGCTTATGCAGATCGAGAGCCTGAAGGTTTTTTGCGACCTGGCCGAGAGCCGGAGTTTTACCAGTGCGGCCCGGGTGAACCAGATCACGCAGTCGGCGGTGAGCCAGCAGGTCAACTCGCTCGAACGGCATTTCGACACGCTGCTGATCGAGCGCAGCAAGAAGATGTTTCGGCTGACCCGGGATGGGCAGCTGCTCTACGATCACAGCAAGGAGATCATCAACTCCTTCGAGACGCTGACGAGCCGGATGCAGTCCCTGCAAAACGTGGTGTCGGGCAATATCCGCGTCTCGACGATCTACTCGATCGGGCTGCACACGCTGCCTCCGTTTCTGAAAAAGTTCCTCAAAAAATTCCCGACCGTCAACGTGCACGTCGAGTACAGTCACGCGGACAAGATTCTCGAGGACGTGCTGGGCAACGCGGTGGACCTTGGCCTCCTGGCCTATCCGGGCAAAAACAGCAAATTGAACATCATCCCGCTGATGGAGGAGTCGCTGGTGCTGGCGTGCGAACCGGGGCATCCTTTGGCCAAGCGCGGACAAATCAAGCTCGCCGACATCGCGGGGGAAAATCTGGTCGGCTTTCATATCGACATCCCGACACGGCGGGGGATCGACCGCGTGCTGCGGGAGAAGAAAATCTCCGTCAATTTGGTGATGGAGTTCGACAACATCGAGACCGTGAAGCGGGCAGTGGAGATTGGCACCGGAGTGGCGATTGTGCCGGAGGTCACCGTGGTGCCGGAGGTCAAGCTGGGCAGCCTGGCCAGTGTGAAATTTAGCGATGTGCAGCTCGCCAGGCCCGTCGCGGTGGTGCATAAGAAAAGCAAGGCTCTCTCCCCGGCGCTGAAGAATTTCCTGACCACCCTCACAGGGGATTAGACGGAGAGGCACATCGCTTGGCCAAGGGGAGTGTCCATCCCGCTGGTAGGCCGTTATTTAGTCTCTTTTTTCGCAACTTTTGCCGAAAACCGCTGTTTATCCGTTCACTTGCTGCCCGCAGAATGGCACTAATATCGATCAAACAGATCTTGGCTGAAGCTGATTTGGCCACACCGGTTGAGTTTTCGGACCTGACCAAGGAGTGGCGTGTGGCCGCTGAAAACGGCTCTGAGGAGCCGTTGTTGGCGTTTTTTGCCCGGGAAAAAGGGCTGACGGAGGACGCATTTCTCGAGCGCTTGGCCAAGGCGATGGATTTGCGTTTCGTCGACCTGAAGGATATCAGCCCATCCGCCGAGGCGCGCAAGCGGGTGACCACCAAGGTGGCTTTTCAGCATTTCGTTCTGCCGATCCACGCCGAGAACGGCACGCTCGAGGTGGCCGTCAGCGACCCGTTCGACTCGGCGATGATCAACGCCGTGCAGTTCAACGCCGGCGGCACGGTCAAGCTGGCGCTGGCCCCGCGCAGCGAAATCGAGAAGGCACTCAAGAAATTTTACGGAGTTGGCGCCGAGACGCTTGAGGAACTCGAGGACGACGACGAGCCGTTTGAGATTCTCTTCGACGAGGACAAGGAAATCACCGAGGGCGACCAGGACGCCAGTGTGATCAAGTTCATCAACCAGGTCATCTGGGAGGCGTTCAAGGACCGGGCGACCGATATTCACTTCGAGCCGGCGGAGGACGAGTTCCGCATCCGTTACCGCGTGGACGGCATCCTGCACCAGACGCCGATGCCTGCGCAGTTGAAGCGATACCAGGCCTCGCTCATCTCTCGCGTCAAGGTCATGTCCGGCATGGACATCGCCGAGAAACGCCTCCCGCAGGACGGCCGCATCAACGTCCGCATCAAGGGCGAGGAACTCGACATCCGTGTCTCCACCGTGCCGACCGTTTACGGCGAGAGCGTGTCGCTGCGTTTGCTGACCCGCGGCACCATTTTCCTGAGTCTCGACAAGCTGGGCTTCGACCCCAAGGACGAGGCCATCCTGCGCGAACTCATCGTCAAGCCGCACGGGATCATTCTGGTCACAGGGCCGACCGGCTCCGGCAAGTCCACCTCGCTTTACGCCTTCCTCAGCACGATCAACTCCGTGCACCAGCGGATCATCACCATCGAGGAACCGGTCGAGTACGAACTGAATGGCATCAACCAGATCGCTGTGCGCTCGGACATTGGGCTGACGTTCGCCACCGGCCTGCGGCACATCCTGCGGCAGGACCCGAACGTGGTGATGGTGGGTGAGATTCGGGACGGCGAGACGGCGGACATCGCCATCCGGGCAGCGTTGACCGGTCACCTGGTGTTCAGCACACTGCACACAAACGACGCCCCGGGCGCGTTCACGCGGCTGATCGACATGGGCATCGAGCCGTTTCTCGTGGCGTCGTCGGTGGAGGCGGTCATGGCACAGCGCCTGGTGCGCACCATCTGCCCTAACTGCAAGGAGGAGCAGAAGGTCGACCGCGACTATCTGCGGCAGATCAGCTGCCCGGAGCACATCATCGAGTCCGGCACGTTTCACCACGGGGCCGGCTGCGAAGATTGCCGCCAACAGGGCTACAAAGGGCGGCTGGCCATTTACGAGATGTTGGTGATGAGCGAGACCATCCGGCCGCTGATTCTCAAGCGCGAGGCGTCGTCAATCATCGGCCAGGCAGCGATCAACGAGGGCATGCGCACCCTGCGTGACGACGGCTGGCAAAAGGTGGTCGATGGCAAGACGACCATCGAGGAGATTCTGCGCGTGACCATGTCCGATGAGCACTTGAAGGACGAGTAGCATGGCGGCAAAGAAAACCAAATGGAGCAGTTGCAATCTGCTTGAGCCGACGGCCGAGGGGAGCCGGCTTTGGCAGTTCTCCGTCTCGTCGAAAAAAGTGAAGCTCTCCGGCGACCTGCGCGTGGCCGAGGGCGACGACCCGCCGGCCAAGGCAGTGGCCAAGGACTGGAGCGACCTGCTCAGCCGCAAGCTCAATATCGCCACCCTGCCGCCGGAGAAGGGTTTTTTGCGCGTGGTCGATCTGCCAGCATGCGAGCCGGACGAGCTGCTGCCGATGGTCGAGTTCCAGATCGAGGATTTGTCGCCGCTCCCAATGGCGCAGACCGTTTGGTCCGCCGAGGCGGTGCCCGGCTCCACCGGGCAGGAGGGCAACCAGACGGTGCTGGTCACGATTGCCGAGCGGAGCGTGGTGGAGGAGCGACTGGAGGAACTCGAGGCCGCCAATTTTCTTGCCGACCGGGTGGAGGTGCCGCTGCTGCGAGAACTGGTGCCCGGCGAGTCGAGGGCGGACGGGGCGCACATTCAGCTCGTGCAAGGGGCCGACTCGGTGCTGGCTCTGGTGTCGTGGTGGTTCGGCGGCCGGCTGTGTGATGTCAACTCGTTCAACCTGCCGAATCATGAGGCCAGCCGCGATGCGTTGGTGGAGAAAATCAACAACGTCGCCTGGGCGGGGGAGGTCGCCGGCTGGATGCCGGGCGATCCGGCCTGCCACTTGGCCAAGCGCGGCGACGTGGCGGCCGACTGGAACGTGGCCCTAGCCAAGTGCTTCGGCGATCGCATCCGCGAAGTCGAGCCGGCGAGCGAGGTGGACCTGGCCACGGCGACCGCGGAATTCGCTTCCCGAACCAGTGCCCCCGGCCTGATGATCGAGGAGTACCGCACCCGCAACCGACAGCGGTTTTTGGACGGCCTCTGGATGGAGGGGATCAAGGGCGTGGTGGCGATGCTGCTGCTGGGGCTGCTCGGATTTTACGTTTACGGGAGTTGGCTGCAGCGCGACCTGGAGAACTTGAAGCAAGAGGTGAAAGAGAAGGGTGCCAAGTACACCGAGGCGCTGCTGCTCAAGGCCAAGGTGGAGACGCTCGAGAAGCAGAAGGCGCTCAAGTACGCCGCGCTCGCCGCGTGGGGCAAGGTGGCCACCGGCCTGCCCGGCGAGTTGAAGTTTACCGAGCTGAAGTTCGAGTCGAGCCGCGCACTTGACGGCAACACGGGCCGGGCACTGCGGATCACCGGCGCGGCGGATGCCGGAAAGGCGACGTTGATTGACGATTACCAGGAGGCGCTGACACAGATGGAGTCGGCTGACGGCAAGGCGCTGTTCTCCGGAGTGAAGGCCGTATCGATCCGGCAGGACTTGAAAAAAAACCAGACCTATTGGTCGTTGACGTGTGATTTCAATGGCGAGTAACCAAAGCATATTTGACAGGTTGAACCTGAGCAGCGGCGAGCGGCGGCTGGTCATGTTCGTGCTCGTGGTGCTGATGTGCGCGCTCGCTTGGATGGTGTGGGGGATGATTCCCGATCCGGGAGAAACCCAAAAAAAAATTAACAAGGAGAAAACACAGCTGATCAGCTTTGAGAAGGAGATCGCCATCACTTACACCACCCACAAGGGCGACACGCTGAGCACCATCGCCAAAAAACACAAAACCACCGCAGAGGCGATCGCCAAGGCCAACGACATCACCCCCCCCAACGACATCGAGCCGGACAAGAAACTCAAGATCAGCAAGATTCCTCTTTATGAAGACAAGATTCGCACACTTGAGGGTTTGGGCTCGGCGGTGATGCCGATCGAGCAGGAGTTCACCATGCGCCGCACCATCAACAACCTTACGGCGGCCAACGGCGTGCGGGTGACCCGGCTCGGGCGCACGACCACCAAGACCAACGAGTTTTTTCAAGAGAAAACGATGCGCGTCGACTTTTCCAGCAAGGAGAGCGATCTCGTCAACTTCCTCTGGAAACTCGGCGGCAGCGAGTCGATGGTGCGTGTGAGCGATCTGCTCATCAAGCCGGACAAAAACCGTTATCGTCTGGATGGCTGGATGAACCTGACCGCCAGTTACCAAAAGGATCCCAAGGCAACGCAGCCCAAGCCAGTCGCAGCCAAGCCAGCCACCGAGGCCAAGCCGGAGCAGGTTGCGGCCAAGTCCAAGTCGGAGCAGGTTGCGGCCAAGTCCAAGCCGGCCAAGCCCGAAACCAAGGCCGACGAAACCAAGCCGGCCAAGCCGAAAACGAAGCCGAGTGGCAACAAGCGCACCGTGCCCAAGCGCACCATTCCCACCCGGCCCGTCCGCAAGACTCAATAGATTCAATCCATGAAACTTTACATCAACCACTCGAGAGCCATGAAAAACCTGACTACTGGTGTCCTGGCGCTGGCATTTGCCGCGCTTGGCCAAGCGCAGCCCGCGGCCCCACCGGCCCCACCGGTCCCACCGGTCCCACCGACGCCCGGCAACGCCGCTGCGGCGGATCCTGCCGTTGCGCCCGATCCGGCCGCTGCGCCCCCAGCCAATGACCAAATCATTCCGGCTGCGGACATGAAATTCGTCAATATGCCACTCGAGCAGTTCCTTGAGATTTACGCCAAATATGTCAAGCGAACGATCCTGCGCGCTTCAGCGTTGCCCAATCTCAATGTCACACTCGTGGCAGAGACACCCCTGACCGTCGAGGAGGCCATCCAGGCGATGGACAGCGTGCTCTCACTCAACGGCTACACGACCATCCCAGTGGGGGATAAGTTTGTCACCTTCGTGCCCAGCGCCAACGCGCTGCAGGAGGGTGCGGCGTTCTCGACCATCACCACTGCAGACGAACTGCCGGAGGCCAACCAGTACATCACCCATATCAAGCAGTTGAAACACCTGCTGCCCAGCGAGGCCGTCCCGATGCTCACGCCGATGGCCAAGAATGCGGCCGGCATCGTGGCGTTGGACGTCAGCAAGACGCTCGTCTTGCGGGACAACTCCTCCAACATCAAGCGGATGCTCGAGTTGCTAGAGCGCATCGACATCAAGCCGGAGGAGGACTACAAGCTCAAGGTTATACCGATTCGCTATGGCAAGGTGGAGGAAATTTATGCCACAATGCAGGACTTGATCACCGGCTCCAGTACTTCCCGCTCGAGCCCCTCTGGCAGCTCCTCCCGGACCAGTCCATCCTCCCGGACGAGTTCGTCGTCCCGCGGCAGCTCATCCCGTAGCGGGAGTGTTCGCTCCCTGCAGAATCGTCCCTCTACCTCATCCAGCAGTTCGTCCAACTCATTCCGCAACCGCTTGCAGGGTATCGTCAATCGAGCCGCCGGCGGCGATATCCAGATTCTGGAGAATGCCCGCATCATTCCCGATTACCGGTCCAACTCGCTGATCATATTTGCCAACGAGGAAGACATGGTGAAAATTGACGAGATCGTGAGTCACGTGGACAACCTGCTGGCGCAGGTGCTCATCGAGGCCATCATCGTGAACGTGACGTTGACCGACGGGATGGAAATGGGCGTCAACGCCTTTATGCACAACGAGGAAGGCCCGGGAGACAGTCGTCATATTGGAGGATTCATGAACGGCGGCCCTTCCACAGGCGGTGCCGCTCCCGCAACTTCTCCCAACACTGGTGGGCAGGCAGGTGGTCAGGATGGTCAAAACGGAGTTGCCGATGGGGGTGTAGCTGCCGCTGCGGGCGCTGCTGGGAATGTGCTGAGCACGCTTGGGGCCGGAGCCCTGAGCGGTGGATTCTCCTACATCAGCCGCTATGACGATTCCCTTGAGTTTGCCATGAGTGCTCTCGCCAACAACAGCTCGGCCAAGGTGCTGCAAACCCCGCGCGTGCAGACCAGTCACGCCGTTCCGGCGACATTCTTCAACGGAGAGCAGGTCCCTTATCAGGGGAGTAGCGGTTACGGTGGCTACGGTGGTGGTTATGGTGGTTATGGTGGCTACGGTGGTGGTTATGGTGGTGGTGGTTATACTCAATTTCTCAATGTGGGTATCACCCTGGATGTGACGCCGTACATCACTCCCGATGACTTGGTTGTCATGGAGATTCAACAAACCATTTCCGAACTGGACGGCTTCATTGACATGGGTGGCGGACAGCAGGGTAGCACCGGCATGAAGGCGCCGCAAACCACGGAGCGCGAGGCTGCTTCCACCATCTCGGTTAAGGATGGGGACACGATTCTTCTGGGAGGCTTCATTCGGAATTCAAAGACTGGAACCGAATCTGGAGTTCCGTTTCTCAAGGACATCCCGTTGCTGGGCAATCTGTTCAAGAATCAGTCCAGCATGAACAAGCGCTCGGAACTGCTTGTCCTGATCCGGCCGACCATTCTCAAGTCGCCCGAAGATGCCGCCCTCATCGTTTCACAGGAACGTCAACGGCTTCCCGGCATCCGGGAGGCTGAGGCGGAATTCAAGGCCGAAAACGAAGCGAGACTGAGACAGGTGGAAAAAAAGCTCATGAAGCAAGAAAAAGGCAATGAGGTCCGGGCTCGCAATATGAAGTCCAAGCCACCTTTCTGATCAACCGATCCATCATGAATTTCCCAAAGCCGGCTGTGTCACGCAGCCGGTTTTTTTGATTTTGGCGTATAGCCTGTCGTATTGGGCCGTGGTTTGCCTCCACGAAAAGTCGGCCCGCATGCCGTTGTCGCGCACCCTGGCCAGGCGCTTGGGCTCGGCGAACAAGTCCAGCGCCTGGCCAAGCGCCTGGCCAAGTGCCGCCGCCGAGCAGTCGCCAAACTTGATGCCGGTCGCTGTGTCCTCCCCTTGGCCAAGATCAATCACCGAGTCGTCCAGCCCGCCGGTGGTGCGCACGATCGGCACTGAGCCGTACCGCAGGCTGTAGAGCTGGTTGAGGCCGCACGGCTCGAAGCGCGAAGGCATCACATAAAAATCACTCCCGGCTTCGATACGGTGGGCCAAGCCGGTGTCATAGCCGATCTTCACGGCGACCTGCTCGGGATGCCGCTTGGCCAAGCGGCTCATCGCCTGTTCAAGCGACGGATCACCGCTGCCCAGGCCGGCAAACTGAAACACCGCCCCGCCGTCGAGTTGCTCCTTAAGCGCGCCAAGCAGAATGTCGATCCCCTTCTGGTCGGTGAACCGGCTGATGTTGCCGAACAGCGGCGCGTTGTCGAGCAGCGGCAGGCCAAGCTCGTGTTGCAGCGCCCGCTTGTTGGCGGCCTTACCACCGGGCGAGTCGGCGGAGTAGGCGGCTGCGAGGTGCGGGTTGTCCATCGTGTTCCATTCAGTGTAGTCGACGCCGTTGAGCACGCCGCTCAGCGCGTCGTCCCTGGACTGGAACACGCCCTCGAGGCCGCAGCCGTATTCCCCCGTCAGCAGTTCGCGCGCGTAGCGCGGGCTCACGGTGGTGACGAGGTCGGCGGACACGACACCGCCCTTGAGGAGGTTCATGTCGCCGTGAAACTCAAGCTGCCGCGAGTCGAAGTACGCGTCGGGCAGCCCGGTCAGCGCGAACTTGTCGGCGGGGAAGCGGCCTTGGTAGGCGGCGTTGTGGATGGTGAAAATCTTGCCGACTGGTTCGTTCGCGAGTAGCGGCATGACGAGTCCGCTCTGCCAGTCGTGCGCGTGGACGATCTCCACGTGCTTGGCCAAGCGGACGACGCATTTTGAAAAAAAGATGAACCGCTCGGCGTCATCGGCGTGACCGTAAAGGCCGTCGCGATCGAACCACTCCGGTTCGTCAATAAACAGCACGGTCAGGTTCGGCTCCGGATCGAGCCGCCAAACCTTGGCCGGCGGCTCCGCTTGACCAAGCGGCTCGAGGCCGGGGAACGTATCGCGGATGCCGCGGTACAACGGCGTGACGAGCGTGACGGGGTGCCCGGCCGCGGCCTGCGCCCTGGCCAGCGCCGCCGTGGCATCTGCCAGCCCGCCCGTCTTGGAATATGGGAACACCTCGCTGCTGGCGTGGAGGATTTTCATCGCGGCTGCTACACGGCAAGCAGTCAGTTCGTCGGAATGCTTTCGGTTCGCAGGTATGGCTGAATCGGCTCCGGGATGGCGATGCTGCCGTCCGGCTGCTGGCCGGTCTCGATGAGCGCGACGAACAGCCGCGCCAGCGCCGTGCCGCTGCCGTTGAGGATGTGCGGATGGCGATTTTTGCCGTCAGCATCCTTGTAGCGCAGATTCATCCGGCGGGCCTGGTAATCCTCGCAGTTGGAGCAGCTGGACACCTCGAGGTAATCGCCCTGGCCAGGCGCCCAGACCTCGATGTCGTAGGTGGTCGCGCTGCCGAAGCTCATGTCGGCGGTGCAGAGTTGCAGGATGCGGTAGTGGAGGTTGAGCGACTGCAGCACCTTCTCGGCGTGGCCGAGTATCGTGTCGAGTTCGTCGTAGCTGCTCTCCGGCTCGACGATCTTGATCAACTCGACCTTGTCGAACTGGTGCACGCGGATCATGCCGCGCG
>Ga0187827_10008245_pt1 | contig 11359 bp, 11 predicted proteins | sample ETNtaG_39_FD_167969 | JGI IMG/M metagenome (GOLD analysis project Ga0187827, IMG submission 167969) | Marine microbial and viral communities from oxygen minimum zone, Eastern Pacific Ocean - ETNP2014_SV_150_PacBio MetaG (Illumina Assembly) | ecosystem: Environmental > Aquatic > Marine > Hypoxic... | reverse complement strand
ATATTTTTGTCTATCATAGTTCCCGCTTTCAATGAAGAAAAAAGATTGCCCTCCACTCTAAAAGCAATAATTAACTATCTTACAAAACAAAAATATTCAAGCGAGATTATAATTGTAAGCGATGGAAGTATCGACAAAACTAAAAAGGTTTCTGAGAGTTTCAAGGAAACTTTTTCGGAACTTAAAGTTATTGAATATTTTCCTAACAGAGGTAAAGGTGCTGCAGTTAAAGAAGGTATTGAGGTATCTCGAGGGGATTATAAACTTTTTATGGACGCTGATATGGCGGTCCCCGTTGAGTTTATAAGTAAATTTCTAAAAATAATAGTTAATGGTTATGATATAGTTATTGGCTCTAGAGGGATGTCAGATTCCAAAATTCAAAATCACCAAAGTTTCTCACGTGAATTTCTTGCAAAAGTTTTTGGTTTCATTCAACAATTTATTTTAGTATTAACTATAAAGGATACGCAATGTGGGTTTAAATTATTTACTAAAAATGCGACTGATACTTTATTTCCTCAAGTCTTATTTGATTGTGCCTACTTTGATGCGGAGCTACTTTTTCTTGCTCAAAAAATGGGACTAAGTATTGCTGAGGTCGGTGTAAGTTGGAGTCATGATGGTGAAACAAGACTTCCAATTGGCGTGAAGAGATCAATTGAAATCATTAAGAAATTATTGCTGATCCAGTACTACCATTAGTTTCCCAAAAATCAACCTAATTTGACATAAATGAAAAATGTAGCAATTACAGGGGTGGCTGGTTTTATTGGCAGCAATTTTGCGGATTATCTGCTACTTAAAGGTTTCAGAGTTATTGGTATCGATGATTTATCCTATGGTGTGAAAGAACAAGTACCAAAAAATGTTGAATTTCACATAATGGATATTTGTTCTAAAAAAATTTTCAACTTGTTTGTTAATGTGGACACAGTTTTTCATTTTGCCGCAAAGAATTGTATTCCAGATTGTCAGTTGGATCCTGTTGAAACAGCACGGATTAATATTCTTGGAACTGTGAACATTCTTGAAGCTTGTAAAAGAAACAATGTACGAAAAATTATTTTAGCTGAATCCTCTGCCTTATATGAAGGTTGTGATCTATTCCCAACGCCTGAAGACAATCAATCTCCTGAAAGTTTTTATGGTATCAGCAAGCTTTGCGGTAGGCTGTTTGCTGATGGTTTTATCAATTCTTCAAACATGAATATTTCAGCATTGAGATATTTTAATGTTTACGGTCCCAGACAGGATTATAGAAGAACAATACCTCCTTTAATGAGTGGATTAATAATTAAACTTTTGAAACATGAAAGGCCGATAATCTATGGAGATGGGACAAAGAGACGTGATTTTGTCTATATTGATGATGTAAACCGCTTTCATGAAATGATTATGTATGATGAAAGAGCCAACGGTAAAGTTTTCAATATTGGCAGTGGGGTTAATTACTCCGTGTTAGAAATCTATGAAGCTATTGAATCAACATTAAAAACTGGTCTCCAGCCAATACACAAACCTGATCTTCCAGGAGAAGCGTTTCAAAACCTTGCTGATATCTCAAAAGCGGGCTTACTTGGTTGGGAGCCACAGGTTTCGCTTAAGGAAGGACTAAGATTATCTATTGATTATATAAGAGAAAACGTTTTAAATATTAAAGAATTAACTTCCTTATGATAATTACAAGAACACCATTTCGAGTTACCCTCGGAGGTGGGGGGACAGACCTTCCAAGCTATTATTCACGATTTGGTGGTTTCATATTCAGTTTTGCTCTAGATAAATACATGTTTATCTATGTCAACCGTCCTGTAGTGGATGACCTTATTCGGATAAAATACAGTCATAGTGAAACTGTGTCTTGTTTGAAGGAAGTCCAGCATGATATTGCCCGAGTTTGCCTTGAAAAAATGGGTATCAAAAAAAGTGTTGAAATAACATCCATGGCCGATATCCCGGCGGGTAGTGGTCTGGGTAGCTCAAGTTGTTATACGGTTGGTCTTTTGAATGCTCTTCATGCATTGAAACGTGACTATGTTTCCCTTCAGGAATTAGCTGAAGAAGCCTGTGAGATTGAAATGGTCACTTTGAACAAACCCATGGGTAAACAGGATCAGTACCTAGCAACATTTGGGGGCTTTTCAGTTCTAGAGATTGCTAAAGATGGCAAAGTTTTGGTTAATAAGGCAGATGTATCATATAGTACCATTGGGGAACTGAAAAGAAACCTGCTCATGTTTTATACAGGTAAGCAAAGAGTCAATAAAAAAATACTGGGATTACAGGATAAAGCAACCCAAAGAAGTGAAAAAGCTGTTCTTGAATCATTGCACTATATTAAGGAATCTAGCTACAAGATTTTGGAGATAGTTGAAACTGGTAACATTACCAAACTTGGCCTGATGTTCGATGAACACTGGCAATACAAGAAGAAACTGGCCAAAGGTATTTCTAATCCAAAATTTGACCAAATTTATAATTTAGCAAAAGAAAATGGTGCACTCGGAGGAAAGATATCCGGAGCTGGTGGTGGTGGTTTTTTTACATTTTACTGTGAAGAAAAACAGGACCAGCTACGTTCAGCCATGCAAAAGACCGGCTTAATGGAGCTGCAATATGATATCGACTTCGAAGGAACAAAAACTTTGGCCAATTTCATGGATTACCGTTCTACAGACATATATAATTCTTAACTACATTGCAGAATGTGATCATTACTGGTGGGGCCGGCGGTATTGGAACTCACTTATCAAAGGCATTGATAGATGATGGTTATAAAGTTTTTGTAATTGGTCGTGATCCTAAAAATTTTGATTTACTTTATGAAAATACAAAAAGAAACGAGAATCTTGAATTCTTTCAAGTAAATGTTGCCTCCATCAAGAATGTAAGTGATTTTTTTCGTTCTATCACTGGTTCCAAATATCAGTTGTTTGCGCTGATTAATTGTGCTGGAGTACAGGTTCCAATCGGAAAATTTTCTGAGGTTGATATGGAAGCATGGGCTAATAACATTTCAGTTAATTTACTCGGAACTTCAAATATGATAAAAGCTTCCATACCTTTTTTTAGTAAAGGAAATGGCTGTGGAAAAATCATCAATTTTTCCGGGGGTGGGGCCACATCATCCCGCCCTAATTTCAGTGCCTACTCCGTTTCAAAAACAGCTATTGTCCGCCTGACCGAAATTTTGGCAGAAGAATTGAAGGATAGTAAAATAGAAATTAACGCTGTAGCACCTGGTGCAATCAATACGGGAATGTTAGGAGATATTTTGGTAGCAGGTAATAAAGCGGGTAATGAATTTGAAACTGGTTTGGAACAAAAGAAAAGCGGTGGAGAATCCCCAAAAAAGGTGGTTGATCTTTGTCGTTTTCTTTTGTCCGAGGAATCAGATGGTATTTCCGGGAAGCTTATATCCGCTGTTTGGGATGATTATCACGACCCATCATTTGTGGAAAGAATTAAATCAGATTCAGATTTTTGCTGTCTTCGCAGAGTGGACGCGATCAACTTTGACGGTACTCAATGAATGTTGCTATAATTGGTGCTGGATTTATTGGTTCCAAGAGAGCTTCTTCACTAGGAAAAAATGATAAATTGGTCATGGTTTGCGATACCAAGATATCAGCTGCAAAAGAACTTTCCAGAAAATATAACTCAACCTTCACGGATGAATATCAACAAGTGGCAAATAACACTGTAATTGATGTTGCATTTATTTCGATCATTAATAAGTTTGCTACCCCAATCTCCATTGATATGCTGAAATCGGGAAAAGATGTTTTGTGCGAAAAGCCTTTGGGAAGGAATCTTGAAGAAAGTCTTCAAATACTTAAAGCAGCTGAAAAATCTGGTAAAATACTAAAAACTGGTTTTAATCATCGTTTTCACGGCGCCATAATGAAAGCAAAAGAATTAATAGATGGTAATACAATTGGAAAAATAATCAATATTCGCGCTAGGTATGGGCATGGTGGTAGATCTGGAATGGAACAGGAATGGCGCTGCTCAAAGGATCTTTGTGGCGGAGGCGAATTACTTGATCAAGGGGTACATATTATTGATTTATGTCGCTGGTTTATGAATAGGGAGATTTCCCAAGTTTACGGCAGAGTTTATAATTCCCTATGGAAGACGGAAGTGGAAGACAACGCATTTTTTCATTTGGAATTTGGTGACAATGTACTTGCACAGTGCCATGTTAGTTGGACAAACTGGAAGAATATTTTTTCATTTGAAATTTTCGGAGATCAAGGATATCTCAAAATAAATGGCTTGGGGGGAAGTTATGGAAAAGAAAAGTTGGAAATAGGGTATCGCAACATAGATGGAGGTGTGCCTGATATTGAAAAGTATGAATTCCAAGATGTAGATGACTCCTGGGCCTTAGAATGGAAAGAATTCAAAAAAGCTATTAAAGGGAATAAAAGATCTATTGGTAGCGGTTACGACGGCTATGAGGCTAATAGAATTGTAGATGCTATCTATAGATCAAGTAACTTAAGGAAACCGATTTCAATGAGATGAATCGTGCAGTTTTTTTTGATAGGGATGGAGTTTTGAATAAACTTGTAAGCCGTGACGGAGGATTATTTTCACCACGCACTGTAGATGATTTTCAATTGGTTCCTAAGGCAGAAGATGTAATAAATCAAATCAAATTTGAAGGATACTTATGTATAGTTGTTTCCAATCAGCCTGATGTTGCTCGTGGTTATTTAGACAGATCAGAATTAGATAAGATGACCCAAATTCTTTTCGAAAGCCTTGATTTGCATGATATATTCTATTGTCTTCACGATGATATAGATGAATGTGATTGTAGAAAACCTGCCCCTGGGTTGCTGTTCCAGGCAGAAGAAAAATGGAATATAGATTTTGCTTGTTCTCTTATGGTAGGTGATACAGTAAAAGACTTGGAAGTTGCTCAAGGAGTTGATATGAAGTTTTATTTATTGGAAGGCGAACATAATCAGTCTCTTCTAGCTGAAAACAGGATTGCAAGCCTGAGAGACATAATTGGTTTTCTTTAATGATAGGGGACAATCATTCATGAAGTTCGTAGATCAGTACCTTGAAGAAGTTCAAAAGATTATTAATTCTTTAAACAGAGATGAGATTGCCAAAATGGTCGCAATCATTAATGAAGTAAGAGCAAAAGACGGTCGCATGTTTATTTTGGGGGTGGGAGGAGGTGCCGGACATGCTTCTCATGCAGTAAATGATTTCAGAAAAATATGTGGAATTGAAGCATACACGCCCATAGACAATGTTTCTGAGCTGACTGCCCGGGTTAACGATGATGGTTGGGATACAGCTTATGTAAATTGGCTGAAGATCAGCAAACTTAATAAAGAAGATATGTTGCTGGTATTCTCTGTCGGAGGTGGAAATCTGAAAAAGAATGTAAGCGTCACTATTGTGAAATCACTGGAATTTGCAAGAGAGGTGGGGTCTAGAATATGTGGTGTTGTGGGTAGAGATGGGGGTTTTACAGCTCGAGTTGCTGATGCTTGTGTTATTATTCCACCTATTAATAGTGAGACGGTTACCCCCCATACTGAAGCGTTTCAAGCCATAATCTGGCATCTGCTGGTATCTCATCCTCAATTGCAGAAATATGAGATGAAATGGGAATCTCTGAAATAGAAGGAGAAAATCATGGCTATATTTCTTGATACAGGTAATATAGATGAAATAGAAAAGTACCACAAAATGGGCATCATTCGTGGTGTAACAACAAATCCAACTATTTTATCTAAAGAAGGTGTAAAAGGAGGGATGGATGGTGTAAAAAAACGATCAATTGAGATTTCAGAAATGATATCCCCTTTACCTCTTTCTGTAGAGGTTACTACAAATGACATGGATAGAATGATAGAACAGGCATTAGACTTTGTCACATGGGCCGATAATATTAACGTCAAAATAACCATACATGGTCCAGAAGGGGAGTTAGAGAATCTAAAAGTTATCCATGAACTTGAAACAAACCACGATGTGCGAATCAATGTGACTGCTATGATGAGTACACAACAATGTTTTTTGGCCGCCATGGCTGGCGCAACCTATGTATCAATATTTGGTGGTCGTGTTAACAATATGGGTTACAATGCGTGCAGTGAAATATCACGTTTGCGACGGTTATTGGACTCATTTGATCTTGAATCACAGATCATTGTCGGCTCTACTCGAGAAGTATTGAATATCGTAGAATGGTTAGATGCGGGTGCTCATATTGTTACTGCTACGCCGCATTTGATCCAAGGAATGTTGATACATCCTTATTCTAAAGAAACAGTGCAAATGTTTCTTAGAGATGGGAAAAAATTTGAACTTGGATAGACTACTGTCTTTTATTTGAAATTTCTCTGTCTTTTTTCACCACACGACTAATTTTTACTTTAGGTGTCTGATGAGATTTAATGTACTGAATCTCCACATTATATTTTTTACATGAGATCAACTTTAATCAAAAAAGTACTTTTAGCTTCTTTTATTGTTGTTTTTCCTTTAATACTGATTGTTCCGGGATTTTTTGATGAAAATCAAGGTTTCTATGTTGATTGGTGGGCCAATATCTGGAACATTGAGTATCAGTCAAAATATTTTAGTGCTCACCATTCCATGCCGAATGTTATCCATACTTGGAACATTGAAACAGGAATTGGCAGGCCTGATCCTCTTTTCTATGGATTTTTGTTCTATCCAATTATGGGATTCATAGCACAGTTTTTTGGTACAAATATTGCACTCCGATTAGGAATATTTATTATTTGGATACTGCAGTTTTTTGCATTGAAGAAAGTTTTCTCAAAACTTACAAATTATCCATATTTTGATTATTGCGTCTCAGCCTTATTTCTTTGGGGGATATATCCATTAACTAATCTTTATAACCGGAGCGCTCTCCCCGAATCTTTTGCTACGGGTTTTTTGTTATGTGCCTTGTGCTATTTAGCCCTCTTTTTTTTGTCAAATGAGATGACAGAGAAAAAAGAAAATGCCATGCTTTTTGGAATTTTCCTTGTGTTTTGTATTGGAACACATCCAATTACAGCTTTATTTGGATGTACGTTCCTGTGTATTGTTATATTTTTTTTCTTCCTATTGAGATCATCAGAATTACCCCGAAACTTACCTTTAGTTTCATTAGTTATTTTCTTTTGTATGTTTTCGGTTTCTCCATGGCTTTACGTCACTTTAAAATACATGGGAGACCTAGCAATTAGTTCTTCGCCGGATATCTTAATATACTCCGAAACTATTGATTGGCCTTTAAGCAGATTCCTTCCATTTCCTATGGATAAACGATCAGTCAATTATGGTTGGGAAGTTCCAGGAGGTACGCCATGGCTCGAAGCACAAATCAACATACCTTTATTGTTGCTACTTCTTTGGGTATTGTATTCAAACAGAAAGCGATTACATGGATTAACAATTCGGAACAAGATATTTATAGTATGTCCCTTATTATTATTTCTTCTAACAACTGTCATGTCTTTTTCTGCTTCAATCTGGGCGATCCTTCCATCAGTCTATAAGAATATCCAAATGGTTTACAGAATGGTCACTTATCAGAATCTCTCTCTGGTTTTTGCATTAATCAGCATCTATTATGTATTGCGATTGAAGCCTAAATCAATGAAACCTCATAATTCAAATAGTCTTCATATAGTGTTAACTCTTTGCCTTTCAATAAGTTTTATTGCGGCTTCGGAAAAATTGATGCATGGATTTGCGATTATGGGAGATGTGGAGTTTCTTAATTTTACTAATAACAAAGTTTTTTTATCGGATCCGAAAACAGCTGGGAAAGCAAATTATATTCTTGGGTCAATTCCTGAGAGTGAAAAGGAGTCTTATACAGACGTTCAGATATTGCCAGATCCTTTCGACTTAAAAAAAAATAATCAATATGATGTTATAATAAGATTAGAAGAGTCCTCGTGGATTAAAACTAATGTTCAGGCGTTCCCTTGGAATAAATTATTGCTTAATGGAATTTCTATTCCATTGCATCGTTACCAACGTGTTGGTCCGTATCTTTCCCTTTTATTACCTCCAGGTAAGCATCAACTATCATATATGTTTGAACCCGATAATATATATCTTGTATTAAAGTTCTTGTCTTGGATATTTATAGTAACATGGGTGACAATTTGTGTTTTGATGCCATTCAAAGAATATTTTTTAGTTCAAAATTGGGGTAAAAGGTAAATGAAGCAATGACTTATTTGGAAGGAGGATTGAGATGTCGGGGGTTATTTAAGCATTCTTCGAAATCGCAGCCTCTTGTTTCTATTATTACTGTTGTAAAAAATAGTAGAGAAGAACTTAGTCGCACTATTCTAAGTACTCTCGCTCAAGATTATCCTAATATTGAATATATTGTTATAGATGGGGGTTCTGATGATAGGACCTTGAATATAATAAAACAGTTTGAAAGTGAACTGGATTTGTGGATTAGTGAGAGGGATTACGGTATTTATGATGCTATGAACAAAGGAATCAGACTTTCGCATGGCGATGTAATCGGTTTTATTAACTCTGGTGATTGGTATTCCAACAAGGCGATTAGTACTATTGTAGAAGAATTTATTATAGATAATCGTCATCAAGTTGTTTTTGGAGATGTTGTTATATGTGATCCGCATTTCAATGAATTGTATTTAGCTACTGTTGATCAGAGGAAATTTGATGACGGATGGTTACCTCATCCAGCAGTCTTTGTAAAAAAAGAAGTCTATGATGAATTCGGTTGCTTTGATATGAAACTGAGTATATCAGCCGATTACGACTTCATGTTGAGAATAAACGGACATACAAGAATTAAACACATAAAAAGGACTCTAGTTAATATGATGGTGGGCGGCGTCTCAGCGAATCAATTTTTCATCAAAGCAAAAGAGGATTTTTTCGCTAGGAAGAAAAATGGGATAGCTTTTCCGAGGAACTTGTTCTTGACTATGATTGGAATTCTTTCACCGATTCTCAATAGCATAATTAGGTCTTTGAGCGGTAAGCATGAATTTCGATTTGAGAGTATAAGTACTCCATTGTTTTTTCAGAAAAGAAATAACTTTTTCTCAATTAAAACTGAAAACAAACAATCAAACATAAATAAAAAGCAGAATTTAACTGGCTAAAAAGAAAACTAAAGTTGTCTCTTACTTTAATACGTATGCAAAACACTACGCCCATGAACATTATTCTCCAAATTCATTATCAATAAATAATTATCGACATCATATTGCTCTTGATATGATATCAAGGCTTGAACTCGGTCAGCCTTCACTTACACTAGATATTGGCTGTGGACCCGGTCACCTTGCGATTGAAATGGCAAAAATGGGGTTTGATGTTCAAGGAATTGATATTTCCAGCGAAATGATAAGAATAGCTGAGAAGACCGCTAGTGAACACAATATTATTTCAGCTAAGTTCAAGGTTGGTGATATTGAATCTTTAGATTATCCTGATAATACTTTTAATCTTGTTACAGGATTAGGAATTCTTGAATATCTTGAAAATGATATGCCTCTCCTTGGTGAAGTGAATCGAGTGCTGAGTGTAGGAGGTATTTTTATAACAAACATAACAAACATTTATTCTTACCAATATATGTTTGAATCTTTCTACCGAAGGATTAAGAAAAGTTCAAACGTCCGGAGTTTTCTTTCGCGTTTAAAGCCAATTATATCTGATTCAAACTCTGTAATTACTGATATGAACTTTACGCCCAGAAAACATAGGCCGTCCATATTTCAATCTAACTTGGAAGCATTTGGTTTCGATGTTATAGAAGATAAGTATATGGGCTTTTCTTTATTTCCTTCGCCATTAAACACTCTTGTTTCAAGATTGACTTCTTCATTTGAACACAAACTTGAAAGATTAGATGGCACTTTTTTGAGATCACTTGGATCGTGCTATGTTGTCTGTGCAAAATCAACAAAAAAATTGTGAATCATTGGAAACTTAGGCTCAGGAAGGATTATGCAAGAGTATTATACCGTGCTCATCTAGCTCCTGCTTTTTGGAGGCCTTTTGGGTCTAATTTGACAATCTTGAATTACCACCAATTTGTTTCAAGAACCTCCTCAAATTTTCTCCAAGTATCGCACTCTAGTTTATTGCGTCAATTGGATACTTTGCAAAAAATATCAGATATAGTGCCACTTTCACACATATTTAATGTCCCACTATCTTTTGATAATAATAAATCCCATCGCCGGCCAACAATTTCTGTTACGATTGATGATGGAGATAGGAGCGTGCTAGATGTCCTATCCATTTTTGGTGAATTTTCAATTCCTATCACAATTTTTTTACCAATGGGGTTGATAATTAATAAAGATTTTGATGATGGATGCAGAAGTATCTTACTAAGGTATAGGTGTTTGACTCCAAAATCTTTGCTGATTTCAGAACTAAAAGTCAATAAAGAAGCAGCTTTTGAAATGATTCTTTCGGCTTCAATGAAAAATATTAGAGAGTTGCTTTATAGAATTGAAAATGATTCTTCCCACAGGTATGTCTGGCCACGCAAGTTACTTACTGTTGATGATATCAAAATTTTGTCAGAGAACCCTCTTGTTACGATAGCTAGTCATTCGATGAGTCATTTGCCACTTAGTGTTTTACCTAAGTTTTTGTTAGAATGGGAGATTGAGAAATCAATAGATTGGATAAGGCAGTTTGGTGGAGACACTACTCTGTTTGCGTATCCTTATGGGGTACCTGGCACTTATAATCAACTAACTAATAGTAAACTTCGTATGTCAGGCGTCAGGTTTGCGTTCAATTCCACGTCTTTTCCAACATCACTAGATACATCTTCATTTGTTTTTGGCCGCAGTTTTGTAAGTGATAGTTGTGATGGTGATTATATAGGAGGCTTGGGCTACGGAGCTTTCGAGATTTGGGATCGAATAAGGTATTCGAATTATTTTATCAGATCTCGTCCTCCTTGGTATCTTTCTTTGTAGGTGAAAAGTTTGGCTTCAGCGGTAGAAATTCCACAAATAAGTGTTGTCATTCCGACTCGTAATTCTAGTTTGGAAATGACAAGACTGCTTAAAAGTTTAGACCATCAAATTCATCCTCCAGCTGAAATTATAATAATAGATTCAAGCGATGGAATTGGAACTCAAAAAATTGTTGAGAACAATCATTTAATTGGAATACTGAGATATAAAAGAATAGATAAAGCGTACCCTGGGAAAGCGAGAAACATTGGGGTCCAAATGGCAACATATGACTGGATTGCTTTTCTGGATTCGAAAACGATTCCTCAAAACACTTGGTTGTCAGAGTACATTAATCTTGCGGAAACGAATGCTGTTGACGT
>Ga0187827_10008242_pt1 | contig 11362 bp, 6 predicted proteins | sample ETNtaG_39_FD_167969 | JGI IMG/M metagenome (GOLD analysis project Ga0187827, IMG submission 167969) | Marine microbial and viral communities from oxygen minimum zone, Eastern Pacific Ocean - ETNP2014_SV_150_PacBio MetaG (Illumina Assembly) | ecosystem: Environmental > Aquatic > Marine > Hypoxic... | reverse complement strand
AGGCATTGACTTTACTAAGGCTAAGGAAAAGGTAGCTTCCTTTGGTAAGAAGAAAAAAGCTGCCCCTAAAAAGACAGCAGCTCCTAAGAAGAAACGTTCCTCTGCTGAGATTAAGAAGGAGGCTAAGAGTAAAGCAACTCCTAAGAAATCAACCCCTAAGAAATCAACTCCTAAGAAGACAGCTGCTCCTAAGAAGTCGCCGGGAGTCGACCCTAAGAAAGTTAAAGCCGCTGATAAACTTATGGATATACGTAAGAAATTATGGGCAGCTTGGAAAAAATCAGCTCCGGGTTCTAGGGTAGGTAGCCCAATGCATAAAACTATTATGAAAATGTCTAAATCTGATGCCTTAAAAGAATTAGCTAAACTTACTAGGTAGTAAATGTCCCAGCATTATGGTCAACCCACTGAGCCTACATATCAGCCTGTTCACAATGAGTTCACACTTCAAGAACTAATAAAACAGTATAATAAGGCTCCGTCTACATTCCGTGACGAGTTAATCGACCAACTCGAACAGGACTCCCAATTCTACGGAGTTCCTTTTAATCGTAATCCAGAAGATGAAGAGTTCCGCCTACTTGATACAGTAAAACAAGCAGGTGCAGGCTTCTTATCAGGCTTTACTACCTTTAACATAGGTGAGGAGCCTAAAAGCCCTTACGAGCGTATAGCACGCAACGTCGGCCATTTAGCAGGGTTTGTAGGTTTTGTACCAGCCCGTGCTATAGGCATGGTTACCAAGAGTGCTAAGCTTATGAATGCTGCTAAAGCTATACAAGGCAAGTCTGTCCCCATGTATGTAGCTAATAAGGTAACAAAGAAGGCTACTACTATAGCTGAGTCAGTCGTATCTAATGCTGCTAAGGGTAGGTCTGGTGCTACTAAATCTGTAGCTGAGTTCCTACAAAAGAGCACTGCTAAGGATTACATTCACGATGCATTCCATCTCGGTACAGCTATGGCTGTTAGTTCATGGCAAGGTGGCGTTGACGAGATGATGCATGGCTTTATTGGAGGTGCACAAACTGGTGCTGCCTTTAGAGCTATTGGTAACTTGATTAAGATACCCGGAGTTCCTTTACCTCCCATGGGTGCTACTATATTTAAACAAGTAGACGACTGGGGTGTAGCAGCTCCTCAATTATCCCAACAGCAGTTAGGAGAGAAGGGCTTAAGAACTATAGCATCTGCTCTCTATACTGGTTTGCCTTCTACTATGCGTGGTGACACTGCTCCCGAACAGATATATGAATACCTCCTTGGAGCCTACTTTGGAGTGAAGATGGTACCTAGTGAACAGGTACGCCGAGACAAATTTATGGTGAGCATGTTTGAAAGGTGGGGCGAAGGAGAATTGCCTATACCGGATACAACTCCGGGCTGGGAGAAGCTTTCCGAGAGAGAACAAGGCTTAGTTAAGGAAGAAGTTAACCGTCAATGGGGGCCTGCTGCTAAGAAAGGTATGCTTACCAGTTTAATATACGATTATTTACATGGTTCCTTAGTTATTCCAGAACGTCGTGAAGATATTGAAAGAGCTAAAGAATATCCTCCTCCTACAAATGCTGAGCAAAATACTATCCTTGAAACTATTTCCAAGGGTAAGGATATTACTCCAGAATACTGGGAGTCATTATCTAAAGAAGACAAGATATATTATGCACAGAGTATTGACCCCTCTAATATGAAATCATGGTATTCATGGGCTGCACTTATGGATATGGAGCCAATAGAAATCCATTCAATAGCAGAGCAGTATAGAATACCAGCCCGTAAAGGTATGGATGATATGGATTTGGCTGCTGAAATAATGCACAAGTCAATGAAGATACCACGTGATGAGTATGAACGTATCACATTAGAGGTAGATGATGCTGTTGCAGACCATCCTGATGCAGGAGACTTTGTTCATTTACCTCAAGCAATGGAGAATTGGGTTAAGAGACATCTACCACAGATTACTAAGGACAAGAAAGGCAATCTATTAAATGGCTTAGATAAAAATATAGCCATTAGAAATGCTACCCGTACTATTCAAGAGAAGATAGCTGAGATGCTTAATGAGGAAAGATTAAATTATCCCCTTACGCAAGATGCGGCTGGCAATGACATCACTCCTCGTTATAGAGAATATAATATGGATTATCGTAAGCTTGTCAATTTTATTATGAAAGAATTTGGCGTAGATGTAAAGGATGAAGCACGTGCTGAGTTAAATCAAATGATAACTCGTAAGAATCAAGGGTTTCAAGTAGCCTTTATCACTAATGAGATTCAACAGGGCAAAGGACAGCATAAATCTCGACTAGAAGTTCGAATGCTTAGCACTTCTGAGAAATCTGAAGGTACTCCAGTATTATCTACAGGAGACAAGAAGGGATTACGTGTACCATTTACTGTCTTTGAACAGCTCTGGGATAGCATGAACCCCGGTACCAATATACCTGCCTACTTTATAGCTGACCATTTTATAGTACCGGGTGCTCCATTTAGAAAGAATGTAGATTTTTATAGATACAAACAACAACTTGAACGTGATGATGCTGCTCAAGGTGAAACAGAATTCAATAGAATCTTCTGGGATATGATGAAACAGATGAAAAAACATAACACCTATTATTTTGGAGGGGCTGGAGATAAAGAGCGTGCTTATTTTATACAACACCATCCTAATACTGCTACGAATGAAGCTGAATTAAATAAACAAATATCTGAAATTAAATCAGTCCTTGGGGGAGCTGAAACTTTTAATAAACTATATCGTGCTTTAGAGAATGAATTTGTCAACAGACATACTGTAACCGACCAGACCCCAGCTAATAAAAAGGAGGCAACAGATTACCATCGCCGTTCATTTGTATCTAATTTTCTATGGGATATGGCAGCCAATGGTTTTGAGGTACCTAATTTTGCCGAGGGCACTAGAGCTAGTCGTAAGAAACTATTAGGCAAAGCTGTTCAGCGTGGTATGATTAATAATGCCAAGGGATATAATAAGCGTGCCCAGATATGGTTTACCAATGGCTATCGTGGTAACTCTGCAACTATTAATGAATATCTTGATGCTGATGGTAAATTAGTTGATAGACAAATTGAACATAAGCGTCCTGATGGCAGTATAGACTATGAATATCAAGAAGGATATGCTTATAAGTTAGTCAATGATGCTATTGCAGTTGAGCTTAACGATAGGAGTTGGGCTAAAGAGTATCAAGAAGGTACTGACGGGGCTATTATTACTCGTGATGATGTTATGAGAGCTGAATCTTTACAGGCTGGTATGCCAGAAGCTGAGACACAAGGTCAAAGTAAATCATTTATCATTGCCCCTGATGCCAAACATGGTGCTCTCCTCGGTAAATACATGATGCATACTGCTGGTACTACTTTGAGTAGGGCTATGAAAGAGGAAGAATTACATTTTATTATATATAAAAGTTCAGCCAAGCAAACAGGTACTAGGGATATAGGAGACTACCATCTTTCAGAGCATGGTAACCATATTACATGGTCACCTGACCCAGAAACTGGTAAGCTGGATACTTATTATTTAAAGCCTGAACAGATACACAATGTTGTAAGTGACCTACAAAATAGGCATATGATAGAACCACAACGCGTACCAGCTCAAATGTTTAGCAATCTCACTCAATCGACGATGAAAGAATTAGTTGAGGCTGATGTAGTAGAGGACATGCTTGAGACCTTGATTGAAGGAGGCTATAGGTCGTCCCCTTATGGTGCTGATTTAATTACAAAATATTATATCGACCCTAAGGATGCTGATGTACAGCAGGAGATTCTTAAGAATTTTGATGATATAGGTACCCGTTCCGTTTTAGATATACTACAATCACAAGGTCATGAGGTATTTGCTGACAGATTATATGAGAAAATCCTTAGAGTTAATGATACTATTATCAGAGAACAGCACGAAGAAGGAGAGATGGATTTTGGTAGTATGGAGGGATACTTAGCTGAGTCAAAAGATTTTCGTAGTTCTGTTGAGCGTGTATTAGCTATTGGTGAGAGTTTAAAACAAAAGGAAGCTGAACCTGTACTTAGTACGTATTTACATAAACATACCAATCCTTATATTCAGGTTGCTATGCGTAATTGGTTAGTACATAGGGCTACTCGTCCTAGAATATTAAACTCAGCATCTGCACGTATGCGTGCTTATGATAAAAGATTACAGCAAAAGTTTCCTGAATTTGATGAGAAGGGTAAGAGTACAGGTAAATTTGATGAAGATATGTTCTATTTAGATGATAGCTTTAGAGATATGAGGATTTATTCAGAGATAGTGGGGACTAGTGCTCCGGATAAAAATGGCAGGAGCTGGATATCATTAGAAGAGCTATGGCATAAGTATTCAGAGGTAGATAGATGGAAGAAAAATTACAAAATTAAAAAACATGTTAAGGAATTGCTACAAGCTATTAGTATGAGACCCCCTATGGACTCTATGTCTGGGGCTCGTAAGCTTACCTTTAAAGGGTTTACTAATCGTAAGGGTTATGGAATTTTATTGCACCCGAGAGTAATGCGTGCTTTAGGTGGAGCTGACCTTGATGGAGATAAAGCATGGGTGTTCTTTGGAGGACAAGATGAATCGGGGTATGGACATGGTTTTAAGGAGAGTTGGAAAGATTTATACCATGCTCAGAAGGATGAGTACACACGTTATCGTAACCAGAATACCGGTGTTGTTAAACAAACATTAAGTGCAGCAGAGGAAAAAAGTGGTAACTGGGTGCCTTATACCACAGATAATAAGCATGAAGTTTTAATGAATGGTAAGTATGCCGGTCAGAATAAAAACCCAAGCGATTTATTTACTGTTCAATTAGATTCTTTGAAAGATAAAAATCTTGGTGTTGCTTTAAGTAAAAGTAATCGTTATGATAAAGGAATAGCATATTATTCACCACTAGCTCGAGAGTGGATGTCTGAAGCAGCAGGCCGTGGAAGACACATGCTTGGTAGTGCAGCAACTATGAAGAAGAACCTTCAAGGAGCACACACCTCTGTTGCAGCAGCTGAAAATGGAGCTGTAACACATATGTCTACAATACAGGTAGGCCCAAAGAAAAAGGGCAAACATATCCCTGAGGATTCAGCTTATATGGACATCGAATGGACTGAAACAGCCAAAACTGATGCTGATAACTTAGCATTGTATCGTGAACTTAGTCGGGCCTCTATAGCGTTCCCTTCAGACCCTATGGACGAGATAGGTATAGCGCGTCGTAATACATTCCTTAAAGAGCTCTATGATTCGCTCTTTACTGTTGAAATTACCAAGGTCTCTGACTATACCGGGAAAGAGGTCAAGGGGGAGATGTTTAATAAGATTAAAAATCATGTCCAGTCTTCTGAGAAGGAGTGGATGCGTCTTATTCAGAGTGGTACCTATCAAAAGTTTTCTGATACTAACAATGCATACTATGGTAAGAATTTCAATGAGGGAAGACGTCATACCTTAGCTGAAAGTAGACAGCTGGGCTCAGAATTAGCTGGGCTTCCCCCAGAAGAGCGTACTACAATATTACCTAAGCTTGCTTATATTATGAATGAGAATAGGTATTATGATAACATGCTCCATCGTCTAAAACTACCTGAACTTAAGAAATTATATGAGGAGTACCGAGAACAGTTAACAGAATTTGAACCGCTGCGTAAAGCATTGTTCCGTCGTACTATGTCTGTGATAGGCCCTACGGATAAAGAAATATGGAAATCTAATGTATTGTTACCCCGTGTGTTGCGTAGAAAATTATGGTTCCTTGAAAATCAAGAGGCCTTAGCTGAGAGTGAGAAGGATTTTAAATCTTTCTTTCAAGGTAGTCACTGGACTCGTAATACATATAAAGCAGGGCCGGGACGTAAACGTACATGGCGTGAGCTTACAGAGAGGGGAACTGTAGCTAATTCCGGTAAAGATAAGGTGGCTTGGCGTAAACATTTCATTGATAGAGCTGTTGAGCAGGCTGAACATTTTATTATGCAAGACCTTAAGGATATGATAAGTGCTAGGCGAATGACTGATGCAATGAAGAAAGGTAATATAACAGAGGAGAGAGCAGCAGAAATTACTGCTGAAGCATCACGTATTAGGGCTGATGGAAAAGCAATGATGCGTCCTAATAAACGTTCACAAGTAGATGAGAAGGCTGAAGTGGACGATGTTAAAGCAACGCTTAATGAAATTATGGAAGCTGCACAAGCCGGTGAAGCTGTGTCACGAGCCGCTACTCAGACACAAATAGATGAGGAAATATCACGTTATAAGGAGACATTGGATGGCGGCAAGGGCAATAAACCAAAGGATAAATCTAAACACTACGAAACAATACTATTTGAAGAATTTCTCGAGGGTAGTTTATACCGCTCGGATTTGGAGAGGCTCAAAGAGATTGAAAAACAATTTGTTGACGACGGAAGAATGACAGATGAGTATCAGCAATGGTTTGATAAGGAGAAATCTGGGACAGCTGGTACTAGTATGAATAGGTTTGCTGTAGGGAGTCATGCCGTTAGTGATGGAACGATTGCGGGAGCTGTTAAGGATTTTAATACGTTATTCAATAAGGCTACTGATGCTGTTTCTCCTGCTGAGCGTGCAAGGATAGAGAAGGAGGCAGCTAATGCTGAAGACCCTCATGTAGTAGATGGTGTAAAGAATGTTACGATTTTAGAGGACCCATTTCGTGGGCTACAAGGACTACGTAAAGGCACCTTAGATAAAGAAGGGCAACAAATATTAGATGAAATAGAAGACCATTTAGATTACTATCACAATTCATTAGGGGTACATATACAAGATTTTGTTAATGGTATATTATCAGAGCGTCCGGGTGGAGCTAGAGATTTAAATGCAATGACTTATGAGGACTGGCGTGTAGTTAATAGAGCTCTTCGAGAATTCAGGACTGGTGATTTTGCTGATAGGAATAATCCTCCGGGGTTACGTATGGCGATACCTAGTAGATGGCAACGACTATTTCCAGAAGGTATTACAAGGGCTATGATGATGGAAGACTTGGAGTTTGCCGTCAAAGAAGGCATGTTATTAACTAAAGAAGGAGTACGAAAATCTGGTACTATAGCTAAGCCTACCCATATTATGCAGAAATTACAAGAAGCTCTTAGTCATGTTGCTGAACAGGTGGTTAAAATATCTGATAAAGAGATAGATGCTTATAGAACTCAGGTCAACCCATGGTTTGAAAGTATACCCGAAGGACATATGCTTTGGGATATAGCTGTAGGTCATCGCGAACTTGGAGTGGCTCGTTGGTTAATTAAACAGAAGAAAGCTGCACGTACTAAGGAAGCAAAGGATGCGCTACAAGCCCATGCTGATGAGTATTACAAAAAATTAAATAAGATTAAAAAAACACATGACTGGCACAAGCTAAGGAATCAGGTGTTTGAACCTGTCGTGACAGACGCAGAGGGGAATCCTGTCAGGTTAAGGTTAACTGGACAAGAATATATTGAGAGAGTTAATCAAATTCTTACTAAGCAAATGAGAAAAATGTATGATTGGATGAATGGCACGGAAGAATATGCAGATATGTTTTTACTAAAGGATGCTAAAGGTGAGCAAATATATTTTACTGAAGGTGCTTACCAAAGAAACCAAGAGCAGGCTGACCTTCCTAAATTCCTTAAGTTTATTAACAATAAACTTGAAAAGGGTGAGGATATTCCTATCGAAATTGGCGTTACTAATATCAATCGACTGATTAAACAGTTTCAATATGAACAAGCAGCTGGTACAGAGCAGCAAGCTTACATTGGTAAACGTCCCATACAAGATGTAGGTCAGATGCCTTTTGAAAGCTATTATCCTCACATTACATTTGATAAGGCAGGGGCTCAAAGAGCCATGATGGGTAAGATAGAAAAGATTTACCGTAAGTATGAAGCAGGTCATATGACTGAGAAAGCATTCAATGCTCAAATACAACGTACAATTATCCAGCACAATCAAATTACTGGTGATTGGGAAATGGCAGAGATGAAAGACTGGCATTTATATGATGATGTGCGTAGTCACCTTGATAATATAGCAGATAGAATGACAGATGACCATAAGATGAACTATACTGCAGCTGCATCAGTTAGGTCAGCACAACAGCGTTCGTTACATTTGCCGGGCTGGACTTATGAGCCACGTGCTATTGATAAATATATCAGAGCGGTAGCCGGTGGTTTTAATAGAGGAATAGGACAAATAGTATCTCGCAGTCGATTAGAGGAGTGGTTGAACAAGAAGCGTCCTGAATATGGGGAGGATTTAGCTCTTGCCTATGAAAGATTCTTTAATATATATATTAATAACTCATCAGGTTACCCTTCAATATTACCCAAGGCATATTTAGAGGACCCATTATTAAATTTAAAGGGCACTATGTATGCATGGTGGGCTGATGATAATGTCCAACGTAAAATTAATAAAATTGTAGAGAAGTTAGACCTTGATAAGCGTGACATCCCAGCTAAATTCAAAGGGATTGACCTGAAAATGATACGTAATATATCTAACCTCGAAGCTAAGTATCAGATGGCAGCATTGCTTTTCCATCCGAAGACAGCAATGGGTAATCTTTATGGTGGCTCTGCATTAACAGCACAGTCAGTAGGCTTGAAGACATTCCTTCAATCGTCTGATATAGGTTGGCTAAAATCTAACCTTAATCCGGGTAAAGACCCTCTTGGTAATGTATGGAATTCAATGGGAGATGTAAATAGATGGATTGTATCTCTTGGTGTGCAACCAGAGATGTTGATACATGAAGCAGGTATTAATCCAGAGACTGCTAAGGCTAATTTCCAGCGTGCTATTAAGGAAGCTGTTAAAGTTATTAAGAAGGACCCTGATGTCAAAGACAAAGACCTGCTTGCTATTGCTCGTGAATATGGTATCACTGAAGCTATGTGGACTAAGAGTGCATGGTTTATGAGGGTATCAGAGCGTAAGCTACGGTCACAGTCCTTTATGGCTCACCTTATTCAGGCATGGAAGGGCTACAAAGGAGCTCTCTCTTTTGACCACCCTATATTAATAGAACATGCTAAACGTGGAGTGAAAGCAACTCAGTTTTTATATAATGCACCTAATAGACCGCTGTTTGCACAGACATCATTAGGTAAAGTGTTAACTAGATTTCAATTATGGAGTTGGAACTCGGTTCGGTTCCGGAATGATACGATAAGAGCAGCTCATCGTTATGGTTGGAAGGAAGGTACACCTGAGTTTGAAAGATTTAGACGTACAGTACAGATGGATATGTTTATGTTGGCGTTGTCTTCTGTATTTATGTATTCGTTGTTTGAAGCAGCGTTACCAGCTCCGTGGAACTGGTTTCAAGATACAGCAGACTGGTTGTTTGGAGATGAGAAGTCTCGAGACAGAGCTTTCTTTGGAGCATGGCCTAGTGAGGTTGCTCCTTTACAAATGATTACACCACCTATATTAAGAGCAGCACCTGTTACATTTAGAGGATTTGTTGATGGCGATTGGGACAAGCTAACTGATTATGTCATATGGACCATGTTCCCCTTTGGCAGAGTGGCTAGAGACATAGCAGGTCCTAATAATATTATAGAAAATCCTATTCGTTCGGTAGAAAAATTGACAGGCTTTCCTTATGCTCAGTTTCATCGTGAAATGAAAGAACAGCTAAAGGAAGAAAAGCTGCATACAAAGGGCATGATGGGGTGGTAGAAAATGATTAAATTTATCGTATTTTCCGTACTATTAAATACAGGAGATGGTAACATATATGCTACCGTACCTACGGAACCGGATAAGATAGAAGCAAGAAAGCGTAATGGAAAAGGGAAACGAGACCGTAGACGAGGAGGTCACGGATTAAGATGAGAAGTAATTGGAGCTCTGGGAAAACGTTATTATTATAATATTTGCTATCTTACTTCATGAATTTATTGATTACACGGAGCGAGCCCCCGGATATGCGTGCCCTTCCTATTGTGACGTGCGTCACAAACACTATGTTGTTGAAGATTCGCTTTTCAACGAAAATGATTGGGTATATATCATTTACGTCGATTCAACAAACGTAGATTCCAGTTTAAATTTTGAGTAAATTTTTTAGAAATCAGCTACTTCAAATTCATCAAGTAATAAACGTACTGGGTCATCATCATGGACACAGTCAACATGTACAACTATGTCATGCATGACAGTATCACTATCTCCAAAACCATAAGTTAGCCTTATAGTTGGAGTGAATTCACCTAATAGGTTATTACATATTGCGCAATTACGCATCTCATCTCCCGCTTAAATAAAATAAGATAAACATTATTATTTTGTCTAATACCCATAATACCATTATTAATAGTATTAGGCTATTCTTCTTCAAATTCTGGTATTGGTGTTGAAGAGCTTTCAGCATCCGGATAAGGTGTCTCTATACACATATTTTTAGGCTCATTCAAATAACCCCAAAGTAAAAATAAATAGACTATAGCATCTATAATACGGCCTTCTACAGCCTCTCTTTGAGAGGTATGCCCGTCTATATGGGCATTTATACCATCGATATGCTTAAGTAGATAGACCATGATGACTTTAGCAGGGTCTGTCTTGGTATATTCGCCAACACGTTTAAAATTGGCATGTACGTCGTCAGACTTCCTCGCGTACTCTTTCTGTCCTGCGTCCCTCATTTTCTTTATCTTCTGATAGAGCTGGTCCATCTTCGTCAAGAATTCGTTGTTCTTCATTTCTTTTCTCCATTTCTTTCGTCATGTATTTTTGGAACTTTTTATACGTCTTTCTATGGTGCGTATATTGTTCAAAGACTTCGATTTGAGCATTAAGTAGCTGTTCGAGATAGTTAAGCCTTCCAAGCATGTGCGATAATGCAGCGTCTCGTTCTTTGTTAGTAGGTACCATTTTACCACGTTTCTGTTTCACGTTATCTCCTTTAAAAGAATGTATTCCATTCACGTTTTAATAATTTAATCATTCTATTAAGACAGATATCTGCTTGTTTGTTTTTACCGATTTTATCGTAAAACAAATATCTGTCAAAATAAAATTTGCATATATCAAGATTCGTTCGTAAGGGTCTGTTTTTCAATTTCACCTGCTTTCATAGCTTTATTACGTTTTTTATTACCATAGACTTCCCTATAAATGCATTTTTTACAAATAGATAGTGTTGCAGGCTCATAATCTGGTATATACTGAAAAGGTCTAAATTTGTATTTTCCTTGGATTTTCTTAGTGCCACACATCTCGCATTCAAAGTATTGTTTAGGCCCGATATATTCTTTAATCATCGTTTTCGCCATAGCCAAACTCCTTTTTTAAGCG
>Ga0187827_10008236_pt1 | contig 11365 bp, 8 predicted proteins | sample ETNtaG_39_FD_167969 | JGI IMG/M metagenome (GOLD analysis project Ga0187827, IMG submission 167969) | Marine microbial and viral communities from oxygen minimum zone, Eastern Pacific Ocean - ETNP2014_SV_150_PacBio MetaG (Illumina Assembly) | ecosystem: Environmental > Aquatic > Marine > Hypoxic... | reverse complement strand
GCGGTGTGTGTGGCGACAGCCGTATTCCAGCCAGAGCCACCCGAAGCGGTGTAGCCGGGGATCATCGGCCCTTCCACCGTGGCCGAGCCGCCTGCGTGCGAGTGCAGTGCCGTCTCGCTAGCGTCTGTGAGCGTAGTTAGCTCCGCGCCAGTTGCGGTCGTGTCGAGACTGACTACGGTGTGAACGTGTAGCGCCGAGGCGTCGGAGCCATCAGTCAACGTCTCGGTCTCTGCTCCTGTTGCGGTCGTGTCGCTGTGTGAGGCAACGGTATGAGCCTCTGCGTGTGAGTCTGAGGGAGTGGAGGGGTTACGGAGCGGCACTAGCCCGTCGCCTCTGTCACGAGCAGAACCTTAGTTGAACCCGACGAGATGGCGTTGACCGCACCCCCGTAGAGGTTGCCGGTCTGCGCGCTCATCTCGTATGACCCGCCCGTAGCGTTCAGGCGGATGCCCTGATTGGCGACCGCGTCTTCACCGAGGCGCAGCCAGATGACCGTGTCGGAGTTATTGACGAACAGCGCATAGGAACGCTCGTGGTTGGCGGCAAGTGCGACACCCGTCGAGGTGCCCACTGAAGCCTCTGTATGTACGGGGGTATTGAACCGACCGGGCATTCCGGGCATTACTTGTCCTTAGATTTGCTCTTAGAGGCGTCTGTAAGCCCCGTAGCGGCGTTTTCTGTGGTAGGTAGTACCTGAGTGACGGCAGCGCCTGCGAGAGCCTGCATTGCCTCGCGGTCTTCGCGGCGCTCATCGCGCTCACGGTTGCGGTCGCGCGTCTCGATAGCAGCCTGAATCGTGCTCCACTCGCGGCGGTGCTTCTTCGCCATATGGTCGTCACGGTCGTAGACGCTTCGGAAGTCGTCACGGTTGTTTTTGTCCACGGCGTTCATGTTGCAGGTGCGACCGGAGAGGCCAACGGTGTCGATGAAGGCGCGGTCAAGACCCGATGCCCCCTCGGACTCATCGAAGTCCGGGTGCAACATGCAGGACACGTCACCCTTGGCGTATGCAGGGGCCTCACCCGGCATCCCCTCGTACCAAAAGGCAAGGCCACCGCTTGCCAGTTTCTTAGCGAGTAGGCGCGGTGCGTCGTTCTTGAGGACTTCGCGCGGCTCGCCGTTAATCATCGAGTAGACGGTAATCTTGTCGTCGTTGGCGCGGACGGTCTGCTTCTCACCTGCGCCGAGTTCGACGCCCACGAGGGCAACGTCTTCCTCAATCTGCTTGATGACCGCTGCGGCGGCAATATCGTCGTTCTGTGTAACCATGATTATCTGTAGTACCCGTGATGGGGCACAGTCCCTTCTGATTCCAAGCGTTCTTTCTGGAGTCTCGCTCCAGAGTCAGAGAAGCTATTGCGCTGGATGTGACCACCCGGCCCAAAGGTGCTCTTGTTCTTTACGATTGAACGGTCTTCCTCAATCATTGCCCAGTAGCGAGCGATGATGTCGGATTCGTTGGTTTGGTTGTGCAGCAACTGCACCGCGAAGTCGTCGTCGCGGAAGTCATCTGCCATGTCCCTGCACTCAGCGACCGTGTGCTCCATAAGGATTGGCTGCTGGTACGGGGGGGTCGGGTAAACGGTGTCGTCTACCGTCATCGTGTAGTTGGCTGCTGGCCCCATGTCCGTGAGGAACGTCGAGATGGACTCACCGTTCACGGGGACGAAAAGCACCTGGAAGCGGTGCTCACTGCCGTCATCCGCGATGGCGTTGGACTCCTGCACGAGATACACCGGCTCATCCAGTGACACCTCGGTCAGAATCCCCGTCGCCGGGGGGTACAACAGCCGCAGGTTCGGCGGGCGGGTCACGTTCGACCTCAGTCGCATCAGATAACTCCGTGTACTCCTTTGGTGTGAGCGGGCTAGGGGCCGGAACCCCTAGCCCTGCCGAGCCTGATTACGCGGTCCAGTCGCGGTTCGCGGTAATCGAGATGTAGTCAACGTCCATCGACTCGATGGCGGCACTCTTGGCCTCGACGCCAATCATAAACTTCAAGTCAACTGTGGTGGACACTGCGCCCGCCGTAGTCTGCTTCAAGTCACCATCGACGTACCAGCGGGCCGTCCCGTTGTTGTCGATTTCAATGCGCAACACCTGCCACTCGCCAGCCACAGCGTCATCGCTGAGGTCAACGTTGCCAGATGCCGTGACGCCGGTGGTCGTGCCACCGTTGTAAACGCCGTGCCAGTCCTCGTCGTCCGTTAGCTCTGCCGAGAGGTAGAAGCCAACGTAGTCTGAGGCGACGGGTGTAAGCGTAGCCGTGACCGCCGACAGCAAGTCCGTCTCAAGAGACGGGACATCAGACGCAATGTTGATGTCGGTGAAGCCCATGAAGGCTTCCTTGGTGTCGAGGTCCACGAAGCGCACACGCGCCTCGGCCACAATCGTCCCCATCAGCGCAACGTCATAGGCGCTGTGCGTCTGGAGAGCGGTGGTGTGCTCAGTTTCGTTCGTAGTCGTAAGCCGGACTACACCCGAGAGACCATCTGAGTCGAGACCGGGAGCGCCTGCGTCTGCCTCAGCAACGCCCTGACCGACCACCATAAAGGGGCCGAGGGCGCGCGGGACAGCCGTCAGCGCGACGGGGTCTTCGAGACCGATGAAGTCCTCAAAGATTTCAACAGTACCGGGGCCTGACTGTGCCATTAGTTCGGTACTCCTTTCTTATGAGGTCGGCGCTGTCGCGTCGTGCAACAGGCCGTATCCCCATGCGTCCTGACGCTCGCCGTATTCGTAACCAGCGGTCAGGAAGACTTCGTCGGCACCACCACCCACATCGGGGCGACGGCGAGTCTCAGTCTTCAATTCGAGTTCGCGAACGAGGACGATAGACCGCTGCGCGTAGGTTGCCCCACGAGCATCCGGCGTACTGTCCACAGTAATGTTGCCGTCTGTCCAGACATTGCTGCCTGCGACGGTGCCACTGAAGCCGTTCTTGTAGAAATCTTCGGTGATGCCGTCCGGCACGGTGTACGTGCCAACGCCAGCCTCAATCTCGTCCTGCAAGTCCTTGATGCCGAACGGGTGGAGGACCGTGTTAATCGGCCCCGCGCCCATGCCCGACTCAGTCGTGTTGCCACGAATCTGACTGACAGCAGCGGAGATGTGCCCGTGGTTCAGTGTAGTCGCCGTACCAGCGTGCGTAGTGGAGAAGTTGGCGTACTGCGAGAGGCCATCCGTGTCCAGCTTGCGGTTCATGGCGAGCTGTGCGGACTGACCAAGTAGCGCAGCGACGTTGCCGGAAACCCGGCGCATCGTCTTGTCGGTGACACGGGTGAAGACCTGCACCATCGACGGGGTCACACTAAAGAGCGTGTCCTGAAACTGCTGCGGATTCTCGTTAACCGTGTTCTCGTCAATGCCCTGGGCCGTAATCTGCTCGGTGCGGATTTCGTTCCAGGTGTTGCCCTGACCCTTCGGGAGATCGGTGCGGTCTACCGTCTTGGGGACGATAAACTCGTGCTCCTCGAAGCGCCGTGCCGACTGAATCATCGTCGGCAGGGAGTCGGCAAGGCTCCCGGTGGTTGTGTTTCCTGAGATTGCCATTTAGGAAAATCCTAGTTATTTGATTCCAAGATGCGCGTCAACCTGCTTGAGTTGGTCAGCAGTGAGGGCCTTGGGGCCTTCTTCCGTCAACTTGGAGAGGAGTGTTTCGATAGTCGTTGCGCCACCGGACGAGGTTGGGGTGCCGCCTCCGGCAGCCTCCTTGCGGGTAGCGATGTTCTCGGCAGCGGTGTCGGACTGATTCTCAGCGACCCAGTTGGTGACGTGCAGGACAGCCCGTATCGGGCTCTGCGTTGCCACTCCAGCAGCCCATACTTCTTGCGGAATCGTCGCCGCGTCGAAGTCGGGGTGCGATGCTTTCAGGGAGTCCAGCACGTCTTGCGTGGCGGAGGCCCATGCGGGGTCTACTGCGGCAGTCTTGGGCGCTTCCGGTGTGGTCGCGGCGTTAACTTCCGCCAGAACCTCGCGCTTCAAAGCATCCTTCTCACGCTGCGTCCGCACCTCTGCTAGTTCAGCAAGTGCGATACGGAGCGGCCCCTTCGCTGACTCTTCCATCACGTCATCATTGATGATGTTCTGGACAAGAGCCGTCAGAAGGTTCTCGTTTGCAGTGATGCGAGGGTCAATAGCGGCGAGCGGGTCTGCTGACTTAATTTCAGCAATCTCCGACTGTAGTGCAGACACTCGGCCAATGGCGGGGTTGACCTAATCGGGGTCAAGCCCATTCAGGCTAGCAAGTGCTGTCTCTACTGCCGTGAGCCGAGCATCACTCGGGTCTGGCGTTACTTCCTCTTGAGGTTCCGGAGTCTCTTCAGTGACAGTTCCCTCGACTGCGTCATCGCTCTCAGCGACAACCTCGTCGGTAGGAACTACCTCTTCAGTGACTTCCGCAAGCTCAGGAGTGTCTGTCGGTGATACCACTCGACCTCCTACGAACACACGAATGCGTAAGCATTGTGAAAGATGGTTCTATATGAACGCTACCTGCGCCGCAATGCTCGACGGATAACAGGCGATGTAGCGGAGCGCCTACCGGTAATGACAAGTGCTTCCGCGAGTTCGGGTTGCTGAAGAATGAGACGGTCGCGCAGGCGCGTGGACTCGCTATCAATCGCGCGCTGGATGCGCCCGAGGCGGGATGCAAGGCGGATGTCGCCCGCGCGCTCCGCTGCGTCCACGGCTATCACCAAGTCCCCATACCGCTGGATGCGCGGGTCTATGGCCTGTGCGGGCCTGCCACGTCGCGCGAATACGTCATCGCGGAGGGAGTAGTACGACGAGTTGGATAGCGCGTTCTTGGCAGCGAAATACTGCTGCACGAGCGGGTCTGTGTGGATGGGGCGACTGCGCTCGGTGATGTACTGGCGGGCGGTAGCCGCGTCACCAAACTGCCCCGCGTCGATAGCGAGGAACAGTGATGCTTCTAGTTGGTCGCGGAGGTCGAAGTCGATGACATCCGTGCCGCCGAGTTTCGCGTCGTCGAAGGTGCGGTACCACGCTTCCAGCGCCTTACCAGGGGCGCTACGCGGGCCAAGGAAGTCCACGTCCAGCACATCGAAGACCTTCTGCTTAAGAATGGCCGAGTCGTGCTGTAACTCGTCTAGGCGGGTGGAGAACTGATGGCTGTCCATCTCCCGCGCCTGTAGCGCGAGCGCGAGGTTCGCCTCCTCAGTGAGTCGGTCGGCGTCAATCTCGTCGTTCTCGATGCGCGCCTTAGCCTTCTCGTCGCCCCCTCGGGCGAATCGCTCGTTCTGCGACTTGAACCGCTTGGCGATGGTGGGCAGTGACGCCTCTAGTGCGTCACGCTCCAGCCCCGTGAGGCTGTCGAGGTCCTTGTCGAACATCGACTGCGCTGCAACCTGCAACTGCTCGTATGGCGTAACGGGGTTCGATTTCGCACCGAGGGCGTTGATGAGCGCACCACCCGCAGCGACTTGATAGCCGGACTCCGCATCACTAACGAGGGCAGCGAATGAGAACGGAAGTATTTCTGACGCCAAGCCGGATGGACTGAGCGGGTCTTCACCCGTGAACGTCGTGCCCGTGAAGGTGTTCCACATCGTTGTGAGAGTGGGGGAACCCTTGGTGCGAGCAAGGAAGTCGATGCCTTCGACCAGCGGCACGGCGTCGCGCTCGCTGATGACGCCACGGCCAACGTCTGCCGCCAGCACGAATAGCCGCGCCATCGAGTCGAAGCGCCCCATCAGCGACACGTCCTGCTCTACGCCGGGGACGCGGACAGTGAGGAAGTTCGGGTTAAGGCGGATTTCCCCGTGCTTCAATGCTGCCGTGTTGAGCGGCTGTAGCACTTCTTTGGGGTCACGGCCTGATGCGACGGCATATGTCGCCGTAGTCACCGTTGCGAACATCGTCATGTTCCGTAGGTACTGGCGTGCAATCTGCCCGTCGATGTCACCGCTGGCGAGCGCCGCCCATACCGTCTCAAGGCCGGAGCGCATGAAGTTGGGCGCAAACTCAACCAGCGTCTCAATATCACCTGCGCGTGATGTGGCGATGCCGCTGATGCGGTTCAGGCCACGCGCCATCTCGTCGCGGGCGAGGTCATCAAGGTTGTTGCCGCGTGCGGCATTAGCGCCAACGAGGTCGTTGTAGACATCCACGCGCATCCGCGTAGTGAACGCCTGGAAGTGGCGTTGCGCGGGGCCGAGTACCTGATTGAGCACGGGGACGCGGTGGAACCAGTTATCGAACTCGAAGTCTGATGTCGCCCTGCGGCCACGCCCGAGGATTGCTACGCCATGCGCTGCGGCGTCCTGCGCGTTCTCCGCGAGGTAAGCGTCGTAGTGTTTGAAGTTGAGCATGTCGCGGATGGCGATGCCGAAGTTCTTTACGAATCGCCGTGGATTACCCGTGGCAAATGCCGCGAGCTGGTTGAACGTCGAGGATATGTCTGCCGTCGCACGCAAGGGAATCAGCACGCGGTTAGCAGCGCGAATCTTCCCAGTGATACGTCCCGACTGATTATCGGGGATTCTGCCCTCGTCCATCCATCGCGTCAGCGCCTGGATGTCCGTGTCGGGGAAGTCCACGTTGATGAGACTCGGGGCGACGCTTACCTGCAAGCGTGCGCGGCCCTCGGGGATGACAGCGGCTTCCGCCTGAATCGAATCCCACTGCCTGCGTATGCGCTTAATTTCGTCGTCGAGTGCGTCGATCTCTGCCTTAGTTTTGGTGACGCGGCCCAACTGCTCCTGTAGCCGCGTTGCCCCGCGTTGCCCACGGGTAACTGCGCGACCCTCTTCGAGTCGTGCCGCGCGTACCTCTAGCTCTGCTGCGCGGAGGCGCATGTTTAGCTTCACACTCTCGGTGATGTCACCCAGCGACTCCTGAAATGCAGCCTTGGCGTCGCGACCGAGGTCTTCAAGGATGTCTCGATCCTCTAGCAAACTGTTGACTCGGGCATCTAGCTTCTCTGAGCCGCGAATGATGGTTTCCATCTCGCGCTCGATGTGGTTCATCTCCTTCAGAATCTGCCGCTGACCGCTGCGACGTTGGCGGCTAGCCTTGGAGAAGCCTGTACCCTTAGCAAGTTGCTCTACATCTGCAAACTTATCCATGACCTTGTCGAAGCGCCTTGAGGCTGCATCGAGGTCTTCAACCTTCTTGAGCAGGGCACGGTCGCTGCTGGAGAGTTTGCGCTTGGCGGACGAAAGCAGGTCACGCACGCCACGTAGCTTCGAGGCCAACGTGCGGGAGTCAGCGGCGGATGCGCGCGCAGTGCGGACGAGGCTTACGAGCGATTCGGGGTCGAGCGTGTCAGCTTCGAGGGCGTTCAGCACCTCGTCACGGGCCGTGAGGCGATTGGTGGCCTGCTGTGTCTCGCGCTCTAGGCGGTCAAGTTCCTGCTGGCGCTGCTTTGCGCCACCCGCGCGGGACTGGAGTGTCCGCCTGCGACCGTAGACCTTGCGGCGCATGGATGCGAGCGCACCGCCGAGGTCTTTAGTGATGCGGTCTTGCGGGGTCTGCCCGAAGTGGGTCTTGAGCAGACGGATAATGTGCGCGGTGGCAGCGTCACGTAGCGTGCGCTCGCTGAACTCCTCGATGGCCTGTAGTGGGTTGTCGTAGACGACGCCCGCACGAATTGCAAGCAGCGGGTCGGGGAACTGCCGCTCAAACTCCCGTGCGCGTTTAAAGGTCTTGCCCTTTCCTTCCACGCGAACACGTGTCTTGTCTTCTAGGACCTTGCGGCTGACGAACATCTGCCCTTCGCCTAGAGCAGCTTCTTCCACCTCGACGCCGAACAGGCCACGCTCAGTACGGAGGGATGTGTATGCGTCAGCGATGTCATCGAGGGCGCGTTCCTGCGCGGGTGTGAGGTCGAAGCGGGTGCTGCCGTACTCAAGTACCTCCTGCACGTAGGCCGGTTCAGTGACATCGGAGTTGAGGCGACGAATGCCATCGAATACTTCGTTGCCTGTCTCGTCAACGCGAATGTCAGGCATCGTGTCGATGGCGCGCGCTGCGCGGGCAACCATGACCTCAGTCTGCTGCTGTACCGTCCCTGTAGAGGCCTGTCGTAGACGGGTAGATTCCCCGAGTACATCGTCGATGGTGAGTTCTCGGCGTGTGGCAACCTCAATCTGCTCGGCGGTACGTGCCTTGAGTAGTTCCCCGATACGCTCACCGGGTTCCTCGCGGGTCTGACGGAGGCGCCGACCAATCGCGGGCGGTGCGAAGATGTCACGTCCAACGGCTCTGCGTGCCCCGCTACGCAAGGCGGTAGTCGCACCAGCGCCACCAAGTAGGCCGGTGCCGAGCCCAAGAGCCACGCGCACCGACGTTGGCGTGCCTTCCGGCAACTGCTCATCTACGAGGCGGTTGACGCCGCTGAATCCACCGACTGCTGCCGTCTCAGCGGCTAGGCGGGTAGCGAAGTTACTGCCACCCACGGGAGCGATGAAGCCTGCGATGGGCTTGGCTCCCTTGAAGCCGAGGTTAGCGACACGACCGGCAGCGCCCACACCACCCAGCGCGATGAGGGCGTTAGTGGGGCGGGTGGCCTCCTGAATCAAGAAGTTGCCGATCTCGTCTACGGGACCAGGAAGGTCGGGGATACTGAACCCCACGCGGTCGGAGATGGGCTTGTCGATGGCGGCTAGGCCACGACCCGCTCCGCGCGCAATCGGCTCCATAAACTCGGGCGTGACCGCATCGAGGAAACCGAGGAAACCACTGCTGCCAGTAGAGGGCGGGGGCGTAGGCACAGCAGCAGTAGGTAGCGGCGAGGGGGACCGCTCCGCGCTTCCTAGCCCCAGCCTTCTTCGGGCAGCAGCAGCAGCAGCAATCTGTTCAGGCGTAGGTGCCGCGCTTTGAGTACCAGTTGGCATCTAGAACCCTCGTGAGCGCAGGGTAGCCAACGGCCTCGTATTCGGTCTTGCGAATCGCTGACGGACAGCGGTCTCTACGTCTCCTAGTGATGTGTTGCGAGTAGCGAGCAGCGAGCCAAATGCCGTGCGCTCATCAGGCGTCAGTGAGCCGAGGCCGATAGCGGTTGGCAGTTTGAAGCCGCCGCCGACGTGACCGAACTGAAGCGGGGCAGGGCGCTGACCGGCGAAGATGTCACCGAAGCCCGTACCCTGCGCTACGCCAAGAGCAGACTCTTGAATCTGGTCTTGTGTGACGGTGTCAATCTCGGGAACCCCCGGAAGCGTACCGAGTAGCCCGAGGTCGCCAAACGTGCCGCCATCTTGCGCGCGGGAGACACGCTTGCTGATGCGCTTCTTGTCTACGGGCGTGACGCGGAAACCGCCGCCCGGTAGCGCCTCGACTAGCTCGGGGTTCTCCTTGCCGTCTGAGGAGTCACCGACGATGGCGCGGTTAGCAAACCCGCCATGCTCAAGTGTAGTTTCATCACCTGTGACACCTGCCCCCGGCCGCCCGTATACTGATTCAGCGGGAACCGAGCCCTCCGCGATTGGGGCGGGAACCCCGCCGAGCGTCGCCTTCAGTTCGGCGGGGCTGATGACTGAAGGCTCAGTAAACGCAGCGGGATCGATACGACTGATAGCGTCACGACTTACGTCTTCGGCACCGATTGGCAACCCCGCCTTGGCGCGCTCAAGGTCGAGCAACTGCGAGGCCGTCATGCCTGAACTGGCGGGGGAGATTCCTCGAAGAATGTTTGCAACCGCCTCAGATTGCGGGTCGAGTGGCCCCGGAGATGCGAATACTTCAGGATTCAGCCGACTGAGTTGATCACGACTTGCATCATCAGCGCCCACGGGAAGCCCCGCTTTGGCACGTTCAATATCTAGTAACTGAGCAGCAGTCATACCGGACGGGGCTGGGATATCGCCCCTCACGATAGCGGCGATGGCGTCCGTGAATGGGTCTGACGGGCCGGGAGTAACTTGTCCGATGAATCTGTCCATGTTGAGATTCGGCTCATGAATTTTAGACGCCGTAAGAACAGGCTGAATTATCTCATCTGCACCAGATGGCCCTATAATATTAGAAAGTACAGGTTCTGGGGTAGGCGTTACGACAGGGGGCGTTACGACAGGGGGTGTAGCGACAGGGGGTGTAGCGACAGGGGATGTAGCGACAAAGGGCGGGCGGGAAGCTTCTTCTCGATCGCGCTGCTCTTGATCGAATGCGGCGGCCTCTGCTGCGGCGGCCTCTGCTGCGGCGATTTCCGCTGGCGTACGCGGAATCATCCAATCGGCGCGAGCCCACGACGGGATTCCGTCATACGCGCCCGCAGCGCGCTGCTCCATGATATCCCGCTGACCTTCTGCGTCCCACTCGGAAGTGCCGTCAGAGGGTACGGTAGTACGGGATGCTGTAGCTGGTGGGGGTACGGTAGTACGGGATGCTGTAGCTGGTGGGGGTACTACGGGCGGGCCGGAGATACCGAAGCCCGTTACGGGGCGCTGCTGGAAGCCTGCCAACTGCTCATTGATGGCGCGCATGAACCCGCCGAGGCGGTTGATGAGGTCGGCCTGCGTTGTCTCTGCGAAGTCGGGGGTGCCACCGCGAATCTGTAGCGCGCGAGTGGCAAAGTCAGCAGGGCGCGCGAGGATGTCTGCCTGCAAGCGGTTAGCAGCGGTGCCTGCCTGTGCGAGAGGGGCAAGAGAGTCTACGAGCGAGCCGAAGCCGGACACGCCAGCATTGAGAGCGGCGCGCTGATTAGCGGCTGCCTGCTGTGCGGCTACATCGGGGGACACAGTTGTACGGGGTGCTGTAACTGGGTTGGGGTCGTAGACGGTTGTGAAGGTGCCGTCCTCGTTCTCACGGACGAGCTTGCCGCCGACAGCGATAATGCCACTGTCCCCACCTGCGGTCTGCTTTGCGATAATGCCTTCGATGGCCTGTGCGTCAAACCCGATGTCCGCCAAGTTTCTACGGAGTAATCCTACTGAGACAGGATCATCGAAATTTGTGCCGTCGATAAGAGCCTGCACCGCTTCCGCTTCAAGCTCGGCCTCGGATGAAGCGGGAGGGGCCGTAGGTACAGGAGTAGGCGTGGATCCAGGCGTACTAGCAGCAGCCGTAGCTGCGTTAACTACGGCTGCTATAGCAGCATCAGCACCATCAACTATAGCGGCTGAATATATTTGCTGAATCTGTGCTGCTGTTTGACCTTTACTAATAAGAATCTCAATAGCATCTTTAGCGTTATTACGCTGTGTTACTCCTGCGTCAGTGCGAACTTCTTCTCTACCCAAGCCCATAAAGGACAGGATTTCTTCTACATTAGGCGCTGATGCCATTACTTCACCTCCAGCCCGTAGCGGTCAGCGGTAACTTGCAGACGCTTCAGCATCCGCTGTGCAGCGAGTGCGGCGGTGTTGACCAAGCGGTCTCGTTCATCAGGCATTAGAAAGCCTGCCTC
>Ga0187827_10008235_pt1 | contig 11366 bp, 10 predicted proteins | sample ETNtaG_39_FD_167969 | JGI IMG/M metagenome (GOLD analysis project Ga0187827, IMG submission 167969) | Marine microbial and viral communities from oxygen minimum zone, Eastern Pacific Ocean - ETNP2014_SV_150_PacBio MetaG (Illumina Assembly) | ecosystem: Environmental > Aquatic > Marine > Hypoxic... | reverse complement strand
GTCTTCGCTTCTATTGAATCCTATAATAAACTTCATGAAGCGATATGGATATATAACCGGGAGAGCTTAAAAGCCAATGTAGGAACAGAAGGAGATTTTCAGCAGAACGGGAATTGGCAATGGCGAAAGATCGATCCATGACACAAAAAGGATTCCTTTTTGATCTGGACGGTGTTTTTTATATTTCCGGGGAATTGATACCTGGTGGGATTGAGGCAATTGGACTATTAAGGGAAAAGAATATTCCTTTCCGTTTACTCACCAATACCACCACAAAGACCAGAAAACAGCTTTCGAAAAAACTCAATGAATTGGGACTCGAAGTAGAAGAAAATGAGATTGTCAGTGCAGGACAAGCGGGTGTGATCTATCTGAATTCATTGGGATCTCCAAAATGTCATTTGCTGATCAGTGATGATCTAAAAGAAGATTATGCTGATTTTGATTGTGGCAATGAGGTCCCTGAATGGGTGGTCATGGGTGATAGAGGGCATGACTGGACCTACGATGATATGAACGTGGCATTTCGACTGATGATGGATGGGGCAGATCTCTTGGCACTGCACAAAGGAAAATATTTTCAGGTTAAGGATGGGTTGAATATGGATATCGGTGCCATTGTTAGTGGATTGGAGTATGCCACCGGTAAAAAGGCAACCACGCTCGGAAAACCGAACAAAGAATTTTTTCAGGCAGCACTGGATGATCTTGGATGTTCATCAAAAGATGTTATAATGGTGGGAGATGATTTAATTAATGATATCGGCGGTGCTCAAGCATTGGGAATAAAAAGCGTTTTAGTGAAGACAGGAAAATACAGAAAAGAAATACTGGAAAAATCTGATATAGTTCCTGATGCAATTATTGATTCAATTGCAGATTTAGAGCACCCTTTTTAAAAACCTTTTCATTTAATTCATCATCCGTATAACCCATCATGACTGAATGGCCTTCCACAGATAAGTGCTCTCCATTTTGTTTTAAAATTGTCATGGGTAAGCCTGATGTGCCTACGGAAACGACTGCTGTATTTTCCGGCAAAATGTAGAGTTGATTTTTCTTAATGATTTCTGTCCAATCAAAATTGACATTATAGTCAGCGTTTTCATGTCCGATTGTTAAATCCGGATTTTCTTTTGTGACGGGTGCTCCGGTATATAAAGGAAAAATGGCCTGCAATACAACCCAAGCTGTACTATTTGGTTTTAATTCAACGTGAAATTTTCCATCATCATACAAATTCAATTTCCGTTGAACATCATTGGCGTTGACCAGCAAATTATAATGTGAAAGTCGAATTCCTTTTCCTGCAGAAATAAAAATCAATGCTTCATCATTCAGGTTGGGTTTAAATGTAGGATCAAATGTGTCTTCTTGATGTTTCAAACAATCAGGGATTGGATCTGTTTTGATAACACGATCAGGCATTATGATATGATCAATATCTTGTGATGGATCTTCAACAAGAATAACGGAAGCACCCACTGTCCATACAGCAAAAACGAGTAATTCTGTATGGGGGAATTGTTGAGAATGGATCCAAACCCGTTCTTTTGGTTTAAGACCGGTACTCACTAGCCAGTTTGCTATTTTCTGGACTTTTGTATAAAAATCAAGATTGGTCATACCCAAATCTGCATAAATCATTTTACCATGGTGTTTAACATTTTGTCCCTCAACCAACGCGTGTAAATTCGGGTAAGGCGTCATGTATTCGATTGGTTCAACGTTGCCCAGAGTTTGGGCACGGTAAATGCGATTAGAAAGGTTGTCAGTCAATTCTATTCAGGCTTGATTTTGCGGACTATTTTAAATGTATCTGAAAGAGGGCGGGTGTAACTATTTCCGGCAAGCCTGCCGATAGGTTGCAGTTTTTGAAGATTGATACGGCCGTTTTCATATATGTCATCAGCAATATGAAACAGTACAATCGTACCAATGACCACAAATCCACCTCCGGGACCATCACTTCCAACTGGAATTATTTGGTTTAATTTACACTCATAACTTATTTGTGCTTCACTCACACGGGGGACCGTTATTTTTTTGCTGGCTGCCGGTGTTAATCCGGAAATTTCGAATTCATCTACATCTGGATCAAAGTTGGTAGCACAGTCCACCATTTGCCCCGAAAATTTTTCAGATACAATATTTACGACAAATTCTTCTGTTCCACGGATATTGTTCAGTGTATCTTTTATTTTGCCATCGTTTCCTCGGCGGGCGGGGCAAAAAAGAATAGAGGGCGGGTTTGAACAAATTCCATTGAAAAAAGAAAAAGGCGCCAAGTTAAAAACCCCATTTTTAGATTGGGTAGAAACAAAGGCTATGGGCCGGGGTACGATGGACCCGATCATTAGTTTGTAAGAATCGTTGAAAGGGTGTTCTGATGGGTCAAAAATCATGTTGATATCCAGAATGTTGGATATACACTTACAAAATATTCACAATGATCAAATGCTTTAAGGTGACGAACAATAATTCCGTTTTTCAATAAGTATTCAGTGATAGTTTCAGCTTGTTTTTCCGACTCCCACATTGTTGATAAGAAATTGGTTATGGATGGACCGGTCTGAATGTTGAGATGCAGGAATTCTTCAATGGGTTTTCCGGGAACATAATTTGCCAGTTTTTGAATATATGAAGGAACTAAAGGCATAAATTGAATTTACGATAAATGAGAACTAAACTCCGAGCCATGAAAATAGCCGGACCACTCATTAAGGGTAAATTTATAGAACGACCAAACCGATTTATAACACATATAGAATTAAAAGGAAAGAAAGTAATAAGCCATTTACCCGATCCTGGCCGATTACAGGAATTACTGATTCCGGGTGCAACGGTTTGGCTTCGACCTGCTCTTAAAGATTCTCATAGAAAAACACAGTATTCTACAATTATGGTTGAAAAAGATGGTGTGTTGATTTCTTTAGATACAACACTGCCAAATCAATTTTTACGAGAAGATTTTGATACAATACCATTTTTCAATAGATGGAGTTTAGTTCGGTCAGAATACAAGATTGGGAACCATCGTATTGATTTTTTATTAAAAAATACTATAGAAAATGAAATATACACTGAAGTTAAATCTGTTACATTTGTTGAGAAAGGAATTGCCCAATTTCCGGATGCAGTAACGGAAAGGGGGAAGCAACATTCTGAATTGCTGACATCTTTACAAAGTAAAGGAAAAAAAACGATGATTTTATTTATTTGTCAACGACCTGATGCAGATATATTCCAGCCCATGTGGGATCGAGATCCTTCTTTTTCCAATGCGTTGTTTACAGCGCAGCAAGCGGGAGTTGAGATAAAATGTATTACAACCAATGTTTCATTAAAGGAAATGACGTTTTGCAGAGAAATTCCCTTAAATTTAGCACCTCCAAATGAATAGTAAATTATTCCTGTTATTTTTCTGTGCTTCTGTTATATCATGGAAGTGCGCAGCTTTTGCTCCACCTACTGGCGGCAAGAAAGATACCACACCTCCGGAACTATTATCTGCAAGTCCCCCCAGTGGAACTGTTCGTCTGCTTGAACAAGTTGTAGAATTGACATTTTCAGAATATATGGATGAAAAAAGTTTTACAACCGGAATTCGTATTGCACCAGTTTTGGAAGTCGATCCTGTAGTGAAATTCAAAGGGAATCGTGTTCGTGTCATTTTTCCTGATGGAGTTAAAAATGATATGACAGTCGTGTTAACATTGAGCAGGGCAATAAAGGATGAACATGGGGTCGAACTGGCCAAACCGATTCAGCTGGCATACAGCACCGGGGATGAAATTGATACTGGAATTATTAAAGGTAGAGTTTATTCATCAATACCTGCAGCTGTTTATTTATTTAATGATGATGAAAGTGATACGCTGTTGCTATCAAAACCAAATTATATTTGCGAAACAGAAGATAATGGTTCATTTGAATTCAATTACCTTTCTCCAGGTAAATATAAAATACTGGCATTGGAACGTAGTGCTGCCGGATTGCAATTGGATCAAAAACGCTTGTCTTATGGAGTTCCCTTTATTAATGGAGTAAAATTGGATTCTATTTTTACTGGAATAAGAATACGCTTATTCAAGGAAAAAGAACCATTAAGATTATTGCGAGGAGAATGGAAAAACTGGAATTGGGGACAGTTATATTTTAATAATAATATTGTGGATAGTGTGACAATTGACGGATTACAAATTGGTGATCAAGATATGAAATGGTTTAACCATCCGGATGATGAAAACGTGATCGTTGTTACAGTAACCGATACAATTCAAACAGAAAAAGAACAAATCAGCTTTAAACATATCTCTTTGAAACAAACCATTTTGGCTGAGTCATCTGCGGTCAATGTTTTTATTCCAGCCGAAGTTGATACAAATTATTTAACAGTAGTCTCTCCAGCCGTTAAAAAGACCATTACTCCAGATCAAATGGGTCCGCCGATTGAATTGGTTTTTTCCCGCCCATTGACAGATTCTTTGTTAAATAATATGCATGTAGAATTAATGATCGATGACACAAACAATGCTGCGTTTAAACAAACAATACAATCCCCCATGAAAATTTCCATTATCCCTCAAGATGGATGGAAACCTAAAAAATCATATCAAATGAAATTGTTTAGGCATGATTCTTCAAATGAGAAAAATACATTTAAAGATTCGGTTTCTATCATAAACATTGAAACAACCCGATCCCAGGGATATGGTGGGTTTACCGGATCAATTGAAGGATATGAATCTGCCCAATTGATTACGGAAATATCTAGTATTGAAAAAGCAGAATGGAATTTTAATAGTGTTGTAAATTCGGAAGGTCGATTTGAATTTAAACATATTCCAGAAAGCTCATATATTTTTCATGTCTTTGAAGATGTGGATAATGATAAAACATTTTCCAATGGCAAAGCATACCCCTATCAACCCAGTGAATGGTTTTACGAACTACCGGATACGATCGAAGTCCGTGCAAATTGGGATATTGAATTTCAATCTTTTAATGTTGAGAAATAATTAATGTATTGTGTCGTTATGGCCGGAGGAAGCGGTACTCGTTTTTGGCCCATGAGCAGACAGTTAAAGCCAAAACAACTGTTAAAAATTGTTGGCAATCAAACGATGCTACAGATAACGGTTGACCGCCTGATGAAATGTAAAAAAACAGATGATATATTCATTTCTACTCGTAAAGATTTATCAACTGTTATTGAAAAAGAAATAAAAGGTGTAAAACCAAAAAATATAATAGCAGAACCCAGCGGAAAAAATACAGCTCCTTGTATTGGTTTATCAGCATTGCATATTTCTAAAGTGGATGGCGAAGCTGTCATGGGAATTTTCCCTGCTGATCATTTGATTGTTGGCCATCGAGCGTTTGAAAAGGCATTGAATCATGCTGCCAAAACTGCGATTGAAAAAGAGGCGCTTGTCACAATCGGTATACAACCTACATTCCCCTCAACTGCTTACGGATATATTCAATTTGATCAAGATAGTCAAGTGGATAAACTGGATGCATATCCTGTGCGCACATTTGCTGAAAAACCATATTTGAATGTAGCAAAACGATTTTTGAAAAGTGAAGATTTTCTTTGGAACGGCGGTATTTTTATATGGAAAGTAGATGTGTTTCTTGATGAATTAGGCCGACACATGCCTGAATTGAGCAACCAGTTGTTGAAGATTGGAAAGCGTATTAAATCTGGAAAGTCTTATACAGATATTTGGTCTGAAATAAATCCCGAATCAATAGATTACGGGCTTTTGGAAAAAACGGAAAATATTTATGTAGTTAAATCGGATTTTCGCTGGAACGATTTGGGATCATGGAATGCGGTATACGATGAATTACCCAAAAGAAAAGACGGTAATTTGGTAAAAGGTGTCGGTGTCGTAATTGATGGAAAAAATAATTTTATTCATAATGAGGATCATTTTACAGCTGTAGTCGGTTTGGACAATATAGTTGTGATCTCCACGGATGACGCAACATTAATCGTTAATAAAGATAATGTAGAGGATGTCCGTAAAGCTGTAAAATTCTTAAATGACAAAGACCGCCAGGATTTATTGTGAGTGTAAAACCTGATAATTTAATGAGCATGTTTGAAGAACTTGCTGAAAAACTGAACATTAATATTGTTCAGGATAAAGGCAATTTCACCGGTGGAAGTTGCACAATCAATGATGAACATTATATTGTGATCAATAAATCAAAACCCATCGAACAGCGATTAAAAGTATTGGCAAACGCTTTTAAGGTCAAGAAATTATCAGACACTTTCATTTTACCTGCTTTAAGGCTTTATATAGACGAAGTAACAAATTGATATTAGACTAACAGAATCACTTGATTTACTTACATCAGGTAAGTACACTTAGACTCTTTTTTATAAGGGAATGCGGATAAGATCATCAATGACAAATTCTAAATCGAGGAAAAACTCATGAAACAATATGCAACTGCCGATATACGAAACTTTGCTTTGGTTGGGCATGGTGCCAGTGGAAAAACCTGTTTGAGTGAAGCCATGCTTTATTGCAGTAAACACATTAATCGCATGGGAACGATAGATGCCGGAAACACAGTTTCCGATTATCACCCGGGTGAGAAAAATCGGCAAATATCTATCCATTCTACTCCCATGGTTACAGAATGGAATGATAAAAAATTCAACCTTATTGACACGCCAGGATATTCCGATTTTATTGGAGATGCATTAAGCTCATTAGCCGTGGTGGATATGGCTGCAGTTGTTGTAAGTGCAGTGAATGGGGTGGAAGTAGGAACAGAACAAGTTTGGGATCATGCCTCCAGAAATGAAATTCCTAAAATTATTATTATCAATGGGTTGGATAGAGAGCACGTCAATTTTGATCAAGTCTTAAAGCAGTGCAAAGAACGTTTTGGTCATAATGTATTCCCCATGCAATTGCCGGTCAATCTTGGCCCCGGGTTCAATAAAGTGGTAGACGTTTTACGGAGTGAGCTTATCGAATATAATTCAGATGGTTCTGGAAAATTTACTGAATCTGAATTACCCGAAGATTTGCAACTGCAAGTAGATGAGTTACATCAGAGTTTAATTGAATATGTGGCAGAATCCGATGATTCACTCTTAGAGAAATTTTTTGAACAAGGGAATTTGAGCGAAGAAGAAATGCGTGATGGAATCCATGCTGCAGTTCAAAATCAGACATTCATACCACTGTTTTGTACATCTTCAACATCAAATATTGGTGTCGCACGTCTTATGGACTTTATTTCTAAATATGGTTCTTCGCCTGTAGACAGGGCACAGATCACTGCCTTGGATGCCATCAGCGGCGAAGAAAAAATCGTTGATCTAGCCGGCAGTGATGCAGTGTTATTTGTTTATAAATCCATATCAGAAGGGCATGTAGGTGAATTATCATTTTTTAGGGTGTATTCCGGGCGAGTCTCAACAGGTATTGATCTTTATAATACATCCAGAAGTCGGAGTGAACGGTTTGGACAGCTTTTTATTATGAATGGAAAAGATCGGAGTAATATTGGTGAATTAGCTGCGGGAGATCTTGGTGCTGTTGTAAAGCTCAAAGATACACATAATGGAAATACACTTTGCGGAACTGGTTTAAAAGTAAAATTGAAGGAAATTGAATATCCAAAACCAAATATTCACGCGGCGATTGAAATCCACTCTAAAGGAGATGAGGAAAAAGTGGCTGTTGGTCTTTCAACTCTACATGAAGAAGACCCAACATTTATCTATAGAGTTGATTCTGAATTGAAACAAACAGTTATTTCGGGACAAGGTGAATTGCACTTGCAAGTTATCCATGATCGCTTGAAACGTCGTTTTAATGTGGACATACATTTAAAAGAACCGAAAATACCGTATAGAGAAACAATTCAGGGGAATGGACAATCGAAATACCGCCATAAAAAACAAAGTGGTGGTGCCGGGCAATTTGCGGAAGTTTGGATGCGCATTGAACCTAAACAGCGTGGTGAAGGTGTGGAATTTTCTAATTCACTTGTTGGGCAGAATGTGGATCGAGTTTTTGTTCCATCTGTTGAAAAGGGTGTTAATTTTGCTTGTGTTGATGGTGTTTTGGCCGGGTATCGCATCGTAGATCTTAAAGTAGATTTTTATGATGGTAAGCAGCATCCTGTGGATTCAAAAGATATAGCCTTTCAGATTGCAGGGCAACATGCGTTCCAAGAAGCATTTATGCAAGCGCAACCTTGCTTGCTTGAACCCATTATGAATATTGAAGTTAAGGTTCCGGAAGACCACATGGGAGATGTCATGGGTGATATTTCCGGCCGACGTGGAAAAATAATAGGTATGGATTCTGAAGGATCATTACAGGTAATTAAAGCACAAGTTCCACAGGGACATTTGTATAATTATTCTACAACACTGCGATCATTGACTGGCGGAAGAGCATTACATATTGAAGAATTCAGTCATTACGAGCAAATGCCTAGAGATATGGAGAACAAGGTTATTGCGAAATCAAAAAAAGATGATGAGTGAATCTGTTGAATTCAAAAAAATATTTACAACAATTAAAATCAATTTCCAGAAAAATGACTAACATTACTTCCATTTATATTTTTTCCATATTCCATCAACCATTTAACATATTCCATGGATAGGTTATGGGCTCCATGGCGGATTGAATATATTCGTTCTATAAAAGAAGATGGATGCATTTTTTGTGATAAACCTGATAATACCGATGATCGTGAAATGCTTATTTTGCATCGTGGGAAAAACGTATTTGTTATGATGAATTTATATCCTTATAATAATGGACATTTGTTAATTGCTCCCTATTCTCATACAGATAATTCAAATGATTTGGCAGCAGAAGACCGTGGCGAAATAATGGAACTTGCAGATGCTTCAATGGAAATCATGAAAAAAACAATGAATGCTGAAGGATTTAACTTTGGTGCAAATATCGGTCGATCAGGCGGAGCTGGAATTGAAGAACATATCCATTTTCATGTTGTTCCTCGCTGGCAGGGTGACACCAATTTCATGCCTGTTGTAGGTTATACAAAAGTCCAAGTGGATGGACTAAAAGAAGCATACGATAATCTCAAACCCCATTTTGACAAATTATAGATGGACCTTTTTTCACATTCCTGGTTACCTTTTCTTTACTTATATGGTGTAGGTGGAATGTTTTTTGCGCTGGGTTTATTCATCATCCGCCGCAGTGGTTCTCTTAATTTGACCAAACCTAGACATTCGAAATGGCTTAAGGTCCTTTATTTCGGTTTTGTCTGGTATTTGATGATTCATGGCGTTTTTACTTATTTGGCTCTAGGCTAATGGAAACTTTTCACAATATCGGAACATCAACCGACTGGATAGTTATGATTGTATATTTTATGGCGATCATGCTCTTCGGCAGTTATTTTGGTCGTTATACTAAAACGACGTCTGATTTCTTTTTTGGCGGACGGCGCTTTTCCTGGTGGTTGATAACAATGTCAATTGTAGCCACTGGAGTAGGTAGTCACAGCTTTGTGAAATATTCAGCCAAAGCATGGGAACATGGTTTCAGTTCTACGATGACCTATATGAACGATTGGTTTTTTGTGCCGTTTTTCATGTTTGGTTGGTTGCCGATTTTGGTTTATTCAAAAGTACGATCCATTCCGGAATACTTCGAAAAACGATTTAGTCCATCTGCGCGATTTTTGGCTACAATATTATTACTTCTATACATGATTGGTTATATCGGGATTGGTTTTTTAACTCTGGGAAAAGCTGTTATTCCTATGCTTCCGGAAATGTTCACTGTCTTTGGTTCTCAAGTGGATATAACACTTATGCGTGCCATAGTCGTGATTGCGATTATTACAGGTATTTATATAACATTTGGCGGACAAACTGCTGTCATATTTACGGATCTATTACAGGGGTTTATTCTCATTTTTGCTGGATTATTACTATTCGGTATAGGTATTGCTTATGTTGGTGGTTTTGATACATTTTGGAATCTTCTTCCAACAACATGGAAATTGCCATTGGCGGATTATAATCAACCGTCTAGTTTCAACTTCGTAGGTATATTTTGGCAGGATGCTGTAGCAGGTTCAATCGGCTTTCTTTTCATGAATCAAGGATTAATTATGCGTTTCATGGCTTGCAGAAATGTAAATGAGGGACGAAAAGCAGCAGCCGTAAATATCTTGTTTGTTTTACCTATTTCTGCCATTGTAGTCGGCAATGCCGGTTGGATCGGAAAAGCCATTTCTATTACGAGCCCTGACATAATTAGCCCTAATGTTTCTCCGGATGAAATTTTTGTTGTTGTTGCTAGCATTGTTACAAGTCCGGGTGTATTTGGGTTTGTGATGGCAGCTCTCACAGCTGCTCTTATGTCAACAGTTGATACTTTGATTAATGCTACGGCTGCCGTTTTTATCAATGATGTATATAGGCCCATTAAAAAATATTTAGGTAAAGTTGCACATACATCTGAAGAAGAGAAAGCTGAATTGTTTGCTGCTCGTATTACATCGATAGGAATAACGATATTGGGTGTATTAGCCGTATTGGCTTTTAAAAATTTTCCAACTGTGTATGAAGCACATGGTTATTTCCACTCAACTCTGACTCCGCCTTTGGTTGTGGCTATTTTTCTGGGAGTTTTTTGGAAACGATTTACTCCGGCAGCCGTTATAACAACATTTCTGGGGGGAGTAGCATTGATGCTATTAGGAGCAAGATATCCTGGGATATTAATAGCTCCGTTTGATCATGGAATTGAAATGAATCCTGCACGACCCTATTCTTATATACGGGCATTGTATAATACATTTGTTTGTATAGGTGTAGGCACATTGGTTACGTGGACCACTTCAATACAAAACACTTTTACGGCAAAAATGAATAAGAATTCTGCTAACCTACTGAGTGTAATTGCAGGATTAATATTCTTTGGTATTATTTTTAACCTGTTTCCAATAAATATAGCTCTTTTCAGCGCCATTGTTTTGATTGCACTTACTGCCGTTATAACGAGTTATTTTATTCCATATGATGAATCAAAAATTATTGGTTACACTTCATGGTCTATTGAAAGTGCAAAACGAATATTTAAAGGGAGTACACCTAATGAAAATGAAGGTGAAAAAATTATGTTGCAATGGCGATTGAAAGATGGATCCGAAAATGATAATGTTTCATTTTCTAGAAATGACATGAATCGAATGATGGCAAATACAGGTGATCTTGTTTATTTATGTGATACACGCAGATGGTTAGGCGGCTTAAAATCCATACATACTGTATATGGTGAATCTCATAACGAAGATGGTGTTGTTTATATTAATAAAGTTCAACTGGA
>Ga0187827_10008234_pt1 | contig 11369 bp, 12 predicted proteins | sample ETNtaG_39_FD_167969 | JGI IMG/M metagenome (GOLD analysis project Ga0187827, IMG submission 167969) | Marine microbial and viral communities from oxygen minimum zone, Eastern Pacific Ocean - ETNP2014_SV_150_PacBio MetaG (Illumina Assembly) | ecosystem: Environmental > Aquatic > Marine > Hypoxic... | reverse complement strand
TATCCATTTCCTTCAGACTATCTCTACGAGCACCCACTTGAATGGATGATTGGATTGTTGGGCCCATTCATTGCTTTTTTGATTATAGGTGGGGTTTCATTTCCCACCATTGTCCTGTTTCTGATCATTAAAGTATTGCACGAACTGGATATCCACTCGGGGATAAAATCTTCTTTCTACAGACATATACCGTTTGCAGGCACTAATGAATATCATGCCTTGCATCATAAATATTATCTTGTTCATTATGCTTCTACGTTTTCGTTATGGGACAGGGTTTTTCAAACTAATCATAAAAATTGAATCTGAATAACAAAGAAGTAGAGCCTTGCCTGTGATGGCGACAGATTCTTGTTTGTTTTTCCTAGATTGTCCACACTGCAAGTTGATTATTACCCCCAAAAAAGGTGATTGTTGTGTGTTTTGCTCTTATGGAAACGTGCCTTGTCCATGCTTCATGTCAGCCTTCCACTCACCGACGTATTGGTTTCCGTTGGCATGAGTATAAGTGGCTTGTCCATGCCTCTTGTCATTCTTAAATTCACCGACGTATTGGTCTCCTGCCGATTTTGTATTTGGTCCATGGGTGTAAGTGCCTTGTCCATGATACTTGTCATCCTTCCACTCACCGACGTATTGGTCTCCATTGTCATAGGTAATAGTGCCTAGCCCATTGACACAATTACCTTTAATGCATTCTTCTGCATATAGATTTAAGGAGAACTGAGTGGATATCACTACGATTAGGATTGTGAATAGTTTTCTCATCACTTAATAATACACCTCCACCAACCCATCATCAAAATGACAATCTTGACAGTCGTGATAAGATTAATATTGCCTATGAAATTCTTATTCTTAACACTATATCTACTTGTTTCTTCAACTGGATATGTTGAAGCTATAGAAACTAAAGAGACTAAAGGCATTCTCTATGATCTTGAATCAGGTGAACCTTTCACAGGTGAGATCACCTATCAGGATGACAACGACAAGCAAGATATACTCTATCTGATCTATGGTCATGAATTTAATTATCGAGTGATGAAACCACAAAAGGCAAGGTCATGGATAAAGTAATCCCAGAACACAAGCATTTGATAGTTCGTGCTGAAGTACACACCCCACCTACAGATCCTGAATGGGTCAAAGAGTGGCTGACATCATTAGTATCAAAAATTGGAATGAAAATATGTAGTGGTCCCCACACAGCATATGTAGATATTCCAGGTAATTCAGGGGTAACAGGGGTAGTAGTTATTGAAACTAGTCATATTGCAATTCATGTATGGGACGAGGCTGAACCCGCACTATTGCAATTAGATGTTTATACTTGTGGTCCTTTTGATATGGACATAATCTTTAATGAAATCGAACAAATGAACCCTAGTAAAGTTGAATGGAAGTATTTAGATAGAGAACACGGACTAACTGAAGTCAGTAAATCTGTCCAAAAATGGGAAAAGAGTGAAGTACTCTTCAAAACTTAGGAACAATGACTACTAAAAAATCTTTTTCAGACATATATGATGCACTTCAAGATGCGATGCGCAGGAATAATAGAGTTTCAATAAAATACAATAAACTTGAAAGCACAATGACAACACGAACAATTGATCCTAAACGATTTGTTGTACTTCCAGAAAGACAGAGAACCAAATATGGTCGTATAGGCGTCAATGCATTTTGCCATCTTCGCCAAGATTATAGAATCTTTGCAGTATACAGAATAGAAGAGTTGACCAATAATCAATGACAGATTTAGTGTAGGCTTAAGGTATCAAGAAAAATAGGAGATATTAAGTTTGCTATGACGGATAAAAACGAATCTTTGGGTATTATAGAGAAATCTGGTGGATACTATATTGCCACTCTAGAGAGAGAAATTGAGCATAAGCCTGAGAAGGTATGGTCTATGTTAGTAGAATCATCTCGTTTCGTAGATTGGTTAGCTCCTGGTGAAATAGAACCGTGTGAAGGAGGTGTGGCCAAGCTGGATTTTGTGGATAGTGGAATCGTTATTGATAGTAAGATTACTGCTTACAAACAAGGCCAATTACTGGAATACTCTTGGAGTGGACCTGGGGAACCAGAACGTCCTATTAGATGGGAGCTGAAATCTGAAGGAGACATTACAAGGCTCACTCTAATTTTGAAGTGTCCTTTAGACGAGGACATCGCTCGATCTTGCGCAGGTTGGGAAGCTCACTTGATGATGTTATTAGCAGCTATTGAAGGGGTTCCAATTAAGTTTCCTTTTGAACGTTTTCAAGAAACAAGGGATATTTATAAAGAAATGATTATTGAGTAGCGGGAAAGCTTATCCACTCAGATACTGAGTAAATAGAAAACTAATTTGTTGCCGTCTAAATCACGGACATAGGCTCCGTAAAAAGTGTCTATAAACGTCTATTTATTTTTTGACTAATTGGGTATCTTAAGTTTTTAAAATATAAAGATTTTCTTTTTCTATTTTATCTTTATAAAGTAGTTTTTCCTTTTTTAGAGTCCTCAATATTTGCCAACATTATACATTTTTATTTAAAAGTTCTAGTTACTTTTACATGAGGAAGATTCGCCATACCATCACCAATTGAGTTTCATAAAAGGTTAAAATAAGAAATATGAACTATAGAACAGAAATTGATGGTTTAAGAGCATTAGCAGTTTTGCCAGTGATTCTTTTTCATGCTGGCTTTGAATTGTTCAGTGGTGGTTTTGTTGGTGTCGATGTGTTCTTTGTGATCAGTGGTTATTTGATCACCACCATCATCATTTCTGAAATGTCCAAAGGGAAATTCAGCATAATGAACTTTTACGAACGGCGAGCTCGCCGAATTTTACCAGCACTGTTTTTTGTGATGCTGGTGTGCTTGCCGTTTGCTTGGTTCTGGTTGATCCCAAGTGATCTCAGAGACTTTGGACAAAGTTTAGTTGCTGTTTCAACTTTTTCTTCCAACATTCTATTTTGGATAGAAATAGGTTATTTCGAGACGGCTGTTGAACTTAAACCTCTCCTCCACACATGGAGTTTGGCTGTGGAGGAGCAATACTACATACTTTTTCCTGTCTTCTTGCTTCTCACTTGGCGTTTAGGTCTAAAGTGGGTTTTATTTCTTTTAGTGATAATTTTTGTGATCAGTCTGGGAGTGGCTCATTGGGGTGCTTACAACACACCATCAGCAACATTTTACTTGCTTCCAACCAGAGGTTGGGAATTGGTGATTGGAGTATTTGCGGCTTTTTATCTCAAGCACAATGATTATCTCAAATCTAATGCCATCAACCAAGCATTAAGCATGCTTGGCTTTGGCATGATTGTGTATTCAATAATTGCTTTTGACCAAACCACGCCTTTCCCAAGCCTCTATGCCTTAATACCTACAATAGGGACAGGTTTGTTGATACTTACAGCAGTGCCAAATACTCTTATACACAAACTATTGAGTTTACAGCCTATTGTTGGAGTAGGGCTTATTTCTTACAGTGCCTACCTTTGGCATCTACCCGCACTGGCATTTGCTCGTCATAGACTACTCGGAGAACTTTCTGATCTGCTTTTAATCATACTTTGTTTATCTTCGTTTGTAATGGCATACATTAGTTGGCGTTGGGTTGAGAAGCCTTTTAGAAATAAAAATTTGGTAAATAGGCAGTTAATTTTTAGTTTTTCCATTATGGGTATTCTTCTATTCTCTTTAATAGGTTTTTCTGTCCATAAAAATGATGGTTTTGATAGTCGGTTTAATGATGAAGAGAGAAGAATATTAGAATTTATGAACTATCCGCGTAATTCATATTACAGAGAAGGCACATGCTTCCTAATACCTGGACAAAACTTTAGTGATTTTACTGAAGATTGTGGTAATGGGGATGTGCTTATTTGGGGTGACTCACATGGAGCAGCATTATCTGTTGGTTTACGGGAGATAGCCAAAGTATCTCAATACACAAGTATCCTCTGCCCGCCTTTACTTGGTGTTTATATTTCTGCTGATAAAAAAATGTGTATTGAAAATAACAACTTTATAGTTAATGAAATTAAAGACAACCCTCCAAAGATAATAATCCTTCACAGCAATTGGCTTGAATATAAATATGATACTTTACTTTCTCTTAAAGATACCCTTATAGATTTAAGTGAGAAGGCAAAAGAGTCTCAAATTTTTGTTTTAGGAGGCGTGCCTCAATGGCACCCATCTCTCCCTTCGTTCTTGTTAAGAAACAATCAAACTTTAAGTAATTCTAATGATGTCTACTTAAAAAATTTTGAATTAAAAGAGATCATAAGCAGGGATAACTTGCTGAGTTCAGTTGTAAATGAGATTTCAGTTGACAATATAAAGTTTATTTCGGCATTAGAGAAACTTTGTAGTGGTGATCATTGTTTAGCAATTAAAAGTGATGATCTACATGAGCCAATGGCATGGGACTATGGGCACCTAACACTCTCAGGTTCACAAGTTTTGGGTAATTTAATCAGCAAAGATTTTGGTTTCTAAATCAACCTGATGTAAGAAACACTAAGTGCTGAGAAGTAGTTGTAAGGGTTACAACGCCAAAATGCTAAACAACTGTAATTACAAGGTTTTTAAAGAGATAGCACAAAATGAAATCAATATTTTACAAAAGACTAATTATAGAGTGGGTGTAGTTGCATAGCCTGAAACTATTGATTTATAAGCATTATCTACTTACACAGTTGCTAAACATTTAAATTTATACGTTGATATAACAACACTTTTAATTTATTGTCACACAAAAATACTTACACAAAACTGACAGTTCGTCAATTGATACTCTGAACCAAGAAATTAGAGATCATATATGAGATTAGTTTACTAAACGACAAAGGCATTACTAAAAAAATTAGAAAATGAGATTTGATCATATAGGCATATTTGTAAAAAATCTTGAAGACGGCAGAAAGAACTTTTCAAGCCTATTGCGTATTAGAAATATTAGTGAAGAATATCATGATGAAAAACTTAAAGTGTCAGTTCAATTCCTTTACGACACAAATAATATTTGTTATGAGATAGTTGCTCCCTATAAACCAGGAAATCCTGTGGACGCTGTCTTAAGTTCAGGGAAAAATATACTAAATCATATTGCCTATAGGGTTGAAGAACTTGATTTTTCTTTATCAACCTTGAGAAATAAAAATTGCTTCCCTCTTTCTGAGGCCACACCTGCAATAGCTTTTCAAGGAGCTAAGGTTATTTTCCTTCTAACGCCTTTAGGAATAATCATCGAACTAATTGAAGATAACCTATCGACAGACAATAAATAATTATTTTAATTATAAAGTTCTTTAATTTTTTCTAAGCAGGATGTATTTACATGAAGTAAATCATAAAATTCATTAGCTACACAACCTACTCTATCTGGATCGTATGAGCCCAGAATATTGACGTTCAATTCTTTCCCAATGCTATGCAATAGTGATTCTATTTGGATAGAAGAAAGCACTACAGCTGAATCTGAAGAATTTTGCCAAATCTCTGGGTGAAAAGGAGTCATAAGAAAATACACAGTATGCCCTCTTTTTTTAAGAAATCGTATCAAGTCTTTAAATACTTTAACTACACTCTGTGAATAAAATCTTCCATCAGAGTTAAATTCCGTCTTTTGTAATACAACAGTTTTTCTAGAAATGAAATTACCATTAGATTTACTCAAAACAAGAGATTTGGGTTTTTTTATAGGAGTATCTTTCATTATTCTTATGTATTCTTTCGAATAAACCAAACTTCCATCCGATAATAAGACCTGTGAAGATATCCCTTTTGTGTAATTAAATTCAGGAGGAACAATTATTGAAAGAGGTTCATTGCCTATCTTCTTTAGAGCTTTTTCAAAGTATCTCGGATTAATTAAGTTAGTCAAATACTTAGTATCTACATCTTCTAACTCAAAAGAATTTGGAATGACAGATAATATTTCTTTTACATAATCCTTGTACCTAATCCACATAACCTTATTTCCAGAAGTTTTACTAAAATGTTCTGGTATAAGAGCAAAGATTATCTTTTTTGGAGAGTTTGATTTATTTACTATTGTCCAAGTTATGGCCAAAAAATCTTCTATTGTCGATCCAGGTAAGGAAAGGTTCATGATAGATTGACAATGATCAACTAAGACCTTTTTTGCCATCAAAGAACTGAACTGTAAAGCCTGACTAGAACCATAAATCACACAATCAGATCCTTCTTTTTGTCTGGCAATTTCCATCTTTATGTCACGAATGTTCATGTAGGAATTCCCCACCGATTTGCCTTCTCCAAACAAGAGACCTGTTTTGGATTGCAAAAGATCCTCAACAAATTCTGAATTAAGGTTATTTTTTTCTCTGCCAGGAGGGTGATATATATTATCAGGATCTACAAAATAACTAATGGAAGCCACAATGCAAAGCAAAGAAAGTATTAAAAAAATAAGTAAAAAAAAATAGTTTCGATAAGACATCTCTGAAAAATTTTTATTCTTGAAAAATTTATTCGTATATAATATCAGTTTTCAAATTTTAATTACTCTTTTAGTTCCACTTATAAATCAATAAGATCGACCCAGAGAGATGCTATTTAATTCCTATATTTTTATATTTATTTTTATACCTATAGTTTTATTAGGAGTTGCGGTAATAGGTAAATTTAATCAAAAAAAATATGTAATAGGCTGGTTGATTTTCTCCTCTTTATTCTTTTACGGTTGGTGGAATCCTATTTACATTTTCTTGTTAATTTTCTCTATCCTAGTCAACTACTCTATTGGATTAATCTTATCTAACTACAAAAAGCGTTTAATTCTAGTTCTTGGAATTACGTTTAATGTTCTCTTACTCGGTTATTTTAAGTACGCAAATTTCTTCGTAGACAATATAAACTTCATTTTTGGTGAAGATTTATTTATTGAAAGAATAATCTTACCTCTTGCTATATCTTTTTTTACTTTTCAACAAATTATCTATCTTAATGATTCTTTTAAAGGAGAAACAAAATCTTACAAACTTTTAAATTATTTTCTCTTTGTAACTTTTTTCCCCCAACTTATTGCGGGACCTATAGTCAATCACAAGGACGTGATGCCCCAATTTTTAAATAAAAAATTTGGCAAGCTTAATTACTATAATCTTGTTGTTGGGAGCACGATGTTTTTTGTAGGACTATTTAAAAAAGTAGTTATCGCAGACACTCTTGCCCTTTATGCAACACCTATCTTTGATGCCAGTGAGATTGGAGTACAGGTAACTTTTTTAGAATCTTGGGTGGGAGCTCTAGCTTACACGTTCCAATTGTATTTTGATTTTTCTGGATATTCAGACATGGCTTTGGGGTTAGCTAGACTATTCGGCATAACATTGCCGATAAATTTTTATTCACCTTTTAAGTCAACTAACATCACAGATTTTTGGAGAAGGTGGCATATAACCCTATCTAACTTTATAAAAAATTACTTGTTTTATCCTCTTGCCATTGGCCTGACTCGATACGCCATCATAAATCAATATAAAAAATTTATGACTTTTATAGCCACCGTAGTCTTTCCTATGGCCTTTGCCTGGGGTCTCGCAGGTTTATGGCATGGAGCATCATGGAAGTTTGTTATTTTTGGACTCATGCATGGAGCTTATCTAACTACTTACCAACTGTGGACTGACATACGAACTTCAATAAACTTAAATACTGTAAAGTTTGTCTTCATACGAAGTTTCTTATCCAGATTATTAACCTTTGTTAGTGTGCTAATTTCATTCGTTGTTTTTCGAGCTGATTCTGTTGAAAGTGCCATATCTATTTACAAATCTATGTTTGGGTTTAGAGGATTTTCTCTTCCTATGGGTTTAAAACCTCTATTTGATCGAATGGGAGAATTACCTGAAATTTTAGGCGTAAGTTTTCAAGGAGCTTTTTACAATGGTCTTCTTACTTCAAATCCCTTGAATGCAGTTTTAGTAATTTTTCTAGCATTCCTACTGGCCATGTTTACCCCAAACGTTGTTCAGTGGCTTAGATCAGAAAAACCTGCCCTAGGTCTGAAAGAATTTACCAATGATAAAGGGATGTCAAATTTATTTTCATGGAAAATGAATAGCTTTTTTCTTGTGATTACCGCTTTTCTAGCAATTATTTCAATAATGTTCCTTCAAAAAGAAAGTGAATTTCTTTACTATCAATTCTGAATATTAATTTACGATTTAAAAGTAAAGAATTATGAATGAAGAACTAATTTTAAATAGGATTAAACAAGTATTTAGGGAGATATTCGCTAATGGAAGTCTTGAAATAAACCCATCTACAAGTGCAGAAGATATTGAGGAATGGGATAGTCTTACTCATGTAAGATTAATAATTTCACATGAAATTGAATTCGGACTTAGATTTTCACCCTCTGAAGTAGGGGATTTAAAGAATGTTAGGGATTTAATTTCATTAATTACATCAAAACTAGAAGATTAAACTTGAATTAATCATTTGTTATCAACTAATTGTATTGAATGTTTTAAAGGAGAATATGTTTCCACTTCAAGAGACCACTTAGAAGCATCTTCACTTTCTTCTATAAGAATAAATCCCAATTCATTATAAAATTTTTCTACTATTTTGTTTTTATTAGTTCTTGAATAATAGCCTATTATAGCTTTAACATTTTGGTCTTTTGCTTTAGATACCAATACATCCAACATAGCAAATTCCATTCCGCGTTTCAGAACTCTACAACTCATTAACCACAAATCTATATGGAGTATATTCTTCTTTATTGATCCTACTACAACAGAGATTAGACCATTATCCCCAAACTTATCTTTTAATCTACCATATAACTTAATGTAATTTTTATCTGAAAAAACCTTGTCCATTTCAGAAATTGAATAACGTTTTGTAGTAAGATTAAATTGATTAGTTTTATTAGTTAATTGCGTAATACGATCAAGATAAATTGAAGAGAATTCTTTAATTTCTGCTTCCATTTTGAGAGAATCAAGAAAATCATCATAATTTTTGAACTTAGGTGTCTCTTTAGATCGTTTTATATTTTCACTATAATATTTGGACCTCTGTACGTCTTCTTCAGACAAACTGATGGTCTCAAAGTATCCATTGGAATCAACATGTTCTATAAAGTTAGAAACATCTGTTCCTATGTTAGGTACTGAAATTCCCTCTAACTGTGAAGATACCAATTCTCTTTCAGATGGATTGTCATCAATGAATACCAAACTATCAGTACCAATATTTATTTCTTTGGCAATATTTGAAATGTTTATATTTTTTGGTTCCCAATTAGCTTTGAAAGAAGTAAAGTCATCAACTTTCAGAATTGAATCCGGGTGATCGAAACCCAATTCAGCATTGTCTAAATCATTCTTTGAGGATACAGCAAGAGTTATTCCCCTTTCTTTAAATTTCTTAATGGATTTTTGAAAATCTAAAAAAGCTTCAGAATCTGCAGTTTCGGATCCTATCTTTATTCCCTCCAATCCATCATCACCGATAACTCCACCCCAAAGAGTATTATCAAGATCTAATACTAAGCATTTCTTACTTTTTCCATACATAGAAGAGATTATATTAGTTAAATTGAGTGCAAGGTGTGGCATAGCTTCAAAACTAATAGCATATTTTGCTAAATACCAAAGATTTTTATTAAACCAAGCTGATAGACCAACTTGGGCTGAGATGTAATTAATATCATTAAGAACTAAGCTTTTATTTAAAGAAGCTTCTTTAGCAAATCCATCATTAAGTCTATTTATAAAATTTATGGCTCCGTGAATATCATAGGAATCTAGATTTCCAAGTATTCTTCTCTGTGGTAGTTCAAAGTTATTTTGAATCACCATTGAGTTATAACGAGTTAACTCTTCCCAAATTGATTTAAATTTCTCAAGCTCTTTGTCTACTAAATCATTTATTTGATCTGGTTCATTGGACAAATCAGGATAGGAAGTGATATTTAGATTAGTAGTATGAAGATAAATGATATCTGGTTTAAACTTTGATAATTTAGTATTTTCAAAAACAGCCTCTTCATAGTACTTGTTGTATTCAGATTCATAAAAAGTCACTTCGAACCCTCTGCTTAATAAAAAGAGATCAAGAATCTCAACAAACTCAGAAGTAGTGGACCCGCCAAGGACTGCTATTTTTATTTCTATTCTTTTTCGAGTGTAGTTTAGAAGCTCTTCTTTTAAACTTTTTCTTTTTCTTAAGATCTCTTCTACATTTATGGGATGAGATAAAACTTCAAACATTTCTAAAATTGTATAAAATTTTAATTAAATCTAAGTTAAATACCTGTTCTAACAATTCTCGAACAATACCCTGTCCACCGTTTGATTTCAAATTGATCATTGATATTTGTTTTATTAAATAGTGGCTATCAGATGGGCACGCTGTATACCCAACAGTTTGCATTACGTGATAATCATTAATATCGTTGCCTACGTATAGAATTCTATCTAGAGAAAATTGGTTAGTGGATGCAAGTGTTTTGATTGCTTTAGTTTTATTATCTACTCCTTGTATTGCTTCAATCTTAAGCTTCTCTGCGCGAGCCGTCACTACAGGATTTTTTTCTGATGACAAGATAAAAGTTGGTTTCTTTAATTCTCTTAACGCATCAAATCCGAGACCATCTGAACGGTTAAAAGCTACGGATTCTGTACCGTTTTGATTCAAGTAAACACAATTATTGGTCAATACACCGTCGCAATCAAAAACAATAGCATCGATATCATTAATCGCTATTTTCTTTCTGCTCATTATTTGTTTACTTTACTCATGATGCATCTCAACTACTGTTGTGACAGGCAGGCTTTCTAACCAAACTGAACTACCACTCCTCTACTTAATTATTTTTATCAAGGTTATAGAACCATATGCAATTATACTTTGAATTTAATTACAAATAAGTGAAAAAATCTATGGACTGCTTTAAAAAATAGAGTGGTGGGTGCTGACGGGATCGAACCGCCGACATTCGCCTTGTAAGGGCGACGCTCTACCAGCTGAGCTAAGCACCCGAATTTATTCTAAGAATTAGAATATCTTTACTAATTGTTAGAGATCATAACTATTAATCTCAAAAGCCCACATCGAGCAGATATTACATCAAGTCTTAACGAGTTGCACCAATAGTTGTACCAGTTATTATTGGGAATAATGCTAATTCTGCAATTGCTTCTGCTGCTCAATAAGTTTATTAAGCAATTCCAAAGTTAACATCTGACATTGGGAAACCCATCGTCTTTCTATGTTTAACCCGCCATTCTTATCAATAAATAGCTTCGTGCCACTTTGTCTCATGGTAGTCCTATCCAGAACATAAACTAGATTAAAATCTGATTTTTGTTCCCATGCTATGAT
>Ga0187827_10008233_pt1 | contig 11370 bp, 10 predicted proteins | sample ETNtaG_39_FD_167969 | JGI IMG/M metagenome (GOLD analysis project Ga0187827, IMG submission 167969) | Marine microbial and viral communities from oxygen minimum zone, Eastern Pacific Ocean - ETNP2014_SV_150_PacBio MetaG (Illumina Assembly) | ecosystem: Environmental > Aquatic > Marine > Hypoxic... | reverse complement strand
GATTGTCGTCGACATGAACAAGTGCGACATGGTCGACGACGAAGAACTGCTTGAACTGGTCGAAATGGAAGTTCGTGAATTGCTCTCAGCCTACGACTTCCCCGGGGACGATATCCCGGTCATTCGCGGGTCGGCCCTCAAGGCCCTCGAGAGCGAAGGCAATGACGACGAGACCTGCAAGTCCATTGACGAACTGATGGAAGCCCTCGACGCCTACATCCCGGTGCCTGAGCGTCAAGTCGACAAGGACTTCCTCATGGCCGTCGAGGACGTGTTCTCGATCAAAGGTCGCGGCACGGTCGTGACCGGCCGTATCGAGACCGGTGCCGTCCACGTGGGCGATGCCATCGAGATTGTCGGCCTGACCGACGAACCAACCAAGACGACCTGCACGGGTGTCGAAATGTTCAACAAGATCCTCGAAGACGCGCAGGCCGGCGACAACGTCGGCTGCCTCCTCCGTGGTATCGAGAAAGATGATGTTGAGCGTGGCCAGGTGCTCGCCAAGCCCGGCAGCATCAATCCGCACACCGAGTTCGAGTCGGAGGTCTACGTGCTGACCAAGGAAGAGGGTGGCCGTCACACGCCATTCTTCTCCGGCTACAAGCCGCAGTTCTACTTCCGAACGACGGATGTGACCGGTGGCCTCGATCTCGTGGGTGCCGAGATGTGCATGCCCGGCGACAACATCAAGATGAAGGTGTCGCTCGGCAAGAAAATCGCCATGGTTGAAGGTCTCCGTTTTGCGGTCCGCGAAGGCGGCCGTACGGTGGGCTCCGGCGTCGTGACCAAGATCCTCGAGTGACCCTTCGGGTTGCTTGACACCCGGCCCGTCCCCCCGCTGCTCGCCAGCGGGGGGACAGGTACGGGGAAAGGCAGGAACAACAATGGCCAAGAAGGCTGCAGATCGTGAATACGTGTGGCTCCAGTGCACGGAGTGTGGAGACCTCAATTACCGCACGAGCATTCGGGTCAAGGGTGGAATCGATGAGAAGGTCAAGGCCGGTATGAAGAAGTACAGCCCCCGCCTTCGCAAGCACACTCTGCATAAGATCAAGCGGAAGTGACCCCGTCCCGCGGCGGTGTCCGCGGACCGAACGCCGGTAGCTCAATTGGCAGAGCAGCGGATTCCAAATCCGCAGGTTGAGTGTTCGAGTCACTCCCGGCGTGTTTCAGACCTGTCGGACGAGAAAGCCCGCAGGGCAATGGAGATCAAGAATGTCTGCGATCTACAAGGCAGGGCAGGGATACTGGGTGCGGCTGATGTCAGCCTACGGGCTCGGCGCTATCATCGCCCTCGGGCTGGTCTGGCTTTGGAAGGAAATGGAGGGTGTCATGCTCTTCGGATTCGAGCCGACCTATGTTCGCGTCGTCGTGATGTTGATCACGGCGGTGGTCTTCGCCTGGTTCGGATGGATGATCATCGGCACCCGCCGCAGGACGGTTGAGTTTTTGATTGCAACTGAGGGTGAGATGCGGAAGGTCAACTGGTCGAGCCGCAGAGAAGTGGAACTCTCGACCCGCGCCGTGATCGGCTTGACGATCATCATTGCGTTGTACTGCTGGGCGTTCGACGTGGGCTTTGCGAGCATTTTCCGGTGGATGACCGTGCTGCGAACCGGCTGAGCAGGTGAAGAGAACAAGATTGGTGGGGCTGGAACCATGACAACCGAACACGAAGAGATCAAGGATGCTGATATGACTGCTGCCGAAGTGCACGTTCCGGTGCCCATAGTCCCCCAAGCTGAAGTTCCGGAAGTTGAAGCTCCGGCCCCTGAAGCCGCTGAGTCCAGCAATCAGGATGTCGAGGAAGCGATCGCCGAGTTCGATCCCGCCGTCGACATGCCCATGTACCGACAGGGCATGGACTGGTTCGTACTGCGAGTCGCGTCGAACAAGGAAGGATCTGTTCGCGACACGCTGCAGCGGAAGGTCGAGATCGAAGGCCTGACCGACCGCATCGGCCGCATCATGATGCCCACCGAGAAGACTCGAACACTCAAGGGTGGCAAACACAAGATCACCGAGACCAAACTCTATCCAGGCTACATCTTCGTCGAGATGATGCTCGAGAAGGGCCGCATTCCGCAGGATGTCTTTTTCCTCATCAAGGAAACAACCGGCGTGGGCGACTTTGTCGGCACTGCTGGCAAGCCGACGCCGATGTCACCGGCAGAGGTCGAGAAGATGCTCTTCGACTCGAAGATGCCCGATGCCGAGCCCGAGGTCAAACTTGAGTTCACTCCCGGTGATCACGTCACGATCAACGAGGGTCCCTTCGAGAACTACGAAGGCACCATCGACGAGGTCATGCCGGACAAGGGCATGGTCCGCGTGTTGGTCACGATCTTCGGTCGCCAGGCTCCAGTCGAGCTCGAGTACTGGCAGGTCGAGAAGAGCGAAGACTGAATTTCGACCGAAACCGCACCGAGAGGGCTGTCGATGCCATTGGCGGTGAGGGGCTGCGTTCGCCTATGCTGCGGACCTGAAACGGGAGTTCTGAGATGCTGACGAGCCAAATACTGATGATGGCGTGCGCGGCCACGACCCCGAGCGGCCTCTGGACAGCACCACTGTCGTTCACTGCACCCGATGAGGTCGAGGTGACGGCGCCCACCGAGCAGGAGGTTGCGCCGCTTGGTCAATCCGACGACTACTCGGCGAAGTTCTCGATCGAGGGTGGTTGGGTATGGCAGTTGCGGACCGATTTGACCGATACGGCCGCCGGCCGGTTCTCGCATGATCGTGGACACATCCGATTTCGAGGTCGGATTCCGCTGCGGGATGACCTTGAACTCTTGCTCGGCGCGCGTCAGCAGCGGGACAACTTCAGTTTCACCAACATAATCTCGCCGTGGAACAGCATCAACACCACGCAACTCGATGCGGCATTGCAGTGGCAGGCCACACAGCAGTGGCAGGTGTTCGGCGGTGGTATGGCCCGGTGGGCGGCCGAGCAGGGCGGATCGCTCAGTGACGGCTTCGAGGGTGGCGGCGCGATCGGTGCGGCCTATGCCTTCTCGAAGGATCTGGTCCTCGGCGGCGGCGTGGGGGTGCAGACCCGGATTGAAGATGATCTTCTGGTGTATCCGATCATCGTGGCTGAGTGGAAGATCGCCGATCGCCTTCGATTGTCCACGCGACTGACGACCGGTTGGGCCAATCAGACCGGCGGCGAACTGGTGTACGCCGCGAGCGACACGGTCGATCTTGGCGTTTCAGCCGTGTTCGACTATCAGCGATTTCACCTCTCTGACAACGCACTTGCCGGCGCACCTGTGGCCGGCGTGAGCGAGGCCCTGCCAGTGAGTTTCTTTGTTTCAATCGATATCTGCTCGCAGGCCAGCGTGACCGCCTTCATCGGCATCAACGCCTATGGCCGCCTCAAGACAACCAATACGGCCGGCAACGATGTCTGGGTGAGCAATCATGACCCCGCTCCGGTGCTGGGCGTTCAGGGCACCATTCGGTTCTGACTCCACGTCCCCGTGCTGCTAGGCTGCCGACCATGAGTACCACCTTTACCCAGGACTGGGACCGTCTTCAGGCGGAACTTGCCAAGGCCATCGTTGGCCATGAGGACATCATCGACGGTGTGTTGACGAGCCTCTTTGCGGGTGGCCACGTGCTTCTTGAAGGCGTGCCGGGCTTGGGGAAAACACTACTGGTTCGCTCGCTTTCACAGGCGCTCTCGCTTGAGTTCTCGCGGATCCAGTTCACCCCCGATCTGATGCCCGCCGACGTGACCGGCACGACCGTCGTGGAAGAAGATGAAAACGGACGGCGCTTCGTGTTCCGCCCCGGCCCTGTCTTTGCGCAGATTCTGCTCGCAGACGAAATCAACCGCGCGACGCCAAAGACACAGTCTGCCATGCTTGAAGCCATGCAGGAGCGAGCCGTGACCGTTGGCGGCGAAACCCGTCCGCTTGGCCCGCCTTTCCTCGTGATGGCGACACAAAACCCGATTGAGCAGGAGGGAACGTACCCGCTCCCCGAGGCCCAACTCGATCGCTTCTTCTACAAGTTGATCGTGGGCTACTCCAGCCGCGAGGAATTGTGCGAGATTCTTGAGCGGACGACCGCTGCCGAGCACGCCGAAATTCAGCCTGTTCTCGATACCGATTCCATTCTCGCTCATCAGCGAGCAGTGCGATCGGTATCCATTCCGGACGGCATGCGTACCAGCATGGCGAGTCTCGTTCTGGCCACTCATCCCGGACGAGAATTTGCACCCCCTCGGATCGATCGCTATGTCAGGCTCGGTGCTTCACCGCGAGCCGGACAGGCGCTCTCACTTGCATCCAAGGTGTCAGCACTCCGCGCAGGCCGCAATGCCGTGAACGTTGACGATCTGCGGGATGTCGTCATCCCCGCCATGCGGCATCGGCTTGTACTCAACTTCGAGGCGCAGGCCGACGGCGTAAGCAGCGATGATCTGCTGCGGGACATTCTCGAAACGGTCCCACTCGATCAAGGCGTTGCTTCAACAGCATCCTGATCCCACGCAGAGAGATTCATCGGTGTCGGATCAAACTCGATTCGCCAGGGCACACACGGCGTAGGCCACGTCTCGAAGGCCGGCGAGTCGGCGTGTGTGCGCAGCAGCGCAATCGACATCTGGTCGGCAATCCACGCATCGGGCAGTACAACTCTGCATAACCATGCGTGGTCGAGTTTGCTGGCATGCGCAGTGGGTGCATCCGCTTGGTGCGAACTGCGAAGACCATCCGGGGTGACTTCGATGACATGCCGCCGATCACCGACTCGCAGGTCAATGGTGACCGACTCACCGTCACACGGATCAGTTTGCAGCCCGTTCCACCGGCACTCCAGCATCATCTCCCAGTGCCCCATCAGTTTCCGAAACTGGGCGAAGGTCTGGCGACTCATCGGTGCGGGCGGCGGCGGCAAGCCTGCGCGAACATCGGAGAGCGTACGGTTTGGATGCAGTGGCCCAAGCATCAATCCAGGCGGCTCCACATCCTGAATCGAGCGATCGATCGGCAACGTCATGTGGTTCTGTCCGACTTCCAGAAGCAGTGGGGCCAACTCACGCAGCGGCAGTGGTTCAAGGCGAGTCATTGTGGATGCCCCGGCCGGCACGCTGCTGGCGAGCGGGAGTTCGCCCGGAATCGCCCACATCACTTCGGCCAGCACCGCGCGGGGTTCTGGATTGGCCAGTGAAATCAGGACCGACGCGCCGCGATCAGCTGTGACCCAGACAAGCAGACTGGTTTGCCGTTCGCACCACCGCAGGGCGCGGGTTGCCATCGGATTCTCCGCCGTGTCACTGCTCAGTGCGATGGCGAGCAATTCATCAAGTGCTGATCCACGGCTCAACCAAGCGGCGATCGTGTGGCCCTCGTTCTGAGTGGTCCCAGTGAGCAATTCCGCAACCCGGCGGGCGACTCCCCTGTCAGCCTCGGCCAGTTGCTGCATGGCGATCCTCCACGGGCCGATGGAAGCGATCGCAATCAAACGCGTTGGTAGATCCGTGAAACGATCGAGCGGCGGGGGCGTGTGGCCGCGCACGGCAGCGAGCAATTCACATCGCCATGCGCTCAGCGGATCCTGCAGCAGGGAGGCTGCATATGGAAGAAATTCCTCGCCACCGCTCGCCGTGTTCAATCGCTGCAGTGCTGGCATGGAATCTGGAAGATCGGCCCAGTGCAGCCTGACGGGTGTGCCATCCACCACGAGATGGCCACGCCCGTCATGCGGAAGTGAAAGCACCAAAAAGGGCGTGCCGCCCGAAGTCTCATCGCCACTCACCTGAGTTATCTGTGGCGGGACCGACCATTCTCGCAGAGTTCGTGGTCTGGCATTGATCCAGACGAGATGGCTATCGAGCCGCGCAATCGTTCTGCTGCCGTCCACGAGGCTGCTGGCAATCGGCGTGTCATTGCCGCTCACAGCCGTCAGTGGAATCACCAGCCCACTGCCCCGTAGTGCCAGCGCCTGTTCGATGGTTGGTGTCGCTGCGGATACAACGCTACTCAGGCATACCAGCGGGACCAGCAACCGAATCGCATTCATCTCTGGATGGCGGTGGTATGGCGCCGCTCTGAGACAAGCCTGCACGCTTCATCGACGGCGCGGTCGAGGTTGTCGTTGACGATGAAGGCGTCATACAGGGTGCGGCTCGTCGCGAGGTCGATTTCCCGGCGTGCTTCGGCGAAGCGTCTTGCGATGGCTTCTTCATCTTCGCGGCCGCGGGTTTCCAAGCGGCGCTGCAGTTCCTCATCGTTCGGGGGCAGGATAAAGATCATGTAGGCAGTCGGCATATGCTCGCGGATCTGCGTGGCACCCTGCACATCGATATCAAGAATGATGAGTTCACCTTCGCGGAGGGCCTGCTCGACTGGTCTGCGGGGTGTTCCATAGGCGTGTCGGCCGAAGACTTCCGCGTGTTCGAGAAAGGCGTCCGACTCCATCATCTGCTTGAAAGTATCGCCGGAGACGAAACGGTAGTCTTCGCCGTCGATTTCGACAGGGCTTTTGGGACGGGTTGTCGCCGACACGCTGAACCGCCCACCGAGTCGCTCCCGCACCCGATGCACAATGGTCGTCTTCCCTACTCCAGAAGGACCAGAAATAACCAGTAGCAGACCGGATGGAGCGTGCGGTGACATATGGACAGTGTAGAGGGTCAGGTACGACGCTCGATTCTTGGATGCTCAACTCTGGCACGAGCCCTGATGTGCCGGAAGCTGGCCTCAAGCACCTGAGCCCATTTCTTCGCACTACAATCTCCCGATGTCACTGCCCCAAGTCGCCATCATCGGTCGCCCCAACGTCGGCAAATCAAGTCTTCTGAATCGGTTTGCAGGACGCCGCGTGTCCATCGTCGATGCGGTGCCGGGCGTGACCCGTGACCGCGTCAGCGTGATTGCCGAACTCGATCCGCCGCAGGAGTACAAGGACGGCGAGCCGCGGTGGGTCGAATTGACCGACACAGGGGGCTGGGGCGTATACACCACCGACGAGCAGCGGATCGATGACGCAGGATGTGACCTCGCTGCCCTGACCGAAGACATTGAAGGGCAGATCGGCGAAGCAATGCAGCGGGCGTCGGTCATTCTGTTTGTGGTGGATGCAAGGGATGGCGTGGTGCCGCTGGATCAGACGGTCGTGGATCTCATTCGAAAGCGGCAGTTGCAGGACCGCGTCATTCTGGTCGCGAACAAGGTGGATGACGAGTCGTGGGAGGCTCATGCCATGGAGGCGGCGAGTCTCGGCATCGGCGTCCCGGCGTGCGTATCGGCGTCGAGTGGCTATGGGGTCCGGCAACTGCTCGAGCAGGTGTGGGATCGGGTTGATCAGGTCGAAGTGCCCGCGGATCCGGATATGCAGGTCGCCATCGTCGGATGCCGCAACGCCGGCAAGTCGACGCTGATCAACACGATTGCCGGAGAAGAGCGGTGCATCGTGTCCGAGATCGCCGGCACAACTCGCGACGCGGTAGATGTGCGGTTTGAGATGGCCGGTCGCGCCTTCATCGCGATTGATACCGCGGGCCTGCGCCGCCGCAAGAGTTTCTCAGGCGACGTGGAGTATTACGCCTATCACCGCATGTTGCAGGCGGTGCGACGATCCGATGTCGTGTTGTTTCTGATCGATGCAACTCGGAAAGTCTCGCATGTCGATCGGAAACTCGCCCAGGAACTGCAGCGGCAGTTCAAACCGACGGTACTGGTGCTGAACAAATGGGATCTCGTGCCCGAGGGGACCGATCCGAATGAATTCGCCGAGTACCTCACTCGTGAACTTCGCGGGCTGGACTACGCCCCAATCGTCTTGGTGAGCGCTGAAGACGGCGAGGGTATCGAGGACGTTGTCTCGATGGCCTTCAACCTGCGTGAGCAGGCGGCCCACCGCGAGACGACGGGGAAGTTGAATGCCGTGATCGAGTCGATTCTCAAGCAGCGGGGCCCCTCTTCGCGGCTCGGCACGCAGGCGAAACTGCTGTATGTTTCACAGATCGCGGTCGATCCGCCCACCATCGCCATGGTCGTCAACGACCCCAAACTCTTCGAGGGCCGATACGAGCGATATCTCATGAACCGCCTTCGCGAGGAGTTGCCCTACAGTGAGGTACCCATTCGGCTGCTGTTCTCGAAGAGGACCCGCAAGTCGCTCCAAGATCTCAAGACGAGGCAGTAACGCGGCGATGGGGCTGTTGGAGCGGGCGAACACTCACCCAACGCGGTAAAGCACCCCCAGGGGCTTCAAGAACTCCCCGCACCTTCATACCCACTTCCCGCTCGTTTGCGGCAAAGCCGCGAGGGGCTACACTATGTCTCTACTCGCGTACCACTCATCAGGCGTGCTGGACGGCTTGATGAGGCTGATACCCCCCGTCCGGTGACAGTTTGGTGATCCAAGGGGCCGCGGTCGCTCACGTTGCCGCGGCGCGAGTTTCGATGTCCATCTTTCAACTTCCGATCTTCGAGGAAGATGCCGATCCCGCTCGTCGTGATGCGATGACGCTTGAGGAGCAACTCGTCGCCACCGAGCCGTGCAAGACGCTTGTTGTCCGGTTTGGACGCATAAATCAGATCGGTGAGTATGAATCTCGCGACGGGCTCCAGGCGGGGTGCGGCTCCAAACTCATCGTACGGACTCACAGAGGCGTGGAACTTGCGACGCTCTTGACCACGACCTGCCCAAACAGTGGGTGCCCGACGTCGGTGTCCCGGCAGGAAATTCGTGATTACATCACCGCATCTGGCGGGCGGGATTACCCATTTTACGACCGTGGTCGAATTCTTAGAATTGCGACACAGGAAGATCTTCGACTTCATACAGAACGACAAGGCGAAGCGCAGCGGATGGCCGCCAAGTGCCGCGAACTCGCGAAGTTCTACGTGCTGGACATGACGATCATCGATGCCGAACTTACGCTTGAAGCCGAGCGTGGGGTGATCTATTACCACTCGGAGCAGCGGGTGGACTTTCGCGAACTTGTTCAGGAACTCGCTGTCGAGTTCCGAACGCGGCTCGACATGCGGCAGGTTGGCTCTCGTGATGAAGCCAGACTCATGGCGGACTATGAGCGCTGCGGTCAGCAGTGCTGCTGCAAGAATTTTCTCAAGGTACTCAAGCCGATCTCGATGCGATCGGCCAAGCAACAGAAGGCGACGCTCGATCCGCTCAAAATCTCGGGCCGCTGCGGTCGCCTCATGTGTTGCCTGCGATACGAAGACAGCACCTACCGCGAACTCAAGGCCAATCTACCGCACCGCAAGACGCGAGTGGGCACCATCGAGGGCCCTGGCATTGTGATGGGCGGACAGATTCTCACGCAACTTGTGCAGGTCAAACTCGAGGCGGACAGCAGGATCATTGCGGTTCCACTGGAAGAACTCATGGATCCCAACGAGTGTCCGGAGCCGGGCGAGTATCTCCAGACTGATCCGTTGCGAGGCCTGTCCAAGGACGAAGCCGAAGAGCGGATTCCAGCAGGCAAACGATCAAAGGGGCAGGGCGGACGCAAGCCCAAGGGTGGCGATCAGCCATCAGAGTCGGCGGAATCGAAGAAGAAACCCAAACGCCGCCGCAAGCGACGCGGCGGCAAGCCAAAGGAAGGCGGCGATCGACCCAAACCGGAGGCCTCATCAGCTGGCAGCGGTGGCAAGAAAAAACGTCGCCGCCGCCGACGGGGTCGTCGCAAAGGCGAAGGCAGCGGCGATTCCAACGCCGCCAAGCAGTCGAACCCAGCCCAAGGAAATCAATAGAGAAGGACAGAGGTACATTCCTCGACTCCACGCGTCCAAACCGCGAAGTATCCTTGAAACCTCATGTCGAACTCTCCATCAAGCAACGCCAGCACAGCCATCGACACCATCCAGTCGCTGATCGTTGCATTCGTGATCGCAATGATCTTCCGAGGCTTCGTAGTCGAGGGGTTCGTCATTCCGACCGGCTCGATGGCGCCCACACTGCTCGGTCAGCACATGCTCATCGAGAGCGGCCAAACCGGTTCAGCCACTCCGGTCGGTCTCGATGCGCAGCGCAAGCCGGACGCAAGAAACCTTCGAGATCATCTTGCGGGCCGCCTGCAGCCTTTCAGAAAGGGTGGACTCCAAGCCTCCAGCGCCCGCATGGGCGATCGACTCCTCGTCGCCAAGTGGCTCTATCCGTTCATGGCACCCGAGCGGTTCGATGTCGTGGTCTTCAAGAATCCGGTTCACCCGGACGGGGCATCTGGAACCTACATCAAGCGGCTGATCGGTCTGCCCGGTGAGGCCATCTGGATCGTGGATGGCGATGTATTTATTCGCAAGCTCGGCGAAGATCGCTTTCATGTGGCCCGCAAGGAGCGTGATGTTCGTGAGACGGTATGGCAACTCGTTTGGGACAGCGAACAATCGCCCACAGCGCCAGCCCTGCTACCAAAGGGTTGGACTGGTCTGCCCTGGATCGGATCGCCCAAATCGGATTGGAAGGAAACGGGGCATGTTCTCGAATCGACATCCGATGCGCCCGCGATCCTCGACTGGGACAACAGCCGCTTTCCACTCGACGACTGGAACTCGTACAACATGTTCACGCCCATCACGCTTCACTACGCAGTCAGTGATCTGCGTGTGAGTGCGACCCTGACGCCAGAAAACAACGGCCTGTCGGCGTCAATGCTCTTGACGACGAGGGGACATGTTTTTCGGTTTGCGATATCGGGCGATCTCGCTTCGATCGAGATGTGGCCAAAGAGCCGCCCCGCGGAAGTTCGCCGTGTTGAGGCAAAGGTCGGGGAATTCCAAGGTAGTGTTCCCCGTCGATTTGTCGCAGAGCACATCGATCAGGTTGCGAGGCTACTGATCGACGGAAATGAAGTTGCGAACATCGCGTATGACTGGACGCCTGAGCAGCGGATGGAATTTGCGACCGGCACGAAGGGCGCGAAAGCATCTGAGTTGGCTCGGCGGCTTCCCGATCCACCCACACTGCAGTGGTCTTTTGATGGTTCGCCAGTTCGTGTTGCCAACATGCAGGTAGAACGCGATCTGTACTATCGCCCCGCGACGATCAGCGCGAGTGCTTCCATGGCCAACCAGCCCACGCCGGAGTTCGCCGATCGCGTCAAGCCCGGGCAGCCCGCGGCGGCGACACACCCGGACAGTCTCATCACCCTCGGTCCAGATCAATTCTTCATGCTCGGCGACAACAGCGCCAGATCTCTTGATGGCCGTCTCTGGGGCGCTCCGGCACCAATCGTTGCCGAGCAGGTTGATCCGACACCATTCGTTGTCAACCGCGATCTATTGATCGGGAAGGCCTTCGTCGTCTACTTCCCCGCGCCTCTTTCGGGTGCTGGCCCGATTCCAATCCCCGATTTTGGACGGCTTCGGTTCATTCACTGAACCCATA
>Ga0187827_10008232_pt1 | contig 11371 bp, 5 predicted proteins | sample ETNtaG_39_FD_167969 | JGI IMG/M metagenome (GOLD analysis project Ga0187827, IMG submission 167969) | Marine microbial and viral communities from oxygen minimum zone, Eastern Pacific Ocean - ETNP2014_SV_150_PacBio MetaG (Illumina Assembly) | ecosystem: Environmental > Aquatic > Marine > Hypoxic... | reverse complement strand
AGGCTGGTGGCATCCTGTGGTAGCGGCGGAGTCTCGCCGCCGAATTTCTGCGGCGGGACGCCGCAGCTACGCTGCAAATGTCAATGCAAGCGGCTGACAGGCTGGTGGCATCCTGTGGTAGCGGCGGAGTCTCGCCGCCGAATTTCTGCGGCGGGACGCCGCAGCTACGCAGCAAATGTCAATGCGACTTTTTACGAACGAATCTGCCAGCCTGTCGCCACAAGGCTGGGCCGGAAACTTGTGAGAAATGGCGGCTAGCTAGCGAAGCCCCGCCGCGTGTCGGTGGGCCTTCGGATCCCCGGCAGCAAGGAACTCGCCGCTTTCCTGGTTGATGTAAAGCATGACAGGTGCCCCAATTGCGGATGCCCTGACATCAAGCTTGTGTCCGCGGCCGGAGAGCTCTTCCTTTACATCTTCATTCAGACCAGCGTTGACAGTCAATGATCCTGGTCCTCTGAAGGTCTGTATGCGATCGGGGTTGGGATCAAAGGAGTCCTGGTGATGCGCTGTGGCAAAGCGTGGTGAAGTAACGGCTTTTTCAGGCGGCATGTCGAACTCGATCACATTGAGAAGCAGATTCAGTGTCACCTGATCCTGTAGATCACCACCGGCGACACTGATGGCCATGATGGGTCTGCCGTCCTTGAGAACCAGCGTGGGGGTGAGCGTAATACGGGGTCGTTTCCCGGGCTGAATGCAGTTTGGATGTCCCTGTGTCGTGTTGAGACTACGCAGGCGATTGCCAAAGGTGACACCAGCTCTACCACCGTCGCGTGGCTCACCTGGAACGTTAGCACTGGGTGTCGCTGAAACTACATTGCCCCAGCGGTCCGCCACGACACAGGTCGTTGTACCTCCAACCCCGGGTCGAAAGACACCAGGCCCTTTGAGCGGTTTCATGGCATGCGGATCGCCTGGACGAGCTTCCAGAGATGCACTATGCATGTCGATCAACGGGCGCCGAATATCGGTGTAGGCATCCGAGAGCAGAGCCTGCAGCGGCACTTCCACAAAGTCCGGATCGGCGTAATACTCATCACGATCCGCCATCGCCAGCTTGATGGCTTCTGCAGCGACATGTATGTGGTCAACCGAGAACTGGCCCATGGACTTCAGATCAAAGCCCTCCAATAGACGCAGAGCCTGGCAGAGGTAAGGGCCTTGAGTCCATGGGCCGCATTTGCACACCGTATATCCTCTGTACTCGACCATCACCGGATCCTCGACCGTGGTTACATGGGCCGCAAGATCGGCTTTGCGGAGGAATCCTCCCATTTCGATGTAGTACGATTCCAGGTCATCCGCGATGTCATTTCTATACTCGTTTCGTCCGTAGAAACGGTCGCATGCTGCCTGGAGTTTCTCTTCCCGGTTACCGGGAGCAATCTCTTCCTCCTCATTCATTCTGCGCAGGGCGACCGCCAGCTTTGGGTGCCAGGTTTCCGTTCCCGCATCCAGGAGTGCAAGTGACGGCGCCAAGACATCTTTGAGAGCCACTGTGCCATACCGTTGAAGCGTGGTGATGCACAGATCAACAACCGAGGGAACGGGCGCCATCTTGATGTCACCCCCGCCAGGGATCCCATGTTCCATGTACCAATCGATGGCTTCTTGGGATAGCGGCGCACGGCCCTGGCCGCTGAGTGCTTTCACTTCCTGATTCTGTGCGTCATAAATGAGCAGCGGAACTTCACCACCAATGGAGCAGTCGCCGTGGTCTGTGATATTGAGGGCAAAGATTGTGGCCACTGCAGCGTCCGCCGCATTTCCACCTTCCTCCAGAATTTTAATCCCAGCAGCAACAGCGTCGGCGCCTCCTGCGGCAACGACACCTTCAGAGCTGGCCGCCTTCCACCCAATCTGCTGTTCATTTGGAGTTGTCATTGTCATGCCTCACTTTGGGAACGCATGCAGGGCTGTTAAATGCAAAGGCAGTGACCACATTAAAGTTTGTCTTCGCAACTTCTCCGCGCGACGCGGAGATAGTCGTGGTCTTGGCGCTCCGCGACAAGTTGCCGCGGAGCGTCAACACCACAATACCATTGCGGTCGAAGATAGCCCTATGGAGAGTAAATGTCCGCGCCATGTTGAGCAAGACGGCAGTTACAGAGTTCATGACTCGAAGTGTATGATGAGTTGGTGTATGAGGCTGCCTCCGCACTGAACGAGGCGCTTGTGGCTCAACTGACGACTGTCATGCCCCTCCTTAACTTTCCCATCTTCCCATCAAGGCTCTTCACCTGTTTGCTGGTGACGAGTTGCTTAACGGGAGCTTCGGCATTTGGACTCGGCACCGATGACGTTCTCCTCTATGCCCCGTTCGAGGATTCGCCCGATGCTGTGTTAGCCAGGGGAAACGGAAAGGCCATCGTCCCGCAGCCGCCGGCATTCACGAAAGGGATACTCGGAAAGGCCGTTGTGGTCGGCGGCAAGCTCGTGAACCCCGCGGGCAAAGGCAAATACCCCGTGAGCTACGTGATCCGTCGCAACATGCTTCGTGAACAGGGCTCTCTCTCCCTCTGGGTCCAGGCTATGGACTGGAAGATTCCCGACGGGAAGAATCACCGATTCGTAACGGTGCCCGGCCTGGGCGTCCACTACTACTTTTATGTGTTCTACCCAGGAAATACCTGGTGGCTTCTTCTGAAGAAAGGAGGCAACCGCCCGATCGGGGGATGGAAACCAAAGTGGAAGCCCGGCGACTGGCATCATCTGGTCGCTACGTGGAAAGAAGGGGAGATGGCTGTCTTTGTCGATGGTAAGCAGAGCGGCAGAGAGACGGAAAACGTGCCGCTGCCCACAAAGCTGGGGAAGGTCTTCATGCTCGGCGCATTCGATGAGTTGCACACGGCCATCGATGAACTGACCGTTTTCAACCGGCCCCTCTCACCGGTGGAGGTCATTGCGCTTTACGAAAAGGTCAGTACTCCCTCTCCCCCCGTCACAGCAATTGTGAGCGACAACCAGAAGTCGCCGCTGCAAGTCACCGGGCTGCTGGATGACGTGACCGGGCAGGTGATTCTTGATGAAGATGTGACGGCTCAACTGTGGTCGGACGCAGACTCGCTCCATGTGATCATGCGTTGGGCCATCCCCAAATACTTTCGTGACGATCCCACGGCACATAACGGGCGAGCACTCAAACGCGGATCGCCTGAACTGAAGAACAACGACACATTCGAAGTTCGTGCCGGTGATTACCACCTTGTTATCGGACCCAACGGAGTTCCCGCAGCCAAAACCAGCGACGACATGAACGAATGGTCAGTTCGAGTTGCCATTCCCAGAAACAAGATTGGCGGCGACACATTCGGCTTTCAGTTCAGTCGCCATTGGCGCGAACTGCGGCGGCTCGATGCCACGTGGCGCGGCAGACTCACTATCAGACCAAGTGTCAAGACCGCGCAGATGACCACTTCACATCTTCACAAATTGGCTTTGGCCGTAAAGGATGATGAATCCACGCGCCTTCAGTTCCAGATCCCAGGGCTCATCGACGGGCAGTTTCCCTTTGTGCGCGCCGCGCCTTTCAAAGTGACGCTTCGCCAGTACCCATTGAAGCAGGAGCTTCTTGTCGAAGTCACCAGAAAGGAGGCCGAGGTAACTCTTGGCGGCCAGACCAGGAGTGGCAAGGCGGCTCATTCATTCGACACGTCGAAACTCGCAATCGGCCCCCACGAAGTTCAGGTCAGGCTTGGAGAGACCATCAAGAAAGCAGCCTTCGAGAAGTCGCCACTCCCCGAATGGCTGAATGCCAAGGCTGGTGTGACGGATGATGTCCCCCCTCCGTGGAAACCGCTGAAGGTAGATGGAGCAAGAGTGACCTGTTGGGGCCGGACGTACGAGACGGCCGGCCTCTTCATGGATCAAATTGAGTCACAGAATCTGAAGTTGCTGTCGGGGCCCATTCGATTGCGAGCCGGTGGCCAGCTTTCAAATGGAGAATCTCGGATGATTCGGCGGGCGCCTGGCAAAGTTGATCTTGAGGGCAGAGGCAGCCTCGCAGGAACGGATGTCGTCGTGCGCTCGGAGATTGAGTTCGATGGCTTCGTGTGGTTCGACGTCGAGGTGAAACCGCGTGAACGGCCCACAGCCAAACTCGAATCTCTTTCTCTTGAAATCCCTCTGAAACCGGCAGTGGCGACGCTCTTTTATTCGGGCAGCTATACAGCGGCCGATACCGGCACGCTTCCGCAAGAAGGCTTTGAAGGGAAATGGCGGCATCGGTTCTGGCTGGGTAATGAGAGCGCGGGACTCCAGTGGTTCGCAGAGAGCATGCAGGGCTGGAACACAACGCGGCAAGAGAAGACGTTGTTCATCAAAGACGGTCTCATCAGTCTGACTCTGGCAAAGAAACCACTGACCTTGACCAAACCCATTCAGTTTTCTTTTGGCGTGATGGCCACTCCTGTGCGGCCCCGTAGAAAAGAATGGCGTTCGTGGCGCTTCGGACGCGACGAAGTCAACACCAAAGGCTGGCAGTACATTTCTCTCTGGAACACCCATTGGGGCAAGCGGTGGAACTATCCCATCCCTAAAGACACAACAGCAGGATTTCTGAAGAAGAAATATTCAGAAGGTGAGCTCCCCTGCCTTTACAGCAACGTGACCGTCATGGCTCCCAACACACCTGAATACCGCAAATGGCATGAAGAATGGCGCCCCGTACCGTCCAGCCGCGTGGACTTCACCACGCTGGAAGAAACCAATGAGAACATCTTTGCCGCGGTATGCGCCAACTCGTCTTTCCCTGACTATTACGTGTGGGCACTCGAAAGAGCGATCAGAGAAGCGGACATCCGCGGACTTTATTTCGACGTGAGTCACGCCAAATACTGCAAGAGCGAAGTCCATGGCTGCGGCTGGCGAGACGAGTCAGGAAAGCTGCACCCAACTGTCAACATCCGAGGAACGAGGGAGTTCCAGAAGAGAGTCTATGTCGTCGGAAAGAAGCACCGTTCGGACTTCCTGGTAACGATCCACATGAGCGGGGACATCTTCATGCCTCAGCACAGTTTTTCCGAGGTGATGATCGACGGAGAGAATTTCACCGCCGTGCTCCAACGGCAGTGGTCGCAGAAGAAGCGAGGGGACTATTACGACCTTATCACGCTGGACAAAATGCGCGCCGAGTTCATGTTGCACAATTTCGGCCCGGTGCCGGCGTTCCTGCCCGAATTCGCACGGTCGAATGGTGAATTCTGGTGGTCGGACGACCCGGAAGTCCTGCGCGCCACAAAGCATCTGGTCGGCCTCTTCACACTTCATGACGCGCCCATGTGGCAGGCTTACATGCCGTCGATGGTCCTGCGCACAGTCTGGTACGCCCAGAGCCGGTTCGGATGGGATGCAGAGGTCGAGTTTATCCCGTACTGGAAGAGAGATTCGCCGGTGAAGCTTCAGCCTGCAGATCCAGGAGTCGTTGCGAGCGCATTCAAGCGTCCTGGTAGCGTCATGTTTGTGGCCATGAACAACACGGACAAAGATGTCGACCTCAGACTTCAGTGGGACGCTGAAAAGCTCGGGCTAAAAGGCAAGGCAATCACCAGAATCGAAGATTTCTACACCGGCGCATGGTGGCGGATTAAGGACGGAAAAATCCCAGCCATCCCTTTAAGAGCCCGCGATTTCCGTATGCTCGTACCGAAGGGAAGGTAGTGCAGGAAAAGCCTTCCCGGATTAGCGAACATCCGATCTATGTTGAAAACGAATCAGCACTGAGAAGCCACCAACTGCGTTTCTCCAGACTCCCGAAGAGCCCCCCGACGCTCCGCCGTGTTTTCAGCGAAAAGCCCAGGATCCCTGAGTGATGACAGGCTTGTGATGGCTTGAAAATCTTGAAGCTCTAAGACTCAGGGCATGGGACTCATTTCTTTGAAGCCCCATTTCAATCCAGTAAGATCGTCCCCCACCAGGATCCTGGTAGCACTGTTTCGAGGATCCCAGGATCCCTCCGCACTACATTAAGGCAGACCAGAGAATTACCCAGATGAACACGCATCGGACGCTTGAGGGGCTCTCAAAGATTCCTGCGCTGATACCCCTGATCGGCCTCGCCTACCTTTCGAGCTACGCCTATGTCCGGCACTCGCATGCTAGCGATGGCTACTTGGAAGGGATGTCTGGCGACAAGCCAGTTTTGGTACGGATCACTGCATTCGACCGTTACAGGACATCTGACCGTTTGTTGGCCAGTCTCTACCTGCCGCTGTTGAAACTGGATGAACTGTTCACCGGAAGACGATTCTACGAAGTTGTCGTTAGTACAGGTCGCATTGGCCTTAACAAGAAGAATGCAGAGAACCGAAACGATGGTGCGATCTGAGGCATCGAGAGGCCTGAGTCTGCTGCCGTCCTGAAGTTGGTCGACGCCGTTTCGGTCTCTGATTCTTGACGTTGGCAGAAGATGAATCACTACATTCTCATTTCCGTGACATTCTGTTTCTTGCTGGTCGGCTGCGGGCTGGGGCCTCGTAGTCAAGAGTCATCATCATGTTCTTTTTGTAGCCGACATCGAAGCTCTGTTTGGACACTGTTGGGTAACACGAAATCCGTCAAAGAGACGAGAGCCTCAAAGTGGATCGACAAACTCTATCCAGAGCACAAAGAACATAACTGGCTTCCTATCAGTGCGTCGAATCAGCTTGTCTTCCCGATTGGGTCCGTCGGTTGTGGTGGGACCGGAGGCCTGTCTTCAAATATCCTCACGATTGTTCACGACGCTCGACAACGGATTGGGGACAAGAAGGCAATCGAATTTCTTAATGAATATCATGAGACAGTGAAGAAAGGAGAAGATGCAATCCGGGAATATGCCAGGGAAATTAGTAAGCCGGGTCACCAACTTTTCAAAAAAAATGCGAGTGAATCTAAGTGACAGCTGTAGCTGAGAACGAGATGCATACGGTGGCGATGGGCGATCCTCGTCATGGCTGGTTATGTCGCGTATGAACTCAAGTCAATGAGTAAGTGATAACCAAGCGGACCCAATCGATGGTTTACATGCCTTTCCTGTTCACGGTTCCGGTCTTGGTGCTCGTTGTCTTCGCCATTCTGGAGCACAATCGCCAGCGTATGCGGGTCGAGCAGCTTGCTTCACGTGTCAACGTTCTGGTAGACCGCGTTAATGACAGGCCTCTTGATTTCCTTCGGTCAGATGCTCTGACGAAAATGCTCTCTTTGAATTCAGTACTTGACCGCACAGAGAAGAAGGTCCGCTTCCTCCAACTCCACTTTGAATCAGGTGGCATCTTGTTTTCGCGACGATTCTGGCCGCTGAACCGCAGGATCAAGGACCTCGAGACGCGAGTATCACAACTCGAAAACAGGTCCGCAGTCCAACTCACAGAGCAGCAGGAGCGGGAGCGCGTGCCGCAGAACGGTTGATACCGTCTGCATGGGTCGGTTGCTCGTGGTCCAACAAGAATGTGGCCTCACCACGGTTTGCCGTCAGAGGCCGGCGTGCAATAGGCGCGCAGCACTTTGTTGATGCCGGCTGCAATCTGATCGCAGTCGCCCTCCGTGTACCACTGATTCAGGCCGATACTGACCACTCGCTCGAACAGATCATCCGCTACTGGGCACGCACCTTTGTCGTATGTTTTGCTTGCATCGCCGTCGTAGCAACTGCAGCCGGCATAATCCTTGAGCGGGTACATGTAGTGATAGATATGCCAGTCGGGCCGTTCGTTGCCGCCCCGCGTACCGGCGCCGATGCCCTCGGCGTTCAGCGCTTCCGCGATCTTCACCGCCAGTTCCACGGTGTCGGGGAAGAACCGTAACTGGTAGCCGACATCACCGGCCGGGTCGTGTCTCAACTGCGGCGTGATCTCCGCGAAACTCTCGAGCTGGCTGACCACACGCTGCTTGGTGTGGCGGAAACGCTCGACGGTCTCCTCCATCCTGCCCAACTGCACGACGTTTACACTGGCCTCCAGATCCGACATCCGGTAATTGGTTCCGATCAGCAGTTCATCCTCATAGCGCGGCTCAGCAAAGCGAACCGGACGCCACAGTCCGCCACCTTCCGCGAGGCCGTTGACGCGATCCCAATCGCGCTGGATCTTGGTCAACACCAGGCCGCCTTCTCCTCCGCCGACAATCTTGTAAGCGGAGATGCTGAAGCAGCCAAATTCGCCGAAAGTGCCCACCAGTTGGCCATTGAACCGTCCCCCGCATGCCTGCGCACAGTCCTCAACCACCTTCAGCCCATGCTTCTCGGCGACCGCCATGATCTTGTCCATATGGCAAATGTTGCCCATAGGATGCGTTGGCGCCAGAGCGACTGTTCGCTCGTTAATCAGTGGCTCCAATAAGTCGGCGTCCATGGTCATGGAGTTGTCAACGTCGCAGAAAACGGGCACGCCGCCGGCCATGCCCACGGCGGCAGCGGTGGCATAGAACCCGATGGCCGGGCAGATCACCTCAGTGCCGGGCTTGACCCCTGCCGCGACAAATGCGCTGTGCAACGCGCCGGTACCCGAACTCACGCCAATGGCAAAGGGAGAACCGAACAGTTCACGCGCGGTCCGCTCATACGCCTGCACTCTCGATTCCGGCAATCCACAGTAGTAGTTAGCCAGGAACGGCCCGCCGCCCCAATCCTCGGCTTCCACTGCATCGCGAATCTTTGCAAGAGTCTCTTCGCTCAGGCCGAAGCGCTCGGCAATAGACATGAATTCTTCTGCGCCGATTTTAGGTTCGCCCTTCCCTTCAATGCCAGAAACGGCTTTCATTCCGCCCTGCAGGGCGAGTTGCTCAGTTTGGCGGTCATTAGTGGTGGCCATCATAATTCCTCAAATGTGGGCGTGGTGAATGGGATGTCTTGATTCAACCTATCGACATCTCCGGTCCAATCCATCAGACTTCTCAAAACTCTGGTGAGTTGTGCTACGGCTCGTTCCGCGAACCGCGTAGCACAGGTCTCCAGACCTGTGGATTTTACGCGACTTCTTACAGAGTTTGCCATTCTACATAAATGTTCTGCGGCTCACATGGAATGCCCGAGATGACATACAAAGAGCGAATCCTGGCCGCCAGGAAGACCTTCAAGAGGCCGTACGTGCAGCGTCCGACCTCTTCAGCCAAACAGGCTTCCTGCTCATGGCCCTGCCATCGGACCGCAGCCATTCGTAGTGCAGACGCTCCGCGGCTGTTACTTCAAATCCCGCTGCGGAGCGCCGGGACTACTGCGGAGCGTTGCAGCATCGCCATTGAATTCATCCTCAAGGAAGGAAGCCACGACGTGACGTCTCGCACTGCCTTGGAAACACCGAGGGCGCGTTCTCTGTCAACTTCGCTTCAGGCTGCTCTGGCTCTTTTCCTCCTTGTCCCGCTCAGTAATCGCATCAATGCGCGTGAAACGAACCTGGTGACCAACCCCGACTTTGCCAGGACCTACAAAGCACAACGCACTGCGCCGGCGAAGCTGAAATACATTCGCAGCCAGCACAGAATCCTGCCCGCGTACGACGGTGAGCCATTCATGCCGTATGGGTGGATCATCATCCCGAATAAGGACGGCGCCGGACGACTGAATGTGGCGCAAGACGGTGACCTGACTGCGCTGCGGGTGCGTACGGGGAATGGCGAGACGCTTCGACTGATTCAGCGCTACGTCGAGGTCGTACCTGACGCTCAGTACGACTTCAGCGTCCAGGTGAAAGGTATCGGAGATGTGCACCTTTCCGGACTTGCCAGCAATCCTGCTCCGGCAGAGACAGTCGGCGCGGCCTCGATCAGAGCCAGCAAAAATGATTGGAAAACTCTCAAGTTCAGTAAACGTATCGGCTGGCATCGACACCTGGCAGAGCTGACGATCCGCGTGTCGCCAGGCGCTGATGTCCTCGTACGGGCTGCCAGCGTTGCCGCTGATGCCCATGCCTCATCACCTCTTGAGATTACGATGACCGTCAAGGCCAAGAAGGATGCGGACACGCTGTTCTTCGAGGACTTCGACAGCCCGGACGTGTCAGTAAAGCCGGGAGAGGGAGCCGGTCTCACCGCGCCTGACGAAGGGAGATTCGGTCGGGGGATGCGAACGACAGACCAGGGCGGAGGCTCCACCGCGCGCATGCAGTTTGGCGCTCTGCCGAAGCGGGGAACGATCGAGTTCTGGTTCAAGCCGGCCAAGCTCCCGGAATCAACCCGCGACTACCTCATGCCTCTGGTACTGACCACACAGACTCCGGGACGCAGAGATACTCAGATCCAATTCACGCTCCATCACTGGCTCGGCGTTGTGCCGTTCGGTTTCCGCAAGGAACGATACAAGGTGGATCGCACTGACTGCGAGAGAGACACCGGCTGGGGCTGGTGGCAGCCCGGAACATGGCACCACTTTGCCGGCTCCTGGGACGGAGACGTGATGCGTGTCTATGTCGATGGCGTACTTGGTGGTGTCGGCTACGGGAAGGACAGGGAAGGCAATCCCGTAGTCCAGCCCAACGGACAGGCGATGGACCTCGTGCTCAAGGCCGGGGGCGTCATCGACGAGATTCGAATTTCCCGCGGCCTCCGATATGGGCCGATCGTTCCGGCCGGCGCCACATACACTCCCTATCAGACAACTGCGAGGAAGGGCAAGGAAAAGGCCAAGCCAATACAGACGACTTCTACCGTCAGCGAAAAGGAGATCGCCCGGCTCCGTGCAGCGAATGTCCAGCCGGTTCCTGCTGCCGAAGCCGCTTATGTTTTCGAGGCCGGTGAGGCCCAACCATCCTGGCAGGACATGCCGGGCCTCGCGCTTCGCAAGGACTTCTTTGGGAAGGGAGCGGACGGCATTGAGTTCTCGCAGTTCGCACTCGGTCGTGCGCTCTACTGGAAAACAGATCGCGTCGAACCCGGCAGGTACTACCTGGGCCTCTGGGCCGAGACGAGTGACAAGCGATACCGCACGGAGTTTTCGCCGAGCAAGCTGATGGCGACCGCTTTCCTTAACGGCTACCCGGTGCGCTTTTCCACGACCAGCGACCCAGTACAAGTGAAGCCCGGCCTTTGGGTGTCCGAGCTGCAGTCACGAAAAGCGGTGGAAATCAAGCCTGGTGACGAGATAGCCGTGACCGGGGCGACCATGTGGAACAACCGCAAAATTTACCTCCGGTTGGCACTTTACCGCGATGAGCCCAGGCGCGGTCATGGTTTCACGGGCCAGACTTTCGGGGTCCGCCTCCGGACCGTCCAGCGTCTGCGGCTTGTGGTGTCGCCGAGGATCAGCGGCTCCGGCGGCGACGGTGACGTGCACGAAGCGACGATCCTTATCGCAAACCCCCTGGGATATGACGCGGACGCGATCGTGACCTGGCAGCTTGCCGATTTCTTTGGCACGCCCTTGGTCACTAAGGAGGAGCGTGTCAAAGAAATCGGCAAGCTG
>Ga0187827_10008231_pt1 | contig 11373 bp, 10 predicted proteins | sample ETNtaG_39_FD_167969 | JGI IMG/M metagenome (GOLD analysis project Ga0187827, IMG submission 167969) | Marine microbial and viral communities from oxygen minimum zone, Eastern Pacific Ocean - ETNP2014_SV_150_PacBio MetaG (Illumina Assembly) | ecosystem: Environmental > Aquatic > Marine > Hypoxic... | reverse complement strand
TCTGTGGGCGTCTGTCTTCCGGCGGCGGGAAGAAGCCTGAAATGTCCAGGAGTTTCTTTGGATCTATAAGGAATTCCCTGCTCGCCTTGCGTAAACCAAGCCTGACTTCCCATTGCTGGAGTCTCGATATTTCACCCCAGTAATTCAGCCAGAACATATAGCGTCCCTGCCAATTGTGAAGGCTTCCGGCAAGGGAGATATCTCCGGCCACATAATAGCTGCGCGCCACGGACCAGCTGCCAGTCACTGCAATAACTACGGCAACAGACAGAAACAGTTGACGCAAATGACGGTCCTGCTTGCGGGCCATGAAGAAAATGATGGCTGCGGCTGCAAAAAAGAGGAAGCTGGCTTCCCATCTGGTCAGAAAAGCCGCCAGCCCCACCAGCAGGGTAAGATGGATAAAACGGGCATCCTTGGTGAAGTAATAACGGGAGAAACCATAGATGCTGCCAAGAAGCAGAAACCCGTACAGCTGTTCCGTAAGCAGGAACTTGGCTGCCCAGAACGGTGTGGTCGAGAGGATAAAGATTATTGAGGCGGCGAGAGCCATGGGGCGTTGAAAGGGCGCCAGAATTCTGTAGCACATGAGAGGCATTAGAATACCAAATGCGGCCTGCGTCAGGATCGTCAGGGAAAAAGAATCGAACAGAAGTTGTCCCGTGAGGATCAGAAAGGCGGGGAACCCCGGCCCTCTGTAATAGGAAACGTACCCGCCGGGTTCACCCAATAATCCCATGGCGTAGTGGTAGTACAAAAGCGCGTCGCATTCGAAAGTCAGGGGAATGACAAAGAGCGTGACGATCTGAAAAATCGTGGCAAGGGTGAAAAGGACAATCTGGTCACGGCGATTAAAAGCCTGCCGCGCGGGGCCGGGAGGAAGAGCGAAATAGGCTCGGAGTCGTCTGGACTTATCAGCCATCCAGGGCCAGATTTTTATTAGCAGCACGAGATTCGACAAGGCCAGCGCTAGCCCGGCGAGGCCCAAGAAAACCCCCAGAGAGAAAACCTCCGAACGCGACCAACCGGCGAGGCGGTAAAAAAAGAACTCCTCTTTCAGACCAAGTCCGACGTACGGGGCCGCGACAGCGGCAAGAATGGCGTATCCGCCGAGCACAAGAAGTATGAGAGCAAAGACCGGAACAAAACGGCCTAGTTTTTGGAAAACGGTCAGGCCTTGAGTCATTTCAGACCCATTTTTAAAGTAACTAAAAGAAAAGTCGACATTAAGGTAGGGTAGCTCAACGCAACAAGTGTTCCCTTAGTATTTTATGTACTGCTGCCGCGTAAACTGATGACCCCAAATTCGAGAAATGACCATCAGGTTATATTTTATTTGATTTATTGCAACGGATGATTATCTGGATCACAGGACTTTCCGGCGCCGGCAAAACCACGCTGGCCACGGCGCTCTACGAGTCCATGAAACCCCGCTTGCCGGCCATGGTGCGAATTGATGGCGACGAGGTGCGGACGCTCTTTGGCAACTCCCTGGGTTTTTACCGAGTCCGACCGCCGCCTTCAGATACAACGCCTACAGAATCTTGCCGCCATGCTGGATGGCCAGGGTCTCGCCGTGATCGTGGCGGCTCTCTACGCTCATCCCGACCTTCTGGCCTGGAACCGGGATCATTTTTCTGATTATTTCGAGGTCTATATCGAGGCCTCTCTGGACCTGGTGCGCAGCCGCGATCCCAAGGGGCTGTATACCAAGGCGCAAGCCGGAGAAATATCACATGTGGTGGGAATAGACGTGCCGTGGCATGCGCCGGACAATCCCCACATGACGGTGGTGGCCACCGATGATCTGGACACGACCGCGGTAGTGCGCGAAATCACGGACCGTCTGCAGTCCATTGGCGGAACAGAGAAACGTCTGAAGGCGTCATGAGCGAACTCGTCCTTACCCGTCCCCAGTACCTGGAGTTTGAAAAACTAGGGTTGGGCGCCTTCCGGCCGCTTGCCGGCTTCATGAACGAAGATGAGTTCCACGCCGCCGTGGAAACCATGCGGCTTCCGGGAGGCGCGGTCTTTCCCCTGCCCGTGGCACTGGACGTGGATGGGGAGACGGCGCAACGGCTGAGAGGCTTGCCCTGGGTGGCGTTGATCTATGATGGTGAGCAGGTGGGGGAGTTGCGTCCGGAAAGCGTCTTTACCTGCGACAAGGCGGCGGTGGCCGCAAAGGTTTATGGTACAGGCGATTCCGCCCATCCCGGCGTGGCGTTTTTCATGTCGGGTGGTGACCACTTTCTGGGCGGCCCGGTGGCGTTGACGAAACGCGCTACCTTCGATTTTTCCGGCGACGAGTTGACGCCAGAAGAAACCCGCGCTCTGTTTACCAGGAAAGGCTGGAAGAGCGTGGTGGGATTTCAGACCCGCAACGTGCCACACCGGGCGCACGAATACCTACAGCGTATAGCCTTGGAACAGGTGGACGGCCTCTTCATCCAGCCCTTGGTGGGGCGCAAGAAAAAAGGTGACTACACGCCACAGGCGATCCTGCGCGGCTATCGCACGCTGATCGAGGAATTCTATCCCGCCAACAAGGTGGTGCTTGGTATTCTCTCCACCTATATGCGCTATGCCGGTCCGCGCGAGGCCGTGTTTCACGCCCTCATCCGCCGTAATTACGGCTGCACCCATTTCATTATCGGCCGCGATCATGCCGGATTCGGCAATTATTACGGCCTTTACGAGGCCCACGAACTGACGTGCCGTTTCGACGGTGATCTCGGGATCGAGATTATGTATCTGCATGGCCCTTATTTCTGCGGGCGCTGTGACGGAATCGTCACCGAACAGACCTGTCCCCATGAACAGACCGCCTCCCAGTTGGTTACCCATATCAGCGGCACCGATTTGCGGGCTACACTGCTTGGTGGCAAGGCCCCCGATGCCCATCTCATGCGGCCGGAGGTCATTGCCGCGCTGCGGGAAACCGATCTGTTTATCGAGGAGGATGAGACATGAGCGCTACTTGCGGAGTGGCTGGAAGCCGATGCTCCAGACATTTTGGCGTGAGTATGGAATCGGGGGCAGGGGCATGACCATGAATTTCTATGAAATCTACATACGTGAGGCCGATAAGACAAAAGGGGAGATGATCGACCATACCTACCGGATCGAAAACAAGAACTCCCTATTCGATCCGAAGCTGCGTGAGAAATTTTTGATTTTTCATCATGTAAGTCGCACTGGGGGCGGGGTCATAAACGATATTCTGTTCGAGATGCAGGAGGAGACTGGCATCCCTCTGATCATTCCAGACCAGGACCAGGCCTTCTCCGACAATCCGCCATGGAAAGGAAGGCAAGCCCCTTTGGTAATTACCGCGCACCACACTTTCGGTCTTCATAAACGAATCCCCGAGCCTACGGCCTATTTCACAATGATGCGCAACCCCTATGCTTACTTTCTCGCCGAGATTTTGATACGCAATAAAGATTATAAATATCCGGGGGATCACTTGGGTGAAATCTGGTCTAACTTAGAACGGAAGATCGATGAAATTAGAGAAAGAATAGGGCATTGCAATCTCCAGACCTATGAGCATGCCACTTATTTCAAGGAACACCCCCACGCACTTTCTCTTCGCGATCTGAAGGTCGCCACGACGGAAAAACTTTCCGAAATTTCAGTTCAAAATCTGGAGGGCACCCAGCCGGAAAACCTTTTCGCAAAGGCCACCCGAAACGTGGACTCAATGTTTTTCTTCGTCGGCATCACGGAACTGTTCGAAGAAAGTCTCTTCATACTGTTCGATATGATGGGCATTCAAAAAACACTGATGTGGCGCCCAGGGCTTTACAGCTATTGGCGGCCGGGTAAGGATGAGATGCCGATGCATATATTCAAGAAGATGTCGGCCCTGCTTGAGGCAGATTTGGAACTTTATCACCGCAGCCGGCAGGTGTTGGAGGACATGCTAGCCGAGGCTGATTTTGGCGAGGAGTTGATTCGTTACAAGCAACATGCCCGCAACCCTTATGGCCGCCTTTATCGCGAACTCTCGGAAAGGTTAGAAGTGGCCGCCAAAACTTTCGGCTTTTTTTCAGACATGGTGGAGAACGAGTTCCAGCATTCGCAATCCGTGATCAGGAATATCGGGGAGATATCAAGAGATTTCGAGGAGATACGCGCGGAACGTCTGGAGAAACAGAACGTACCGAAACCTGGCTTCAGGCAACGTTTATTTGAGCGGTTGATGGCTGTCGTCTGCGGGATCAAGGCAAGGATAGCCCGGATATGTGGAAGACACCCTCCGCAGATATGATTGCAATCTCATTGCCTCCGCGCTGCGGGGAACACAGAAGTTCTTATCTATGAATTTTTTTATTTTTGCTTGGCAGAACTGTGACCTGAACGGGGCCCAAGCCTGAAATCGATCAGATAACGTTGATTGTAACGGGTGGCCTTTAAAGGCGGCGAGGTAAGGATAGAGATCACACCAACAGCTCGCCGTATTTGGCGTACACCTCGTCCAAATCGCCCATCAGTTCGATCTTGCCGTTATGCAGCAGCACGGCGCGGGTGCAGAACTTGCGCATAAGCCGTTCCGAATGGGTGGTGAGCACAAGCAGGCTGGATTGAGACAGGAATCTGTCGAGCCTTTCCTGGGTTTTTTCATAAAAGGCGGCATCGCCCGCCCCCAAGGCCTCGTCGATGAGGACGATATCGGCGGGCCTCGCCGTGGCGATACCAAAGGCCAACCGCATGAGCATGCCCGAGGAATAGGTACGCACCGGCAAGGTCAGATAGTCTCCCAGTTCGCTGAACTCTTCTATATCTGGAACCGTGGCGGTGATCTCATCGTTTGTTAGACCTAAAAGACGGCCCATCATGTGGATATTTTCATATCCCGTGGCGTCCATTTCCATGCCCAGGGAAATATTGAATATGGGTGTCACCCGGCCGAAGGCTTCCACCGTGCCGTCGGTGGGGGGATAGATCCCCGACAGCACCCGAAGCAACGTGGTCTTGCCGGCGCCGTTATGGCCCACCAGACCCAGCCGGTCGCCTTTCTCGATATCGAGCGAAATATCGTGCAGGGCCGAGACCACGACCCGTGAATCACGACCCACCTTCATGGCGCCGCCAATACGCTGCAGCAGAACTTCCTTACTGATAAGGCGGCGGCTCCTAGCGTCATAGACGGGGATATCCACGTTCACATTGCGAAGTCTGATATGGGCCATGTCCGAGTCCCGCGCCTTCTTCTAGAGCCAGTATTTAAGGCGTTTGAAAAAATGCCGGTGGAACAGCCATGTGGTGCCGATCCCCAGAATCGTCACGGCCGCCACAACTTCCCAGTTGGCGGCGGAGGGATAGTGGCCAAGCAGGGGCTGGCGAACTACCTCGAGGAAGTGGAAGAGAGGATTGTAGGTGGTGATAAAAACCCGCCCGCCGAGCATTTCCGGCTTCCAGAAAATGGGGGTGATGAAGAAAATCAGTTGAACCAGGTTGGCCAGAACCTGTGGCACGTCGCGGAAGCGGGCGCAGATCATGCCGAAAAGAATGCCGAACCAGACCCCGGCCACCAGATAGAACAGCAACCCCAGAACGGCCAATGGCGTGGCGGGGGAAAGGTCGACACCGAAGACCAAAACCACCAGCAGGAAAATCAAAATATTGTGCAGGAAAATGATGAACTGCCGGAACACGATCCTCAGGACACAGGTGGTGGCGGGAAGATTTATCTGGGTCAGAAGATTCTCGCTGTTGATAAAGACAACGGCCCCTTCGTTAATGAGGCCGGTGATCAATCCCCAGGTGATCATGCCGGTACAGATATAGGGCAGAAAATCCCCCAGGGTCATCCCCCACAGCGTGCTGAAGACAACGCCCATCCCCAGGATGGTGGCGCCGACGCTGATGGTGATCCACAGCGGCCCGATGACAGAACGGCGGTATTTGAGCTTCGTGTCCATCCACGCCCAGTGCAGGGCAAGCCGCCAGGATTGGAGACCGGTGCTGATGTCTTGCATGGGAGAGAGCATTATCGAACAGTCACTGTGTTTAATAATGGGGGTAGCTAATCATAGCGGGGTATTTTTGCCATTGCCCATGGTCGGGGGCAAACGAGAATGGCATTGTTCAGCCTTGATTGTCGAGATCACCCACTGTGCCGCTTATCTGGCGCGGCATCTCGGCGCCTCTCTTGATGGCGGGGCCGGGGAGCAAGGACCGTTACGGGCGGTGGCTTATACAGGCCCCGTACACACTAATAAACAGCCATCAACAAGCCCGGCTCCGACTCACTAATGGCTACGCATGCCGCTTTACTCGGTGCCCAGAAATGCCCCCCCTTCTGCCAGCATTCTTTCATAGAGAGCAAGATCGTTTTCATTGTCTACTTCGCCCCACCCACCATCTACAGGAACGGTGTGGATTGCCACGTTGTTGTCAAGGCAGAGGCGGAGGAGCGTGGTCATGTCCAGCCGGTCCCTTTCCTCACCCTCAAGTCTCTGAAGGATGTCTGAAACCATTTGCCACCCGGTCGGGGTGAACTTCAACAGCCCCATGTACTGGCCTTCTATATCGTCTAATCTCTTCGCGCGCGCACCGATTTCTACCAGTCGGCCTTGTTCGTTAACCTTGAAAGTTTCGGCGTCCGTGAGTGGGTCGTCGAAGCGAGCATGCCATAGGTCGAGCCACTTACGGTCGTATGTGATCGTGATGGCGCCGGAAGATGCCATCAGCTGCCGGATCACCGCTGAGCAATAGACGATGTCGGCATAGCTAACAATGCAGTCGGATTGCGTAAGCCAAGCCTCCGCACAGGTGAGCGAGACAACCATGTTGGTTTCGGGCCAGCGCAGATTCTCGAAGAAGATGACCCCATCAACATCGATCTGGTCGCCCTTGTACCCGCGGACCACGGATATCTCGGAAATACCGGCTCCCCTCAACGCGTCCGTTTGCCACAGAATTAATGGTTTGTCTCCCAGCGGTATCATACATTTGGGACGATCCCTGGTGAGGGCCCCAAGCCGACGGCCGCGTCCGGCTGCAAGGATAATGCCTTTGTTCATTCGTCTGTCACTGTATCGAAAAATCGGCGGAAGAACGAAATGTCGCGCCTAGCAAATGGCACCGCCCGTTCCGGGTGCCACATGACGCCCTGTATGCGCTCCTGGCGGTGTCGGACAGCCTCCACGATGCCGTCATCTGCAACCGCCCAAATCTCCAGGTCCGGCACGGTCTCCGTTGCGGCAAAACGGTGGTAGCTGTTGACCTCCACAGGCTTCCCCTCGATGCATATCGAGTGAAGCGTGGCCACGTGACCATCCACCACATGTAGATCGACTCCGAAAAATGTCTGGATCATTTGCATGCCACGACACACGCCCAGTACCGGTAACCCCTTGTCTCGCCCAAACTGAATCATCAGTCGCTCAGTCTCGTCTCGTTCGGGAGTATCGCCACCGTAGTCGGCGAGATCGCCGCCGCCGGTCAAAAGAATGCCCTCTACCATGACCGTTTCCAGAAGTCGATGAGCAGCCTTCAACTGGTTAGGGACCGGCACTGGGATCAGCCCGCACCGTAGCAGAAACTGTGCCCATCGTTGATCGAGTGCATCGCGCCGCTCATCATGGATGGGATCGATTACCACGCGCTGGCTGACGGCAATCGGGATCATTTCAATACGACCACCTGCCTGTTAGCGCAGTCGATTTGAAGTGTCTGAGCCCCTGACCACTGCGCGAACAAGGTTTCGCCGGCACCGGTGACAGCAGGGATCCCCAACTCCCCTGCGCGGATTGCCATGTGTGAGTTGGCGCCACCGTACTTTGTGATGAATCCGGCAATATCGCATGAGAATATCCAGTCAAAACCCGGATCCGCACTGGAGATTAAGAGAATACTGCCATGCAATGCTGAACGGTCGTCATCATCAGTGGTAACATGGCCAACCGCCACCTTGTCGGTCACATAGTTGGGCTCGTAACGGGGCATATGGAAGGCCCAGACATCGTCAGCATTGACGATTAACGAGGGCAGCATCAGATGTTTGGTAAGATCGTAACGGCGCTGTCCAGATTCGATGCTTTGGCCAAGAAGGTTCTTTGGATCACGGGTGGAGATGTAAAGTTCGCGGATGATACCGATGTCCGCATAGGCGCAGTCATCCGCTGAAAAACCGTATTCGACGCCAAGTTCCTTGAACAGGGAGATGGCGTCGCTAAGGCTGCGGGTGAACACAAACTTGCTATGCTCGCGTCCTTCGATGCCCGCTTTGAGAAAATCGCATAGCTCCAGCGCATTGTGTTCCAGCCTGTGCTCCTTGAGCAGACATTCAACCCGGTTGAGTTGTGGGAGCGAAAGCGCGAACTGCTCCGGCCTTTCCTTCGATTCCTTGTTTCGACGGGACCAATCAAAATAAAAGTCGGGTGCTTCGTCGTAACGAGGCGAACGAATGTCGTAGGTCCCCGGTCGGAGATGACCATACAGCTGGAGAAAGGTTTTGCGGTCGAGCGTCGCGAAGTCACGTGTCATGCGTGAACCGACGGTCTCCAGTGACATCATGAACGCGTTATATTCTTGCTGACTAAGAATCCCAACCGTTACCATAGAGCGCAACAGCTGCACGGCGATAAAGCCCGCACGCGCCAGTCCTGCGAAAGGCAGGGTCCCATACCGCTTACAGTCCTCGAGCAGCCAGTAAATGCGGGCGACCCGATCCTGGTCACTCCCCATAATCCTAATGTGGCGCTCTTCCAGTTCTCGGATGCGCTCTAAGTCGCTTCGCCAAAGTCCACTCTTCATGTGGATAATCCGGTTTGTGAGGCTGAGCAGACTTTCGGTCAGCCGGGTACAATCCTCTTCGCTAAACCCGTGTTTCCGGAGCTTGGCCAAACGGTCTGGCAGGTCGAGGGTGTAACACGAGAAAATGATTTCGAATTCCACCTTATCGTGCAACTCAGGATTATCCTCGAGCCGATCGAGATAATAATCGACTAGGCGCTCCGCCAAGTCCTCCTCGATCTCCTGTGGGACGAAAGAATTAAAAGTCACACGCACATCTACGTATGGAAGGCCATGAAAATCCACGAGGAGGGGAAAGCTGCGCAGGTTTCGGTAGCCGTAATTATCGCGCTGGTAAGCCCAGATAGAGTCGGTCACAAGTTCGCGGTAAAGCGACAACGCCAGCGGTTGCGGCCTAACGCCGATAATCTCTGCTGGGTTCCAATCGGGCATCACGCCAAACATGGTCCGCGAGCCCAATAGATATGGATGCGGGCAGTTTAGCTGTGTGATTTTCCCCGCGAGTCTCTCTACCGCAGCGCGGTGCTCCTGAGAGGGAATCGAAAGCTCGGTGCGGATCATCAATGGCCGAACTTGGAGCAAGTACAGCACGCCGTCTTCGTCCGCCGCAAATTCCACATCAAAAGAGTCGTGGTCGAACAATGACTCGATCTCGTCAATCAAGCTGATCACTTGGCCAAGGACGCCATCTGGCGGATTATTTGCTAGCTTATGATAAATAAAACTCTTGGTGTCGTTGCAGGTTCCCGAAGTGACCGAGGATGTAGAGCCACTCGTATCATCGTAGTTTATGACGACGTAAGGTCCCCCAGTGTTGAGATCGCGACTAAAGGCCACGCCTGAGGTTGCTACTTGGGTGAGCATAGGCTGGATAAAGAATTGATCTTCGTTGTTTGGGTGTCCCAGGGAGGCCACTACCCGCTCGATTGCTTCACGTAACGCTTTTTCGCCGTGAACATTGGGGATGGACTCAAAATGGCCCGCTAGCGAACCCGATTTGTTATCCTCTGCCTTGGCACTCGAGCGGACGATCAGAGGACGGTCGAGCCAACCCTTTCCACGAGCGGCATTAAAGACGGCCTCGGGGTTCCGGCGCCAAAAGCTCGATGTAGCCTGCACTTGTGGCAGCACCCGCGCCGTTTTCAAGGCCGGTTCTAGTCGCTCCAACGTTTCCGCTTTGGTGCCAAACGCGATTGAAGGCATATAGCTTGTTCCCTCCTCAGCTACGCCGCACCGCCCAAGCACGCGTCAGGTATGTTGTCTCGATCGTAGGGAGATCACTTATACGTTTCCCTACATAGTTAATAAATTCGGCAAATTTCTCGGCTCCGAGTTGGACTTGTATATCATTCGCTGAGCGCCAGGCGCCTAAATACTGCTCCTGCAGCAGGCTAGCGTGGTGCTGGCCTTCGATATAAATCACATCGTCGAACCACGGGCTGGCCCGCAGCATATCGCTTAACCGCTCGGTTATCCCAGAGTGACCGGACGATACCCTAGTCATCCCCGGCTTGAGGCTGTGTAAATGGTCCTCGATTTCCAGCAATAGTGGATTGTCTTTGATCAGCCGTGGATTCCACAGAGCGACGAATCGACCGCCATGCCGTAGCACGCGATGCAACTCGCGAGTTCCCCGTTTAAAATCCACCCAATGAAAAGACGAGGCCATAGTCAGGAAATCGCAACAGGCATCTGGCAAGCCAGTCGCTTCGCCGCTACCGGCATGCCACTCGATAGCAAGGTCCGCACTATCGGCAGCCCCGAATCGACGCATCTCGTTATTGGGTTCAACAGCAATCACGGACCGACAACCCGCTCGCGCCAACATCCTCGTCCAGATTCCAGTCCCAGCACCGACATCGACCGCATCAATTTCTGCCGCAGGCTTGCCAGCTAAGGCAAGAAGCGCCGTCAGGACGTTTTCTGCATAGGCTGCGCGGTACCTTGAGTAGGCCTCTCCGAGTCCGGTGTAGTCCCCGTGTTGTAGCGTTGGCTGGGTCATAAGCACAGTCTATCGCGTCATTCTGTCGTGGCGTAATACACCGCCAGCAATGACGAACGCCTCCCAGATAAGCTCCACCGCCGTTGTTGGTGTAAGATCACCGTAGTTATCGATGATAAGGTCAGGGCCTTCCGGTTCCTGAAATTCCATATCGAAGCCAACAATATGCTGAGCTGTACCTCTCTGTGCGTCGGCATACAGGCCTTTTTGATCACGTTGAATAAGTTCCTGCATAGGGACACGAAGATAGATTTCCACATAGTTCTCGATGTTCTCTCGGTTCCAGCGCCAACACTCGCTAAACATCGAAATAGTTGCACACACGACGTCGAGCCCCTGACTTGTCAATAAATGGCACAGTCTCGCGATCCGCATCGCGTTACACAACCTGTCCTCACGCGAGTAGCCCATATCATCACCGCTTACCTTCCGCAGAATGTCGCCGTCGAGATAAACAGTCGGAGGGTTCTGTTCACGCAGCCGCTGGTAAAGCAGGCCACCAACCGTCGTTTTCCCCGCTCCCGACAGACCGGTGATCCAAAATACTGTCCCTTTTCGCTCGACCGTCGTCCCCTCCTTCATTATGGATTGCTATCTATCTCGCC